>JACCDP011091516.1_pt1 | contig 31983 bp, 48 predicted proteins | sample 7445841 | NCBI WGS metagenome assembly JACCDP01 (sample SAMN15323441, study PRJNA562643) | freshwater metagenome | isolation source: river surface water | place: USA:Blue River Watershed | collected 2017-08-17 | reverse complement strand
TGATAGTAATTTGGCATTGATTCGTAAAGAATGTGAAGAAGGCGTTGAATATGTTGGTATTTTGAGCGAAGAGGCGTGTGAACAACTTGAAAAACTTGAAAAAATTGAAGTGACTAGTGCGGATTGGGTTAAAGTTAAACATAGTAACAGACCTAAGGAAGAAAATTACATGAATGTCAGAATTATGGTATATTATAGTTCAATATATAAATACGGTAATTATGATGCAGATGATTTAGCTTACGAATTGGAAAAAACGCTTCGCAAGTCAACAGGTATGCCCTTGATATTAAATTACGACACAACAAATACAAACACTTCCTTCGAGTGGTAATACTTTAATTGAAGTAAACAAGTCCAGTTCCCGTTGCATGTCCTAACTTAGTTAAGTCCTGTTTGTCTAACTCAATCAAATTCCAAAATTCAACCATTTCCTTGTTCAAAAATATGTCATCTAACAAGAGATATCCCTTATATCCCAATTGTTTTAAGTGATTATAAAATTGTAGTTCGAAGGTTCCATCGTGAAAGGTGTCCAACAAGATTAACTTTGCTGACATAATTAATTCGTCGTAAGAACCATTTAAAATATTATCGACTTTGAATTCACAGTTTTCAGGTATAGTGTTAAGTTCTTTTTCTTCATTCAAATTGAAAGAATAAACTTTATTCGATAGATTAGATGATAAAGCCAATGCAGAACATCCTTTTAATGTTCCAATATCAATAATTGTTTCACCATTCAGTTGTTGAGAAAGGTGAGTTAATAATCTATAATGTTCTTTGGAAGATTTTTCAGTGTAGTATTTTTGATATTCCAAATTAGAAATTAAGGAATATCTAGACATATCCAAATTGTCTAAGGTGTTGTTATCAATATTGAATAACTCTCTCATAAAATGTTTTTTTATAAAATAAAAAACAGATTAATAAAATCAATCTGTTTCACTTATTTGGTTCAAGTAATCTGAAATTAACTATCTTTTTACCGTTAATTGTAGGCATACCATGTTCATCTCTCCCGATGCTTTTAACGGTCACTTTTCTGTTTTTGAACCTTCCCATAAGGATTACATCTCCCACCTTGATGGGAATGATAATACCTTCAATACGATTTTCTCTCATATCTATAACTATTCAGGTTCGTTCTTAAGAACAGCCTCCAAAACTCCAATAGAATCTTTATCTTGTTTGGTTTTTGTTGGTTTGGATTTGAGATAGTTTAAGTTATCTATGATTTCTTGTTTCCTTGTTTTGTTTTTGGGTTTAACCGACAACGACTGAACCTCAGGATAACTCGGAGAAACCTGTGGAACAGTCTCAATCTTTTTTGGCGGTTGTCCTCCACAATACATCATGTGATAAACTTGAGCAGTGGTTGTAGGGTCTTTGACCATACGTTTTAGGAAGTAGAATCTGAGTATTTTTATCATACCACGAAGATACTAATTATTTTGAAACGAATGTTTTGAAACCTAAAGATTTTATACTTATCTTTGTGTAATGTTAATAAATGACAACCATATAGGAAAAATCTTGAGAATCAGTGATGTCCCTCAAAAACTCGATTGTGAGAACTGTAACGTTTGTGTTCGGTTGCGACTTATGGAATTGGGACTTTTCGAAGGTGAGTTTATCCAAATCGAAAGTCATAGTCATGGTTTGTGGAGACTTCAAATTTTGAATAGTAAGGGAATTTCTATTTCAAGCGTAGCATTGAGGGATGAAGAAATGGAACGAGTTTTTGTAGAAGATGAATGTAGTATTGAATTGATTTAAATTTCCGCAATCAAAACTTGTGGGATGATTCCCATTGCAGCGGCTGTTGATAATCTTGTGTTTCCTGAAACTAAATGGTATCTGTCCCCGAATTTTAATATCATCGGTCTTCGGTAGTCTCCACTTTTCAATATCTTTTTTAGTTCTAATGGATTAGTCTTATCGTATTTGTTAGCCATATCCACGACCTTTTTGATTTCACCTTTCCTAAAAGTGTTTGATTCAGTATTTTCTAATTTTTCCCAAACATCTTTAGGAATAGAAACTTCCTTGGCTCTTATGAAGGCATTAAGAACTTCATCAACCGTTAAATCCAATCCTTCATTACGTGACAAGTCTTGAACAGTTCTTTTAAGTTCATGCATTTCGTCTTTGAAATATTTTTTTCTTCTGTTGAAAAAATATTCAACCTCTTTTTTCAACTCGTGAAATTCATCATAAGAAGCGTCATTAACATAATCTCTCAGGTGTTGAAACGTAGAAAAACTCAAATGTTTCAACAGTTCAGGGAAATTTTCTACCGTTTGTAAGAATTCAACCACTCCTTCTGATTGAGGGGATAATTCGTAGATTATTTTTTTTATTCTTGATACCTGTTCTTGAAGATTCATATTAATAAATATAATATTTATTTATTATGGATATGGACGCTAATCAAGTCATGAAAAAAATGCTACAGAAAATTACAAACAGTATTGTTTCTGATAGAAAATATTCACCCTTTGACAAGGTTGATATATTTTTTGTGTTTGGTTCAAGACATAAAACTGCGATGTGTGATTGGGTCTATGGTATGAAAATTTATTCTAAAGATTCTTTTGGGGAAAAAAGTGACTTGGTTAGAGACCTCCAAATGGAAATTAAGAAAAAGTCTGAGAGATTTTTCAATCAAAGTCTTTGTGTTACAGACGTTCTTTTTGTCAAAGATTAATCACAATAAAGGACTTCCAGATGTTCGGGGTATTCTTTCTGAAACATCTTCATAAAAATACCTGATAGTGTGTTTGCCATATTCTCATGTGGTCCTCCGATGTCAGGACTCTTAGAGAAATCACTAACTCCCATTTTTTGATGTTGATATTCATGAACCCATTCATGAGACAGTGTTCTTAAAATGTCTATTAACAATCTCCCTTTTACTAAAACATTTATCTCACTGTGAGGCATCCTAACACCTGTCGTCATAGGTCCCTCTCTATTATCAATGAAATATAAATTGATGTCTTTGTTCAAGGGAAGGTTTTCCTGTTGGAATTTTATAAAATCAGCCAAAACTTTGATGTCGTTTTTGTCTAGCTCTGATGTTTTGTATTTGAGACACACTTTCATTATTCATAAATACTGTGGTCAGTTATAAATTTAAGTGCTTGAGCAATTATCTGATGCATGTCGTAGTAAACATATGTAGCCAATCTACCGCCGAAATAGACATTCCTTTGGTCTTTGGTTAATTCGTGATACTTGTTATATATTTGAGTGTTTTTATCGTCTCTGATAGGGTAATAAGGTTCATTTTTACCGTCATAAGCTGCGGGATATTCATAACTTATTACAGTGCCTTTTTGGTTTTGAAAATCAAACCATTTGTGTTCTAAAATTCGAGTGTAAGATGTTTTGAGGTCGGTATAATTTACAACAGGAACTCCTTGGAAATTATCTTTCTTCAGTGTCTCTGTTTCCCATCTCAAACTCCTGTATTCTAATTTACCAAACTTGTAATCAAAAAACTTATCAATTGGACCTGTATAAACAATCTTGTCAGCGAGACTGTCGTAGTATTCTCTCTCCTCGAAATAATCCTTGTTGAGTTGAACATCAGAACCTTCTAACATCTTTTCAAAAATTTGAGTATACCCACCAACAGGCATCCCAGTATACTTGTCGTTAAAATAATTACTGTCCCACGTAAACCTTACTGGGAGTCTTTTAATGATAGATGCCGGCAATTGATTACACGGCTTATCCCACTGTTTGACTGTGTATCCTTTGATGAGTTTTTCGTATACATCTTCGCCAACCATTGACCGTGCTTGGTCTTCGAGATTTTGAATTTTACCTTTATATCTTTGTTTTTCGAGGATTTCTTTCGCCTCTTCTTCAGTTCTAACACCCCATAGTTGGTTGAATGTCCACATGTTGAATGGGAGTGTATACATTTCTCCTTTGTAGTTCGCGATGACATTGTGTGTATATTGTTTAAATTCTGCAAATTGATTAACGTAATCCCAAATGTGTTTATCGTTCGTGTGAAATATATGTGCACCATATTTGTGAACATGAATACCATTTACGTTTTCAGTGTAACAGTTTCCACCTATAACATCACGCTTATCAATAACCAAACACTTTTTACCCCTTTTGGTTAGTTCAAATGCTGAAACAGAACCAAATGGTCCTGCTCCAACAATTAGGTAATCATATTTCTTTTTCATTATGCGAAAAAATCTACGCTATCAGAATCAATTACGTATTCTGTTTCTTTTCTATTTAATCTTTCTCTCCAGTCATTGAGGAAATTACTTGAATTGTAATATGCCCTATCTTCAATTAAGAAACTCAAATTAGGAAAAGGATTGTTTCTCTCAGGTCTTACCATGAAATCTAAAGTTTCTTTCAATTCTTCTACTTTTCCTAATTTTTCCAACTCAAAACATTTATACAATAAACTTTCGTTTCTTCTTGGTTCGAATTCCTGTGCATATTCGTAAAACTTTAAACCTCTTTCAATCTCACCCATATAGATATAAGAACCAGCCATTAATGTAAGTGCAAAATAACCCATCTCATCTCTTCTTGTTGAAGGAACTCCTTCAGTCCAATTGTGACTTTTTTCCATATACTTATGAAAATACCAAATTGACCTTCTACAATATTCTAAAGAATGTTCCTTTCCAAAGGCATATTGTGTATGGTCACCGTAACTATCATAATAACTTTTAGCAATATAAAATAAGTGATAGTGGTCTTCATTAACTTTATCGCCAACAACTTTATCAATTTCTAATTCCAAAGCATCTCTCAAAAATTTTCTTGGAACAAACCAAGTCTCCCCATCGTGTGAAACCAAATGTCTAAAACCATAAGGCATGAGAAGTCTTTGAAACCCTTCCGATAAATCAGGTAAATGGATTGTTTCATGTCTTTTATCGTGTTGAAAAAACCAAGGAAGTTTTGCATTCCAAAACCATGTTCTGAAGTATCTTGTGTCTGAAGCTTGTGCGGTTATATTATAACTTTGAACCGAGGTGTCATCCAAAATAGACCAATCAAAATCAGGGTCTACATGTAGTCTTTCATCAGCATCCATCCTTAATATCCAATCACATCCGTGGTCTGCTTTCAAACATTCCTGAAGTGTGTGGTCACGATTCCAACCAGGGAAATTCCAATCTATCTGATAAGTGAAACCTGGAATTCCTTTTTCTTTGAAGAACTCGTTGATAATTTTTTCGGTGTCATCTTCTTTACCATTACATTGGATTACCCAATAATCTATGTAAGGAGCGACTGACTCCAACATTCTTTTAATAGTTGGTGCTTCATTACCAACCATCGCATTCATACAAATTTTTGTTTTTTTATTCATAAATGTAGTTCATTACTTGTTCCTCTTCATAATACATTCTGATAGGTGTTGCATTTTGAAATTTTTGGGAATGTCCTTTTTCCTCGTCCCAATTCCAATCCTCAAATCCTAATTCAATAATTCTATTATGAATCGCCAAATCGTAATGGTCTTTAATTAATCTGGCTCTTCGGTTTATGTCTGTAGCATTGTTATCAACAGTGCTGTTTTTATTATTATATTGAAAATATAAAACACTTCTCAAATGAATCATCCTTGTATTTAGGAAAGTTCTTATAATCAGTTCTAAATCATCCGCAACAGGCATGTTTTTATTATGTCCACCAATCTGATGGTAAAGTTTTCTCTCCCACATTCTTGCATGATTCGGCATAGATATGTTGTATCTTATTGTTAATGGATTAATATTCGGATAATGATGGGCCACGACATCTTTACCATCAACATGAACCCAAGAATGACCAGCATAACCAAAATCAAAATAGTTGTCGTGTCTCGCATAATAATCTCCATCCCAGTTGTGGTCATAGGTTTTCATTTCACCATCCTCATACATTTCAGAACAATCTGTATAAAGGAAACCAGCATCGGGAAACTGTAATATAGCACGGTTGGAAGTTGCAAGACAATCCCTTGTGAGGTAGTCGTCATGGTCAAGTTCTACCAACCAATCCCCGTTACATAACATTGCTGCACGGTGTTTAGCAAGTCCAACGTTACCACCTGATAGGGGATAAATCTTATGAAGTTTAACACGATAATCATCTTTAGCAATTTCTTGTAAAATTTCCCACGTTTCATCATCAGGAGAATCATCTACAACAACCCATTCCCAATTGTTCCAACTTTGTTTTTTTAGTCCTTCATAAGTTCTTCTGATTCGTTCTCCAGTTCTGTATACGGGAGTAAAAATTGAAAATCTTGGTCTATTAACTTTACAGTGTCTGAAAACAGTTTGACACACAATATCATTAGCTAATGTATTATCGAAAAGTATTTTTTCGTAGTGAATATGAATTTGTTTTAAATGGTAGTGAGGTATGTTAATTTTTTGACCAAATGATATTATTAAATCTGGTTCATACTTTGCATAATCCTCGACAACCTTGTTAGTATATTCCAAAGAATAAACAATACACTCTTCATAAAGTGATTCCTCGAAATAAACATCAGAAATTACGGTTTCAGTTCCCAGTCTATCCCATCCGTAAACTATTGCACTTGGTTTTTTTGTTTTCATAATTCATAAGGGTCATTTAACTCCCAACTAGTTAACACAAATTCTAATTCAAGAAAGGTGATTTGTCCATAGTCATTTTTGATTGCAGTAGCTCTCAACCCGCCACTTGATACAAAATATACATCCTCAGGAACTGCATCCAATAAACAATTCTTGATTACTGATTCCAATCTGTCACGAGCAGCAAATCTGATATCATCGACAGTCGGAATACCTTTACCATACCATTCCCAATCAAGATGTTTCATAACACTATGAACCCTATTGTAATCGAAGTGGTTCATAATATCAAACATCATTTTTTGATGTCTTTCATGATTTGTCATCTTTAAAATTTATATTTGGAGGATTTACTAAATTTTATCCAATCTTTTTTCTTTTTTAAACCAAAATGTTTGAGCATTATAGGGAAACTACTTTCATCAAAGACTTCGTTATTGGATAATTTTTGTAGGGTTGAAAGAAACTCAACAATTTCTATTTCGGAAACTTCATTATTTTTAATTAATTTTTTCAATTCTGATATCATAACACTATTTTAAGACAAATATAAAAAAATAAAAAACCCCAATCAAATTGGGGTCTAACTTATTTTTTCCATAAAGTTCTGAGGACCGATATTCCTCCCATCACCATGAAGGTCTGAACCGTCCATATAGGGAATCCCTGTAGTTCATGCAACATCCAAAATATATTCATAAAGACCCAACTGAATAGGATTAAGTTTGAATCCAAATTGTTCTTCTCTTTGAATAAAATATATAAAGTGAGGAGTCCTGTGGGAAATACCATGAAAGTAGCCGCCAAAGGTAATTTAAGACACCAAAAAACGTCTTTCATCAACCAACAGGTAATATGTGTCTCTTGAAGAGACCATGTCTTAAATGGGTTCCTTATTCCCAAACTCCCTCAGATGTAATAGTAGGTTTATCGTTACGGTCAATCATGACCCATTCAGCGCTAACCAAATCCCATGGTATAAAACATCCCATTACTTCTTCTAATGTAAAACACTTACAAGAATAGATATCAAATTGAACCATCGGTAGTTCTAAGTTATCCCATATATGTATTGAGGAGTGAGATGTTGCCAAAGTAACTGTTCCTGTTAAACCTTCATTACCTGGTTCGTTAACATAAACACTTGTAGGACCTGCCACAACGACCATACCAACCGTGTGAACCAAATCAACAAACCATTTATTTAATACTTCTTCTGACTTAGGGGGATTTTTAACCCAACATTTAACCAATAGATGTTGGTGATAGGGAACAAAAGCGTCTGCCATTATAATTAAATCTTTAACATATATATCACAATAAAATAAAAACCCCCACATTTCTGTGAGGGTTTTCCTTATACTTTTTGTTTTACTTCTTCACGAACTTCTTTACGAAATTAACAACGTGAGGAAGAGCGAAAAATCCCACTACCACACCTGATAAAAAGTGCCAGTGTAATAAGAAATTTAAATTTTCCATAATTTAGTTTAGTTTTGTTTTAAACTATAAACGATAGAGTAAAGCTAACCCAACTTGGTTGGAATGTTTACCATCTTTTACAGTTCTGAGAATTGATTGTTCAAGACACCATCTCTTGTTTATATTCATGCCGATAGAAGGAGCATATGTGAATTGCCCTTTTTGTCCATCGAAGAATGTAACACCACCATCAAGACCTACGTGTAGACCTTTAGTTAAGTGTCTTCTGACTCCTACAAGAACAGGCATCTGAACGAAGCCAGCCTTGTTTTGCATAAATCCTGCAGACAAACGGATATTCTTCTTTGAGAATTGAACCTTTTGACCCCAAGACTTAGAGTCCCAATCAACGTTTCCAGAGAGTGGTGCAAATAACTTCGGTCCCACAGAGATATCCCATCCTTTTTTGTGGTCTTGTCCGAAAGAAATCAGCGAACAAACAGTCGCTAGAAACAACAAACTTAATTTTTTCATATTTGTTTTGTTTATTGATTTATAAATAAAAATCCCATTCACAAACTCTCTCGAGATGCGGATGGGATTGATATTTCTGTATAATAAATATCTTGGAATTTAAAAAAAACTATAAATTACTTCTTTAAGTGATTGAACTTAAACTCAATATTTGTGTTTGGTGGGTCTTCGCTTGTGTATCTAAAACGGGTTTTCATGTAGTCTTTCAATATCCCTCTCAACTTTTCTTTTACTCTGTCTTCGGCTCTTTTTTCATTCATACCTTTCATCTCACCTTTCAAATAATTTTGTGGAGTAGGTTCTTCTCCACTATCTCCCCTGTAAACCACATCATGAATATCAACTGTGACAATTGCTTTATCACCTTCTATTTCGATTGATTTAATTTTGTATTTGATATTTGCATTTGGAAACATTCCATCACCTTCTTGTTCGTCTCCCCACCACCTAAAGGTCTTTGCAGTTTTTTTTCTTTTTGTTAATTCAGGTTCCTGTTTTTTTAACATTTCTAACTTGTGTTTCAACACCTCTTCGTGACTAACACCCCTCTCTAACATCTTCATTTCGTCCTGAGATAGAAGATACACTTCTTCACCTAAATTATTATCCCATTCAACAGGGTTGGCATTGTTCATTTGTCTACCTGTCGAAGATGAATATCTTCCAGTGACCTCATACCATTTATTATCTTTGAAAATATAAACTGGATACCATCCGTATGACACTACTTTATAATAAGGAGTCCCTTTATAATCAGTGGACCAATACCCCTCCAAGTTGGAACCTTTAAACGGCATTTGAGCCGTGGCATATAAATAAGCCTTGGGATTGGTAGTTGTCTTACCCTTCATATTTCTTGGGTCAACAAAATTTTCTTTCGTCAATCCTGAATAATCACCATCCTTCCTGTAGTTTAGAACATATGACTCCAAAAGATATATTGAGTATTGTTCAGGAATACCCATGTAAGGTGATAACTTTTCAATCACTTGTAAAATCTCAGCCCTTTTTTTCTTTTTTTGTTTTTCTTCATCTAAAACTTTGAATAACCTCACGATTAAAGGAAATGGTGGTTCCTTAGCCTCCTTTAAAAGGTATTCAAATTGATTTTCAGAGACAATATAATTCATACCAATAAATACTTCAAAAGTTCATTTTAACAAAAAACCCCTCCATTTGAAGGGGTTGGCTTTAGATGGTCTCAACAATTGAGGAAGTTACACCATCCCATTTTTTAATTTGGGATTTTGGAACCCAAAACTCCATCTCACCGATTTCATCAACTCTCTTAAGATATTCTTCACGGAAACGTTTTGCTTGAGACGCATCTGTGATATATTCAACACCAACATGACCAGCACATATCTTTCCCATACCTGTCAACATTGAGAATTCATCAGTCAAAGTTTTCATACAACAAGTGCAAACTTTACCACGCTTGATTGTCATCTTACCTGTGAACAAAACAGCCTTTGGAGAAACCGCTTTGAGGGCTGTGATGTCAATCAGAATTGGATTGAACTTCAAACCATATTTTTCCTTCAACTGAACACCAACCTTACGACCCAACTTGATTGTCTCACCGATTGTCGGCCAGTTCATTCGGATGGTTTTCTCTTTGTCTTCCTCTTTTTGGATTTGTCTGAGAGCCGCCACCTTTTGGTTCTCAGTCAAAGAACCATATTGTTTGAACTTTGCCGCAATGTCCTTTACAAAAGGATTTTCACCTTTGTAATCAACGATACGCTTTAGGTCTTCAGGAAGTTCTTCCATATTCACTTGAGAGGTTGCGTTGAGACATTTCTCAACGGCTTCCAACTGCTTTGGAGTCAAACCCTTATATTTTGCAAGAACGTCTTTCATTTTGATAACGAAAGAATTTTGACCTTGGTAGTTACGAACTTTGTCTTGAATGGTGGTGGTTGATGTCATAGTTTTGATGTTTTGTGAATACAAAGATAGGGAATCATAAATTCACAGCCAAAATTATTTTGATTCTTTTTTTTGTTTAATAAACCAAATACTGTGAATTATTATGACCGCAAAGTTGACTACAATTGTAGGTTTTGCCATGATTCCAATCCCATATATTAACCAAAATATCGCACCTATGGTATTAACTAATCGAAGTTTGAAAACATTCTCTATTAGAAAAGAAACCAATATAAGAACAGTCCCGATATACCCAAAAATTTCCCAACTCATATTATATTATTTTTTTCCATAATATTTTTTCTCTAAATTAACCTCAACGGTATCCAACACACTTTTATCACAAACATCCACAGTATTCAACCCCCAGTGCCAATCAAACTTACTGTTAGTAAAATTATATCCGTAATGATATTCATATTTGGATTCTGTGTGAGACTGAACGCATCTACTTGTGATAACATATTCCTTACCATTCTTTACGAAATCAGGCTTGACAACATAATCACAACCAACTGATAGAAGTATTAAAACAAAAAATATATTTTTCATTAGATTATATTAAAGGTGGGGTTTCCCCCACCTGAATGAATTAATTTTTAACAAACGCTTTATCCGCCCATGTTTTAGTTCCAACCAACTCCCACAACTTCATATCACACATATCAGGGAAAGATTGTCTCATGGTTCCTACAGTAATCACTTCGAGGAACCCACGGTCAATTGAATACCATTTTCCACCTTTAGTTGTGTAAGCGTTCATCCAATAACCAGATTCAGTTTTCACTTGAATGTTGACAAGAGAGTTCTTACTCCAAGAACCGATAATCTCTGAGGGTGTTCCCTTCCAATCCGAGATATTAATGAAACCCGCCTGACACTTAGCAGCCACACGAAATTCATATTCCTTACTTGTGTCTTTGATATGGTTGGAAACCATAACCTTAACTGTCTTATTCTTTACTGAAGTGTTGAATGAGCCGTAGAAAACGTCTCCAGCCATGAAGTCTGTGGTAACTTTGATTGCGGGGATTGTGGGTGTGTTTGTCATATATTTTGTGTTTTGTGAATACAAAGATAGGGAACAGTAATTTACCAGCCAAAATTATTTTAAATTATATTTATTACTATGATAAACGAAGAACTTTCAACGGAAAAACTGAAGTATCTTTTAATGACCGAAACAGGTCGGGATTTTGAAATTTTTGATATAAGAATCGATTTCAGTTATACCGACTATGATAAAAGGGACAAATTGGAAGAATATGATGTGGATATCACTTTTGATTATTTATTAACCATAGATTCACAATCGACTGATTTCGGTCTCGATATTCATAAAATGTCAGAAAAACTTCGTAAAATCATTTTGAAGTATACCTTCAATTCTGAAGGAAAAATTGTTAAAGATTCCAATACCGCATATGTTGATGTCGGAATGATTTGGAAGGTAGATTTCTCTGCAGATACCAAACATGAGTTTGAAATGAGTTTCAGAGTTAATCAACTTGATTAAACCCTATCGCAGTTGTTTGGTTGAAAACATCCTTGTCCACCGCCCTCAACGTAACCTGTTCTCAAATCAATATGTGTAGACCTTAAGTATGGACTTTCTTTTCCACAGATTACACATTTATCAAATTCATCCTCTTTAGTCTCTCCTTCTACTTTTAGAACACATCCCAAATGGTCATAACCAACCAAGTAATCATAATCAATCTCTGAAGTATCTCCACCACAGATAGAACACGTATATGGACGAATTATAGACTTAACAAGACCGTCTTCTCCGATAATCATACCGAAGTGTTCGTCATCATATTGAGGTCCTTCTTGGTCTCTTCTGGCTTGCCAGTATTTATTTCTTGTGAGTTCTCCCAACATAGAATCATTTGGTGTATCGAGGATTTCTTTTTCCGTTAAAGTTACTTTGATTGACATAGTAAAGTGTTTTAAAAAATATATTAGAACACTAATATAAAATAAAGGTATTTATTATCATGAATGATAAAATAAAAAGATTATCCACCAATTTATCAGAAATAATTCCAGACCACGACAATCCTCAAGATTTATATATGGAATTAAGAAAACTAATGGTGAAACAAAAGGATTATTTTTCAAAAATATCTCCCGTGACCATGGTCAAAGTTCTGTTTTACATTTGGTCCATAAAAAAAACAGGAAATTTGAATTTGGGTGATAAACTTTTGAATAAAATTTTATTTGCAACTTTGATAACCACAGAAGGGAATCGTCATCGAGAAGAATGCAGAAGTTGTGATGGAGCTGGAGAACAATCTTGTGATTTTTGTGATGGAAGTGGAAATATTGATTGTGATAATTGTGACGGTGATGGTGTTATAACTTGTCCTGAATGTGATGGTGATGGAAGACAAATGGGTGATGGTGAGTGGGAAAACTGTGAGGAATGTGATGGTGCAAAGGAGCTAACTTGTCCTGACTGCAATGGAGAAGGAAAAGTAGATTGTAATAGATGTTACAATGGGTATGAAACTTGTTCTAATTGTAGTGGTGAAGGAGAGGTCAAAACTGACGAATTTGAATACAATATTTATTTTATCGTCACTTGGGATAACTTCATCAAGGACAGATGCGAACTAACTGAATCAACAACTGAAAGTGCATTTTCTGAGTATGAATTTGACAAACTTAGAGATGAATACATTATTTTATATCAAATCGATGAACATGCAGAACTAAGAGATTTTATTGAGATAAATGAAGTGTATTGTGTTTCTCAAAGTGACAACCCAATAATCGATTACTCAGAAGATATGCATATTGATTCCCATGACTATTCAATGAAACCATATATCCCTAATATGATTTAAAATATGACAGACCTTAAAAGATTTTTGAACGTATTAACAAAAGTTGGATATCCGAATTCAGATATAGTATCTATCGCTAAAGCCGTGGATTACAACTTAGAAAACTTCTTACCTGATTTAGTTGAAGAAATTGGACAAGAAAAAGCCGATGAGTTTACTGAAAAAGCACTCAAAAAAATGTCAACACCTGAAGGTATAAAAATCCAAGATTTAGATGACCCTCAACAATATGCATACATCAATTTACTTAATCCACGTCTTGACTTAGACAATGATGAATCAACCGTGTTGTGTGATTGGAGTTGGGGTGATACCAATATTTTACTCATAGATGATGATGGTAGTGAAAGTTACAAAACTATTCAAGAAATAGCAGATGAGATGGGTATGGGAGAATGGGCTGACTTTGATGAAATGGTTGACGACATCAGAGAAGATTGTAATCGATTGGTATTTAAAAACTGTGGATTTGGTATTTGGTGGGATGACCAAAAAGATACTGTTAACAACGTATAAAAAAAGAGAGACCGAAGTCTCTCTTAATTGGGACCGTTTGGTTTTAACAGTCACTCCACCACCAAGTTTAACGAACTTGGAAACCCTTAGAAAACATTTTGTTGAGTAATTCAACCATATTTTCTCCAGTCATATATCCAATAACATCATCATTTCCCTCAGGATAGAAAAATTTTGTTATAAATTGACCATCTTTTCTGTCAATAATAGCAACTTCAAAGTCTTTCTCGAAATCTCCATACAATCCACTACGACCACCAACAATTGATGCCTCGATATCATCATTGTAAATACGAGTCATTTTTCCGCCATCAAGGGGATGTGGCTTAGCCCAATCAATTACGTTTTCTACAGTTATCATTGTTCAATTTTACTTTTATTCATTAAATGTTCAGTCAATGTATATTCATTGTTGGAGGTCAATATGATTGAATCCACCAAGTGTTTATATGGAACGTGAACCAAAAAATCAACTCCATTAAAAAAGTCTAAACTTGTTTTAGTTTCTAAACAAGCATTCACCATTTTCAAAAACAACTTGAACTGAACACCATTCGTGAATGTTTCATTTACGATTACCCCAAATGTCTCATGTTGAATTTTAATGTTATGTGATGTCATAAAACTTTTTTAATTGTGAACCACAAAGATATGTTTTTAATTTCAAATAAAAAAGAGGTTATCCAATTTTATTCACAAGGAAGTATTTGTGTTAGAGTTTTTCCTCCTCCATCGGTCATTAACCGATAAGTTTTGATTTCACCTAAATCAGGAAATTTTACCGTTTCTACCTTGATACCCCATTTAACAACCTCCTCATTGACCTCAGGAGTAACGATGTTTGTCAAATCAACCAAATCATTCCAATTGGTTGTTTCAACGATGTCACGAATAATCCCCTGAGTTGTATCAACCAATACATCGTTAGCATGCATAACATTCAGTAAAAAACTCTGAACATTGAATACATGATATCGGACAATGGACGTAAGAACAACGGAGCGTTCATCAAGTGTTGTAAGTGTCTGAGGAGAAAGATTCACGGTCTGCGTGATAACTGGTGTGACCCAAATTTTATCAAAAAATGGAATCTTCCAATTAAGTCCAGGAGACACAGAACGATAGAATTTACCTGTTCTTAAATGAACACCAGCTTCCCATTGGTCTACAATTTTCCAAGGAAGAATGTCATGAATGAAGGTAACGATTAGGTCAATTAACTTGTCAAACATATATTTTTGGTTTTGTTTACACGAAGATACACCATTTTTTCCAAACGACAAAATATTTATAGATTACATGGAAAAAGATTTGGAAATATTAGAAAAAATCCTTAGGGACCAAAATTACACAACAGACTTTATTGTGATGATTTTACAACACTTAGTTAAGGAATTGGGACAGTCTTCATTGGATAGATTTACACCAAACTTTATATACTCAGCATTAGCATTCGAACTCGGAAGAAGTAAATCAAAAGAGATTGCGGAATATTTCGAAGAGTTCAAAGACAAAGGAAGTTACAGAACTTCACTTCAAAAAGCGTTGGAGGATTCTCCTTCATTCTCGAAATTTGTTAAATAAAAAAACCCCATCCGTAGAAACGGACAGGGTTCTGGCAAAATAGGTTGAGAATACACCATCTTTTGAGAGTCTTTACAGGAGATTATTTTTTCCTCCGATTTCCACTTCCTTTTGAGAAGTAACTCTCAGTCACGGTCAATTAGATTAACCAATCCTTAAGTCGTAATATACTCTATTCTTACTTATCACTCTTCGAGGTTGCCACCCCAATTAATCCTTGCGGGACTAGAGAACTTTCAAAACAATCGTATCGGGCTTGGGACCCTTTACGGCCATGAACAACTCATGACTAAGTAGTGACCTGTCTACCACGACTGACGAACACTTTTCCTTTATTGATTTGTAGTTGTTAAACCTTAATTAACAAAGTAGTGATTTGTGGATGATAGATGTAGCGGTCCGTCAGACCAGCCATCCCATCTTTTGAACGAGATGATACTGAACTACACCTTGAAGTCTCCCGACCTCCATACTTTGAGTCTACTTCATAACTCCTACCTTGGTAGGTGAAGAGTAAGGAGAACAACAGCACCACCTGTACGAACTCTTACCTTTCGGTTTTAAGTCTACTCTAATATTGAACTCCGCAATTGTATAGTCGGATAACCATACTTCTTACATCAGCTCTACGAGTTATTCTTATTGGTGTTCCCACCTCAACCAAACGACCCACATCGCTTGGTCACCCAACCACTTTCTCTAAAGTGTCACCCTCAATACTCAAGGTCAGATGATATCCCGCTTGTCTACTCGAGCTCCGTTTCCGAAGCCGCAACCGTTCCAATCAAGAACGAATCACTTTATACTACTTTCATAGTTTATTTATGGACTATAGACCGCCCAATATCTTTATCAGTTATTTCAGAATCAACCCTAAGGTCTCATCATCAACTTCTGAAAGGATAATATTTTTAGTCAAAGAACTTTAAAATTAATGAAGAAAAGAGGAAACTTTACGACCCACCGAAGTAGGAACCTTTACAACCCCTTTTCTCCATTTGTCTTACAAAATTAAGAATGTTTTGGGAAACAATCAAATTTTTGAAAAACTTTTTTTGAAGAATAATACAACAAATAATTCTTATGACCCCCTACTCTTAATAGGACAGGTTTATTTGGTTATTCAATCAAAGAACTGAACGACTCTCGTCGTTTGGTTTTCAAAGATAGGATGAACTTTTCAATTCGTCAAATCTTTTTAAAAAAATAGGGAACCTCGATTTTACGACTAACGTAGTCAACCTATTCTTAGTTGCGAGAGAAGGAATCGAACCTCCGACCTCAAGGTTATGAGCCTTGCGAGCTACCGCTGCTACTATCTCGCGATATATCTTAATGATTACAAACCCACTTCCCCACGGTCACCTATCCACGTCATGCGCTGGTTGTACCAGCGGGTGTAATCAATATTTTTAAGAACTTATTTAGAAAATAAGTCCCACAAGCTTAAGAATCTCTCGATACACACTTGTGGGACATTTGTTTCACAAAGATAAGTAGAATTTTTGATTCAGTCAAATCTTTTATGAAACTTTTGGGTTTTGGGGATATTCTGTCTTCTCAGACAGAGACATATAAATATCTACATATTTACGAAAAGTCATTCATCATCCAAATTATTTATTTGTCTGTTCATATCAAGAACTGCCAAAACAACAAAGACGAATAATACTATTACTGCAAGACCTAGAATCATTTTAATAAAATTTCTGCAAGTTTACAAAGATATTCACCAGAGGTTTCTTCTCTAATCTCTTCGATTGGGAAGTATTGTGCGTCGGTGTGTTCTTCACCGTCAATAGCATTCAATAAGTCAGGCATAATCTCGTCATCAACATTTAGAAGATAGACATACATCAAACCTTTAACTTTTTTTCCATCTCGGGTATGACGTGGAATTAACCCAACAAATTGAAGTTCTTTATCATCAATGTTGATTGCGGTTTCTTCAAAGAACTCTCTTTTGGCACCCTCCTGTGTCGTTTCACCATCTTCGAGTTTTCCTCCAGGTATTGACCACATACCAGGGAAAGAACCCAAGTTGTTTCTCTTACAAAGAAGAAGTTTGTTTTTGCATTTAACGGCTACGCCGACGTATCTTTTTTTATCCATGGTATTTATATGTATATGAAGGTCAAAATTAATCAAAATATTTTTAATGTCAAAACTTTAATCGATAAAAAATCTCAATCGATTGGTATGATGGGTAAAACTTTCGATTCTACCTTTGAGGGTCTTGTCTTTCTGATGGGTGGGAAAAAACAATGTTTTTGGATGAAGAATTGTATCATCCCTTTGGATATTATTATAATAAAGAACAATGTGATTGTTAATATTCATCACGACTGTCCTCCTTGTAATGAAGAGCCTTGCCCTTCTTATTGTGGTAGAGGAAACATTGTATTGGAATTAGCTGGTGGAACCTGTGATGACTTAGATATTCAAGCTGGTGACTCAGTTGAATACATCTTATAAAGACTTAATATATTCCACTAATTTGTCAGTGGGTTTCCAACCTAATCTTTCAATCGCATCGTTATTGATTCTAATGGTTTCTCTATAATTTCCTTTTTGGTTGGACATATATACCTTAACACATTTGAATTTTTCCTTAAACAAATTAGCAACTTCGTTGATAGAATAGTTTTTACCAGTTCCCAATTCCCATGCGTCTTCATGCTTTTCGTCACTTTCGGCAATTCTGATTAGACCGTCAACTATATCATCTATGTGTGTAAAATCTCTTCTTTGTTCACCATCACCGACAATTGTAATAGGGTGGTTTTTTTCTACTTGACTCCTCCACAATCCAATGACCGCTGCCATGTGTGAATCAACCAATTCACCTGGTCCATAAACATTATAGAAACGAACTATTTCAGAATTCAGACCAAACACTCGTTTTTCCATTTTGACCCATACTTCTCCCATATATTTACTCATAGCATAAGGTGAAAGTTCTGGATTGTGGTGTTTAGATGAAGACCCGGCATAAATTAATTTACAACCATTTTTCACCGCATATTTAACTACTTGTTTTGTTCCATCAACATTCACTGAGAATGTTGTGTATGGGTTTTCAAATGATGGTTGAATCCTGCTAAGTGCCGCTAAATGAAAGATGTATTGATAAGGTTTATCTTCAATATTTTCCATCGCTCTGATATCCCCACCCAAAAAATTACACCCCACAGGTATCTTGGCTTCTTTACCAATCGAAAGGTTGTCAATTACATCTACATCATAACCCTTTTTTATCAACTCCAAGGTGAGTGCGTGTCCAATAAATCCACACCCGCCAGTAACTAATACCTTTTTCATCAGTTTTTCCAAATTGTTTCGTTTATGTTTTCTTTGTGTCCAATGAATCTCGCCAAGACAAAAAAGTAATCACTCAATCTGTTAAGATACATTGAAATTGGATGGAGTTTGATAAAGTTATCCAATACTTTACAATCCAAAACTTCAATCTCTGTCCTTCTCGCAATTGTTCTACAAATATGTGCGGTTGAAACAGCTCTACTACCTTTGGGTAATATGAAATTTTTCAAATCAGGTAATTCTTTATTCATACCATCCATGGCGTCCTCAAGAAACTTGATATCATCTTGTGTAACCTCAGTTAAAGGGGTATCATTATCATTGATAATCATTGAACCCGCGTTGAAAAGATTCCATTGGATTATTTCGAAAATACCATTAACGTCAAATATCTCACTTCTGAGTAATCCCACGAATGAGTTAAGTTCATCTAACGAACCCACAGCCTTGATTTCTTGAATTGTTTTAGGGACCCTTCTTCCTGACAACAGACTTGTTGTTCCGTCATCACCTTTTTTTGTGTATACTTTGTTTGCCATACACAAATAATATAAAATTATTCTGGAGTTTCAACTGATTGCTTAGATTGTGCAATCTTTTCTAACAATTTCTTTCTGAATTCCTCAGACAACATCTTTAAAAACTTGATGTAAGGCGCGTCTTCTCTTTCAGGGTCGTATTTGTAAGAACCTGAAGGAGGTCTTTTACTCCTTCCGAGATAGTTGAGACCTGAGATGTTTGTAATACACTTATGTCCTCCTGATTGAGATTGAATTAAATCCCATGCGTTAATTCCAATCTTATCCAACATTTGTCTATGTTCTTCAGGTAATTCTGTGAATGGAACATCCATCATATCTTTGATATGTTCGAGAGCTTTCTCACCTCCGTCCATCATCATAAACTTCCCACCATAAAGAGCATCAAAATCTTTAAACGTGAACCCCACACTTTCGGGACCGACTGAAGTTTCACTAATCCATTTAATAGTCGATAACGGTATTTTCTTTTCTTTGAGTTGAGATTCCCATTTTCCGAGAACTTCTTGGGCAATTTCCCCAAGGTTAACACCTTTAAGCTCCCTCTCCTTTTTGAACGGATTACACGAAACTTGTAATAGTCCAAGCGGCCACGCCATGATGAGAAAGTCTGCCTCAGGATTATTTCTAAATGGGGTATACCTATCATATGACCCAGGTTTAAACATACTACCCCCACCGTATTGGAAAATAATATTGTCGCTGACTTTCGGAAAGTCCTTCATTGCTTGCGCGTATTCTTCTGCATTTTTTTGTAATTCTTGTGGTTTAGGTGAATTATGGGCTTTCATCCAAGATTTGATGTTCGTTAAGATTGAAAGTAATGATGGCTCTGAATTCATCACTAAACTTTCTAAGAACCCGGGTTTGTTTTTGAATGCTAATAATAGTTTGTTGATAACAAAACCCAAAAGAAGTTTATTCTTTTGTAATGAAGTTTCTTTATCAAATCTATAAAGATAGTTTACAACTTCTTCAGGTGTGATACCATGTTTAGCAAAATCCGCAGAATCCACAGTGTTGATTAACAAGACATCTGAACTAGGAAATAAATCTTTTGGTGAAACGACTTGTGATATTGTTTCAACATTTGAACGGGCTTGTCTGAATGATTTTGATGTTCCTTTTTCAGCACCAACTTGTTTGTCGTGGTGGTCTGTGTGAATCTTGAACATTGGTTTACCATGTGCAAAATCAACCAAAACGGGCATCACATCACCTTCAGCATCATTCTTTTTAACTGCAAATTCTTTATCACCATATTGTATGATATGAGCTCCAACAACATCAATACCATTGTTTTCAAGGTATTTCTTCATAGCAATAGCGGTTGTTACACCATCTAAGTCCTGATGAAAATAGATTTCGGCCTTGGGATATCTCTTCCTCAAAGCCGAAATGTCTCTTATACCCGTCTCCTTAATTAATTTTTTCATTTAAAAGAATGAATACCACTTCGGTTTGTAGGACATCCAAATTTTATACCATTCAGGTTTTTTGGACTCCAAGGCATCTTCTGTTTGGTCGCCCCATTTACCATCAGCAGGGTAAACTTTCAAAATTAATTGAAGTTTCTCAATCGCTTTTTCTGTTTCAGAGTTAGGTCCAGTTTTACCATCTTCAACTAACTTAGCATTCAATATTCTTTTATCGTTCAAGAATTGTTGAACTGCTTTAGTGTGTTTTCTTTCTTCACTTTGTTCTTTCATTACTCTCTTAACAATCTTGGTTAAGTCAGCTTCAGTGAGTCTAATTACTTTTCCCATATTAATATTTTAAAGTTAGTAAGTATTTTGATTTATTTATTAGACCCAACATTTCGTCTCTTAAATTAAGTAGGTCAGTGTCATATCTACCATCTAATTGGTCACTCATACCAACTAAGAATTCTGTAATCCCATCCATAAAATTTTGAATACTCATCGATGAAATGTCTTGAAACATTAAACCAAATTCAGGTTCAAACTCAGGTCTACCGTATTTACCCATCATAGTTTCTGTAAACTCATCGATAAGGTCCCCTAAACCATCATATATCTCACCATAAAGTCTATGTTTAGCATCTCCAAATGTTTGCCAATGTAAAAACTTCCATTGAATTTGAATTTGCATTAACTTTTTTATTAACTCTTCTTTCATTATTTTGTTTTTAAATAAATATCCATACAGGATAAAAAAAAGGGGTCTCACGGGACCCCTTCAATTTAAATTTTATTTCCACATGATGGACAGAACTTAAAGTTTCTTTTCACCTTAGTCCCGCACTCAGTGCAATGTTGCCTAATCTCTTCAAGATTTATATTTTTTTCACTGATTGGTTTAATCTTTAAGTTAATTGTATGTGACGTTTGGTAATTGAATTGTTCATATGAGTTGGTGAAGTTTTGATTAGATTGTTCACCTTTTTCAACTCTTCCGGTTTCAATTGATTTGTTTTTTTTACTTGGTTTTGATGACCTTAACAACGTGCTCGATACGTCAAATTTACTTCTTGAAGTAGTTGGTTCAACAGAACTTGTAAAAGTCGCGTTTGAAGTATTGTAAGTTGTTGTGGTTGTATTATACACTCCCCCTGTAGTGCTGATTGTTGTTCCAAACTTTGGAATATAATCATTACTTCTTCCACCATAAGTTACTCCACTACCGTATATTGTTCTAGATGATAATAACCAATTATTTCTAACTTCTTGTTCATCGTAGAACTCAATTTGAACATCTCCATTTAAATCAATTGCAGACCTATTTTCAGACGTGTCTTTTACTTTGTATGTGCTAAATTCAAACTTGTGATTAGAGTCAAGAAAACGTTCCAAAAAAACTCTTTGTCCTGGTCTTAACACAATTCCACTTGTGGATATGTATTCACCATTCAATTTGATTTTACAGAGAACCGATTTTTGTTTTGGATTATGGATTTCTAATTCGAAATTGTCTTTATCATTTAAGAAGACAATGTAGCCGTTATAGACCTTTAGACGTGACTTTTTCTTTGTGATGTGCGCAGTCGGTTTGCCCACTTGTGTTGCGTAATTCATTTTTTTTTAATTTTATATTAGCTTATGACTACGTTACCAATACCTTTGTATCCGTGAATACTCTACAGTCGTCGAGACTGGGGACTGATAAACTAAAATCTATTAATAATTATATTCCAATCCAAAAAAAAGAAAAGGGGTTAATTAACCCCTTCTTCAAAATTTAATTTAGTTTGTTTCTTTTTGTCTACGAAATGTTGAACTCTGTCTTTCGCAACTTTGGAATAGTTCTCACTCAATTCAATCCCTATCCATCTTCTGTCACTTATCTCAGCAGCACATAAACTAGTTCCACTACCCGTGAATGGGTCAAGAACAATATCATTCCTGTAAGTCAAGATTTTAATCGCTTTCATTGGGATATCCATTGAGAACGTTGCTTTGGTCATCTGTTTGGTATCTGCAAAATAATCCCATTGACCATAAACTAAATCCATAAACTCTTTCTTGTGTTCTTCTTGATAAACCGTTTTCTTTTTGATTGTTCCATCCTCTTGTTCAACATCTACAATTTCACCAACCCATTCTGGTTCTCCTTTAATTTTTTTAATGTGAGTCTTCTTGTATGCCAACAATACACATTCTTTTGGATTATAAATGTAAGGTGCTGATGGAGACATCCATGAGCCCCAAGCAGTTGTCTTACTTCTATGTGGCGAATCTTCTTCCAAGTCTACAATACCATAAAACTTATAACCAATGTTCTTCATTATTTGCCATAATTCAGAAACCATTAATATTCTTCCGCCTTTGTCTTGTCTATTAATTTCATATGGAATATTCAACGCAATTCTACCATCGTCTTTCAAAACTCTATAGGCTTCTCTCAACCAGGATGCGCTAAACACTTTATATTGTTCAAACTCCAAATCATCATTAAACGTATCATAAGCAATACCAACACCGTAAGGTGGTGATGTCACTATCAAATCCACGGAAGCCTCTGGCATATCAGCCATGACTTTAATACAATCCCCGTTAATAACCTTTCCGATGTAATTTTCCATTATAACTTTCCTTCTTGTTTTAATTGTTCTCTAATTTTAGTTGCAGATATTTCACTGACTTCCTTTGGTGGAATGTGTTCAATAATGTCGTATCCAACACCTCGGCCAAAGTTTACAGATTCTATGTCAGGTATGACCATAATCTTAACTCTTTCTTTACCAACCAATTGCCAAAGTTCTTTTTTTATGTTAGTTTCTACTTCAGCAGCACTATATGGATTTTTTTCATCAGGTTCAATATCTCTAATACAAATCAAAACATTCTTACCTTCTTCGAGTCTTTGGTCAATCAACCATTTGTGTCCACTATGCCATGGTTGCCATCTACCTATGAACATTGAATATTGTTTTGACCCTGTGTTCTTTAACTTAGGGTCTCCCTCAACGTGAATTTTTTGCATAATATAAAACTTTTTTTGTTGATATCTCAATACTTTCATTAGTAGTATCTAAGTCAAGATATTTTTCTGTAGGTTGTTGATAACCATTAACGAAGAAATCTTCTCTTCCTCTAACTTCTGAAGTATGAACATAAACCTCGAACAAATTATCCCCAATCTTTTCTTTGAACTTGTCTCTTTGGTCTTTGTATGGAGAAACTAAAGAAACAACAACGTCGTTACCTTTTTTGTGAAGGTAATGTGCAATTTGTTGGGCTAACTCAATATTTTTTCGTCTACCACTCTCAGAGTAATCCTTGTTATCAAACAAATCCCTGAGGTCATCTCCGTCGATATGAAAAACACCTGGTTTATCCCAAACAATTCTTTTACAAATAGTTGTCTTACCTGAACCAGGTTGTCCTGTTAACCAAATAATCATTTTTCTAAGTTTTTAATTTTTCTATCCAAGTAAAATGCCGCTTTTTTCAAATCTTCAAGTTCTTTAGTCTCGTCTTTCTTTCCAGCCCTCGCAACATACTTTACTACATTGAAGAGATATGCATCATAATCTAATCCCCAAGCTTCACAGACTTTAATTACTTCGTATGGATTATCCACCCCACCATAGTGAGCAGGTCCATTTACCATTTCTTTTACCTCTCCTGTTTTCATGTTTTAATATTTATTATCTACACTTTTATTTCTTCCAAGAATTTTTATCATACCCAAACAAATCAAAATATCTTGACATTCTGTAGTATATGATGTCTGCAATTTCTTGAGTATAAAATTTTTTCCAAAGGGTTTCATCTTCATTTGAAACGTTAACTTTTTTAGTCGTTTCCAATTTCAATTTCCCACTCTTGTAAAATTCACTCTCAACAATGAAAGGTATTTTACTATAATCTTCATATAAATTTTCCAATCTAACAGGATAATCAGGAACTCTTTCAGGAAAGTCTATACAACTTTTTTTAAAGTCACTGTTATACACTAGCGCTTGATAAATAAAATCTCTGAAATTTTCTTTGTTTGATTCATTAACAATTATTTCGTCAGGTTTTCTATTAAACGTATATTCTGAAAAAAATCTTGTATATGGGTTTCTAATTGCAGCAACAATCTTATAATCTTGATGCCGATTGAACAAGTTACAAAAATGAATTTGGACAAGATTTTTTTCGGATAGAATTAAATCGTTTCCTTTGATTTTATAAAATTTAAAATCAAAGTTTTTCATAATTTTTGTCATATGGGTTGTTCCACATTTACTCCAAAGCCATAGAATAATTTTATGTTTGTGAGACAAATTCACAAAATTATTCATATTCTCGAATTTTTCGATTTCTTCAGGAGTCATTTTACGGGACTTGTCATGAATTAATTTATCAAATTCCATTTCCCCATTTTTTTTCCATATATTCAATGTATTGATGAGTTTTGTTACCATTATATAACATCCATACAAAATAGTAATCTATACACCAATCGATTTTACGTAAAAACTTTTTCAAAGTTACTTCGATTTTTTCTCAGGTTTAGAACCTTTCTTATAAGGTTTCTTTTCGACTTGGTCCTGACTTGGTTCCGACTTGGTTCCGACTTGGTCCCTTGTAGCTTTTTTCCATTCTGTTTTGGAAACATACTGCCAACTCAAACCGACCATGTTCATTGCGATTTTATCATCAACTCTTTTGATGTCGCCAACTTCAACGTCTTTAGACGCTCTGATTGCTTTAATACACTTCATTGGTTTTTTCCTCCATGTTTTGGTTTATAATTAATAAAATTTCTGATTCACTTTTTCCTGCACGGTATAGTTGATAAATCTTCGAAGATGTTTCATCTTCAAATACTAACATATCACTTTTACCATAGTAGCCTTTCAAATCATTGTTTTTCAATGCTTTAATACAATATTCTAAAACAACAAATCTTTTATTGAATCCCATACTAAAATATAATTGAATTATATTTCAGAGTCAAAGTTTTTTATCTTTTCAAAATTAACAACTTGGTAAACATAAGCCATTATTTTTCTTTTAACGATTGGAATTAAGGTGGCCTCCATTGGAAAATCTTGGGTGTTTTTCATTTCAAACACAGGTAACTCTTGATAGTAGGGTTTGGTATTCCAAGTTGAAAAATTATCTAAAATAGTTGGTAAAGTTAAATCTATTGGAGAGTCTTCAAAAATCAAATTAAGGTAAGTCTTACTGTTAATTTCATCGCCCTTTATTTTTCTGATATCATATTCCCAAACCAAAATTTTATCATCTGATTTTCTGTAATAGAATAAATAACCTTTACCATATCCTACATTGGATTTGTTTTTTCTGAGAGTTATATTAACGTTATCGTAGGCTAAATTCCAAATTGATTTTGCTTGGTTGAATGCATCAAACAATTTGTTTCCTGAATACTTTATTGTTTTTTCAAGTTCCTCTTCTTCTTTAGGAGAAAGTTCTCTTGGTTTTTTTGGATATAATTCTTTCAATAAAATTTCGTCGTCACAGGATTCAAATTTCTTGTCTGTTAGTAAAAGGGTATTTTCTTTAATCAATGATTGTAAATTCGCAAGATGTAATGATAACTCCACAAAGTCTGGATATATTTCAAACTTATCGAATCTTTTCTCACACTTTTGTAGGTAATCGAGTAAGGTATATTTGTTAAACTCGAAATCTAATGGTTCTTTCAATAACCATTCGGGGTCTAACTTAAACGACATTTTTTTCTTTCTAGCCATTAGTTAAATTATAACTTGAATTTTGTTTTTAATCAATTCTCATAACATAAAATAATATATCATTGACGTATTCTTCATCATAATTTCCATCATAACTATTCACAATACCATAACCATCGGATTCTATAACTCCTTCAATGAACGCATCCTTATCTATATAATTTTCCCATTCTAATCCGAATTCATTCATGAAGCTCTCAGGGTCATTTTTGACATCTGCAACCAAATCTTCAACTTTTTCATCAATAATATCTTGAGGGAAATCACCTTCAGGACTATCTTCTATCTCTTGTATTTCATCTTCATATTCAACAATTAAGTCTTCTAACTCTTCTATTTTTTCATCAACTATTTCATCATTCTCTTCATTTTCACCGTCTTTTGTATCTTCTAATTCCGAAATAATTTGTTGTGTTTGAGATATTCTCATTTTCAAAATCTCAATCTTTTCTTCTTGTTTTCCTGAAAGTTCTCTTTCACTATCGTCAAAATAGACGTCAGGATTATTTTGAACATCCTCATAATAAACATCCTCCGCATAACTTACAACCGCATCCTCATCAATATAACTTCTAGCAAATGACGAACTAAAACCAGCATATCCAATATCATCAATAAGGTTTTCAACATATTGATTTGCACTATCATCCATTTCAGACGCATCTCCTACAGCATAACCCCTACCTTCCAATCCCGCATTGATAACCTCAAATTGAGTCATATCATAATATTTTCCATTAGGAATTATATTATAAACATCTATTTTTGAGTCATATTCATCGAGAGTGTCTTCCAAATCTTCAATTTCATCCAATAAATCTGTTCTAGCTTCCTCACTATTATCATATTCTGTTTGAAGTCTCTCTATTTCATCCTTTATTCTTTGGATTTCAATTTTGTCTTCGTTAGTAAGTGGTTCTATTTCGTTGTTATCGACTAACCAGTTGAAAAGGGCATGAGCCTTTAGGGCTTCGTCATCAGGGTCGTTCGTTAAATCCCATTCTCCATTAGCTCTTCTTTCTTCAGCGTCATCACTCAATCCTTGGATTCTCTGTTGCTCTCTTATTCTTGATAGTCTGTCTTTTTCTTTCCTCGCAGACTCTTTATCTCTGTATATTTTCAATTGTTCTGCAAATTGACTTTCCATGTATTGTTCGATTGCTGACATGATAGTTTTATAGTCCTCATCAGCAAAAATCCAACCTTTGGTAAATGAATTGTCCTTCGCGTCCCACCAAGACTTATCACCTTCGAACTTATTTAACAAAGCAACTTTATAATATGGGTCATCGGTCTTGAGTCTTTTGTCAATTATATAAAATAATTTACCATCTTCGTTGTATCGATTAAATTGATTGTTTTCTTCTGCCGAAGTGCACCATTTTGTTCCTTTACCATAATAACAAGATGTTTTATGGTTGAGTGGATTAACTACAAAAAACTTATCATCTTCAAATACTACGTTGCCTCCCTCGACCTGTCTAACCACTCTTCGTTGTTTGTTTTCATATTCATTCAAAGCCGAATATAATTGGTCATCAGATTTATATTGATAAAGGTCTGTGATTGGTAGATTAGATGAAATAGAATCAAACCTTTTAACGGCATTGGATAATTTTGAAATTTTCTCATCGAACCCTATCGCATCAAGATTCTTACCAACCCAAGACAAATACTTAGGTAGAAACAACTTTATTATTCTTTCGAGTTGTTCCTTACTAAATTTTTGAGAAAAACTGTTTTGGAAATCTTCGACTCTCCCTTCTTTTATAATTTTCAAAAAATCCATGCACTTTTATTTGATAAATATTCTTTTTAAATTATATTTCCAACAAAGATAATATTTATTCTTATAAACTAATCAAATTATTTCATTATGGGATGCGGATGTAAAAACAAAGGTAATCAAACACCAGCACCAGCTACTCAAGCTGCAACTTCACAAAGTGCTCAAGCAAATACACCAACTCAAGAGTCTGTTAAAAACTCAATCAAAAAAACAATCGAGAAGTATTACAATGTAAACAAAACTTCTTCGACTAATGGTTGGATAAAGGGATAAGAGTCATTTTTAAACATTTATAATTCAAGGGACATAAAATTGTCCCTTTTTTTGTATTTATATTACAATGGATATAGAAGATTTTATAGAGATGTTTAATAACAATGACTTAGATGTTAAAAGATATTTTAACAACTACGCCACTTGGTTTTCCATTCTTAAGAAAAGAGGTCTTATGGGGGAAATTGACCCCAAAAATGCTTCTGACGGTGAAGAATGGCAAAATGAATATCTTCTTTGGTTATACGACAATGACAGAGAAAACTACTACAAATGGATTCCGAGTTTGCTAAACGATGTAATTTTTGAAAATGGACAAGCTTACTTGGAAGTTTCAGATAGAGGTGATTTAGCGAAGTTATTTTGTGATGGTCATAGATATGACTTATCAAGAGACACGATTGAAAATATTTTATCAGGTGACAGTGATGTGTGGGAACCTTACTATGAAACAACTGATAATGTATACAGAGATGTTATCGAAGAACTTACACCTGAGAACGATAAAAGATTACAAGAATATATTGTAAATACGTTAAAGGATTCACAAATAGAACCTGAAACTGAAGAATTGGAATTAATTGCGTCAGAGCAAGGTCATCCTGAATACGCCACTATCACTTCAGAAAATGTCAAAAGAATTGTAGATGATGAAGAATCTATGAATTACTTGTTTAAAAATGGTTTGGAAGATTTGAAATCCGAACTATATTCTATTCATAGTTCCGCATATAATTCAGCATATGAATCTGAGGTTTGGGATGAGATATGGAGTGAATTAGAAACTTATTTCGAGGGTAATGGTGAATGGATTACCAAACCCCACCCATACAAGAAAAACACTGAAATTCAATACTTCAAAATACCAATAAGGAATTTTGAAACCGATGTAAATGACTATTTATACAATAACAAAGGTTACGGTAATTCAGGAACTTTAGAGTATCATGGAAGTTATTTAGAAATTATGAGAGAAGATAGAGATTGTCTAAGTGCTCAATCACCTGATTATCCTGACAGTCGTAGAGTAGATAAAAACATAAATGAGTATTTCAAGGAATATATTTAATGAACATTGATAATATTATATCCAAGGTGTTAAAGGAAGAAAGAGGTTTTACTCCATCCAAAAAGCCGCCAAAAAACATTCAAAACATTTTGAGTCAAATTCAATTGTTTGAAATGTATCCAAAGATTTTTGCTGTTGTCATCAAAGATGATAGACTCAGAGCCAGAGTTTTCATGCGTTACCAAGAGTTTTATGAATCAGATTCTGATACCTTCAGAGGTAAAGGATTCAAGTGGAAAGACTTTGTTAAGTTCTACAAAGAAAAAACAAAAAATAACATATTCACTTACCATAAAGATTGGGCAGGATATAACATACCCTGTAACTCAATTGAGTCTTGTATTGCTTTAATCCCCGACCTTAACTTCTATGACTTAATAATGTTCAGTGTTGTTGACACAATCAGAAACATCGTAGGTGATGACAATTATTATCTTATTGGTATTGACCAAAGTAATGGGGATGACCCATCCTTGATTTACCATGAAGTAGCCCACGGTCTTTGGTTTTCTTCTCCTGAATACAAATACCAACAAAAAACTAACATAGAAGACATGAACCCATCAGTTAGAGAGCAACTATCTAAAAAAATATCTGGTATGGGTTACGGTCAAAATGTTATAGATGATGAAATTCAAGCATATTTATCAACAGGTGTTGGAGACAACATGAGAAGAATCAAAGACATCAAACAAGCTCAACTCCCCTTTAAAGAAGTATTTGATAATTACTCAGGTGAAATCAACCCAAAACAAATACCAATTGATTGGAGAACCGATTTAGATAGATGATGAAATTTATACCCATATTAGAAAGTGTTATTACAGAACAAAAGAGATTCAAATTTGACCCCGAAACATATGCCAATATGTTAAGAGTCACTGAGAAGTTATGGGGTATGAGAAACAAAGAACTAACAAAAAAGACATTAGTTGACGGATTTAATTTCAAAACATCTGATGGTGCAGACGGATATGTTAAAATAGTTGTCAATCCAAGATTAAAATATATTGGGTATATGGATACAAAACCAAAAGATTCCCGTGACCCTATGGATTTTGTAATGGAAGTTCAACCCAAAGAATATGTTTCAAAGAAGAACCTATTTTTGACAATATACCACGAAATGCTTCACGCTACTGACCCATCACAATCAACAAAACTTAGCCCGAAGTATCTTACCACTTACAACGAGAAAAGTGATAAACAATATTGGGGTCATCCAATCGAGTTCAGAGCAATTACTAATGAATTCTTGGAGGGTTTAGTTTTGGAATTCAAGAGAAGATTCAGTAGACTTAGAAATCAAGAAAATAGAAAATTCCTTCTGAAATCTCTTAAGAACATCCTTAACTATTTTGCTAAAGGCGAACCCTTATCTAAATTGTCTTTAGACATCATAAGTAGAATTAATGATGAACATGTTTTGGATAATAAGATATCCCAACTTGTTTCTGATATGCCAACGAATTTCCCCGGTGTTTCCGAGTTTATGGATTCTAAAGATGAACCTTATTACATAACATACATTGAATTGATTAAGAAACACAATCCTGAAATATGGAAAAGGTTCTTAACCATGTTATATAATACTTCCTATGAAATTGAAGATATTTTAAAAGAAAAAGGGGTTTAAATAAACCCCTTTTCTTTTGCTTTATTTTCAAGTATTGTAAGTTTTGATTCGTTATCGTCAAGGATTTCAGATTGTTCTTTTATTGCCTCCAAACATAAGGCAATCATATCTAAGTATTTAACTTGGTAGTATGAACTTTCTTTATCTGATTTGAACACCAATTCAGGAATAACGTGTTGAACTTCTTGCGCAATGAATCCAATCTCACGTTCGGTTTCTGTATTTTCAACCTGATAATCTAATTCTTTCCAATCAAAGTATACGCCTCTAAGTTTGAGTATTTTATCTAAAGCCCCTTCGATAGGTTTGATTTCTTTTTTAAACCTTCTGTCGGAAGGACCTGGAGCACCTGTAGCACCTTGTGCTCCCTGAGCACCTTGTCCACCAGTTCCACCTTGAGCTCCTTGTGGACCTCCTGGACCTCCTGGGCCTGTTGGACCTGTGTGTCCAGTTGGACCTGTAGCACCTTGAGCACCTGTTGGTCCAGTTGGTCCTTGTCCACCTGGAGCACCTTGAGCACCTGTTTCTCCTGTTCCCCCCTGAGCACCTTGGAATCCTGTTGGTCCTTGTGGACCTTGTCCACCTTGAGCACCTTGCGGACCTTGTCCACCTTGTGAACCCTGTGGTCCTGTTGGACCTTGAGCGCCTTGCGGACCTTGTCCACCTTGTGAACCCTGTGGTCCAACGGCTCCTTGAGCACCCTGTGGTCCTTGTCCACCTTGAGCTCCTTGAGC
>JACCDP011451792.1_pt1 | contig 32007 bp, 58 predicted proteins | sample 7445841 | NCBI WGS metagenome assembly JACCDP01 (sample SAMN15323441, study PRJNA562643) | freshwater metagenome | isolation source: river surface water | place: USA:Blue River Watershed | collected 2017-08-17 | reverse complement strand
GGTGTATGAGCCGCTGACTGCAGGATTTACGGACCCCGCTGGCCGGCACCATGCCCGAGAAGGCTTCAAGGTCAAGTGGACGGCGCCAGGCAAGCCCGGTTCGATGCTGGCGTTTGCACGCTGCGACAACAGTTTCCATGGTGCAGAACCTTACACCGGGAAGGCCACCCGAGACATCCTGTTGTTTGACACCAGAAGCTAACGGCTATGGCCCGGATTGAATTTTTTGACGGGCTGTTCTTTGACGGGGAATACTTCGACCAGTTTTGCTATGACGAAAGTTTCTTCGACGGAAGGTTCTTTGATGGCGCGTTCTTTGACATCCAGTGTACGATCCCGGTGGTGCCAGAAGAACCAGCAGGGCCGCCACCGATCACATACTGGGATGTCATGCTGGTCGGGTCGCATACGCCAACAAGGAAAAAGCAACGAAAACAAGAACTTGAAACAATGTTCCTGCTCTTAGGGTAAACTGGAATATAGGGGATTAAAAATGACTGTCAGTTCAACAACTAACCGCAAGACCTTCTCTGGCAATGGCGTGACGACCAGCTTCGCCACGTCGCCAGTGGTCTTCTTTGATACCAGTGATCTTGTGCTCACGGTTGTCACGGACTCGACCGGCGCGTCTGAAACGCTGGTGGAGAATACGGATTACACCGTAACTGGCGGCGCTGGCACGACTGGCACGGTCAGCCTGGCAGGCGGGTCCAGCCCCTATGGCGCACCAGCCGCTGGCACCACGCTGGTCATCCGCCGCGTCTTGCCCCTGACGCAAGACGACGATTTTCTGAACAACGACATCAACGACGCTGAAGTGCTGGAAGATCGACTCGACCGGTTGACCATGATCGACCAGCAACAGTCGGAAGAAGTTGGCCGCGCATTGAAAGTTCCTGCGTCTGAATCAGAACAGGACGACATCGTTGTTGCAGGCAAAGCTGGCTACTACCTGCGGCGCAATGTGGCGGGCACCGCGTTTGAGCTGGCGGTAGGCGACATCAACACCAGCACCTTTACCCAGTCTGGAACAGGCGCAGTTGAGCGCAGTGTAACTGCCAAACTTGGGGAACTGGTCAGTGTGGCGGATTTTGGTGCCGTTGGTGACGGAGTAACCGACGACACTACAGCTTTGACCAACGCACTTGCTACCGGGGCAGCGTTTATTCCAGAAGGTTTTAACCTTTTGATCTCCAGCAATGTTGTTATGCCGGCCGGATCGGTACTGCACGGCGCTTCTCGATACACCAGCAAGATTACGCTATCTGGCAACATTGAAGGGTTGACTGTGGTTGAGCAATGTGAAGTGCGCAATCTTCGGATCATCGGGAACAGCAGCATGACCACGGATTCCGATGGCCGTGCAAAGGCGTGCCTGTTGCTTGGAACTCCGGCCAACGATTGCTACCGCTTCAAGGTGTCGAACGTCATTGTTGGCGGTAAAAACACGTCGCTTGGCGATGCATCCAATGTGCGTTGCGCCGGCGCTGGCCTCAAAGGCGGTAATAATTTCCTCGGCACTGTCGAAGATGCTTACGTGTTCTACAATGATATCGGTATTGAAGGCAAATTTGCGACCGGCGTGACTCATAATGCCATGTTGTATAAGCAGGTGGAGTGCCATTCAAACCGATTGGGCGCCAGGTTCGGCATCCTTAATGCTGTGGTGTTTGATGCCTGCACGTTTGAAAACAACGAGGAAGAAGGGTTGATCCTCGGTGGCTGTCGCAGTGTTGACCTGATTGGCGCATACTTTGAAGGCAACAACACGACAACGGCGGGTGCTCGTCGTGCCGATCTTTTGGTAGAAGGCGACGCTACGTTCACTGGAACTGCCGATGTCGGTGCGTCCGTTCGTATCCGCGGCGGCTATTTCAGCAAGGGCACCAACACCCTGTATGGCATCTATGCCGACAAACAGCGCGGGATTGTCATCGAATATCCGTACATGGTGAACTACACGGGTGCTACAAAAGTCATCAGCATCGGCACCACCAACACCAACGGGAAAGTCGAAGGCTACTATAACAACAGCAGCGTGGCGTCCGACATCCCGGTGAACTTCATTTACGGCAATTACGAATACACCGGCGTTGATGAACGCGGCACGCAGTTTACCCCGTTGCCTGTGTCAAAAAGAGCAACCAATTCCGGCGTCGTTGCCAGTGGGACTGTCACTCTAACTGCTGTGGCGGCCGGAGAAATATGGGAAGTCCACGCCAGGGGGAATGTGAGTTCCGGCTTTTACTACCATGGCTACGCGTACATTAGCTCTGGCCCCGCAGCAACTGTCACTAATGTGGCTGCCAGTAATTTCAGTCTTTCACTTTCCGGCAGTAATCTGATACTGACAAACACGCACGGTGCATCAACTGTTGATGTGACGTGGACTATTACAAAACGACTAGCTGCATGACACTAAATAAGGATATGCACGATGGCCGCCCCCACCGACGAAACCACGTTCCTGTCACAAATTCTGGCATGGGCTGCGGCCGGCATCGCAGCCATAGGCGCGTGGCTTTGGACGACCACCATGGGGCGCATCGCCAAACTGGAAGAATCCAAAGTGGACAGAAAGACTTTTGAAGCCTACGTCGAACGGGCCGAGAAGGATCGGGACGAACGGCGGGCTTCGGAAATCTCTCTGTTCCATAAAGTCGATGACTTGCACAAGCATTTTGACGCCAAGATCGACAAACTGGCTGACCTGATTCGCAGCGGCCACCAATGAAATTTGACGAGAGTGACCTGCGCGCGGGTTACTGCTTTCTCAAAAAGATTGCGTTCAACAATGACCGCCGCCTGCCGTCGGTCAACAAGATGGTGTTCGTGGCCAAGCCGCTCAAAGCCCATGGCTACCATGGCAAGGCCGGCGACAACCATTGCATCTGGGTAGACACCACCGACACCAAGTCACTGGACATGCTGCTCCGCATCCTGGCACATGAGATGCTGCACGCGGCCCTCGGCCACGATCAAGTCCCGAACAAGTACGCGCACGACACCGACTTCAAAGAAGCCGCCCGTGCCATTGAGATCGAAATGGGTTGGCCAAGGGGGAGTGTATGAAAACCATCGTGCAAGGCATTATTGCTGTCGGGTTGCTGTTTATCTGGGCTGGACTTTACGCCGCACCCATCGCCGTGGCCAATGCGCCGGGCGTCACCGTCACGTTGTTTGATGAAAAGTGCAAGCTGCCTGCCGTCAAGAACCTGCCGCTGCGGGCGACGTGGACGCAGAACGGCAAGACAAACGAGGGTTGCTTCGGCGGCTTTACAGAAGCCGGTGCCATTGGCCTGTATTTCGATGACGGCACTGTGGCGGTGATCCCGGCACAGGCCATTAAGCCTTTGGTGACGTTGTGACCCTCGGCCAGAAACAACGCAAGTTCGTCCGCATGATTGCGGACTTGATCGTCTGGGCCTACGACAACGGCTACGAGTTGACCTTTGGCGATGCCTACCGCGACCCTCGATTGCATGGCCAGATTGGCTGGAAGGTCGGTTACGGCGCTGCCAGTTCCTGCCACAAGCTGCGCCTGGCGGTAGATTTCAATCTGTTCAAGGACGGGGTGTTTCTGGAGAGCACGGAAGCACACCGGCCGCTGGGTGAGCAGTGGGAAAAGATGGGCGGCACATGGGGTGGCCACTTTGAAGACGGCAATCATTACAGTCTGGAACATGAGGGGAAGAAATGAACCCGTTACTTCTCGGCCCGCTGTTTGAACTGGGCAAAGGCATCATCGACCGCATCTTCCCGGATCCTGCGCAGAAGGCTGCCGCCGAACTGGAACTAATGAAGATGACCCAGGATGGCGATCTGAAGCAGATCATGGGTCAACTAGAGATCAATGCGCGCGAGGCGCAGCACGCTTCCGTGTTCGTCGCTGGCTGGCGGCCGTTCTTTGGCTGGGCAGGTGGTGCTGGCTTCGTGTACGCCACGTTGCTGCAGCCGGTCTTGGCTTGGGTCGGTGCAGTCAAGGGTTGGCCGGCGCCACCCGAAGTCAACATCGACCTGCTGTGGGTCGTTGTGACTGGTCTGCTCGGCCTCGGCACCCTGCGCTCCGTGGATAAAGCAAAGGGTGTCACTAAGTGACACCCTGGGAACTGCTGATCGCCGCCGGCCTGTATCTGTCGGTGGCGGTGCGCTACGGCAAGGCAGGGGATCCGGGACTGGCACTGGCGTGGGCTGCGTACGCCGTGGCCAACATCGGATTTATTTGGGCGGCTGTTCGGCCCGCAGTCCGCTAGGCAGTTCGTCCACTCGGCAGCCCAGCACGTCCGCGGTGAACCGATCAGGCCCGCCGCCTTTCAGCACCGTGCCCGCCATCTTGCCGTAGACTGGCGCGATCTTCACTGTCAGCAAGTCGCCATCGTGGTAACAGCGTTGCGTCAGCCGGTCGTCAATCTTGCACTGGCGTTCGATGGTGCGATGGCAGGTAGGGCACCACAGGTCATAAAGGGGCATTATTCCATCCTCCGTGTCACCAGCCCTTCGTTGTCAACCACAATGTATCGCTTCTTCAGCAGCACATGCTTCATGTCGTAGAATGACGCCTTGCGCGCCGGCAGGAACTCCAAGCACGCCTCCTTCCATTCGATGTCGCTGATCGAAGTGTTGTCCGGCCGCAGCTGGCACAGCACTTCAAACCCCCGCTTGGCGTGACCGGCCAGTCTGCCAGTCGGGCCGTTGCCTACGGCGTCAGGCTCCACCACGCAAGATGTCATCTCGTCGCCATCGGAGTCCAGCCCCACCACCACTGGCACCAGCTTGAATCCGATCGGTGCGCCAATCTCTACGTCCCGCTGCTTGCTGGCAGTCACCCTATTGTCGCTGATCTGCAGTTCCGTGTCAATAGCCCCCAAGAGGGCTGACGACCCGCGCGCCCCGGCGTTCTGGTTCTTGCCCGAGTGGTGGACGATCAGCACGCAGGCACCAGTCGATTCAATCAGGGCAGCCACGGCGCTGTTGAAAGCCCCTACGTCCTGTGCGGAATTTTCATCCCCGCCCATCAAGGCGCGGGCCAGGGTGTCGATCACGATCAGCACCGGTTTCTCCGGCAGGTCGGCAATGACCGCGCCCAGTTCCTTGCGTCCGGTCTGCTCCCGCAGGTTGAAGCTGGCGGGTGCAATGAAGAACGGCACGTCAGCGTCACCATACTTCTGGCGTAGCGCCTGCGCTCGTTTGATCAGCCCTCCGCCGCCCTCAAAGGGCAGGTAAAGCACCGGCCCGCCGTGGACTTTGTGCCCCATCCATTCCTTGCCGGCGGCAATGTGGTAGGCCAAGTCCAGCAGGGTGAAGGTCTTGCCGCCACCGGGCGGGCCGTAGGCGATGGCGTAGGACGCTTTCTGCAGCAATCCCTTAGCGAGGTAGCCCGGCCCCTTGGATTCGCTATTCGCAAATTGCGAAAGACGGGCGACCTTGGTAGGCTTGCGGGGTGGTGCCGGCGGCACGTCCACGACCGGGAAGTCGTCAGGCAGGGCTGCGCGGACACCCGCTTCGTTCTGGGCGTAGGTGTAGGCGTTGGTGATCTTGTCGCCCAGTTCATCCAACGACCATGGCGGGGAGCAGCGTTCGTTCCACTCAGCCAGCAGTTCGCCGGCCTGTTCAGCTGACGGCCCGAGATCCCGCAGGGCGCAGATCACCTTGAAGGTCTGCGCGTCCCCACCCTCACCTTCCACGGCGCCGGGTTGCTTGGTCAGCCATCCCCGTGCCCGCTCCACCACGTCCACTGGCGCATCCTGTACATCAGTGGTGGACGTGCTGGTTTTGTGTACGACCGCGCCAAGTTTCTGGATCAGCCAGTCGGGCGCGGGGGATACAGGAATGTCTTGCTCGTAACGATACCGTCCGGCGTCAACTTCACTGCCAGGGGCGACGACGTAGCCTCTTTCGGAACGCACATCAAGACCTGCTCCGAGGGAATCCACACCATTCGGCACGGCCACGGAAGTTCGGTAATAAAGGTGCCGCCCTCCCGTTGGTGTACGGGTTGTGAGGGTTTCGGGGAGTCCATAAGTCATCTCCAGTAGGGCCAGAGAATCATCCCCGCCCTTGTTGACATCAACGTCAATAACCACCAGCCCTTTGCAGTGAATACCAATGTTGGCGTCCGGGTGCTGGTCCCACCACGGGCCGAACAGCTGCGGGCTGCCGGTTGCTTTGTTCGGCCAGTCCTTGATCAGCGGCGGGAACTTGGCGCCCGGCTTGATCGGGAACACTTCAAAGCCCTTGGCTGCAAGGGCAATGGCTGCGTCGAGTTTACTTGCTGTCACTTGTTGTCGCTCCAGTCAACTTCGCAGGACTCCACGCAACCGTCCGCCGCATCCACATCAAGCGTCACCGGATTGCCAGCGTAGACCACTGCGTCATTCTCCGCACGGTCCCATCCGCCGGCAGCGTGCATTGCCCGAATGTCGGCCACGGATTTATTGCCACGGAAGAACGTGCGCTTGTAGCCATCAACTGACTTCTTGGAAAACTCCGGGCCGATCAACGCGCAGTCCCGCTCCATCCGTTCAAAGAAGTCAAAGTGCTGTGGCGCCTCGTCCATGATGGTCAGCAATTTGCGGAATGACTTTTTCCAGCAAGTCTTGCAGTTGCCTTGGTAGCCCGCAAGGTTCAGCCGAAACGGTTGCGCTTGCCAGAATGAATTGACTTGCGGCTTTGTCGTCGGCTCCCAGTCCAGCAGCGGGTAGACAAGTCCGTCGTCTTTTGCTTTTGCGGACCGTCGGGCAGGCTCGTCTGCACGGATACCAATGGCCACTTCGTAACTACCCAAAGTCCATCCGAAGTCGCGCAGATAGGAACGGATAGGCCGTAGTTTTAATTCTCTTGTGCATCCCTGAAACTTCTGGTTCGGTATCCCGTATTTTTGGATCACCGCCTCGAAAGGTTCGCCCTTGCGCGCTGCGGTTTCAAAGGTAACGATGCGGTGCTTTGTTCCGACACGTTCCTCTTGCGGCACCGCTTCCAGCCAAATCGTATTGAACCCGAACGCCTTGTCACAGTCGCGCACGAACTCCAAGGTTGCTTCGTTCTCCTGCCCAGTGTTGGCAAACAGGACCGCCACTTTGTCGTAGCGGCTTCGCCATTTTGTCAACAGCAGCCGCGTCATAAGCGCCGAAGTTTCCCCGCCGCTGAACGACACCACCAGATTCTTATTTCCCATATCGTTTCATCACTCCGCAATCGGCCCAAAGGGGGAACCCGGCAGCCCACTCGGGCGGGGTTCGCATAATCTCTTGCATCTTCTGGCGCGCGGCTTCTGCTTTGTCCGCGTCAACTTCCACAACCGCTTCATCATGAACGTGAAGAACTATGTTAGCACCAAGTCCGTCCAGACGCAACATGCAATCCGCCAGCAGGTCACGGCAGGTGCCCTGGATAATGTTGTTGAACAGGCTGCCACCGTAGGTGCCGACCCGCGCCCAGCTGGCTGAGTTCTGCGGATCCTTGATGACCTTGCCCTTCTTCCGGTCGTCCGGGGAAGGGTTGGTCATGTAGGTCAGCTGCGGCCCGTACTCGCCTTCCAGCAATTTCGGATACGGATAGCAAATTGCGCGACCGCTTGGCAGCAGGCACCATAGAAACGAACCGGCCACTTTGAACTTGGCTTGGCGACCGGGATGGCCGCAGGCGTAGACTTGGCCGGGGTTCTTGACGGCGTTGATCGCCGCCCTTTGGATGTCGTACCACGCGCCGCCTTGCCGATACCAGCGGCCAGATCGGTGTTGTACGCGGCGGCCGGCAATGGCTGTATGTGCGTCCCGCCACGCTTCTTTGAACTCGTCTGCTTTTTCATCGGAAGCCCTTACGCCGTAGGCTTTCGCCATAACATGGAAGCTGCCTACTCCGCCTTGATAGCCGAACGCCAGTTCCGAAACTTTACCAACCTGACGTTCTTCGGACGGGTTTTCAACAGATTCGACGGGGACGTTGAACATCCGCGAATAAGCAAGCTCATATATTCCTGGGCCGGTTTTCGCGTCCGCCGCTTTAAACGCATCCAGCTTCCACTGCTCACCAGCAAACCATGCCTGGCCACGGCCTTCGACGTTGGCAAAATCGCCAGATATAAGCCTTTTCTCAGGCGCCGCCACAAAAAAACTTCTAAGACACCTTGACACCACACTGAGCGGGGCGCCGTAAATGAGGTCGATCGCGGCATAGTCGCCTTCCCTTACAAGAGTTAATACGTTTTCAACCACCTTGGCCTTCGGCATATCCCGCGGCAGGTTGTGGACTTGCACCGCCCTGCCCGCCCAGCGCCCGGTAGCAGCGCCGTGGTATTGCACCAGATTGCGCAACCGGTCATCCGCCCCAGCCTGGTTGACCATTACATTGAACTTGGCGTTGCTGGCCTTTCCGGCCTCTTGGCGCAGCGTCAGGACACGTCGGGCAGCGGCAGGTAGGGTGTCATCGGCCAGCAATTCCGTAACGTCTGCCTTCGCCAAGCCAGTGAGTGCTTTGTGGCAGCCTTGTTGATTAAGCCACTCCTTGATCGGAGCAAGCGCCGTGCATGAAGTCGCGGCACCACCGGTGGCGTCAGCCATCTGTTCGTCATATTTCACCTTCATGGTGTCGGCCAGGGTGATCGCCGCCTTGGCCGTGGGCACGTCAATCATCACGCCGCGCTGATTGATCTGGTAGTCCAGCAACCAGACTTGGCGTTCCTTGTCTGACAAAGGCATCAGCCGTTTGTGTAGTTCCCGTTCGACCCGCACGTCCTGCCGGCAGTATTCGTAGAGGCGGGCCAGCTTGTCGTCTTCGTCCCACCACGTTACCGGCTGGCCGGGTTTGGATCGGGGGCGGCACATCCGCAGCATAAGTGCGCGCCCCTCGGCGTCCTTCAGCACGCGCAGCCCCATGGCGAGGGCGGCGTCTTCCAAGTTGCCGGGCAGACCCATGGCGTACCCGCAGGCCATACTGCAAAAGAACTGCTCCGTGCGGAACGAAGGCCAGCCATGCTTTGGGGTCGCAACTTCGCGCCAAAGTGCCATTTCAAAAGGAGCGTTCCAGGCATAGATCGGACCACCGGATTTGACGTGCGCGGTTATAGCCGCAGGGCAGGGCTGTCCCGGCACCCACACCGCAGGTTCTTCGTCACCGAAAGCGTAAGCCCCGCACCACAGATCAGTGGTTGCGTCATGTGCGTAATTCCACAACCCGACTTCGCGCAAGTCTGCGGCGCTGCGGGTTTCCCAGTCTAGGTGGAGGACGTCAGCCACGTCGCAGATACCGGAGGGCGCTGCCAAGAAGGGCCGCGCTGTCGCTAAAGAGGCCCAGTCCGGTGTTGCATCGATGGCACAGCCAGCCGCGCACCTTTCCTGTGGCGTGATCGTGGTCTAAATGTGCGGCTCGTCGGTGCTTGTTCTGCCGCAACATCGGTATTCGGCAGATAGCACACTTTCCGTCTTGTCCAAGGAACAAGGCTTCGCCGTCTGTGCCGTAAGTCCGCTCGCGGCGTCGCTTGTTCAACAACTCCGCGTTGCGCTTGCGATACGTCCTGTTCTGCTCCAGGGTTGGCGCGGCGTTCTCCGCATAGCGAGCGCGGCGCCGGGCGTTTATGCGTTCACGATTAGCGTCCCGATAACGCGCAAAGGCTTCGCGGGTTTTGCTTGGAGAGGTCAACTTATTCCTTAGAGAAAAAGACCCCGCCAGCCCACACTGCGCCGGCGGGGAAGGGCCGTTCTTTAGAACAGTGCTGCTGCGCCGGTGCCGCTGGCCACCGCTTGACCTGCCGGCTGCGGGATCGCTTCAAAGTCATCCGCCGCCGCCACACCGCCGCCGGACAGGCGTTCGCCATCACGGACATGCTGCACGCCGAGCAGGCTGGCGTTCACGCGCTTGCCGAACTGGTTGTCCTGCGCCCAGAATTCCAGGATGATGTTGCCGTAAGACCCGGAGTAGGGCTTGCCGTCCGCTGCCACTAGGTTCTCACGATTCGGGCCGATGACCAGCGGGCGCAGTTCGTTGCTGGCGTTGATGAAGTAGTTGCCGGCGTAGCCTGCGTGGTCGCTCTTGGCATCACCATCGTGCAGGCAGATACGGTCGCCAGCGGACAGTTGCTTCAGCACTTCGGCAGCCTTGGCGCCCCACTTGGCAGTGGCAGCTTCCAGCAGCGCCGCCTTGATCTCGGCAATCTGCGGATGCTCCCGCCCGAAGATGGCTACGACACTGAACTTTTCCTTGCCGCTGTCGTTGCCCTTGGCCTTGCCTGCGGTGAACAGGTTGTTGGTGAAGTTGAAACGGACATCATTGATGCGAACGCGAGTACCCATGGTTTGCTGCTCCTTCAAGTTGTAGACGGGGGAGATTACTTCTGTTGGCTCACGGTCCCGTCAGTCCCATTAAACCAAATTAAAAATTCTGAGTCAGTACAATCGCTGCGCGCCCTATTTGCCATTGGATGCAGCCAACGCAAATTCTCTATTAAATGCGAACCGCCTTTTGATCGCGGAATTATGTGATCTAAGTGCGGGGTTCCTGGAATAGGGCGGCCACTCAACGGGCACGTTGGCCCCTGTCTTAGCCATAGAGCGTGCAGCTGTTCCGCCGTCGCGTACGGTTCTCCTTTTGCCTTAAAACGTAACACCCTAGCAGACTTAACCCAAAACGGCAAGATTGCAATTTTGCTAGCAGCCCATTCGGCTTTCCTTTTCTTAGTGCTCAACAACGCCGCATAGGCTTTTTCTTTTCGCTTGCCTTCCGACGTTTTACGCCATTGTCGCTTTTTCTCTGCAGAAATCGGCATCACTCAATAACCGCAAAGTCATCTGCTTTAATCTTGGCGCCAGCGGGCTTCTTGTAGCCCGTCTTCACTGCCACCGAACACCGCTTCGCCTTCGCCGCCTGGCACCAGCGGCACTGTTCTTCGCCCGGCACCGGCTCTGCATCCGGCAGCCGTGCCTTCACTGCCGCCTCCTGCACGTCCGCTGCAAAGTCCAGCAGGTCAATGGCGCGGAAGGTATTGCGCTTCACCCACTGATCCGGGTCTTCCAGTCGGGGTTGCACAATGGCCACTTCCACTGTCTCCGGCTGCAGGTAGAGAGACAGCATAGCACCGAGCGCGTACATTTTCAACTGCTTGTTGTCTTCCGCCGCCACGGGCACGCCGGTTCCAAACTTGAAGTCGGCCACCAGCAGGTGCTTGCCGTCTTCCGTCCAGCACACAAAGTCCGCCGTGCCGCCGGTGTCCGGGTCGATGCGGGCCAGTGCCGGGGCCAGATCAATCTCGACCGCGTGGGTGCCTTTCTGGCTGCGGCAGAAGTCCAGATAAAACTGCACGCTGTCCGCATGATCGTCCAGGATGGCGTTCGCCGGCAACCGGTTCTTGAGGCAATACGCCGCAACCGAGTGCGCCATGGTGCCGAGACTGGCGTGCGGACTTTCGACGTGCGGCACGCCTTCCGACAGCCGCACGCTGGCTGGGCAGTTCATCCAGCGATGGGCCGCAGAGGCAGATAGCTTGGCGTGTAACGCCATTACTGGTTTTCCTCGTTGGCGATCCAGCCCAGGATGAACGTGTCCACCGGCAGTTCAAAGGCAACCAGTTCGGACAGGCAGTAAAAGTAATTGGCCATCGGGTACATTACTTGGTTGCCTCCTGCGCTGCGGCCACGAACGGGCCGTAGTCTTCCGGCTTCATGTCACGCAGCCGGGATACCCCGAACTGCCCCATTGCGGCCTGCGCTGCCGGCAGCCCCTTGGCGGCGAACAGGGCTTCCAGCGCAGCTTGGGCTTGCTCTTGGGTAGCGGTGGGTGCCTCTACCGAAGCGACCACTACGTCCGGCGCTGCGGTTTCGGGTGGGGTGGTGTTCTCGGCGGTCGGCGTTCCTTCGGGAATTGCACCCTGGTCCGCCACGCTGCTAAGGCTTGGCGCCGCAGCCGGCACCACCCCATTGTCCTTGTACGACCCCCGCGGCTTTCCTGCATCCGCACGGGGCTTGCGTTTCTTGTCAACGGTGCCACCTTCGGGCTTCGCCGGATTCTCAATATTCGGCACCGGCGCCGCACCCTTCATCAGCGAACCCAGCGTGGCGATGGCTTTCTCAATGCTATCAAACTTGAACGTGACTTCGATCATTCGTTGCTCTCCTTATTTGTCTTCAGTTTACTTTGTTTCTTATGCTTTTGCAAATACTTTATTGCGGCTGCCAAGAATCGTGGACTGTCTTGAAAATTACCTAGACCGACGTTGCAATTCCGGCAGAGCAACCCGCGAATATTACCCGTGGCGTGATCGTGATCTAAGTGCCATTTGCTATTTGACGTACCGCAGCAAGCACATCGCTCGTTTTGTTGTGCAAAAATTTTATCTACTTCGGCCTTAGTCACCCCGTAACGCTCTAGGTATCGCCTGTTTTTCGCTTTATCTGGATTGTTTCGTTTCCACTGGGCATTTCTCGCATTTGAACATAAACGACAACTACGGTTAGACGGGTATCGCTCCCCTTTAAGTTGCGGGTGCTTATCACATATTTCTCCAAAGTAAGAATTCATGCCAGCCCCATCATTTTAAGATCGTTCATTCTACGCACCAGCACTTGCTGTACCCCGTCGTCAATAGACCCTGGCACGGTGCAAATATCAAAAGTCACAGGCTCTTTCTTTTCCATGCTTACCAAACGATTGGCGGCCTGTAAATTATTGGCTCCGACCCAATCAAGCTCTAAAAAGTGGCCGTGCGACGCGCTGGATAGGTCAATGGCGGTGCCGCAGGCCATGATGTTTCCGCAAATAATTTTGGTCAGCCCTTTTCTGAAGTCGTTTTGTATCCGCTCCCGCTGCGTCGGCGTCGTCTTGCCGGTCAACAGTTCGGTCTTTATATTAAGCGAATTCAGCAACCGTGTCAAGTGCTCCAGTGGCTCCGTATGCCAACCGAACACCACGGTTTGCCTCAGCAGTTCGTTGCTGATTGCAAAGTCGATGTTCTTGGCCAGTGGCAGAACCTTGGACTGCGCCACGGCAATGCGCTCGGCCTGCAGGGAAGTCGGGTTGTCTTCCAGGTGCTCGGTGTCAATGCCCGCTGGCAGATCAGCTACGGTGGTCGGCGTGATCTCCAGGAATTGGAAGTCAATGCCCGGCATCTCTGGCGCCACGTCCTTGCGGGTGCGGCGTAGCATCACCTGCGCCAGCAGGCCACGCAGTTCCGGGATCATGGCTTGCTTAGTGCCACGGATCTTGTCGGCCCACTTATCGTACACGCAGTAGCGTTCGATGAACTGCTGGTAATCCATGCCGACCACGCCAAAGGCTTTGAGCATTGGCCAGAGTTCGGCGGCATGTTTCGGAGCGGGCGTGCCGGACAGCGGCCAGATGGCGCCGGATAACTGCCCGAACCCCGTCTTGCCGTAGACCATCTTGGTGCGTTTGGCTTCGGGATTCTTGGCGAAGTGCGCTTCGTCTGGGATGAATACGTCAAACTTTTTGCGATTGCCGACTTCCCACAGGTGCGTGGCAATGTTGTACGACAGTACTTCCGCCTTCGGCAGCGGCCCGGATGGCCACCACTTTTCAATCTCCCGATGCCAGTGGGGGATGGCAATGGCCGGGCACGTCACCAACATGGACTGCGCGCCCAGCTTATGCGCCGCCATCACCGCCTGGCAGGACTTGCCGACCCGCATTTCATCGGCCAGCAGGGCGCGTGTGCGGCTGGCCAGAAAGTCCCGGCCTTCGATCTGGTAAGGGCGTGGGGTCAGTGTCAAGTCAATGCTTCCCCGCGAGAATTTCGCAAAGGCTGGTGAATGTAATCAACAACTTTTTCAATTGGCGCTCCTTGTAACCATTCCCCCTCAACCCGCCATTGCCTAAAATAAGTTAGGGTAAACGCCTCTTTTAACGTGGCACCTTGCCTCGTAGGGAACTCTTTAGCGGCTAAAACAGAAAGCAAAACTGGACTGCTAGACTGCAGTTGCTGCAATCGTCGGGGCAGATTGTTCGTTATCCCAATTTTTACATAGAAACCGTCTTTGGTAGCGACTACATAAAGGGTTGTCGCTCCGTTAGGTCGTCTGTTCATTTCCGCCGCTCCCGTATCGCCCTGCGCACTGCACCTTCATCCAGATCGAACTCCTGGCAGAACCAGATGAACGACCCCTCCTTGTTGCTGGCGGACGCCACCCATCGCTGAGTCTTGTCCCACTCGTCTTCCGCGTGCGCTACGGCTTCAGCCTTGGACAGCTTGGCCAGCGATACGCGCGCAGCGAACACCGCTCTCAGGACGTTTGCATCTACGGTGTCGCTCACGCATATCTCCGTTTCAGGTAATCAAGGGACAGGGCCATCTCGTCAAACCGTCCATCCTTTACTTGGTGCAGGAAATAAGCCCCGCGCCAGTGCATGTTGGTGAACGGGCTGAGATACTTGTATTGGTGCTGGTAGAAACTGCCGGAAATGATCGCCGTCATGTGCCCGCCATCGGCGCGGCGGCCGAAGGCAATCTCGCGGCCTTGCTGGTGGCCGGCGAAGGCGCTCATGTGCAGCTTGCGCAGCAGTTCCGCTGCCGTCGTGATCGGGCGACCCATCACGCCGGACGGGAAGTAGTGGCAGAACGCCACCCCGCCGATGCTGACCGGCTGCAGGAACTTGTGCTGTCGCCAGCCATAGTCTTTTAGCCGCAGGTCGTCCAGCGACATCAGCCCTTCCAGGCGCGGATCCTCGTTGACCGCCCGTTCGATGTGACTTTCGTGGTTGCCTTCGGTGAACTCCAGATGCGGCTTCCAGCCCCGAACCTTGGCGATTGGCGCCATCAGCAGTTCCATGGCGCGGTGGAAGGCGTCAAGGTCTTTGCGATAGCGCCGGCCTTCAAACTCCAACTTGCCACGGCCAAACTGCGACAGGCTGGGAAAGTCACCGAAGTCGCCAATGCAGACGATTACGTCCGGGCGTTTCTCTGCCAGGTATTTGCCGTACCATGTCAGGTGGTCCAGCGGCACGTCCGGCATGGCCTGCACGTCCGGGATGGTGGCAATCTTCAGACCATCCTTCGGCACCTTTATACCCAAGTCCTGCACCACGCCGACCGAGCGGTTCATGGCGGCCGACACTGAATCAGGGCCGGCGCCCTTGACCTTCAGCCAGTACTTGCGGTCGGCTTCCCGTTTCTTGGTGATGTCTTTGTAAGGCATCAGTTGCGCCCCCCATTGGCAGCCCATTGCTCAGCAATAGAAGGGCTGTTCCGCGTGTCCAACCCCGCCGCTTTCTTCTCCAGGGCTTTCTGCAAGTCCGCCATCGCTCGCCAAGCCACCTTGGCCTTGTGCAGCACGCCGTCAGTGTCCTCCGGCACACCCATCGCGTCGTCCAGCAAGTGCCGCATCATGGCGTCAAGTTCGTCGCCACTCTTGCTGCGATCCCAATGCAAGGGCCGGCCAGGGGCGTGCTGCTCACCGCCGATCCGACTCAACTCCGCTACGGCGCAGATTGCATTGGGGAAATACTTAATGAACCCCGAGTAAATCGGAATCGCCTTTCTTGCTGCAGCTTCTTTAGGTAAGTTCACGCCCACGCCCTCCCGGTGACTACATTGCGGATCATCGTTTTTGAAACGCCGTATTCTTTGCCCAAGCCCCGCTGCGTTTCGTTGCCGCGAGCGTAGCGCCTGCGGATAGCTTCGACTTTCAACGGATCAAGCCTGTTGTTGCGACGCTGCCGGTTTTGTTGGGTGTCGGTCTGCCACTCGCAGTTGGCCGGCGAGTAGCTTCCGTCGCAATCTCTGCGGCCTATCGAAGTGCCGGGCGGGCGTTCGCCCATGTCCGCAAGAAAGTTATCAAACTTCAACCAACGGCGGCAAACTTTAATTCCGCGGCCACCGTAGTCATGCCAGTTGTTTCTGGCGGGGTTGGTGCATCGCTGAACCATCGCTGCCCAAGAATAATAAGTCGGTGTCCAGCCGCCTCGGCGGGACTGCAAGTGTGTGCCGCTCATTTCGGGATTTCCTTTCCATTCCAGTGCATTGGTTTATGGTTCAACGATAAGCATACCGTGGATCGGATGCGGTTGTCAACGGTTTTCACCTGCTCGGCAGCGTGCTCACACGCGATAATGCCTTTGAAGGGGCCGACCTGCTGCGGCGGCGTGACGTTGCCAATGAACGTCAGGTACAGGATGTAGATCATTTGCGGTGTATCCGCATGGCCAGAAGGCAGCCCAGCCCGGAGCCAATACCGATGGCCAGCACACCCGGCACTGTCGGCCCGACTGCGGCGATGTAGCCGACGATGTAGAATTCGCAAACCGTCATGCCAAGGGACGTGGGCAGGATCCACCGCTGCGCGTCCCGCACCACGTTGATCTGCTGCATAGCCTTCAGGCAGATATACACGAAGGATGCAGCGAATGCGGCGGCGTAGTTCACTCCTTGTCCTTGATAACGACTTCTTGACCTTCGCCGCAAAGTTCGTTCGCGGCAGCCACTAGGGTGCTAACCAAGTCCGCCCTCTCATTTTCGTCAAGCAAACCTAATTCTATCGTAGTGCGTTCTTCGATAATAGAGGCTTCGCAATAATGAGTTAACCAACGTATCTTGATCTCCACAGTCAGCCTTTCAGGAGTAGGTAAGTCCAGAAAATCACCATCTGGATGGCACCGAACACCCGGCCATGGTCGGGCTTGGCGTCGTAGTATTCATGGATCAGCTGCATGATGCCGGCACCCAGGCCCATGTGCAGCAACTGTTCTGCGATTGAGGGGATCATGCCATCTCGCTCCCATAAAGTGCCAGCAGTGCCGCTTCTGCCCGGCCGTCATGCTTCTTCAACTGCCACAGGTGGGTGAACTGCGGGAACCTGCGACTCGCTTCCCCGCGGCTGGCGTCCTTGTTCTGGCCGAGCAGTCCGTATTTCCGTTTCCACACCTGCGGCGATACCGTACGAATTTCGATACCACAGGCAGCAATGATGCCATGAATGGCGCCCGTTGTAAAGCCAAAATTGAAGGCAGACGTGACCCCCTGGCCGGGCATGGTGCCGACCTGTTCGATCACGGCGAACTTGATCAGCGGGCGTTGGATCTCCAGCCATGCGGATAATTGGTACGGGTCGATCTGGCGTTTCTCTTTCTTGTTCACCGTGCGCGTGGTGGTCGGTATATCAAACACGTCTACAGCGCCGGTGTTCAGCATCGCCATGGCGCCGGACAGGCCGGGGTCTACGCCGAGGATCCAGGTGCTCATGTCAGTAGCTTTCCAATTTCCGGTCAAAGGCCCATTTGTTGGGGTCTATCTCTTTAGGTGGCTCCACGACTTTCTCTGCATCAGCCCTTGCACTCTCCTTTTTCAGCAGGTCGCGCAGGGTGTCGATGTATTGAAGTGTTGATTCGCCGCGAGTTCTAGCGACAACACATTCACGCAAATACTGAACAGACTCCGGCTCCTCCGGCACCTGCACCGCATTAATGGCTGCGAGTTTGGCTTCTGCTGCTTCGGCGCGTTCACGCATTTCTCCAAGTTCATCCATCGTCACGCTGGAGTTATGCTTGCATTGTTTCAGCAGGTCGCGCAGGGTGTCGTAGTCTGCAAATTCAATGTATCGACCATCTGGCGACTCAACCATGTCGAAGTCAGTTCTATCCCATCCAGTTGATTCGCAGTCGTATCGCTTGGGTTCCTCCGGCATCTGCACCTGCACCGCATCAATGGCTTTCAGTCGTTGGAGGCTGGCGAGGATGGCTTTTGCGTCATCAGGACACACTATGCAGATGGGTTCTGAATCAGGGTCAGCAGATGATGGCGAAGGGTAGTCAATCGCCTGTGTCAGTAGCCGTATCTGCTCATCAATCGGAATCATAAAAACCTCCACACCAGGTAGCCAGCGCCGAAACCAAGCCCGAACATCGCCATCGCAAAGCCCAACGTAAACAGACCGTCGAACAGATCGCTGGTCAGGCAGTCGCATCGACGGCCTTGATCGCAATTACCGTTGCACATTCTGATTATCCTTTTTCCAGGTTTCCCAATAGTCGCGCAGATCCGACGACCCGTAATGATCGTAGCCTCGGCAGTGCAGCAGTTCGTGCGCCAGCACATTATTCAGCCACAGGTATATGCGGCAGCGCATTTCGTCAAAATTGATATACGCGCAGCCCAGCATCGGGCCGATCAATATTACCTCGGCCACGTTACGGCCGCACTTCTCCTGTGTTTCCCAAAAGCCGGTTTCTTCAACAGTCACGGTCAGCTGCGGCCAGTCGGCAGGTGGCGCCCGGTGTTCGTTGACTACCGTGCAGCCCGCAAGGGCTAACACGGCAGCCGCGATTACCGCGCGCTTCACTCTGTCACCACCGGGGTTTCACGTTTCTCAGCTTTCTCCCGCTCGGCCACTTCGTAATTGACAGAGCAGTACCCGAAGCATTGCACGCAATCGCATCCCGGCAGCGGATTACCGCGCCGGCCAGTATCGAATACCTGGCTGATCGGTTTCTCAGCCTGCGACAGATAACGAACGGTGTTTTTCATGCCCATGATTGTTGTCTCCGATTGTAAGAGGATACGCGATTACTGCGGGGTTGTCAATGCTGGCCAATACCGCCGGCCGGTTCATCCTTGGCGCCGGCGATAGCATACAGCCCGGCCACCACTTGCGCGGCGTCGCTGCGATTACCGCAAACCGCGATAATGCGGTCGGCCAGTCGGTCCTTGGGGTGGTCCGGATCCGTCTGAACTACCAGAAAGCTGTCGCCCTGGGGTTTAATGTGGTAGTTCATTCGTCGGCCTCCTCTTGCGCAGCCAGCACGTCCTCCAGCTGCGCCAATGCGGCGGCCAAGGCTGTATCTCCTGCAATCCATGCGGCCCGCTCTTTCTCTGCCACGGCTTCAACGGTGTCCATATCGTCATAGGTCATATCAATCTCCAATCAAAAAGGTGCATCGTCAATATCCCCGGCGATTACCGAGGGCTTTACAGTCCTGCCGCGATTACCGCGCAGGCCCATAATACTGGTATTTTTTAGCGTGTCAACAGGTTTATCCGCGATTACCGGCGGATCCGATAAGTCGGGCGCGATTACCGCAGGGGGAAATGGCCAGGTTTCGGGGAGTTTTACCATAGGTTCCAAGGCCGGGCGTTAGGGTGAAAGCGCCAATAAATGCGCATGGCCTTCCGGCTGTACGCCGTATCGCCAAGGGTTGCCGCCACTTCGGCGTGCGCCTGCAGGTTAAGCAGACGCCTGCGCCGAAGGGCGGAAAGGTTACGCCATAGCATTAGGACAGCCCCAGGGCCGCGCCAATAAACAGCAAGACCAAGGGCAAGGCAATGACGCACCCGGCCGCTAGGAATTCACCTAGCCATTCTGTGAGGGTTTCCGGCGCCATCATGCTTCCCATATTCCGTAACCGGACGGCATGCGGATAATGCCGTGCTGGTGTTTAAACCGTTTAACGCAATCTTTTTTGTTCATTCCGTATGCCGTCATAGAATGTGCCCAGCCAGGAATATGCAGATAATAGCGTTTCATTATTTGTTTCCTTTCTCTTTTCGTTTAGCTGCACGTTTAGCGGCCACATGCTGGCGGACTGCCATATCAAAACAGGCCGCCAATGTCGTATAAAACACTGTGCGGGTCCGTTCAGGCCGGAAGCCTATGACGTCGCCAGGCTCCAGGATCACCACGAAACGGCGCCCGCGGTGCGTGCCGATTGTCCGGCGGTTTACTGTTTTGTTCAGGGGCGTCATGTTAAATCCGTTTCACGCCGTTATAGTTACTGATTGCGGATTCCGGCAGATACGACACGAAGGCGCAGATACAGGCGCCGGCCATGTTATACCGCACGGTATCGCCGGAATCCCAGTCTTTACGCCATCCGGATCCCTCGGCCTTTGCCAGTTTGCTGATGGCGCCTTGTGGCGAATTGGCTGATACCAGCCAGTCTTTTTTCCATGAATAGTTCGCTTCGCCACCAAAAGTATCGGTCACTTCAATGTGATACATTTCCATGATTATTCCCTTTCTGTCAGATAGTGCGAAACCCGCACCGCCTAGCGCCCTATTGCTAAGGCGCTGGCCGTTGGGGGTTTATCTTATGCGCGGATCAGATACGTCACGCCGTCAAAATCCGCTTCGATGTAATCTGCCTTAGCTTCATCTGCAGCGCCAGAAAAATCAATAGTCATGTGACGCCATGGCCATTCGCCCGAATCGAATTCCTTGGGCATAGGATAGCAATCCCGAATCAATTCTTCGATGTAATCCGTGAAATAGTCCTCACGGATAAGACATTCACCGTGGATCCAGTCCGGCGATGATTCTGCCTCGGATTGCAGCGCCAGCAATTGCCGCAATTCCTCGAATTCCTCGACGTTATCAGGAAAGTTTGCCGCGTCTTGTAAGGCAAACTCAAAAGAAAGCGTAGTTTCTTGATCATCGTGATAGCTTTCGAGCGTGCTCTGTAATTCCTCGATACGCTCTATTACATCGCGTGAATTTATAACGTCGTCTTGGTTGCTGATTGTATTGGCCATGATGACATTTCCTTTTCAAAGTATCGCCAGAAGGCGAAGTGTGTGAATAACAGGGCGCGAAATCAATGCGCCGATGATGATACAGCAAAGCAGGATCAGGATTAGCATGATTGTCCTTTCAAGTAGGTGACAATCGGAGTGTAAACCGGAAAGATATTCCCGGCAATCCACACTTCCCGCTCAATTGTGGCGTGCGCTTTCGCTTCGCCATTGGCGCGCGTGATACGTTCAGCATATTCGCGCGCCTGGGCTAGTGTGGCAAAAGGCGAATTTGCCGGAGCGCCGTTTCGTTTCCATTCATGTTTAACGGCATAACATTTAAATTTGATCTTCATTTTTCGGCCCTTTCGTTTTGTTGTCAGAGTACTACTGTTGCCAAGGCTAAACCCCTATTTATTTGCTGTCAAGGGGTTTTAATTAATTATTTAATTATTTATTTAGTCCACAAATTGGACGTGAGCATACGCTAACTTGATAGGCGATACGGTAATGGCCTTACGTAATGTAAGGGTATTAAAAACCGTAACAAAACCGTATCGTTTTACCAAGAATCAATGACTTACGAAGGGGAAACCGTATCGGACCGTAACGAAACGTAATGATTCCGTACCGATACGGTCATTACGGTGTGTCCGTAGGACACCGTAATACCGTAACGTATCGTATCCGTACAGCGTACAGAATTAAACCCCTTGGCAGATAATTATTGTGCCGGGCGTTTCGCTTCGGCTTTTATGGCGTGTGGTATTCTGAATACATGGCCTCTACTCTTGGACCTGAAAAACGCGCAGCCATTGCAAAAGCCTGGCCGGACATTCTGCAGCGTGTCGGCGCCGGCGATCGGGTAGATCATTCCTGCGCCGCGCACGGTTTCAATCGACAAGACCTTTTGTTATTCCGGCAAGGCAATGCTGAACTGCTAAACCAATGGCATGAGGCAATGAAGGATAGCGCCGATGCTTTCTTGGATCGCATGGTTGATTGCATGGATGAGGCTACTACCAATGCCAAGGGTGCGCGCGTTAAAGCGAACATACTGCAATGGATGGCTGAAAAACGCGATCCTGACAAATATGGCCAGCGTACACGCGCAGACATCAACGTAAAGACTGTCGATTTAACGTCCATCATCAAGGATGCCAATGCGCGCCTGGCTGCAGCCAAGCAGCCGCAGCTGGTGCAAGGCGAAAGGATTAATACCGCCGACAGTCCGGGAGTTCTCACACACGCGCAATCGGCAATCACGCACGCAACACTGGACGCTGCAGGCTTGCTATAACTCCCGCCCGGCCCAGGTGATAGGTAATGCGCTAGGGTTTAGGTGCGCGCACATTATCCTGCGGGCAGGGAAAGAGAATTTTTAGAGGCGGGGGTGTGCAGGGGGCATACCCCAAGATTGCGGGCGCAAGCACCGGTGCGGGGTTGTAGAAGCCGACCCTGCGCAAAATTTTATATAAAATTTTGTGCCATAATAAATTATTAAATAATTATCTGGCGATACGTTACGGTACGGTTTCGTTACGGTTTGCCAGTGTTACGGTGATTACGCTTTCCCTAATGAAATGGGAAAGCGTAATCACACGGGAGAGTAGATGAGCGGCAGTCTTGAGCAAGAGTCCGAAATCCTGGCGCAGGCTCTTGCGCTTCGTGACGATCCGGTTGGCTTTGTGCATTGGGCGTATCCGTGGGGCAGGGCTGGCACTGCGTTTGAGAAATACTTGGGGCCGCGCCGCTGGCAGATGGAGGACTTCAAACGGATTGCCGAGCACACTCAAGAACAAGCGTTTCGCCATGAGAATGGCCTGCCACTAAAAGTCTGGAAAGAGGCGCGGTCATCCGGCCGTGGTCCCGGCAAGTCTGCCAAGTTCGGTATGATGGCCCACTGGCACATGAGCACCCGGATTGGCTCCACAACCATCGTCACGGCCAACACCGAATCACAGTTGCGCAGTCGCACGTTTCCGGAGTACGCAATCTGGTTCAGTTCGGCCATCAATGCCCACTGGTTTGAGATGGAGACAATCCGCATCGTGCCGGCCAAGTGGCTGCTGGACGCGGTGCGTCGTTTGCCGGAAGAAGGTGGCCTCGGTATTGATCCAAAGTACTGGAGTTGTAGCGGCCAAACGTGGTCCGAAGACAACCCCAACGCCTTTGCCGGTGTCCACAACCCCTACGGCCTGTTGCTGCAGTTTGACGAAGCGGCCGGTATCCCGAGCAAAATCTGGGAAGTGTCCGAAGGCTTTTTTACCGAGCAGAACCCCTACCGCTACTGGATGGCGGCTTCACAGATGCGCGGTCGCTCTGGCCGGTTCTTTGAACTGTTCAATGACGAGCAGATGGGCGACGGCTGGGACTTGCGCACCCTGTCCACCCGTGGCATGGAGGGTGTTGACCAGGGCGTGGTGGAAGACCAGATCAAACGCTACGGCATCGACTCCGACTTCGTGCGGGTTGAGATCATGGGCCTGCCCCCGCAGACATCCGAAGACCAGTTCATCCCGTGGGACGCGGTTCGTGCGGCGCAACAGAACTCACTGGCGCAGGATTACGGCGAACCGTTGATCTTGGGTGTTGACCCGGCGCCGCGCGGCAAAACGTCCTGGCGGTTCCGGCAGGGGCGCAATGCGCGGGACTGTTGCGGAACTGCAACAAAGGGCGCCTGGCACGCGCAGGACAATGTGCAGATCGCCGCCGAGATCGTCAAGCTGGACATGAAGTACAACCCGGACGCCATTTGCATCGACTTCGGCATGGGCACCGGGGTGATTGACATCCTCAAACGCAACACCCGGATCCGGCACAAGTTGCATGAAGTCAAGTTCGGTTCCTCGCCGCACATCAAGGATGGCGAGTTTGCCACCCACGCGGCCGAACTTTGGGGTGCCATGCGGGATTGGCTGCCGGGTGGCATGGTCGAAAAGGATGGCGGGGAAAAGGGTTCGCTGTCCCACCAGCTGACCGACCGGGGCTGGAAGTGGAGCGGGCGGGAAGAAAACAAAAAGATTCTGGAAACCAAAGAAGACCTGCAAAGTCGTGGGGTTAAGTCGCCTGACGACGCGGACGCCCTGGCCTGCACCTTTGAAGTTAATCCGCCGCGGCGTGATGACCGTCGAGGCAGCACGTCGCGGGTCGTGGAGGGGGTATCGACTTGGATGGGCGAGTCGTGATATGATGGAAGCACAGGAGATCACGTAATGAGCGGCATCCTTGGCAAACCTTCCATGCCCGCACCCCAACCGGTGCCGGCAAACCCCGTGGCCGATCCGGCCGCGGAGCAGCAGCGTCTTGACGCCGAGCGGGCGGCATTGGCCGAGCGCAAGGGTGCTGGCCGTGCGGGCACCATCGCCGCTGGCGGCGAACTGGCCACGACCATGCAAGCCGAACGCGGTCTGATGCGTAAGCGCGCGTCTTCGGAGATGCTCGGTTGAGCGAGAAGACGCAGTTCCACATCCAGAAGCTGGGCCAACTCCGGGCTGACCGGGCCAACTTCGACACGCAATGGGAAGAAGCGGCGTCGCTGATCATCCCGGCGCACCGCAACTCTTTTCAGGGTCGCGGGTCTGACAACGCCTTCGGCGCGCAGGGTCAGAAGAAAACCGAACTACAGTACGACTCGTCCGTTGGTGTAGCCGCCCAGCGGTTCGCCAGCGTGATCGAATCGCTGGCCACACCGCAAGCATCCGTGTGGCACCGACTGGTGCCGGCGGACAAGATGCTGAAACGCAACCGCGCCGTGCGCCTGTTCTTCGATGAACTGAACGAAATCCTGTTCAACCATCGCTACCGCCCCATGGCCAACTTTGTGGGCAACAGCCAGCAGACGTACATGGGGCTGGGCACTTACGGCAACGGTTCACTCTACGTGGACAAGCCGGAAGATGGCAGCCGGGGCTTACGCTACCGGAACTTCCACTTGGGCGAAGTCTACTTCGTTGAGAACCACGCCGGCATCGTGGACACGTTCTATCGTTCGTGGTACATGACCGCGCGCCAGATCTCGCAGCAGTTCAACAACGCCGGCGACAAAGTGCCGGAGGCCGTGACCGAGGCCATCAAGAATCCGCAGCAGGCCGAAAAGAAATTTGAAGTCTTGCACTGCGTCTACCCGCGCGCTGACTTTGATCCGCGCCGGGTTGACCCGAAGGGGATGCGATATGCGTCCCTATACATTTTTGTCCAGAACCAAGAGGAAATCCGGGAGTCCGGCTACAACAGCTTCCCGCTACCGGTGGCCCGCTATACCCAGGTGTCCGGCGAGATTTACGGCCGCGGCCCGGCGCAGTGGGTGCTGCCGGCCATCAAGGTACTGAACGAGCAGAAGAAGACCGTGCTGAAGCAGGGCCACCGTGTTGTCGATCCGGTTCTGCTGGCGCATGACGACGGCAACTTGGGGTCGTTCAGCCTGAAGCCCGGCGCGTTGAACCCCGGCGGCCTGAACAAAGACGGCAAGCGGATGGTGGACGTTCTGCCAACCGGCAACATCGCCGTGGGCGACAAGATGATGCAGATGGAGAAGGACGTCATCAATGACGCCTTCCTGATCACGCTGTTCCAGATCCTGATCGACACGCCGCAGATGACGGCGACCGAAGTGCTGGAGCGGGCGCGGGAGAAGGGGATGCTGATTGCCCCGACTGCTGGCCGCCTGCAAGCCGAGTTCCTTGGCCGCCTGATCGAACGTGAACTTGATCTCCTGTTCCAGCAAGGGCTGGTGCCGGAGATGCCGTCGATCCTGCGCAACACTGAGGCGGCGGAATACCACATAGAGTACGATAGCCCGATGTCGCGGATGCAGCGGTCAGAGAAAGCCGCGGGCTTCATGCGCGCGCTGGACGTGGCAGCCAATTACGCCAAGAACACGGGGGATTTGTCGCCGCTGGATTGGCTGAATTTTGACACCGCCATGCCGGAGATTCTGGACATCCAGGGCGCACCGACAGCGTGGACGCGCTCGCTGCAAGACGTTGAGGCGTTACGCGCCGGACGCGCGCAGCAGGCACAAACGCAACAGATGATCGAGGCAGCGCCGGCAGTGGCCGGTTTGATGAAGTCCGCACCAGCTGCATGACGGAAGTCGAAAAACGAGCCGACCGCAGGCGTCGGTCACGCGAACACTATCTGCGCAACAAAGAATTATACAAAGAACGCGCCAAAAAATGGGCCGCTGAAAATCCAGACAAGGTACGCGAAACGCAAGCCAAAAACTACGAACGCCGCAAAGATTACGTCAATGCTCGCAGCAAACGCTGGCAGCAGGCAAACAAAGAACGGCTGCGGGAGTACAATGCGCGGCGTCGCGTTCGTATAGCGAAAACGGTATTAGTCTTGACAGTAGAGCAACAAGCGGATATACTTGCTTTTTATGCCAAGGCAAAAGCCATGACAGAACTAAGTGGCATCCCGTACGAAGTGGATCACATTAAGCCGCTGTCAAAAGGCGGACTGCATCATCCCGACAATTTACGGGTAATCACACGCACGGCCAATCGTAAAAAAGGCGCCAAGCTGTTGTGATAAAACTTAACCTTGGATGCGGCAGCAAGAAGCTGCCCGGCTTCGTCAACGTCGATGCCCAGCCAATGGAAGACCCGGACGTGGTTGTCCGGCTGGACACCGACCGCTGGCCGTGGGACGACAACTCCGTCGAGGCGGTAGAAGCGTCGCACGTCATTGAGCACGTTGCTCCCGCAGAGCCGTTTTTCCACTTCATGCGGGAACTGCACCGCGTTTGCGCCCACGGCGCCCGCGTCCACATCACACTGCCGCACCCGAGCCACGATATTTTCCTGCAAGACCCGACCCACCAGCACGCTATCCTGCCCGGCACGCTGGCGATGTTTTCCAAGAAGTACGCCGAGATGCTGGCCAAGCACGGGCACCAGTTGACACCGTTCTGGAAATACTTTAATATAGACTTTGATATGGGGCCGGTGCGGTACACGTTTGACCCGGCCGTGGACGGCAGCGACCCGGACTTAGAATATAAAGCCCGGCATTGCCGCAACATCATCAAGGAGTGGGAAACAACCATGGTCGTATGCAAGTCTTGACCGATTGGTGGGAGCAGGTGCGGCGGGTGTTGATGCGCCGCCGCCACGCCTACAACGTCACGTTCCGATCGCCGCTGGGGGAAGAAGTGCTGCGCGACTTGGCGCGGTTCTGCCGCGCGCATGAGTCCACGTTCCATCTGGACGACCGCGCGCACGCCATGGCAGAAGGGCGTCGTGAAGTGTGGCTGCGGGTGCAAAACCATCTGAACCTGACGCCTGACGAACTGTGGCAACTTTACTCTGGACGACCGAGCGGAGACACGAATGTATCGTGACGGTAAGATGCTGGGCGACGGGCTGCCGATGAATTTCGTGCTGAACCACGGCGCGTTGGGTGACGTGATCTGTTCGTTGCCAGCGGTGATTGCCGGCCGCAAGGCTGATCCGTTTTCCATCATTCGCGTGTGGGGGCCGTCATGGCAGCATGAACTGCTGGAGCACTTGCTGAAGCCCTACGGCGAATTTGAGATCCGCAACTTTGAAGACTTCCCCAAGACCAAGGCCGAGCGGGAAGAACGCAACCTTGGCCACACGGCGCTGAACCAGATGCCGTTTAACACGCACACGCGCAACCGTGTCCACATGGTTGATTACGCCTTCGGTTGCCTGCTGGACGCGCGCCCGGAAGGGTTGTTGGAGCGCAGCTATCCGACCAAGGCGCCGCTGGGGCCGCGCCGGTTTGACGAGCCATACGTTGTCTTCCCGGTTGGCAGCACGTCCGAGAACAAACTGTTCCGCGCCAGTGTCATGGCGCCAATCATCAAATGGGTCAACGAGCAAGGCTACGTGCCTGTGCTGGTGGGTACCAAAACCAGTCACACCAAGGCCGAAGCTGGCGGAGTATTGACGCCAATCACCATCATTGACGAAGTTGACAGACTGCCGCCGTCTTTGCGGATAGAGTGCGTTGACCTGCGGGAAAAGACGACGCTGCTGGAACTGCGTGACCTGTTGGGTCATGCGGACGCGGTTGTCGGCGTTGACGGCGGCACGCTGCATCTGGCAGGGACGACTGACGCCAACATTATCTACGCCATGGGGGCGACGATCCCGCAGCATCGGTTCATCGCCCGCAATGGCGACCCAAGCTACAAGATCCGTTACGTCGGCCCGCGTGACTTGGAGTGTACCGGCTGCCAGTCAAAGTGGCGCATGAGCAGACACGATTTCCGGAATTGCCCGTATGGCGATTCCAAGTGCATGGAGCAGCTACACTGTGACGACTTTATCAATGGACTGAAGGAGCTTGGACTATGACCGACCCGAACCCCGCACCCGCCCCAAATCCTGCACCGGCGCCCGCGCCTGATCCCGCCGCTGCAGCCCCGTGGCACGGCATCACCGACACGGACGCCGCGGCCTACGTCGCCAACAAAGGCTGGCAAAGTCCGCAGGACGTGATCAAGTCTTACCAGGGAGTCGAAAAATTAATTGGGCGTGACCCGTCAACGCTGATCCCCATCCCGCGTCTGGATGACCCGGAAGGCGTCAAATCCGTGTTCCAAAAGCTGGGCCTGCCTGAGTCGCCGGACAAGTACGACATGAAGGTCGGTCTGCCGAAAGAGGCCAAGGTGGACGAAGGCTTTGCCAAGACCATGCAAAGTATCCTCCACAAGTCGAACGTAACGGACAGCCAGGCCAAGACGCTGGTGGCCGAGTGGAACACTATGCAGACGGCTGCGCGAGAGCAGGCGGCCAAGGACTACGAACTGAACGTCCAAGCCGACAAGCAATCCCTGCTGGACGAGTGGAAGGGCGGGCATGACCGGATGATGAACCGGGCCAAGACCGCCGCGACCAGCTTGGGCTTCACGCCGGAACTGATTGACGCCATCGAAAAGTCGGTCGGCTACGCTGGCACCTACAAGTTGCTGGCCGAGATTGGCGGCAAGCTGGGCGAAGACACGCTGGTCACACCGAACAAGAACACCGACTTTGGCAACACCCTGACTCCGGACGAAGCCAAAGCGCAACTGGCGACCGCGCGCAGCGACCCGAACCACCGTGCCGCCTTGATGGACAAGAGCCATCCCGGCCACAAGTTGGCGCAGGAAAAGGAAAACAAGCTTTTTGCAATAATGTTCCCGAGTAAATAAAGGAGAACTCGCATGGAAAATCAACACAAACTGATTTCAGGCTACCGTGATCTTTCGCAGGACGAGATCAACCTGATGAACATGGTCAAAGGTCTTGCGGCGACAGTCGGCGCTGAACTGGAGATCGTCAACGCCGCGCCGGACACCGACAAGCGGTGGGTGGCCATTGCGCGCACGCATTTGCAGGAAGGATTCATGGCGCTGACGCGCAGCATCGCACGCCCGACGACGTTCTGACCATGGAAGAACGCGAAATCAAACTGCGTTGCATTGAGGCGGCAGCCAAAACCCCCACGGTCCACCTGAAAGGGCAGGCCGAGGGGGTGGTGGAAATCGCAAGTGCTTGGTTTAATTGGATTATTTCTTCACCGAAAGGGGAAGTGGCCAAAACCTTGGGGTTGCCGCCGAAGAAATAACCTGCCGTGTGATACACTTGTTGTATGGAGGTCTGCGCGGACAAGGCGAAAGCCCCCGCAATGCAGAAATCCGCATGGCCCCCGAAGTTTGGGACAAGCCGGCAATGTCCAGCCAGATAGGACAAAACCAGTTTGTTTTAAACCCTAATTTTGGAGTAGATCATGCCGGATAATATTACGATCGCTAGCGTGCAGCAATATCGATCCAACGTCGAGCTGCTGCTGCAACAAACCGATTCCCGCCTGGCCGGTGCCGTCACCGTCGGCAGTTACGTTGGCAAAGCTGCCAGCACTGTCGAACAGTTCGGTTCCGCCACGGCCGTCCAGCGCACCAGCCGTCACGCCGACACCCCGCTGCTGGACCTCTCGCAAGACAAGCGTTGGGTCTTCCCGACCGACTACGAATGGGCTTCGCTGATCGACAAACAAGATCAGCTGCGCGCAATCGTTGAACTGACCAGCCCGTACGCCATGGCAGGTGCTGCCGCAATGAACCGTGTCAAGGATGACATCATCCTGGCCGCGATCTTCGGCACCAACTACACCGGCGAAAACGGCACCACGACCGAATCCTTCGGCACGCTGGGTTCCGGCACCTACGATGTGGGCGTCAACACGGGCGGCACCGCTTCGGCGCTGAACGTGGCCAAACTGCAGGCCGGCATCCGCATCCTGATGACCGCCAACAAGGGCGAACTGAACGAGCCGGTCTACGGCGCAATCTCCAGCTACGAGCATGACTCGCTGCTGAAAGAGATGCAAGTCGTCAACAAGGACTACGGCAACAGCGCGGTTCTGGTCGATGGCAAGGTCAAGCGGTTCATGGGTGTTGACTTCATCATCACCGAGCGCCTGACGATCACGTCCGGCAACCGACTGGTGCCCCTGTGGCTCAAGTCCGGTATGCACCTCGGCATGTGGGACGAAGTTCGGGCTGAGATTGGCCCGCGCGCGGACAAGGGTTACGCCACCCAAGTCTACCTCGCCATGACGCTCGGCGCAACCCGCACGCAACTGGGTAAGCAAGTTCGTATCCAGTGCGACGACCAGATCTAAGGAGAAGCTGACATGGCACTCGTATCAAGCTCGCAAGTCGTTACCGATCAGTCGGCAACCCCGGCGGTCAAAACCAATGAACTGGAGAAGGGCGGCGTTGTTCGCACGGCGCAAGGCTATCTGGCCGCAGCATCCTTCACCGGCGGCACCGCTGGCCAGTGGTACACGTTCGTTCGCCTCCCGGCGCGCGCCCGTGTGCTGGGTATCTATCTGACCGGTGCGACGACCACCAGCGGCGCTGTGAAGTGCGGTCTGTATCGTCCCGACGGCATCGCCATTGACGACGACGTGTTCGCCACGCTGTATGACATGGCGGCCGAGAAAGATCGCACCAACATCATGGTGACGCCGACCGCGATTCAGCGCACGACCGATCTGGCGACAACCTACGTTACCGCCATTGGCACTGCTGGCGCCACGTCTGATGTGGAGTTCGACATTGCCCTGACGGTCGTGACCGCGCTGGGTGCTGGTATTGCGCACCTGATGGAAGTTGATTACGTGTTGCCAGAGTAGATTAGTGGCAACCCGTGGACCCAAGTTGGAATGTGGTGTTTATGAAATTGTAAACACTGCTACCGGCAAGCGTTACGTTGGGTCCACGGTCAACTTCAGAAGCAGATGGGCTACGCATAAAAGCTATTTACGCAAAGGAACGCACCACTCAAGAAAGCTGCAACACTCTTTTAGCAAGCACGGTGAAGCGGCTTTTTTGTTTAACAAGTTGTTGGTTTGTGCCCCAGAAAAACTGTTGATGTTTGAGCAAATATGCCTGGATGGTTTAAAGCCGGAGTACAACATCGCTCCTGTTGCAGGAAACCAACTGGGCATGAAGCAGTCGAAAGAATGGATTGCTAATGCGCACAAACACAGAGTCGGTGTTAAGACCGGCCCGCAGAGCGCAGAATGGATTGAAAAAAGAATTGCTCCGATAAGAGGGCGAAAGCAAAGCGCGGAGCACGTTGAAAAAAGGGTAGCAAGTTTGCGTGGAAAGCAGCGGAAGCCTTTATCTCTAGAGCATCGAGCTAAAATTTCCGCAGCATGTAAAGCGCATCACGCAAGTCATTAAAGGAGAAGCACATGGCAGTAGCCTCTGTTCAAGTTACGGTCACTGACGGCCCGCAGGTCAATGGCGATGATGTGACGTTCGACATCACCGGCGGCACGCTGGACAACTCCAGTGTTTGCCAATTCAACTGGGACGACACGGTGTTTACGGGCATTGAGGGGAAACAACGCCTTTTGGCCCATCTGAAAATCATCTACGATCGCGTTTCGACCGCCAAGCTGTGGCCCATCACGGCTGCGTCGTAAGGAGCCGTCATGCAATTACTGCGTAAGCGCAGTTCGATCCTTGTTCCGTGCGTTGCTGGCGCCTACGCTGCTGGCGACGAAATAAGCAGCAGTCAAACGGCGGGGTCAGTTGTCCGGGCCACGTTCGACATGAGCGGCTTTACTCGCGGACGAATTTACTCTGCGGCGATTGATTTGACGGCAGCGTCCAGTAACGTCGTCACCACGGCTAGCGATTTTGAAATTCTGCTGTTCCGGACACCAGACGCGCCGGCAGCGGTAGGCGACAACGTGACACACCCGATTGACGCGGAAACCCGCGCCAAAGCTGTTGCGGCGTTTCGCTTTGACGACACTGGCTGGACCGGGCCGCTTGGTACCGCCGCAGCCGGCACGTCGCAGCACCAGGCCGTTATGGCGCATCTGGTGCAGCCGCTGGCGACCAACGTGCTCCAAGCCCCGTGGCCTAACGGTTTCCACTTCAACTTTGAAGGTCAAACCCTGGCGCAGCGGGAGTTCACGGTTGTCCTGCGCGCACTTGCTGCTTGGACACCACTGGCAGTCAATAACACCTTCGGGATCACGTTAGAGCTGGAAGCGGAGTAAGCCGTGGCGATCAGCAATGTCGCCATTGC
>JACCDP010334776.1_pt1 | contig 32014 bp, 28 predicted proteins | sample 7445841 | NCBI WGS metagenome assembly JACCDP01 (sample SAMN15323441, study PRJNA562643) | freshwater metagenome | isolation source: river surface water | place: USA:Blue River Watershed | collected 2017-08-17 | reverse complement strand
TCCAAGAGATCCGCGTGCCCAACGGAGCAAAATCTGATTCACGGCTTCGTTTCCAGAATAGGTTTCCTTTGCTAACCCAAACCCTCGGAACAGATAGTGGACATATTTTTGGAATACATCATGGGAACAAGGATGTACATCTTCCGTTTCCAGACTCGAGGCTAGCAGACGAGATTCTACAGAACTCAGAATTGTAAACATTTGTCCATTCTTCTCGGACGTTTTCGGAAGTCCTTCCATAATCAGCCGTTCATGAACTTTAATGCGTTTGAACGATGCGAATAAAGCAGTCATTTCTCGATCCGCTTCTGGAATCCATCCGCTTACACCTTCCGAAATCTGCGCATCCTGTGATGCCAAATACCATTCCAATGTTGCCTTGACTAGAGCATCTGAAGTAGGATGTTGGAAGGCCCAGGTCAGCGTAGAAATCCGACGACTTACTAACAAATCTGGAAACAGATCCGTTCCAAGAAGTGTTTCCCAACGCTGTCCAATCGCCGGATCCAACACAATTCGACTTCCCTTTTCTTCACGAATCTCGGAAACGACCGGTGTAAAAATCCATCCAATTGGACAAAAGGTATCGGATTCCGGTGCGACAATTAATCCGTTTTGTGCTTGCTCTTCGTATTCATGTTCGTCGTTCAAGGATCGTAGAAGTTGGTTGACCCAATTACGTGTAGAATCTAAACGGATATTTCGACGCCCAGAGACGTCCGATATGTGCGCATCCTGCTCAGGACGAACAAACACACGTAACGCAGCACGACTATGTTCCATTTCACATAATTGCGTAATAAAATTATTGTACTGTCTCCGTTTTTCGACATCATCAGGACCCGTTTCCAAATCATGGGACGGAAATTTGGTCGGCGCACGATCAATCGTCGATAACAATGCTTCATTGAATTCTTCCGGAACTGAAATACAACGAAATGTAACGGTCGCATCGAGCCCACATAACCGTTTATAATAATAGTCCAGATCTACCTGAGTTGGTTCTTGACTACTAATTACACTACGATTATAGACATGCGTGGGTGTCTTAATTTCTATGGACACGAGTTTACGGTTTGAAGCCATTCTTACTTCTTTTTTGTAGCCACACCCTTAGACCCTTCCTTGTCGAAATACCCCCTCCTGGAACTATTGCGCGATTTTCCTGGGGTTATTTTGGCGACCCCTAGGAGAACGATGAGCTGCCCCTATATTAAGAAACGGTTTGCGGGATCTGGATACGAGAAACCCTGTGCATCGGAACAATCCAAAGAAATGGAAGATCGTATCGCAAAGATGTTGGCAGAACGATCCGGCCAAGATACGAAATACTTTCCTCACGCACAGCAAGGAGCGCAAGGAGCGCATACGGAATCTAAACCTGTGGCGCAGACAAATGTACAAAATGACAAAACCCCTGGTAAAACTTTTCAATCTTGATCTTCATGTTTCCGTGATTGCGGATCTGAAGGACATTGCGCAGACATTGTACGGATCAAAAGTTGAAATTACAAATTGGTCCATTTCAGGGCATAACTGGGTATTCAATGCTCGAGATCCAGATGTACGCGTCATAAACCAGAATACATGGCGCGCCATAAATCCTCAGATGATTGCTGAATTTCAAACAATCCATGATGAATTCCTTTCCCAATTTGACGGCTTTATTGTAACACATACTCCCGTGTTTTGTTTATTATACGAAAAATATGGGAAGCCCATATTATTAGTAAATTCCTGTCGATATGAACAGCCGTACAGTTGGTCTCTTGATTTCGCGGGATGGCAGTGGCTTTCGCAGGGGCTCTTGCGTTTATCCGATTCTGGACTTCTTACAGTTGTCAGTAACAATAAGGCGGATCAGGAATATTTACGACGCGGAACCGGTGTTACCAGTGTACATATTCCCTCTCTATGTTTGTACACAGGTTGCTCGTATCGCCCTTTGCGGAAGGAAGCCGTTGTCTTCGGCGATCGTGGATTTTTCCCAGAATCGGAACTTCTTGTTCGAAAACCAGAACGTTATAGTTGGCACGATCTCTATTCCTACAAAGCGATTGTACATATTCCCTACGAGATGAGCACAATGAGTCTATTTGAACAATATAGTGCGGGAATACCGTTGTTTTTACCTACACGAGCGTTCTATACACAATGTATTCTGGAACAGAAAATGCCGTTTGGAAGCATTTACAGCGCACGACACGATCCGGCCTTGATCCAGTCGAGTCTATTGTCATCGGAACTCAAGGATGCGTTAACAAGTGGAGATTTTTGGTTGGATCGTGCGGATTTTTACGATTTCGAGAATTTCAAATATGTCCGTTTTTATTCCAGTCGCGAAGATCTTCTTCGACAACTTGCGGAGTTTGAGGATACAGATCGCGAAAAACGCATGGCGTGGATTTCGGAACGTAAGGGGCGTATTTATGATATGTGGCGTAACCTGTTCTTCAAACATTTCTTTAGTCGCATTTCTATAGAAAAATTATTATGTGCGTAATTAGCAATTATACTTTACATGTGCTTGTTCGACGTCGGAAAATCCTTCACATTGGAATCCTAATGCTGGTTTTGTTGAATACCATTTATCATTGCGCTGTAGTCTTTTCCAATAGATATCAATACAGTAATCAGGTATATGTTTGCGTTGAAGCAATTCAGTAGATTCTTTAAAATTGGCGAGTAATGTTGGGATATAATTGGACCGAATGATATACGATGAGGATGTCTGTGATTGAAGAATGCGCACAATGCCCGATTTATGTTTTGCTTTATACTCAACACAGTTATGATTGTAGGATAAAACACACATATCATACTCGCGATCATACGTTATAAGATTATGTATTGACTTGCATATTTCATCTGAATTATTTGAATGAAATGTGAAATCATCTTCGAGTACTAAAATGGTATTCCACTCGGAATGTTTCAGCGCATATTCCAGGGCTTTTATATGACTTAATCCACATCCTAATACACCATTTGTATGTTTAATTGCGTCAATCCGATGTATTTTCTCCGGGCTTACATTCATCTTAGCGATTTCTGCTTGAATATGCGCATTTCGATCCGCACGATGTGCTAGATTAATGTAGAGAATTGCGTCAATCATTCCTTATTTATAATGATAGTAATAAAGCGGGTGAAAAACTTGAATCCTCTTCTTATTTTACTGGCATTGATAGGAAACAATGTCCTATGAACCAGGTTCCATCCATTTTATGAAGTTTGATATTGTCGACGCGAAAGGTACTGTTTTGAAAGCCTATGAACGCAATATTAAAATGCTCGATGATAATACAATTGATATTCAACATGTCGAAGAAACTATTGAAATGATTTTGGATGCGCTTGACGTGGAATATGAAACGATGGCGTATCCCGTATTTGATAAAACTCGGAAATATTGGATTACCCATCGGCTCTGTGGAGAAAATGAAGGCGCGATCGTGCGTTTGTTTACATAAATGTGTGCGTATTAACGACTTAAAGCGTGCCCCCGGCATACTAGTATAGAAAGCCCCGTCATGTCTACTTCAAAGAAAGGTCCTGTTATCGGTATTGATCTTGGTACTACCTACAGTTGTGTGGGTGTATGGCAAAATGATCGTGTAGAAATTATCGCAAGTGAATCTGGAAATCGAACTGTTCCTTCCATGGTTTCCTTCACGGATACGGAACGTCTGATTGGAGATGCTGCGAAAGGTGCTGCCGCTCAGAATCCTCGCGCAACCGTATTCGATGCCAAGCGTATGATCGGTCGCGCATTCAACGATCCTCTTCTCCAATCGGATATGAAGCATTTTCCGTACGATGTGATCAACGATGGCCGCGATCGTCCTCAGATTGTCGTGGATACCAAAGATGGTCAGAAGAAGTTTTATCCTGAAGAAATTTCCGCCATGGTTCTTACCAAGATGAAGAACATCGCGGAAAACTACCTCGGTGAAACCATTAAGGATGCTGTTGTAACGGTTCCTGCGTATTTCAATGACGCACAACGTCAAGCTACACGTGATGCGGGTACTATTGCGGGGCTGAACGTGCTTCGTATTATCAATGAACCGACTGCGGCTGCGCTCGCGTACGGTCTTGATAAGAAGAGTGCCGGTGAACGCAATGTGCTTATTTTCGATTTGGGTGGTGGTACATTCGATGTTTCTTTACTGACTCTTGATGACGGCGTATTTGAAGTACGTGCGACTGCGGGTAACGGCCATCTAGGTGGCGAGGATTTCGATAGTCTTATTGTCGATTGGGCGGCAGATGAATTTAAGAAACGTACGAAACTTGATATCAAGAGCAATCCTCGCTCCATGCGTCGTCTTCGTACGGCATGTGAACGTGCCAAGCGCGTTCTCTCCTCCTCTACGCAATCTTCTATCGAAGTTGATTCCTTAATGGAAGGAATGGATCTCAATGTTGCCATTACCCGCGCCAAGTTCGAATCGTTATGCGATTCTCTTTTCCGCAAGTGTATGGGGCCTGTCGAACAAGTCATGCGCGATGCCAAGATGAGCAAAGATCAAGTCCACGATATTGTACTTGTCGGTGGTTCCAGTCGTATTCCTCGCGTCCAACAATTGCTCAAGGAGTTTTTCAATGGCAAGGAACTCTGTCAATCCATCAATCCGGATGAAGCCGTAGCCTACGGCGCGGCTGTACAAGGTGCCATTCTTGGCGGTGTACAATCCGAAAAGACCGACGGTCTTATTTTACTGGATGTGACTCCTCTCACGCTCGGTATTGAAACTGCCGGTGGCGTCATGACTCCACTCATTAAGCGTAATACAACCATCCCTACTAAGAAATCCCAAACCTTCAGTACTTATAGTGATAACCAAGCGCAGGTAACAATCCGCATTTTCCAAGGAGAACGCGCGCTCACGAAGGATTGTGAACTCATGGGACAATTCGATCTTGCGGGCATTCCTCCTATGCCTCGTGGTATGCCGCAAATCGAAATCTGTTACGATCTCGATGCGAATGGTATTCTGAATGTAAGTGCTTCCGAGAAATCCACTGGTAAATCCAATAAGATTACCATTACCAATGAAAAGACTCGTAGCAAAGAAGAAATTGAACGCATGGTCGAAGAAGCTGCGCGTTACGAAGCCGAAGACAAGGAAGTTATGGCACGCGTGGAAGCCAAGAATGGTGCGGAAGCGTATTTATACAATGCTCGTAATAGCATCCAAGAAGAAAAGGTGAAGGAGAAACTCAGTGAAGCCGATCGCGATCAAGTCGAAGCGACCGTCAAGTCCGGTCTGGAATGGCTCGATGAACACCGTGATGCGTCTGCCGAAGAAGTCAAGGAAAAACAAAAAGAATGGGAAGCCAGCATCCGTCCACTCTTAATGAAACTGTATGGAGCGCAGGAAGCTGAAGAAACTCCTAAGGGGCCCACTGTCGATGAAGTCGATTAAAGTTTCCAACGTTTGTACACGCGCGTTACAAGATCCCACCAATCATGATGACGTGCGCCGTGTACAACTAAATAATACCGATCCATATCAAATATACCTGTTAGTTCTCGAATAGGTTCTGGTGTCAAATCAATATACTTATCAATTGTATCTGCTAAGTATATTTCGTATCCTTGATTCTGTGTATAACGTTCCAATGCTTTGCTTAATTCTCTTTTTGATAAGCGTTGATAGGGTACTTCTAAAATATCAAACAATCGTGGATTGTAATCACGTAATACGTTCATATTTCCTGATTACAACTGTATTTACTAGATAGTAAATCAATTTTTAATGGTTTCTACGTGTGCTGCGTTTTTTACGCATGTTGCGTTTCTTACATGTCTTCCGTTTCCCACCTTCGGTTGGCCAGTCCATGATTTTTACGAATTCTGTGCTTCCCACATTCACTCGTAAATATCCGTACCCTGGCATGTGTTCCTCCATTTTATAATGGACGCCTTCCGCTTCATGTTCAGTTTCGACGGGAACCGTAACATTGTCTGGATGTGCTCCGCCCGTTCCAACAATAATCTGTGGAATCGACATACCTCCGTATGTAATCGTGCCCTTCTGATAATTATGGGTATCCGCGCATAAGATGGCAATAGGTGGATAGGTAATGTTCGCAAGGATTTCAGGGGCACGCACCAACATCTGGATTTTCTTCTTTTTGAACGATATGTACGGTTCGTGCTGTATTAAATAATACGGCATACCTTTTGTTTGTAATTCCTTCTGTGTCGCCGAAAACCACTCCATCATGAGCATAAAATCTGGGTTGTCGACAAGATTCGTATTGAGAACGACGATTGCGCAATTGTCCGCAAATTCGATCGCGTAATAGGATCCTGGAAGAATCCATGGAAGTTCAAGTTCATATCGTTCGATTTCCGAATTAAACACATTGTGATTTCCCAACGCGGCATAAATTGTTTTCTTATTAATGCGAGCAAGACCATCATCTAACAGAGCCTTATCATATACGCTATTTTTAGAACCATTGGGTCTTTGGATTTTTTCGGGATATATATTGTCTCCGCCGAGAATCAGTGTTTCCACTTCATCCGCTTGAATCGCGGCACTCACGGCATCTCGTGGCGCACCCGCTTTATTCCAACATCCCATAAACAAAAACGGATGAAGTTTCCGTCCTTCTGGAATATTTATATCCGACATTTCCTATTCTATCTTCACATATAATTCTGCCTCGGACCATCCGATCTCGAAGGAGTCATCAATGACATCCTGGAAATATGTGTGTAAGAAGGATCGCGTCAACGAACGTTGATACATAATCATTTCGCGTATCGGCAACCATTCACGCAAGAATAGTAACTCTTCTTGCGTAAATTGTATGTAAAACAGAACACAATTCCAGGCATATTTTGACGGTTCTGCCATAAGTTGTTTCTTTCCTATTCGTTCATAGTAGCCTTGCTGTGACATTTTCTAAGTATACAAACGTGAACACATGCGATCAAATTTCTTAGTGTTGTCCAATTAAGGTAACTTGATTGGGGGTGGCTCGGTTGGCTTACCAGCCTGTGTACCAGTACCCCAACCAGGATTTTCGGGGTATTTTGGATTGGGTAAGACTTCGATGACATATCGGAGTGGCGTCGGTTTGATCAAGAAACTCTGTTTCCCAAACATTGCCGGATCCATATACGCTTTCCATTTGTCATTGCGATTCCAGAAATTAAGTGCACAGAAATGGATGCCTACACTTTGCGACAAGGCAAAATCCCACGCATTGTTTTCCGCATCCGGCGTTTCCGATAATGGGGCTACGAATGTCAAGTTCTGTTGGATTTTACGAATCGCATCGGCTTTTGCCTCAGTGCCTAATCCGCGGGCTTCCGTAATTCCCCATTCCATCTTAATACCATCCTTTGGACCAACATTAATGTAGTCACTCAGAATATTTCCCTGTGCTTTTGTATTACTGATGATGACCACTTTCTTCAATAAAGATGTAATTGGTATGGAGAATATGGAATCTTGTCCACGACATGTATTGTAGGAAGGATCCAGGCGATACTGTTCTAAAACAGCACGTAGAGCGTTTGCTGTCGCAGTATAGGTAGCAGCACGTGGTTTTCCACGGAATCGTAAATATAAGAAAAGTGGATCGGATGAACCGGGGCGCGCTTCCATTTCAAAGGCTTCTTGTACTAACGCTTTCAAGATCGATACAAAGGGCAACGAGTTCATAGAAATACGGCGCCATAAGCTGCCAGATTCTACGATCTGTACACTTGGTCCAAACTTCGCATCTGGTGATAAGTCGGGCCATATATCGAGAACAAAGGCGCGCGCACCTCCCATCACAGCTGCGCGAGCCGCCATAGGAGACACAACACCGTCCTCTGCGGGAAAGAATACACCCGCAGCATTCACAGTCGACACATAGAAGTTTGTTAAACATAAATGTGTATCCGGCACACCCTGTTTCTTCAATTCGGCCAAATATTGTCGGATACCCACACGGCTTGGATTCTTCGCATCATAATCCGCTTGGGCTTCCGTGGAACTTTTTGCTAGTTTACGAATATTTACGGCATTCTCGAACAGTCCAAGACGCTTGAAATACCAAATCATGAGCCCCACAATCACCACTAAAATGATCAAGAGCCCCCAGATTGGAAATTTTGTTGGATCGTCAGGAGAGGATTCCCGCATCTTGGATAATCCTCCCTTTACGGATTCGCTAATTCCGGAGAAAAACGATTTTAATTCCGGATTCAGTTCCGGTTTGCTTGACAATGACGCCATCTTCTAGTTAAGGGTCTCCAAATTATCGTGTTATTTTCCAGCGAGCATATACGCCAAGGAAAGTTTGTCCATCGGATCCATCTTTGGTTTTGCCTTTTGTACTTGTGCTTCCTGTGCTTCTTTTGTTAATCCGACCATCTGCGGTCGTTCCAGTAAGAATCGTCGTGCCTCTTCCGCAATTTCAGAATATACGGAATCAATTGTGGATGTCGCAGCACGTACGGCGCTCAATGTTGGAGGCGCAGGAGATCCCGTTAAATTCAAGGATCCCTTGCGCTGTAAATGATCCTGTATGGAGAGCGCAATGGCCGCCAAGACATCTCTGCGACCGCGAGCCCCTAATTTATTCCATGTGAGTTCCAGAGATCCAAACAATCCGGCTCGATCTTCCACCGACAAGAACGCTCCTTCGTTCGCAATCTCTTTGAGTACATCCACTAAAAACCATAAGAGCGATTTCCGTTGTTTTGGTGTCAAATGGGCGGGCCCTCGTTCCTTTGCCGGCGGAGCATCGGTCTGACTATCCAGCGTCACCATCCAAATAATCCAAAACAGAAGACGCGGAATCTGATTGCTTCGCAGGGCAGCTTCCATTTCGTTTCCAATCGTTCGTAAATCGTACCCATCTTGTCCTGGAGTCCAGACACGTCGTGTCGCAAGTTGATCACCGACACCGCCTCCTTTACGCAATCGTTCTCGCATCGCTTCCGCTTCTCGAAAGCAATCAGCAGATGTTGGAAGTGTAGGAAGCGGTTTTTTGACGGCAAGAACGAGGGTCGCCACTGCCTCCGCAACATATTGGCGGACAACGGGGGTATTTCGAACGGCTTTAATATCTCCTCCGCTCTTTGTCCAATAGGATCGTAATTGGTGAATTGTATTATACCATGTTTTGGGCCAACTTGGTAAGGCCGGACCGACATGGAGAGCCCAGGCGTGAAAAAGAATCGCTTCCAGACGTCCTAGACCTAGATCCGAACAGATGAGTTCCGCAGACCATCGAAGTGCACGAGGCATATCTGCGGTTCCAATTGTACGCAGTAATGAACCTGTTACATCAGACCATCCATATCCACATAATGTATGCTTTGTGGTTGCTTTTGGTTCCTCCGTTGTGGCCGGCGCCAGCGGTATACCTGACATTTCTTTATTATTATGAATTCGTCTTTTTAAATTCTTGCACGATACGCACGTTTGGTCTTAAGGCGGAATGTATCAGGTGTTTGTCCGCAAATTTCGGCGACCATCGCGAAATAGGAATCGCCATAGAACGCGCTTCACCGATATAGGATAATGCGCCGTCTTTTGTCGTTTCTTGACAAGTCCATGTCATACGCATATTTGGTTCTTCGATGCATAAATACCATCGATTTGGATCTGCCGGTGGAATATTCAATAATCCACCTTCGTATAATTCCGGAATTGTAATCGAACTCATCTTGTATGCCTGTATTTCCTACATCGTTCTATGTGTCATTTTTTATGCGGATATCATAGGAAGAATGTTCAAAGGAGTCGATACACTCGATACAATTCAGGTGTTCCTGGTTGTCATATTCGCGGCGCTTGTCGCGAATTATGTCTATATGCGCTGGTCGACACGTGTCAATCGCGAAGCCGATTTGTTAGGCGTGGAGGGATTCGCAAATCCTGAAGGCCCCGATGGGGATACAATTGTATTAGGAAACGATCACTTGTACGATGAGTTTTATGCCAAGATCTACGATCAGATTGTGGATGGCAGTATGCGCCAGGATGCCGAAACCGGACTGACCCTTGCCTGGGCCAAGGGATTCCGTCCAGAAGTGGAAACCATCCTAGCGTTGGATGTCGGATGTGGAACAGGAGGTGCCGTGGACTATTTCAAGAAAGCGGGAGTTGGAAAAGTCGTCGGCCTCGATGCGTCCGATGCTATGATTGCGGCGGCGCGCAAAAAGAACCCGAAGAACGATTACCGTGTCGGCGAAGTCGAACAAATTGGACAATTTGCTGCCGGTGAATTCAATCTTATGACACTCTATTACTTTACCTATTACTACCTACGTGATCCAGATATGATGTTCCGAAATGCGTACAACTGGTTACAACCTGGCGGTTGTCTTGTGATCCATTTGGTCAATCGCGAAAAGTTCGATCCCATTCTGGAAGCAGCCAGTCCATTCGTCGCATTCAGTGTACAAAAATACGCCAAGAAACGTGTGACACATAGCAAAGTATCGTTCGATAAATTTTCGTATGAAGCGGATTTCCAATTAACGGGGAATAAGGCGGAATTCCGAGAAGAGTTCAAATTCAAGAACGGAAAGCAGCGTAAACAAACCCATCTTCTCAATATACCACGCATGGATCAAATTGTAAGTCGCGCAGAATCCAATGGATTCGTGTACAAACAATTTATTGATCTGACGGGTATTGGATATGAATATCAGTATCTATTCTGTTTTGTACGATAAACTTTTTAGCCCCAAAAACGACGTTAGGTACTCCCTAGTCAGCAAAAATTGAAAATCATAATTTTTTCCGTTGGAATATGGTGAATGTTTCTCGATATTCCAAAGTTCTTCCGTTTCCTAATCCTTTCTTTCTTTCCTTCCTTTCCTTTCTTTCAATCCTCCTTTCCGTTCCTATAAAAATGTCTTCCTCCAACATTCTCGTTCTCGATAATGACGAAACGACCGGTCATTACACAAACACTATGAACTACATGTTCCACGCACTTCGTAACATCACAGACTACACAAAAACAGACCAGGAAATGCTCGATATCATTGCCCAGCATGGCCATCGTTGTGGTGTCTTCCGCCCTGGTATCCAAGCATTCTTACAAGATGCTTACAAACGCAAACAAGCCGGTGCGATTCAGGCCGTGGTCATGTACACGAATGCTCCTCTACGCAACGGTGTCGTCTGGAACTCGCGCACCTGGGGTCCGTTGACCTGGCAAGAGTTTCTCAGTAAAGTTCTTGGTACACTCGCGGGATCCACCGATTTCTTTGATGTCGTGATCTGCCGTAAGCCCGAAGACGCCCTACATCCCTACCCACTCAAAAGCTTCCAGCGTATCGTGGCCCATCTCCCTGTAGATCTCCGTGAAAACACGCGTATGATGTTCTTCGACGATCGCACGGATGATATCCTTGGCAAATCTGAGCATCATACATGTGTCAAGGTTGCCCCCTATCACGTCCGTCTTCCCATCAAAGAGATCTATACCGCCATCAAAGACATCTTCGATGGAAATACCGTATCCTCATCGCTACAGGATTTCTGTAATGGCATCAAAGCAGACTGGTTTGCCCATGAACCGCATAAGTTTGCTCCTGCGATCGCCTCGGATCTTGTAGAAAACGGATGCTTCAATGGTGTGACGCTCGAAGAGTTCTTTCCCTATCCGCCTCCAAAAGAACCAGAGCCAGAGAACGAAATCGTGGACACCCACTACACAACCGTGGTGGTACCAAAAATCCTCCTCGCATGCGCACGGCGCCTATGGAACGAGCATCGTGCTACGACGACAGTCCGCATACATAAACGCAACCGTCGTGCGCGTATCCAGTACAACTATAATCCACGCAAACAACAGATCTGTAGCATGAAATACAAACGCAAAACATAAACTACAATAAAATACAAAAACAACATACAAAAACAAAGATAGGGTCCTTATAATCCTATTTTTGTTTTACAATCGTATAGGCAATCACAGTAAATGACACTCCCAGTAAAAGTCCTTCGACAAATCCAAATAGAAACCCTTCTCCAAATTGACGAGACCCGTAGGCTAGGATATACTCGCGTAGCATAGTTTTATCAAGACATACCGAAGAATCCTGATTGTCAGACATAGTCGCTAACAAATATATAGTGTTTTTTGTTGATATCAATTTTTGAGTGTATATTAGACGCGATCAAGTTTCTCCGCGACACATTTTACGAGAGGGGTGCTGAGAGATTTGTAATTAAAGGTGCAGGCGTGTGTTTCGGCATGTCTGTGTGCAGAACAGAATCGGATTCCACATTTACAATCGAAATCCGTTAACGTAAGCTTCTTTTTACATTCCGAGTGTCCGCAGCGCTTGGGTTGCTTCGGACTCACAAATTCGGAACGAGACATTTCAATCGGAGGAATCTCAACCTTAAGGTCGATATAAGGAAAGGAACGTGTAATTTCGGTAGTCATTCTCGTCGCGCCTACACCCTCTCTACAACATCACATTATTTCAATTTTTCTATCCCGTGATAGGAATGTCCTTCTGGTCGACGCCATCGGTAAAATCTGCGACGCCATCCTTATGGCAAATGAGTGGCCTCGCGACACTTGAACCACAGTTCCTGCGAAGAGAAGAACCTGAAGAATTACCGAATCCAATCTCGGAAACGCAGATCATTCGTCTACGCCCTGAACATCATACAATATTTGCGAATTTTCTCGAATTGTATTATGGCGGTGGAGACTGGAATCTTCGTTGTCAGAATTGGATAAGGCGATATACAGATGATCCAAATGTAATTATATTATGTCTTGTTCATGAATATGATGTTGAACGGGGTGGAGAAATATTTGCGTCAATAATGAGTGTTCCGCTTACCGATGGAATTACGGCGATGAGTCATGGCATGCGAAAGCGGAATGTGCGGGTGATCGAAGGACTCTGTGTTCGCGACAAACTTCGCAGCAAGGGTATCGCTGGTGTAATGATCAATCGCATGGATCGATTTACTCATCATATGTTTGGACCGACAGTACATCTCTGGGCACGCGAACAAGCCTATTCCACCGGATTATTACCAACAAGTGCGTTGAATACCTATGAATATGGTTATATACGTTGTAATGAAGCCCGTCCGCGAATCATGTGTACCAAAATGGACTGGTTGCAATTTTCAGCACTCTGGTCAGCAAGTTGTTTTTCTTGGTTACAAGACGGACCCGCGATCGTGGCTGAACTTCCTACAAATCGTCGTGGTGATCTTACCGTCTGGCTTGGATATCGGTATAGTGCGGGACAAGATGTTGCTGTGATTGCGAATACACAGCGATATGTGAATGACCAACCAATTTACGAAGTTGTATGGTGTGGATCGATTAAACAGGGGCTCCTTACACCTGCGAACAAATGGGATAACTACGATACATTGCTTGAATCGATTGCTTCCAAACATTCTGGTATTCTCTTTGCCACTTCCGAATACATAAAACTATGGTCATATCCATGGACGAATGGAACCTCAGGATACCATACTTGGTATATATATAACTACCTGCCGCCTGCGTTCGGAAAATGTAAACTCCACGTCATCCGTGAAGAAGTCTAAGTATTCGCTTCATAACGAAAGGAGAAGGAGTAAAATTGTTTGAAATCCAGGATTCCATACAATTTTTAATATTTATAGTGATTACGCGCGTTCTAATTCATCCGCGATAACATTTAACTGATCTTTGGCGTTCGTCGAAGGTACATAGTTACCAATGGATAACTTGACGATATTCGAGATAGCACCATAGTACGTTTGTTCCACATCGAAGTAATGCTTGGACAAGAGGGCACGGGCTTCCGCAATCACTTCTTCCAAGGCAACGATGGCTCCGCGTTCACTATTCATAAAGAGAGGATCGATCTGTAATACGGGTGCTTGACGGTATCCCATATTCTTGAAGGAGAGCACTTTACGAACGATGGCGACCACGGCCTTGATCTGTGCGTCATACAAATCACGTAAACGTTTGTGCGCATCCATTAAGATCTTTTTCTGTGTGGGCACCTTTGTACCACGTTTTCCAGACACACTATCGACTTTCTTACAGAAAGGCGCGAGTTCCGCAGGAGTCTTCAAGAACGCAATGTTATCAAAGGTGGAAGGACTTACACCACTGGATACGAATGGTTTCATAATCTTCGCGCCCAAGAATTGATTAATATGTTGTGTACATTCCGCACTAGTCGCACTTTCACTAATACCTTCAGGGCGATCAATGTACAACGATTGGAGCAGAGAGTACGCAACAGTATTAGTTGTGCGTTGTTCAGCCCAGATATCCGAGCAGAACAGAGTATTCAGAATATCGCCATCAAGTTCGGATGCCAGTAAAAAGGCACGGTAACTGGCTGGGCTTGCGCCTTCAGGCTTATGTTCAATTGCCTGTTTGATATCTTGGAAACGTTGGAAGGTAGCTTCATTGCGTTCGAAGAGTGGGCTGTATTTGCTGCTGAACGCAATGGCTCTTTCCTTGGGTTCTTCAAGCGGAACTTTCTGAACCTTGGAATCAGGTCCAAGAAGTTTACGCATACGGTCGGCAAATGGTGTGCTAGAAGGTGGATTTCCACGAGTTTGGAGATATTGTTCGTATTCCACCCTATCATAGGTTGTTCCATTTGGCATCATATAAAATGTTGTCGAATCACACACCGATTCCTCGCATTTTACTAAACTACGAACGGTCACTAGAAAATAATTGGTTGCACCGCCTACTTTACGAGATTTGCGCGTCTTGCGACTTTTTCCGCCACGAGGACGCATGACTTCTGTGCCACTTGTGGATACACGATTTGATACAGTTCGCGTTTCAAGTGGATCCATAGCGCCAATTGGACGAGACCCAGTACTACGATTATTGCGCGTTAAATTTGGACGTGGTGCTTGCGGTTGTGGCAAATATTGTACTTGTGGTTGCGGTTGTGGCAAATATTGTACTTGTGGCTGCGGTTGTGGTAAATATTGTACTTGTGGCTGCGGCAAATATTGTACTTGTGGCTGTGTGTGAACTACACCATTATCTGTCTTCATTTCTATACGAATACTCATTACACCGGTAGGGGTTGTCATAGGCATATAGACAATACTCTGACCAACATCGATCATAACCGAATCGTATCTATCAAAATAATAAAGAGGTCGCACATCTTGTTGATCCGTACCGGTTAGCTTTAACCGACGAAATGCTCCATTTTCAACAAGTATATTCAGAATATCGGAAGGAATGGGTTCACGCCCGCTAAACTGTATGGACGGATTCTTGTAGGTGGTATTCATGGTTCGGTTGCTAGGTCCGGATGTTCCGCGCAAAAGGATGGTGGCCATATCCGTATTGACAGCTACACTCGATGTAAGCGCAGCAACAAGGGTTACAAGTCGGATAATAAACCACGCAATTTGATCACAGGCCGCCTTTCGGAGAGGACTCTTTTCAAGAACATCGTAATCCGATTTGGAAATAAAGGATGTCATACGCGATTTGCTTGGGTTCGCCGGATCCGGGAGTCGCAGTGATTTAAATTCCTTATCAATTGTCGACGACAATACAATAAACAACTTATTACATCCATCGGTAGAATTCAGAACTTGCGACAGATCAAATAGATTGTTTTCCTGGAGAAGCTGATTCAACAAATCGCCTAACACGGTAAGCGTATGCTTTTCAGTCGACCGCAATAAAAAACGGCCGACTTGTTCTTTTTGCGCGTCAGTTGCGCCTTCTATTGCTATTGATTGGCCTGCGCCCATTTCTGTTATGTGCCATTATTTTTTGAATAATACGGAGCGCCATGAGTCAATACGTTTCAAACACTTCTGTAGTGTTGCGGCACTAATAGAACAGACCTTTGCGATATCACTGTTTGTCTTTTCAAGCTTGTAGTGTTCACATGCGAGAGCAAGCGCACTCGCGGCAAGAGAGGACGGAGTTGTTTCGGGGCAGATACCCAATTCATCGATCGCATTGCCAATCTTACTCGCAAATTCCAGAATCTGTCCATGAAGGGATCGCGGTGTTTCCAGACGATAGATTGCCGGTTCCAAATAATGACGAAAGTTGGTCGATGGAGTATCAAGCTTCTTTTCGATCATAACGGGCGCAGGTTGCGGTGTATCGTGTGAGGGTGTCGCAGTCGCGTTCGCAGCAGCAGCATTGGCCGCATTCGCAGCAGAAGCCACCGCATGTAAATGTTCATCCAGTAGACCCGAGAATTGTTTGACTCCGCGCGTAATCAATTTCACATCAATCTGAAAGATTTCCGCAATTTCTGCTGGACGACGCGGTGTATCGTGCCGTTTCAAACTTTCATACAAGCAGGCCGCAAGAAGCGCATCTTTCTGCTGCCCGCGACAGATACACAGTGGAGAAACTTGCGCATAAAGCTGTTTTGTCTCTTCTACGATTGCGTTGCTGATACCGGCATTCGATGCGCGCACCTGTAACATTTCAAAGACAGTCCAGAGTGTTCGTTCGCGATAGGGCATGATATTCCATAGATGGTATTGACGGATGCGGCGCATAACTTTGCTATCACCAGGCCGAGCGAGAATACGCGTTCCCAGAGAGGATTCAGGAAGTAACGGATTCAGCGGATTACCGACACGCGTAGGATCGGGACTGCGATCTTCTGAACCAAACCAACGATATTCGGCAGAATTATCGATCAAATAGCCTAGATGATTACCACAGGCTGTACAGGATACTTCCTCTTCATCAATCGTGATCCATTTATCGGTCGCGCAGTCAGGACAAATATGCCCATCGCAAGCAAAGGATTCCTGGGTTTCAAACATTTGATTCCATGATTCGATAGCTTTTGCGGTTTGTGTCGGCGCGATTGTATCAATTGGTATCGACTTGATACCAGGAAATAGTTGACTTGTCATTTCTTTGTAAAAGAAGTAGATGAGATCGCAACCAGGCTCCTGATACCCTTTCACTTTTTACCACGGAAAAAGAAACGCACGCCTTACTAAGAAATGTCTTTATTAGGCCCTAGTTACAGCTTTGCGGATGAACTCCGTACACCAAGCGAACTCGGTATTGGTCGTGATGGATCGTTCGATGGTATTATGCGTGCCGTAGGTGGTATTAACTATTATACAGACGCCATCGGATTCGGTGAAGCGACTGGAATTGCGCGGTCACAGGGTATGCATCAACAACCTCTTGGTATCCGATATTTCATGAAAACGGGCCAGACATGCAGCAATGGCGCCGATATGTATGAATACATATCTTCGGTTCCGAATGGATTACCTGGACGTGTTGGAAAAGAAGTCGAGCGTACATTGGGTGTTCGTATGCGAGGGTTAGCACCCGGTATTATGGAAGATGCTGCTACAGCACTGAATCCATTACCACTTTTCAAATCCGCAATCGGTTCCGGATATTCGCAATGTAAGAAAGTTACATTACCCGTGGGAGATTTGAACGGCAATGTGCGATCGACATTCGATCATAAGAATGTTTGGATCACAGAACCGTATAAAGTAATCAGGGGTCTTCCTCATCAGACTCGTTGGGTTTTTGATAAATACATCAGCATGGACCAATACGATGATACAAAGAAAACAGAAAAAGAAGGCGTCCTACCCGTAACAGAGGGATTCGCAAATCCTCATAATTCGATTGCCGCCGGCGTCCTTTTTGCGACACTCTTCCTTGGATTCGTCGCCTATACTTCCAAAGACTAATCGTGCGCATAAACAAATCTATTAAATTCCATAGGTCTATATAATTTAATAGATATGTCAAACAATGTACATATTATGGTAATTTGCTGTAATGAAGAGCGTAAAGCGTTTCAAAAGAAACAATTCGCCGCCCTGCGACTACCCTATGATGTCACGTATGCACAGGCGCATACTCCCGAAACAAGTCGGTCCTATATCGCAGACTATGATCCACAAGTTCCAGAATATGACACCACGCTCTGTTGTATGCGAAGTCATGCCGCAGTTCTTGCGTGGTTCTATCACAATACAACGAGCGAGTATGTATTAGTCATGGAGGATGATGTCACATTTCGCAAAGATGGTTTAGCAGATACAATACGTCGCGTGATTGATCTGTGGTCCAAACATTCGTCTGAGATCGATTACGTGAATATCGGATATTTGATTGATAGTGCCACGGGCATGTACCCTGATGCTGCGAATAAGGATGGGATCCTGCGATGGGGAAAACAATCGTACAATATGTGGGGAATGCAGGCTTATCTTGTAAAACGCCCCGTTGTCAAAGAGATGGTCGATGTATTCTTTCAAGCCAATACAATTGACTTGCGGAAAAAAGTACAAGAACTCATGGCATCGGGGCGTGATTATTCACACCGGCACCCACGCATTCAATCTGACAGTTTATTTCCCATCCTCTTTCGTCAGGGATTTGTTACACCTATTCTCGCAATTGAAATGCCGTTTCATAGCGCAATTTTAGGAAATGCTGTAAGTGGGCGATGGGCAAAAGCAATTGAAACAGGAACTATAACATTATCCGATTTTTACGGTTGTTAAATTGATTTGCTATCGTTTTTACGATATGTAATCAATTACGCACGGTGTAAGATATTAAATACACCGAGGGCAGCTAGGCCACCAATGAGTTGGGCACCAATGTATCCAGCAAGATCGATTCCGGTAAGGGCTCCCTTGGCCCAGAACATGACCGACACAGCCGGGTTGAAGTGTCCGCCGCTAATGCCACCCCCCAACAAGATTACAAGAAGGAGCGATAACGCGATCAAGATAGGTTGACCGGTGGCTACAATCACACTCAAGAACAAGAATGTTCCAAGGAATTCCACTAAATAATTCAGCATTTTCTACATCTTGTATAGAAAAATGTCACCGGAGTTCTTGTTGGCAAAAGTGCTCGATATCGGGCTTGTTACTGTCTATTATTTCTTTTTTGGAATCCTTCTGGCATTAGGTGTAGATCGCATTCTTGGTAAATTCAAAGAAGAAGATTACAAAGATATTAGCACAACTCGTCTAGCGATCGAAATTTGTATTCATCTCTTCTTGCTAGGAATTCTCGCCTACGCATTGCGCAACATCATCGGGTTTATTCCGTTCCCACTCGAAGGGCTCGGTGGATTCCATCATAAGCAACTCAAGGAAATCGATGGCGGTATCATCATCAGTTTCGTTCTCATCTTTTTCCAAAGCAATCTGTCTGATAAAATAACGTACTTTAACAATCGTATGCGTTCGCTGTATTAAACTAATTCATGAAAATCTAGTAAATATGCCGAAATACAATATACATATTTTAGTTATTTGCTGTAATGATGAACGTAAAACGTTTCAAAAGAAGCAATTTGCCGCCTTACAGTTGCCCTACGACGTAACGTATGCGTGGGCTCATAGCCCCGAAACAAGTCGTGATTATATTGTAGATTATAATTCCGAATTTCCGGAGCCAGATACTACACTCTGTTGTATGCGAAGTCATGCCGCAGTTCTCGCATGGTTCTATCACAATACGACAAGCGACTATGTGTTAGTTGTCGAGGATGATGTCGCATTTCGAAAAGATGGCCTAGCAGATAAGATTGACCGTGTAATTGATCTGTGGTCCAAACATTCGTCCGAGATCGATTATGTCAGCCTCGGATATTTGATCAACAATACGCCAGATGGTTCATATCCGGACGCAGCAAATCATCACGAAGAACTCTACTGGGGAAAACAAACACCGAGTGTGTGGGGAACACAGGCCTATATGGTACATAGACCTATCGTTAAACAAATGATCGACTTGTTTTATCAGCCAACCACGCGCGACTTGCGCAAAAAAATAGAGGAAATGATTTGTATGCGAGGCAAGTATACGAATCGCCATGAACGCATACAGTCCGATAGTCTTCTCTCGATTTCATTTCGTCAAGGATTCGTTGTACCCATGTTGGCAATTGAAGGGCAGTTTCACAGTATTATTGAAGGGCAATATCTAGGTGACGCCCGTTGGAAAAAGCCAATTGAAAAAGGAACAATTGTATTATCGGATTTTTATGGTTGTTCTGCGTAGTTAACCTTTCTTGGCCGCGGCGGCATGGACAAGTGCTGTTTCGCGCGCAATATCGCGGAGACGTGATTCCGGTAAGAGCCGAGAACAGATCGCCATGGATTCAAGTTCTTGTAGGAAGAGCTTGTAGGCGTAGGGCACACGCACCTGACTAAAGTTGGTTGTATTTTCGCAACTCGAGCATTTGTAAATGCCCGATTTGGGATTCACTAACCCGAGGAGACCACAGGACTTACAGACAAAGCATTGGAAGTTATCGGATTTCTCCATCATGATTTCCTTCAAGAATTCGGATGTGCCGTGCGAGACCATACAGTCACGTTCCATCTCACCGAAACGGAGACCACCATCACGCGCACGCCCTTCTGCCGGTTGACGAGTCAACATCACGAGCGGACCAGAACTACGGCTGTGAACCTTATCATCGACCATGTGCTTCAAACGCTGATAGAAGATAGGACCCATGAAGATACTAGTCGGCATCTGTCGCCCCGTTGTGCCGCAATAGAGCACTTCATTGGAATACGGTTCGAGCTTCAGATCATCGCGAAGAGTCTTTGCTAAACCGTCAACAGACACATCCGTAAAGGGACTGCCATCACCCACAGTTCCCAGTTCACATCCAACACGACCCATGAGTGTTTCCATCAAGTGCGCAATCGTCATACGAGATGGAATACAGTGAGGATTGATGATGATATCCGGTACGATACCTGACGCAGTTTGCGGCATATCTTCCGGTTCAAGAATCATACCTACAGTACCTTTCTGTCCGTGACGGGAGCAGAACTTATCCCCAATTGTGGGTACACGTTCAGAACGCACACGGATCTTCACGAAACTAAACCCTTCGCCATTGCGACCACGGTAGATCTTATCGACAAAGCCCGTTTCGTTATTACGGAGCATTTTGGAGGCATCGCGGAATCGTTTTCCACCCGCAGCTTCGACAGCCGCGGCGGCCTGGGCCGCTGACATGGAGGCAAGAGAACTGTGAGAAACACCGGCAGCCATAGCACCTTCTACCGCACGGAGACGGATAGGCACAACCTTACCGATCAGAATATCATCGTTGTCGACATAGGTGTTCTCAGGAACGATACCATCTGCCGCGAGTTTCTCGTAATTCGCAAGTTTCATATGTTTGGTCAGAGCCGGATCCGGTTTACAGAATCGCTCTTCTTCTCCACTGGCTTGGTTCTTCTTTTCTTCATCTTTGTATGTGCGATAGAAGATTGAACGGAAGAGACCACGATCGAGCGCGGCACGATTCACCATCACGGAATCTTCTTGATTGTAGCCACCATAGGTCATGATAGCGACAATGATATTGTTGCCCGAAGGCATATCCTGCGCACGATAGTATTTGCTCATGTACGGACTGACGAGAGGGCGCGCAGTTGTACAGAGCAAGTTGCTCATTGTATCCAGACGTTCCGTAAAGTTGAGTGCGTAGACACCCATAGCCTGTTTCCCCATCGCAGCTTGATACGAGTTACGAGGACTCTGATTGTGATCAGGAAACGGAATGTTCGAGCCCATGGTGCCAATGATCGCAGAAGGATGGATTTCGAGATGGGTATGATCGCGAGCCAACGTTCCGAGCGTCTTGGCAATGTAGAGATATTCGGATTCTCCTGAATCTACGAATTCGAAGAGGTGGTTACCCTGTGGGCTGACCCACGCCATCATTTCATTCCAAGATCCAGACACTTCCCACGGCTTCTCACATCCAGTTGTAAGAATTTCGCGAATCGTTTCACCCACGAAGAGAGGTCGTACAAGGCGCCCTCCCTCTGTATTGATCCAGACTTGTTGTTGGCTTGGATTGTAGACAATACTTGTGTAGGGATTGATACGTCCTGAACGTTTCGCAATCTTGAGCGCATGAACGGATCTGTACGCATTGTCACCACCAGGAAGAGTTCCAACCCATGCTCCGTTGATATAGACATGGAGCGATGTGTGCTTTTCGACAGAGGTTGTATCCGTAAGATGTGCCATATGAAGTTCATCGTAAAGAACACGAAGGATGGGATTGGGAGAGGAAGGAAGCGTGACTGTTGCGGTAGACGCCAAGTTCTTCACAACACCGACAGAATGACCTTCTGGCGTTTCTGCGGGACAAATGAATCCCCACTGCGTGTTGTGAAGCTTACGAGGCGGAATGAGTTTTCCCGTCTTTTCGATGGGAGTACTGAGACGACGCAGATGACTGATACCGGATAAGAAGGTCAACCGATTCATCACTTGACTGATACCGGTCTTTGTCCCCATCTTACCGGCCTGGAAGTTACCCGTTGCCAACGAACTCTTCATTCCCACTTCGACAATCGTTGTCTTGAGAATCTTGTACACGTTCGTAGCATTGATGATGTTTTCGAACTTCCCAGAGGCCTTCCACGCACCATTATGAATTTCCTTCATGATCGTAGATTTCATATCCTTGATGACTTTGGTTCCGAAATAGAAACGGAAGAGATTGCCGAGCAAGTTGCCAGGAAGTTCAACCTTCTTATTCGGATATCCATCACGATCGTCGTAAGGGATCTTGTTGTGATAGACATCGAGAACTTTCTTCGTCATTGCGCCCAAGAAGCACGCCTTTTCAAACGTCATCTCTGCGCCACCAATATGCGGTAGAAGTTCTTCCGCAAGAATTTCATGAATCATACGCTCTTTCGGCGCCTTGACTGTACTGATCGTGGATGCGGAGAGTTGTTCGCGGATGCCGCCACCAGATCCAATGTGTTTCTGGAGATATTCCTGCGCGGCTTCTTTGCTTCGAACATCGGCTGCTTCAAGAATACATTCCTGAAAGATCATATCATAGTCACTGGAGTCTTTACCCATAATGAGCTCGATAATATCTTTGTCCGATTCGACGCCGAGGGCGCGGAAGAGAACAAAGAGCGGCACTTCTGCTTTGATACGCGGAAGAGTTGCGCGGATATGTTCAGGGCCCGTGGCGATCTTTGGATTACAAACAATCTTCACCGCGATATTTTTGGGAACGCCTTCATTGTCAGGACCAATGGACTTACATTCGATGATCTCGACTTCCTTGTTCTTGGCCTTGTTGTTGCGGAAGACAAACATACGATTTTCTGCCATTCGTTCTTGGCTGAGAATAATACGCTCACCACCTTGTACGATGAAGTATCCAAACGGATCCGCAGAACATTCACCGAGTTCACGCGGATGCTTTTCAGGACTTTCGCCAAGCAGACAATATTTGGATCCCACCATGACAGGAATCTTGCCCGCAAGAACACGTTGGAGTGTGCGAACACGCGTTTCCTTCGTATTCTTTCCAGGATCGGTCATGGTCGTGGAGACTTCCATATCAAGATAGATGGGGGCCGCGTAAGTAAAGTTGCGGAGACGCGCATCGTTGGGATACATGGGAGTAAGTGCTCCGTTGTTTTCGAAGATGGTCGGCTTACGGATGGCGACATTCTTGAATTTTACGATGACTTCGACTTCACGCGGAGGACCTCCATGCGGAGCCTTTCCGCCTGGAAGTGCAGTCGCTGGCGCAGTTCCGCTGGGCATTTCCGTGGCATCTTCGACAGATACACGAATCGCAGTACCCGCAGTACCAGCGGCGGCACGTGTAGTGCCCGTAAGTGTGAGATCCGGTGAACCGACAACACGAATTGGACAAGAACGTAGAATGGTGTCTACGACATCGAAATCCATGAAGTGGTTAAACGATGCGATCTGATGATAGATAATCTGACGACTATCATGTTGTCCGAAATAAAGATCAAGTGTCTTTTTCCAAGCGGTGTCCATTATTGAATTTACTGACTCTCAACTTCCGGTTCGAAGTGTATTTCAAATTTGTCCACCGTTTAGATCGCCTTAAATTCCTCACTTCGAATCCTGTATTTCCTACATCCTCTTGAAAATTAATATAGTAATTCTATATAGAGTTCATCGAAAGATGTCAGATGTTAAATCGGTACAATTAAGTATGTCGGATGCGGATTTGAAGGCATTTTCCCGGGGCACGACACGAAAACGTCGTACAAAACGTTCTGAGACAAATGTTTCGGAGGATCCTATGGCCGTGTCATATGGGGGTGCTGCGACGATTCAGGTAGAAAAGGGCGGTGTGGATCTTGCGTCGCTGCCTTCTCCGGTTGCGCCGCCTGCTGTAACAATTCCTGTGACCACGGCGCCTGCTCCCGTTGCACCAGTGCCAGCACCTGTTGTCTCGACGACAGCTGTCGTAGGTGGTGCGTGCCAACCGATTCCTGTAACCATACAGGCAAAGAAGAACGCTGCGGCGACACCTGCGCCTATTCCTGTTGTGACTGGAGGCGCCAAGGCTGCTGCCAAGATCGTGCCTACCAAGAAACGCATCTCGTCCGCGCCCGCCGCCCAGACCCTCAAAAAACCGCGGCTCGTCGTTCCGCTCGCGGCAACACTCGCAAATCCGGCAACAACTTCCCCGAAGAATGTCACCGAATCCGCGAAGGTGGGGGTTTCTGCGAATCCCGTTCCTCTCCCAGTGCAACCAAAATCCGCGCCAAAGAAACGCCGATTTACCGAACGAAAAATCTCGATCGAAGTCAAGTCCGCAAAAGCAACACGAAAACATCGCCGAAATCTCAAACATAAAATCGAGACCATGCCGATCGCAAATGTCAAGAAACTCCTGTTTCGCAAGGGGGTTCTAAAGCCTAAGGAGGACGGCAAATTACCGCCCGATGATATGATGCGCTCGATGCTCAAAGACTATCTGCTCCTCCACACGGCAGAATAAATCCTTTAAGCCCTTCGCGATCTGGCGCAGCAAAAAGAGGAGAGAGAAGAATGTTTGTAGCACAGGAAAACAGACAAAACAAATGAATATCGGATATCCATTTGTTTTTAAGAAATGATTTATGAACTTAGATTGCTGGATCATAAAACGCGAATGCGCCTGTATTTGTGTCGTAATACACAGGTTTCCAATTCGAGGGAATTGGGTTCTCTGTAATTGTTGACACGATGGATACAGTTGGCATAGTCGCAATCGTGGATACGTTCAATGTGGAAAAGTTGGTTGTATTCGAGAATGTGTGTTGAGCCGTTACTATGCGATTGTTTTCAATATGGAGATATTGGTAATGATCATCATCACCTAAGCCCGCCAAGACACCGTGGTCATTCACAGTTGCTCCGCCTAAACTGCTATTCACGTTGCGCATATCTATAATATCGCGAAGCGCCGCTTTGTATGGATTGGTGTAGTTATCACGCACTTGATAAATTAAACGGTAAAGAATGCGGAATTCAGGACTTGGGAGATTTGTAAGAATCACAGAACTCCAGACATTGTTATTCTGTGCCGAAGTCAGACTGCTATCTGTGCGTTGTCCCATAATCGCAATAACAGGATAATTCAAGTTATTGGTTGCCAGAATCCACATGGCAAAGAATTGTCCGTTGTCAACAACTTGTGTCGACCATGTATTTGATGTGAGTTGATTGTAACGAGGGCGAGGATCGTTGAGTTCGAAATGTAGAGGGGCCTGCGTTGGGCCACGACGAATCCAACGACCACCATTGACCATAAAGAAAATAGGAATCTCCGCGGCACTATTGTTCAGCTTTTGTTCGAATGTATTTGGAGTTGGAGTCCCAGATGCGATAATATCAATATGAATATCTTCGTCGTAAATACGTCCTCCAGAAATTCCAAAACGAGCATCGCTATCCAAATCACCCAGCCCCGTTAATGTGTACCCACCGATGGAAAGACCGAATCCGTAACGAGCGCCTTGAGTCATATGTAAATATTCGTGGGTTGCCCAATCCATGGTAATTCCGTGACGTTCATCACCTAAATAAAATGCTTCACCTTCTTCTTGATTCCAATAAATATACGATACTGGCGCAACATCATCTAACTGGAAGAATGTAGTGGAATAACTCAGCGTGCCGCTTATGTCATAATAAATATAGTAAATTCCAGTTGTATTCTCAATGATGTCGACAGAATCGATGGATTTTGTAAACTTTTGACCTTTTACATAAAATGTGTACGCGGATCCTGTTGCTTGGATTACAAATTGGCGAATATTGTTTGTAAACGACATTTGCGATTCCGCGCGATCTAAAAAGCCAGTCGGTTCTCCTGTATTTGCAGAATAGGTAGGGATTACATCTTGCCATACAGTATCATAGTCATCTGTTGTGTTCTTTCCAAGAACTTGTCCTGGATTACCTCCTGGTGCTACACCTGGACCAGCAGGGCCCTGTATTCCCTGTATACCTTGTATGCCTTGTGCGCCTGTTTCTCCTTGGATACCTTGGAGACCTTGTTCACCTTGAATACCTTGGATGCCCTGTATACCTTGTTCGCCTTGTGGTCCTGGCTCACCTTGAATACCTTGTAGACCTTGTTCGCCTTGAATACCTTGTATTCCTTGTAAGCCTTGTTCACCCTGTGGACCGGTATCTCCCTTCGATCCGGTTAATCCTTGTTCTCCTTGAATGCCTTGTATTCCCTGTAAGCCTTGTTCGCCTTGTGGTCCTTGTTCTCCTTGTATGCCTTGTAGCCCTTGTTCGCCTTGAATACCTTGTATTCCCTGTAATCCTTGTTCGCCTTGTGGTCCTGGCTCACCTTGAATACCTTGTAGCCCTTGTTCGCCTTGAATACCTTGTATTCCTTGTAAGCCTTGTTCACCCTGTGGACCGGTATCTCCCTTCGATCCGGTTAATCCCTGTTCTCCTTGAGGGCCCATTTCTCCCTGTATTCCTTGCGGACCCTGTAGTCCTTGTTCCCCCTGTATACCTTGGATACCCTGTATGCCTTGTTCACCTTGGAGACCTTGTAATCCTCGAGGACCTACTTCTCCTTGTATACCCTGTATACCTTGTATACCTTGTAACCCTTGTTCGCCCTGTAGTCCACGCTCACCTTGTATTCCTTGTGGACCGATTTCTCCCTGTATACCTTGTATTCCTTGTAATCCTTGTTCGCCCTGTAGACCACGTTCACCTTGTATTCCTTGTGGGCCTATTTCTCCCTGTATACCCTGTATACCTTGTATGCCTTGTTCGCCCTGCGGACCAGTATCACCCTTTAATCCGGTCAAACCTTGTTCACCTTGAATACCTTGTATGCCTTGCAATCCTTGCTCACCCTGTAAGCCACGTTCTCCTTGTATGCCTTGTGGGCCGATTTCTCCCTGTATACCTTGTAGTCCTTGTAATCCTTGCTCGCCTCGAAGTCCTTGTATACCTTGAATTCCCTGTATACCTTGTTCTCCCGCAGGTCCAGCAGGACCCTGTATACCCTGTATACCTTGTGGTCCGGCAGGTCCAGTCGCACCTTGAGGCCCCGCTGGACCTGTAGGACCCGCTGGGCCTGTAGGACCCGCTGGACCTTGTCCAAGTTGGGATCCAGTACATCCAGCACATTCTCGAATGTAAGGTCCATATTCAGACACATATTTCTTGATTTTGAGAAAGTCGCTGGAATCCATTTTGTGTATACATAGGCCCGCGAAATATTTTTCCAGTAGAAAAATTGAACATCCTTTCTGATTCGATTATCGTGTGTGCTTCCTTTCCTACTTTCTTTCCTTTCTTCCTAGTACAATGCCTATTCAAATCGTAAACGGCGACCTTCTTTCCTCCAAAAGTCAATACATTGTACAACAGACCTGTTGTACGGCATTAACCGCACATGGTCTTTCGGATATCATTGCGAAAACATGGCCTACTATTAATCCCTATGCATGTCGGAAACGTCTCTTCCGTAACTGGGCTACTGTCGATACACGTGATTGCCCAGGCACCATCAAAGTATACCAAAACAGCGAGGGTCCGAGCGTGATCTGCGCATTCGCACAATATACGCACGGAAAACCTGGAAAATACGAAGATCCAGCGAAACAATCCGTTGTAGATGATGCTACATCACGGCTCCTGTATTTCAAACAATGTCTCGATCATATTTCCGCACTCAATCCAACTTCCGTGTCCTTTCCATTCCGAATCGGTTGTGGACTCGCCGGCGGAAATTGGACACTCTATTCCGCCGCGCTGGAATCCTGGGCTACCGAACATCCAGACATTGCTGTAACAATCTACAAGCTGGACTAACGTATTCAAGTTTTCCGCATAATATCTAAGGCGTTTTCACTAAGAAATAGATAAGAATGCCTCCTAAGGGTACTAAAACAAAAGGCGTCAAGGGCGGTCCGTCCTATGCCACAAACATGGAAACGCTGTATTTCAATCACTATACAGAACAATCCGCAAAATCAGGTCCGAAAACTGCCGTCTTGCTCCAAGTCGGAAGTTTTTTCGAAATGTACGATTGGTTAGACAAGGAAACGGGAAAATCCTTTGCGAATGTCCAGTTATTAGCAGAATTGTGTGGATGCATCGCAGAACCGCGTCCATCACCGGATCCAACCCGTCATCGGATTTTCTGGGGATTTCCAGAACATTCCCTTCCGAAATTCGAACGTATCTTGGTAAACGCCGGTTACACCGTTCGTGTGATTATCCAAAAGAAGGATGCGCTAGGTGATGTCGCAAGTAGGACAATTGATCATGTAAGTAGTCCAGGAACGTTCTATGATGCGGATGGTGGATTAGCCATTCGCAGAGACGAACAAATTATGCTTGGAATCTACGTGGAACCCTACGTGGATCAAGCGCGGAATCAGAAACATTGGCTCATCGCGTCATCTGCGTTCGATGTGATGACCGGTAAATCCATTAGTACGGAAACGGATGTGACGCTTATTGATGGCAAACCGGTTCTGGATGCGATCCAACCCTTCTGGTCACTGTATCCACCCGCGGAAGTCGTATTCTATTGGTCTGCAATTACCGAACCACCTTCTGAGAACACGATCCACACACTATTTCCAGGAACAGGAGGAAAACGCCCACCTGTCCATATTCGCGTGTTAAATCCGAAAGAGGAATCGAGCGTTGCGGCGGAACGGTTGCGGCTCGACGCGCTCAATTCCATTTACAAACATAATTCCGCACTTTCCATTAATGCCTTCCTGGGCCTAGAAATGTATCACAATGCGCGGAAATCCCTACATCATCTTCTGTCTTTCATTAAGGATCATAATCCGAGTTTTTTACTGAATTTACATGAACACGTCATGTGGACCGCCGAGGATTCCATGCTGCTTGGAAATGCCGCACTCGAACAACTCGCCATGCTTCCTTCCAATTCCGAACGATCCCAAGAATCCTTGTTGTTCTGGCTCCAACACGCAAAAACCGCCATGGGTAAGCGCACAGTAAGAGAACGTTGTCTGACTCCGATTGCGGATATTGAAGAACTGGACGAGCGTCAGGAACGCATTGCCTTACTACGCGAAGATTCCGTGCGCGAACCGATTGAGAAAACCTTGACAGGAATGTATGATCTTCCGCGCCTGTATCGCCGATTCCAACTTGGCCGTGGATCCACAAACGATCTACTCCAACTCTTAGCAACCTATGAAAAAGGGAAGCAGCTCCTCGAACAAACGAAGGAGAAGATGTTTGGACCACAGGAATTGCCTGAATTACAAACACATATCGATGCGTTTCTTGGAACCTGGTCCGCGGAACGGATTCGGAAATCCAAAGCGCAAGTGGACGATGGAATTGCCGTGGGTTCCTGCCATCCTTGGATAAGAGGAATCCACGCCGATCTGGATGGAATGGAAGATTCATGGACAATGTTGGAAACACAGATGCTCTTACTAAAATCCGAATATGAAGAAGCGCTTGAAGAACCGGATGGAATTACATGGGCACTCAAAGATGATTGTCCATTTACATTTACAACAACCGCGCGTCGAGCTACGGGGCTCAATGCTGTATTGAAACGTCGTGGAAAACCCGAAGTCGAACTCGTGAAGCGCGGATCCTCTACAACTGTTACATTAGATGCTGCGGCGATTCGTCAGGCAAATGCGGAAGCAATCAAACTACGTTCCGTATGGAAAGCGCGTGTTCATGAATGCTGGGTATCGACTTGGCAGACATGGTTTGATACAGTCATTGCGGAAGGAATCTTGGAATCGCTCGTTGATTGGATTGGACAATTAGACGCGGAAACGACATTTGCTCGTATTGCGAATGAATACGGATATGTGCGCCCTACGTATGTTGAATCGACGGAAGAGAAAAAAGCAGGATTTCATGTAACGGGTCTTCGTCATCCTATTATTGAGCGTGTCTCGTCTGTTCCCTATGTTTCACACAATCTCTCCTTTGGTTCATTTTCAGCAGAGGATTCCGCGAATACGTCCTGTGGCATGTTATTGTATGGCGTGAATGCGGCGGGCAAATCGAGTCTTGGAAAAGCCATTGGATTGTCCGTGTTGATGGCGCAATGTGGTATTCCAGTACCTGCTTCCACGATGACGCTCATACCGTACACTGCGTTGTTTACACGCATTCTTGGAAATGATAACTTATGGGCGGGCATGAGTTCCTTTGTCGTCGAAATGACGGAATTTCGGAGTATTTTACGAGCGGCGGGTCCTCGAACGCTCGTCATTGGAGATGAATTGTGCGCAGGAACGGAAACAGCTTCGGCGACGGCTATCGTGGCGGCTGGAATCCAGACACTTGTGTCACGGAAATGTAACTTCTTCTTTGCGACCCATTTACATGAACTCGCATCCATACCGGTCATTGCGGATTCGCCAAATGTGTCGAGTTATCATTTGACAGTCCATCCAGATTTGGAGAATGGATCTCTTGTCTACGATCGCGCACTCAAAAAGGGTTGCGGTTCACCGATGTATGGCTTGGAAGTTTGCCGCGGGCTCGATATGGATGCGGAATTTCTGCGAGCGGCATTCGATTTCCGTAAACAGTTGTTTGATGCGAGTGGATCACGGTTAAGTAAATACAATGCGACACTTGTGGTATCTGCGTGTGAAGTCTGTGGTTCAAACAAAGATCTAGAAACCCATCATATTGTGCCGCAAGCCGCAGCGGATGCCCAGGGTCGTATTGCGCCAGGTAAGCATAAAAACACCAAGGAAAACTTGGTCGTGTTATGCGATGCGTGTCATGAGAAACATCATAAGGGAATGTTGGAAATACAGGGGTGGCAGCAGACTACTCACGGGAAACGATTGGTCGTAACGTCGTCTCAATAAACTTATCGATGTATGTGCCATCTTTAATATGAACATTTCCATCGGACAATTCCTTTTTGATAAATCCATCCTCATCACAATAGTTATCATAAATATCAAAGAAAATATACCTGTACTCCTCACAATATTCTTTCAATTTCTGATTGAAATAAAGGACATAGGATTTCCGTTCGTTGTCCGTACCTCTGCACGGATATTCTGGATCTTGTTCAACCGTTTCTTTGCGAACAGGAGGTACTACATTATACACGCATATGGTTAGATTCTTGGCGATCGTTTTCTGGACATGTGCCTGTATTGCTGTAAAATAATTTTTCACTATATCGTCGATGATGGATTGATATGTTCGAGATTCAGAAACGTGTTTGTAAATATGGCATCGGCAATCGATTTCACCAAAGCAAAATACAACGACATGATTATCAAATATTTGATAACGATTCAGATCACATTTTGCGAATGGATGTTTGCCAAATGTATAGCATAAAAGTGAACCGCAGTGTTTATATGTATGGAGAGGTCCACACCATCCATTTATACAATGGCTATCACCGATTCGAAAGACTTTCATTTCTATAAAATACGTGTATTTATGAATATACTTATTTTATATGTTCTTGTAATTTGTGTTTTACGCACTATCGCCTTTTTCACCCTTTTCGCCCGCAGGACCAGCAGGACCCGCAGGGCCCTGTTCACCGACAGCACCTTGAGGACCAGCAGGGCCCGCAGGCCCTTGTTCACCCTTTTCGCCCGCAGGACCCGCAGGACCCGCAGGACCCGCAGGACCCGCAGGACCCGCAGGACCCGCAGGACCCGCAGGACCCGCAGGACCCGCAGGACCC
>JACCDP010642036.1_pt1 | contig 32043 bp, 27 predicted proteins | sample 7445841 | NCBI WGS metagenome assembly JACCDP01 (sample SAMN15323441, study PRJNA562643) | freshwater metagenome | isolation source: river surface water | place: USA:Blue River Watershed | collected 2017-08-17 | reverse complement strand
GCTGCTTCTTTGGTCAAACAAAATGGCACACTAAAGGCCAAGATTCAGATTGAAGCAGAAAACTTAAACATGGTTAAACGCTCTGGAGCGAGGCTGCCAATATGAGATACACTACAAAGATGGTTGAAGTTGATATTGAACTCAACGACTTCGATGATGATGATATTGTTAGTTATCTACAAGACCAAGGTTACATGATAGGTAAGGACACACTCCTCACTGACGTCCAAGAGAGTGCCATTTACGATTTGTATCAGGACTATGTTGAAGGTAAAGACTTAAACAAGTCTGTTAAGAAAGTATTAGACGAGCTATACAAGTATGTCCCCCTTCGAAGCGTATAAGTTATACCTAGCCGTAAAACAACACTTCACGACGACATCCTATGATTTCTTTAAGTACAATGGCAAAGTCAGCGCAACACAAGCGTCCTTCGAAACGCGTCGTGATAAGTATATGTTTTACAAACTCTCGAAGCGAGATGACCCATTGCTCTATCTCGTTTCTATCCTATCCCAAGAGCCAAACGTGTGGGTGGGGGAAATCTTTGAGCCAAAGTATGAGCAACTGTACAAAGATTTTCTCAAGACTAAGGAATCGTTGACATACATCTTTAACAATGACATAGACCAGTTGTTGGAGAACTTTGACGAGAATTTTAATGTCCCATCTGGACAGTATCCTTATCTGTTACAATTGTACACACGTAAGAAGATCCACAGAGAGACATTTATTATAATTCAGGACTGTGTCCGCTTTTTCTCTAAGTGGAACAAGGAGATAACAGATCCTGTGCTGTGGCCAAAGATTGCATTGAACTGCAAGAAGTTCTGGCCATTCATGCAGTATGACAAAGATAAATACTGCGCAATCCTTCGTGAGCGTTTTACCTCTTGACGGATTATACGAAACATACTATTATACAAATATACGAAACATACAAACATACGGAGAATACCACATGTCTATTGATTTCAATGCTCTCAAGCAGACCCGCAAGTCCTCTTTCGATAAGCTCACCTCTGAGCTGAATAAGATGAAGCAGGGCGGTCCACAAGATTCCAACAGCAAAGATGACAATATCTGGAAGCCTGATGTTGATAAGTCTGGCAATGGCCATGCTGTCATTCGCTTCCTTCCTGCTCCTGCAGGTGAAGATGTTCCTTTCGTTCGCATCTGGGATCATGGCTTTCAGGGTCCAGGTGGATGGTACATTGAGAAGTCGCTAACGACTCTTGGTAAGCCTGATCCTGTTTCAGAGTTGAACACTAAGTTGTGGAACTCTGGCATTGAAGCGAATAAGGAAACTGTTCGCAAGCAGAAGCGTAAGCTTAACTACTACAGCAACATCTATGTTGTTTCTGATCCGACTCGTCCTCAGAACGAAGGCAAGGTCTTCCTCTTCAAGTATGGCAAGAAGATCTTTGACAAGCTTAACGAAGCTATGAATCCTGAGTTTCCTGATGAAGCTCCGATCAATCCTTTTGATCTTTGGGAAGGTGCAAACTTCAAGCTCAAGATTCGTAATGTTGCTGGCTATCGCAACTACGACAAGTCAGAGTTTGATAAGCAGGCCCCGTTGTCAGAAGACGATGATGAGTTGAAGAAGGTTTGGACTTCTGAGCATTCGTTGCAAGAGTTGGTTGATCCAAAGAACTTCAAGAGCTATGAAGAACTCAAGGTTCGTCTTGAGAAGGCTCTTGGTAGTGGTGCAATGACTCCCTCATACACTGGTGATGAAGAAGAAGCTTTCCCAACTCCTTCTCGCACAGCTCCTGCTAAGGAAGCTCCTAAGGCAGAAGCGAAGGATGCTTCATGGAACAGCACTCCTCCGTGGCAGGATGATGAAGACGAAGATCTCAGCTTCTTTAAGAAGCTTGCTAAGGACGACTGATTAGCGAGCCCAGCCAGAAGCATAGGGTTGCCATGGGCGCCCTATGCTAAGGGGATCCCAAGGATTGAATTGAATTGAGGGACTACCAGGGCCGGAGGAGCCACCGCTTCCTCCGGTTACGTTTGTCACGTTGTTGATTGTATCACCACCACGGATAATTGTAGGAGCAGCAGTTGTTCCTGCGTTTCTTACATCCTCTGAGGTAGAAAGATTAAACGTACCAAATCTAGTGCTAGGTGCTGCTGATGTACTGGATTGAAGGCTTTCCAATGATGGTATTTCTTCGTTTCTCATTGAGCCAGGAGCAAATCCAGAATTTTGTCTCTGAAGGGATGGATCAAGATCTCTCACACCTGCTTCCTGAGCTATTCTTAGATTTTCAGATCTTTGTTGTGGTGTAAGTCTTAGCCAGTCTGCTGCGTTTCCTCTACCTCTAAAGATTTCTTTAGCACGTTCATCTGTAATGTCAAGGGTATAAGGTGTAATAGTTACATTAGATCTTCGAAGACCACCCAGTGCACCTGCTCTGTTAGATTCACGTGAATAATCTTCCTCTGGATCTACTCTTCTTAAATAATCAGTTCTTCCTACCCCAAGATATTTTGTTTGAAAGGGGGCATTTTCTAAAAGCTTTCTTTCACGTTCTATCTTAGCAATATAATTTTGTCTGTTTTGTTCTGTTTCCTGAGGTGTAGCACCTTCTTCAAATCCTTTGCTATGAAGGATAGCGGCCGCTTCACCTGATGGACCAGCTAACGCACCAGTTAGACTTCCACCAAATTGTTCTGTTTCTTTCTTTTGAATATCAAATAACTTTTTACCTTCGTCACCAGCCATTATTCTAGTACCAATATATGATAATCCAATGCTAGCGGAAGTTAATGCTGCAAGTGGACCTGTAAGGGCGTTGGCTAGTAATCCGGATAAAACAGTTACCGCCTCTTCGTCCAAACCTACTTTTTGTACACCCTGTCTAAATTCAGGTGATACACCATATAAAGCTGCTCCTGCAGCTGCTCCTAGGCCTCCTACAGCCAAACTACCCATAGCTCTAGATAATAAACTTCTTTGAGCTGCAGCATTGACAGATCTACCCATCCATCCCTTCACGTTGATGTCAGGTGCACCTACATTAATTCCGCCAGCTTTGGATGCCACTTCTTGCTGCATTAATTCAGTTGAAGGTGTTATTTGGGATAGTGCGGCAGGGGCTTGAAGATCACTGCTAACAACACCCTCTCGATCTCTGTTGATTCTCTCAACAAGCTCTTCAAACATTTTAACGCTATACTTGTTAAATGCCTTAGTCTCTTCTAACTGCTTAGATAGTATGCCATTATTATCATTAATAAGTTTATTTAAATCGTTGCTTGAAGTTAACAGCTTTTCAATATTTTTAGAAGTATCAACAATAGCCTTGCTTACGCTTTTGTCAACAGCTGATATGCTAGAGATCTGACCTTTTTCAAGCTCTGCAGTTTCTGTAACCTGTTGAAGCTTTCCAAGGGATTGTGCAATAGGAGTTAAGGATGGTGTAACAGCAGCTGCTATAGCGTTACGCATTCCAACGCCTTCTCCACGCTGCTCTTCTTGTATTGACTCTCTACCCTTCATAAGATCTTCGAGAGTAAGTCCCTTATTTTTAGCCATTTTGTTTTGCCTTAAGCTCCGCTAGATACTGCACGATCATATCAACATAAACATCACGCTCAAAAGGATACATGTTTTCTATTTCAGTTAATGAATATTTATGGTGATGCATCAGCGAAAAGTTTGTCTTATAATAGACCGGCAAGTTAATGTAGCCGATCAGAAGATAAAAAAATCATTTAGCCCACGCAGAACTACATTCTCTGTAGAACCGTCCTTCTTTTTAATACTTACTGTATGCTCTAAAACCGGCATAGTGTCAAAGAATTCTCTTATCTTGCTCACTGATGAGGATGGAAGAGACATTACAAATTCACGTATTTCATCCTTGCTAAAATCCTTGTAGACCTGATTATCATCAAATACGTTATCGATACAATCTATGAATATATCAAATACCACATCATCGGCATCTTGTTTGGAAAGAGCATCCTGTAGAACTGCCATCGTGTTAATGGATGGATATCTCATAGAAACACCAATATTATCATTAACAATAAATTTCTGCTTATGTTCAGGATTAAATTTAACTTCTACATTATCAAGGTTTACTGTAAACTTTATTTGTTGTTTATCTTCGCCACTAGTTGTGTAGACAAGCTCAATAGTTTCACCCACAGATTTAGATCTTAGTTTAACAAAGATGTATTCAATGTCAAACATAGCCAGTTTGTTTACATCAAGGTTGTCAACACAACAATTGGTAATTATCTGCTTCATAACATCTACAATGTCTTGTATTTGTTTAGATGATTGCATCATGACAAGTAGTTTCTCTTCCTTGACCGTATAAGGTCTAAAGGAAGCTACTTTCTTCGTAGAAGGTATCGTAACCTTAAACACTGGATGGTTTATTTTAGGTAGGCTCATAACAAAAATCTCCAATAACTAATTATCTTGGTCCACGAGTGTTTGCAGATGTTAAACCAAGGTCAGGTGTTCCTGGTGCAAATGCTTCGAGACTATTTCTTGTGCTATCAAATTGTTGTGCTACTTCTTGAGCATCAGGGCCAGAAGGAATTAAAGAACTCCAAGTATTATATGCAAACGTGACTGGAATTCTACTAATGCTGTCATTTATTTCCCAGGCCATTGATAGATCACCAACCTCCACAGGGAATGCTTGATTGAGAGTAACTTTTCTCATATCCCTACCCTGACCTGTGAACATGTATATATCAACAACGCCTTCATATTCTTTAGGATATGCAAACTCATAATGTTTTAATCGTGTAGCATTAGTTGTGGTTCTAATATCAATATCAGAATTGTTAATGTTTCTAATCCACAAGTGAAAGAATTGTAAAACCTGACTTGCGTTGTCTACAAAGAAGTCACATCTAACTCTAGAGTACGTTGTATCAACTGGTCTAGATTCTGGGTTGCCATATCCGAGAGGTCTAACTGAGACTGTTTGTAGTTGAATGCCAGGAAGATTTGTTGCCTCACAAAGAAACTTTGTATCCCTTGCAATTTGTCTATCTCCCAGCCATCTAGGAGGATGTATTTTTACATAAAAATGCGAAGGCTTGTGAATACCATTATAAAAATGTACGGCAGACATTAGCTCAGTAATCTTAAACGCCATTATTGTCTCGCTAGCATGCTGACAGAGTCTTGGAAGACTTTGTTCTTGTTGACTGTGAATCTTTCAAGTGGGAGGAACAATGCAATATCCCATTCGCTTGAAGGTACTAATAAAAACCTTGACTGCACATGACTCTTAAGATACTTCTTCACACAAGGCTCAAAATATTTATACTTGGATGACGAATTAAGCAGATCATACGAGATCTTGAGTTTAGTCTTCTCATTATACTTGGTATCAGATGCTACATTATACAACGCATCCATCAATCTTGCTCTGTACATTAACGGAAGGTAATGAAGGTTGATACCCATGAAATGATCTTGCTGCATGCTGAACGGAAAGATCAAAGGAAACTTATCAAAGTACGGAAGCTTGTCTTTAGTCTTAGCATCATACTGAAAGAGATACATCATTCCAGGAACAATCTCACCTCTCTGGTACTCAGGGTTACCGGCAACAAGAGCTGCTGTGTTCATAGAGCTAACACCCATGGCCTTTTGACGGAACCAATCGCGTGTATCCACCTGGCCAGGCTTCATGAACCTGCTTTGTCTTCCTTGAACTACATCTGAAAATATTGGCATTAAACGCCTATTTCCTTTTCCGTCATTATCTTAAACTGCCACTTCCTGTCAGCACAAAACTCTTTAGCAGCCTTCCATTTTGCCTGGTTTACACCCCAGGTCATTACCTCTTTTAGATACTTACGAGATCTTGTATTCTCAGGTATCTTAGGCTCTTTGGTTTGAGCTGCTGGTTTTACTTCTATTAACATACTATTTATTGGGCCTTCAGCCGTCTTTACCTTAGCATAGAAGTCAGGGAAGTAACGGTGGATTCTGTTATCTATAGGCGATCTGTATGGGATAATAATCTCCTCAGAACTCCATTCTAACACAGAAGATGACTGATCAAAGTATCTCATTAGACGGAGCTCCCACAAACTACGATAAATAATATTCGTAGGATCACCTTTATACTTTTCGGGATACTTTGGTCTAAAACGACCTTTATAGGACACACAGACTCCATGGGTTTACAAAGAAAAACATCCAACCTCAATTATTTAGAAGAGGATACTGGTGTTAATACCAGAATAGATATCTTTGGTTATAAAAGAAGAAGGCCAAATGAAAGATTGACCAGAGAATCTAAGTGCTTTATAACACTTCCTCTTCCGGTCAATATGCCTACAGATACTTATGCAATGAGTATTAATGATGTCGATCTTGATGTTGTCGGTAATATTCTTGATTATAAATCTGGTACTGATAACCAAAAAATGCTTGATACGGTAGCTGAAAGGTTAGGATTTCAAAAAGGTTCAGGTGAGGGTTCTTTGGCCGCTGCTGGTGCAGCATTTCTTGGTACAGCACCATTAGTTTCTGACGCACTAAAACTTCCAAACGTAACAGAAGCTCTTCAGTCAGCTGCTGGTATTGTACGAAATCCGCATACAGCATTATTATTCCAAAATGTTCAGCTAAGAACATTTACCTTTAATTGGCAATTATCTCCAAGAAGCGAACAACAAAGCAGAAACTTAGATAGAATTATTCAAATAATTAAAGGTGCAATGCATCCTAATCTTGTGTTTAATGGATTTGCTTTAGACTATCCAGATTTGTTTACTGTTAACTTCAATAACAATAAAGAAGGAATAGTTAAGGTAGATCTAAGCTTTCTTCAAGACTTCACAATCAATCCAACTCCCAATGGTCATGCTTACTACAAAAACGGATACCCTGTAGAAGTTCTTATGTCAATGACGTTTAAAGAGATAGCAATTAAGACAGCTGAAGATTACGGTCAATCTAATATTCAAAATTGGGAGACACCAGTCAATAATAATTTAAATTTTGGTGGGCCTCGCTAATGTCTTATTTTAATAACTTCCCATTAATCAACTACTTTGATAAACAAAGCAGAAGCATCATTCTTAAGGCTGCTTTGATAGCTGATGTTGTCAACAAAGCTGATGCATTCTATCCTTACATTATTAAAGATTATGATAGAGCTGATACCATTGCCTATGAACAATATCAAGACTCTGGATTAGATTGGGTTGTTTATTTTAGTAATAGTATTGTTGATCCATTTTATAATTGGCCTTTAACGTATGAACAATTTAGACCATATGTTGAAAAGAAATATAACAAAACAATTTACCAATTACAAAGTGAAGTTTCGCATTATAAGTATACAGGCATTACAAATGATACAGCTGAGGACATTGCAAGAAAGTCGTGGTTGATGTCACCAACAACTCATAGCTTTATTGATGATACTTCAGGATGGACAGCTGTGTCAGTGTACGAATATGAAAGCGAGCTCAATGAACAAAAGCGTTCTATAAAGCTTCTCAATTCAGTATACCTTCCTCAGCTTCAAAAAGAAATTACAACGATATTTAAAAATCTATGAGTGACACATACAATCCTTATGTTGTAAAACTTGAAGAAGTTTTTATAACAAAGTTTAATGGAACAGATAAACTAAACATAATGCCACAAGTCATGGAATTTGTGCTGCATCAGTCTATCTTTTCACCTGTCTTAAAAGCAACATTGGTTCTTTCCGACTCTATTGGATTGATGAACAATTATCCATTGACAGGTGAAGAAACAATAGAAGTTAATCTTAATCAGATTGGTAATGTTAAAAAAAGATTGACATTTGTTATTATGGCAATTAATAATATTATTGCCTCCAATACATCTAGAACAACAACATATATTATGGAGCTTGCAAGTGAAGAGGCATTTGCAAATGCTAAAATAAGAGTATCAAAAGCTTATAAACCAACACCTGCTCAAGATATAATTAAGGATATTTACGACAATTATATTAAAGCAAGTATGATTAGAACAAACTTTAATTACAACGTGAAGGAGTTGTTCTTAGATTTGTCTACTCGTAACATAACAGAAAATGACTCATTTGTAATCCCTAATATAAAGCCATTTGATGCTATTAACTGGTTGTGTCAGTATGCAGTAGCTGACGAAAACAGTATATCCTACACTCCTATATTTTATGAGACTATTGATAAGTTTGTTTTTAAAGGTTTGCAAAAGGTCACATACAAGAATACTACCGCAAATCTTACAGCATTGCAGCAACTTGAAAGTGAAAAGTACTTTTATATTTCAAACATTGAGTTGATTAAAAACAATCAGCAAGCTTACAATAACCTTATTGCCAAGGGGTTTGACGAGACAAGATCAATAAGTGATCTAGTTATCAACAAGAGATACTCTGGTCTAGAAAAAATTATTGGAGGTTATTTTGAAAACGAGCTGGTTGAAATCAACCCATTCCAACGCAACCGCGACATCACATATACATCACTAGATGCAGACGGCAAGTACTACATTGAAACTAATGGACAAGGCAGTAGTACTTCACCATCTGGCACTTTTAACTTTGCTGCTCCTAATAGAGGTTCTGTGTATCATACCAGAAACTATATGGAAAACATTAAGTTAGAAGATACCAGACAAGAGTCTAGTGCCAGAATACATTATTTCGTAAACTTCTTTGAAGGTACAAGAATGAGAGACAAGTTTGGTAACTCAAGCAGATCTTTCATAGCTTACCAACAAGTAGATCTAAGTATCGCTGTTCCTTCAAACCTTTCACACGTTCCTGGTGATTACATATATGTTGTCTTCCCTGAGTTTCATGGATTTAATGAAAACAGAGAGGATGCATATCTGTCTGGTGTGTTTTTAATTTCAGAAGTTAAGACTGTAATGAAGCAAGGTGGTAAAAGCGTTACCTACATGAGAATTAATAGAGACACATTCAATCAATCAGTTGATAGACCAAGCGAGTACAGACTATAATGATTGATGATTTTTACGGCGACAAATTTAAATGGTTTATAGGTATTGTAAAAGATACTCACTCTGATGGAAGATCTGTTAGAGTAAGAATCTTTGGCGTCCATAGAATGGATGATGTTACAGATGTTTCTGATGAAGATCTACCACGTGCGGTCGTTCTTATGCCCAACACTGGAAGTCAAACAGGTGGTGGCCATGTAGGTCACTCATTGACATATGGTACATGGGTGATGGGATTCTTTGCTGATGGAGATAATTGTCAACAACCAATTATTGTTGGTGTGATTGATGGAAGTTATGGATCTGTAAACAACACCAATGATTCTACGAGAACGCCAGGTGATTATGTTGGAAGTGGAGAAACACCTCCATCCAATTTTAATTCTACTTCTACTGGTAAACAAAAAAGAGATTTCATCTACACAAGACTAAAAGAATTGATTGATGCCAGTGGTTTATCGAGAGGCGATGTTCATAAACAAATTTGTGGCATTATTGGAAACATAATGGCAGAAGCAGGTCCTAACATTGCGAATGTCAATGTGGATGTTAATGACCCAACCAAAAGTAATCCTAAATCAAGAGCTCATGGTATTTGTCAGTGGAATGGTCCAAGAAGAGATGCGTTGTTTAGATTTGCAAACACAGATAAGCCTACGTTAGAACAGCAAGTAGATTTTCTTTGGAAGGAACTAACTACTCCTGGAACACAAGAAAATAAAGCATTGCTGGAAATCATGAGATCACAAACTGTGGAAGATTCCGTTGCAGGAATGTTAAGATTTGAAAGACCAGCAGGCGTTTGGGATTTAACTGGTGGTGGAAGAGTTAATAGAGGACATCCTCAATTTAAAATTAGAGTAGAATATGCTATGAGAGTTTATAGTGAAGGTGCTCCAATTCCAGTAACACAAGGATCACCAGCAGCATGACAACTATAGTTAATCCTTCTTATCCTGCACGTTATAGAAATCTAACTTTCAATATAACTAGAACTCTAAGAAACGAAGTAGTTCAACTTGCATCTCTTGATGGCAATTTTGTTATTGATATTAGAGGTGACATTTATCTTATGAGTGAGCCTACTGGAGATGATGCAACAATAACTATAGTAGGTGGTGTTGATACTTTCGTTGGTGCTAAGGTAGAGAGAACGCCACTCCCATATCTCTCACAACGTCAACAAGTGGCAATATATAGTATATTAAAGCAGCTTTCTGTACTTACTGACGCAGCTCAGATAGAAAGCAATGATGATGCAATATATGAGTTTGTCAATAGTACTTACTACAACTTTTGTGGATAACAATGGCTATATCACCAGAGAATTTTAGTTTAAATCCAGGTCTTACTAAAAACGTTGATAACAAAGAAGGTGCAGGTCTAGGACCTGGCAATTCTCCAACTTTTACTCCTACTACTCCTGTAGGAACATTTAACGTTTCTGTTCAAGAAGGTCCTTCAGTTAGTGAAGTAAGAAAAACATTTACTGGTCCACATTCAGGAACAGCTGGTGGTACATCTTTAATATCCAAGCCTCAAGATAATTTTGGATGGATATCTCCATCCGGATCAAGAGTTCAAATCAACGGTGGTGGTGGATCAGAGACGATTGAAATTGTTCAAAGCTCTGGCGCATCTATTATGATTGATGCTGATGGTGCAATTTTCTTACAGCCAACAGGCCGTAAAGGATTTGGACTAAACGCATCCACTGGTGATGGTGTTGTAGCGGCACAACAAAGAATTGTAATTAAAGGTAACTCAGGTATTACACTAGAGACAGAAGGCAACCTAGAGTTTAACGTTGGCAAAGACGTTCTTATGGACGTAGGAGGAGACTTCTCGCTTACTGTTAAGGGTGGTACGTTTATTCAATCTGATGGTACAGTTTCAATTGAGGCTGTAAGAGATTTTATGAGAAATGTTGGTGGTGTTGATAGACTTAGTATTGGTGGCGACCAACGAACCCAAGTAGCCGGTGAAGTTAGATATGATGTAGCTGAAAACATTGAGATAAGAACAGATCAAGATCTTGTTCAATATGCTCAGCAAAGTATATTCTTAAACTCAAAAGAGGATTCGTCCTGGGATGTAAGTACAGGAGAATTAAAAATTCTTGCAGGAAACGATATAACTGTAGGATCACAAAAAAGTACTCATCTTCAAAGTGTTGAAGATATAACACTCGAAGGCAGTCAAACTGTTTCTGCAAGATCTGGTGGAAACATGGTGTTATCATCTCAGCAATCAATTTATACAGATGCTGAAGGTAATATAGAAAATAGAGCATCGAATATTACTACCAATGTTGATGATACATTTACAGTTAGAAGTATGGTTGCTGAAATAGATGGAACTACGTCAGTAGATTTGAGAAGTGACGAGGTAGAGATAAGTGGAACTACTGTTAATTTGAAAGGTGGAAGTACATATGTTGATGGAACTTCACTTGTTCATTTAAGATCTGGAACAATTAAATCCAAGGTTGCAATTGTGCTTGGGACAGGGAGTGAAAATTCCCCTGAATCTGCTACTGCTCCAGTTGCTCCAGAAACAACAACTCCTAGATCTCCTGCTACTCCTATGGCTCCTTCAGAAGCAGAATATCCTGATGCAGAGTCGTTAATTGATAATATGTCATCTGAGAGAGAGGCTCCTGAGTTTCCTGAAAATGCAAATAAGATGTCAGAGGATGAAATGTCTCTTTATGAAAATGAAGGCGACACTCCTGATGCAGCTGCTAGAACAAGAGCTACAGGAAATAGAGGTGCAGGCTCTCCTTATTCTAGAGGACAAGATTTTGGAATATTGGATGATTCGGGAAATATAGGATACGATGGATCTAACAATAAATCAAGATCACAAGCATCAGGATATCCACTTCCTAGTTCAATAAACAACAGCAACGAAAAAATTTCTAGACATGTCACTGTTGGTATGTTTGGAAACTTACACAGATGCCCACCTCAACAAATGGGATTGTCAAGGGCTCAGATTCTTCAAAATGTAGCCCATCTATGCGCTAACATTTTGGATCCTGTTATTGCAAAGTTTGGAAGTAAAGTCCAACTTAATAGTGGAGGTGCAGGTTTAAGAATAGGAAGAGGCTCGTCACAACACTATCTTGGCAAAGCACATGACATCAGAGCCTCATCCAACAATCCAGCTGAAACTGCAGAAATAGCTAAGTGGATAGTTGAGAACCTACCTTATGATAGAGTGTTTCTAGAAGCCAATGCTTCTGGTACAGTTCACATTCACGTTGAAGCTGCTCCTCAAGGCCAGTCTGGCAGCAGAACAGTGTGGACCTGTGCTGATCCTAAATGTTATAATAGAACTGATGGATTGAAATTAGCATATGCCAAACAAGGATTACTAAGAATGGGATTTAGAGCATAATGGCTGAGGATGATAGTTTCTTAACAAATCAAGCAAAAGTATCTTCTGGAAAAAATGTCCCTCTTCCACCTTCCAGAGCTGACGCCTTTAAAAACGATGGAACCTCTGATCAAAACCAATCAGGCGATGAGACAGTTGTTGATGATAATTCCTCTGCGTTGAAGCAAAAAGGATATCTCCATGAAAAAGGTTTTATGGGTGATAGATCATTAGAGAATGCAACAGCTGCTTTCTATACTGCCGTTAACATTGGAAGGGTTTTGTCACCCTTAGGAAGATCAATATCTAGAACATCATATAAATCAACTGAAACAAGAAACAAAACAAACAGATACTTTTTATATGATAATGAAAAGGCCCTATTGCAGAAGAAGGCTGCTGAGTTTTCAGCTAATGGAATTATTCCATATGATGTTATGGAAGAGTTTCTTTACATTCTGGTATGCGTAGATAATTATGATGACTTGAAGTATATCTCGCAGGTAGTTGGTATTCCTGAATTGGATAATGTTAACCTAGTTAGAGAACCCATTCCTATTCTTAATACCAAAGATTTATACAAAGTAGGATACCTTGCTAACGGTGTAGCATCTATTGTTAAACAATATGACGTTAAGTTTAATATTGTAGAATCAGGAAACTATAATAAAAGTCCATATTTTCCTATATTGACTGGAGTTGCTATGACTCAATTTCCTGTTGTCAGTATAGCAGCAAGCCTAGTATCTGATATTGCTAAGCAGCTGGGAATTTCTACGGCAATTACAGCAGGGTTTTCTGCATTTGCTTCTATGACTGGAATAGCTAAAATAGCTGCTATTGGAGCGCTGCCCAATCTATTAAGTCAGTTTACAAGTTTATCTTCACTTGTCAACTCAACTATTAACTCAATTAAATCTTTTGGTCTTTCAATTTTAAAGAGTGTTGTGAACAGTCTTTATCAAGTAGTGAGAATGGTAAGAAATGTTACTAATATTATATCCCAAATATCTTCTGTAAATATTCTTGCTAGCACTACTGCTAAGATTGGCGACATTACAACACAAATGATAAAGATAGCCACCATGGGAGCATCGCTCACGTCAGTTGTATCTAATATTGTGTCTGCATTTAGTAGACTTGGAGGCCCACTTAGAACTGGTGCTGTTGCACAACAAATACTTGGAAGAGTGGGTGGTGCAGCTCTTAATGGTGTCCTTTCTCAATTAACAACAGGACAAAGATTGCCTTCTAATGTTATTGCTAGAAACCCAATGATGATATCTCCTTCCTATTCAGGAAAAGCATTCTTTGGAGAAATGCTGGCTCCTCAAGCAGCTGTAGATCAGATGTTCTGTAAAGTAATATCTGCGTTCCCTGACTCTGAAAATGGTACTGGAAATGTTGCATTTCAGATGCAAAATTTTGGATCATACGGAGGAGCAATTTCTATTCCTAACTTGATTTCTAAAATAGTATATGGTGTATCAACAGCTCCTACTTCTGGATCAATTGGAAGTATAATTGCTTCTACATCTGCTAGAGTTATCAGTTCACTTGGAGTTCCAGCTACAACACTCATAGAACCAAGAAGGTCAGATAATACTCTACCATTTCTTCTATCAACTGCAGCTGCAATTATAAGACAAAGCAACTCTCCTTTTCCCTTCAGTACTTTTTATAATGGATGGAAGTTAGCATCATCTGTTGGTAACGATGTTCAACGATATCAGCCCCAATACCTTTCTGTTGTTAAAACATCATTATAAATATAAAGATGACAATACAAACTATTAGAGCTGAAGCTCGTTACAAAGATTTCTATACAAACCTAGACGCACATCCAGTGCGAAAGGATTTGTTTGTTCTTACAGATGTAGATTCTATCAAAACATCAATTAAAAATCTAATCTTTACAGACCCAGGTGAAAGATTCTTTCAACCTTTACTTGGCAGTGGTATTAGAGAGAGTTTGTTTGAGAACCTTTCAGCACACACAGCTTACACAATTCAAGTTCAAGTTGAGACAACAATTAACAACTTTGAGCCCAGAGCAAGATTAATAAAAGTAATAGTGAATCCTGTATACGATGAAAATGGCTACAATGTTCAGATTATTTTTAGCACAATAAATAATCCGCAGCCAATAATATTTAATGTCCTGCTAACTAGAGTAAGATAATGGCAAACACAGGATTTCTATCCACAACAGAATTAGACTTTGAAACAATCAAGTCAAACCTTAAAACGTATCTTAAAGCTCAGGATCGTTTCTCAGACTATGATTTTGAAGGTTCAAATATTAACGTCCTTTTGGATGTATTATCTTATAACACATATCTAAACAGCTTCTATCTAAACATGGTTGGAAGCGAGATGTTTTTAGATACTGCTCAGCTAAGAGAGTCAGCAATCTCTCATGCTAAGGAACTTAATTATATTCCAAGATCAAAAACATCTGCTGTAGCTTATGTTGACATAACAATTAATACTGGAAATGCAACACCTTCCTTTGTCACTATTCCTAAAAATTACAAGTTTACAACTATTATAGACTCTACCACTCTTACTTTTTCTGTTCCTGCTGATATTATTGTTAGACCAATTGGAGGTGTGTATACAGCCTCAAACACTGCAATTTACGAAGGAAGTTTGGTCACAGAATATTTCACTGTTGCTAATACATCAGAGTTGTATACAATTAATTCAGAGAATGTAGATACAACTTCTCTTTCTGTAAGCATTTATGAATCCAACACATCCGTTACTCCATACATCTATACTGAAGCATCATCTTTATTTAATTTAACTCCTACGTCTAATGTGTACTTTATTCAAGGGTATAGTTCAAACAAATATCAACTAAGTTTTGGAAACGATCTTACAGGTAGAGCTCTTTCAGTAGGTAATTTAATTAAGATTGAGTATAGAGATACTCTTGGTGAGCGTGGAAATGGTGCTTATAGTTTCTTTAAGACATCTACGATTAATGGATATTCAGACATAAGCATTACTACTAATTTTGTTGCAGCAGAGGGTTCAGAGAGAGAATCTATTGAATCAATAAAATTTAATGCTCCTAGATACTTTCCAACACAGGAAAGAGCGGTAACATCACAAGATTACATTGCTCTTGCTAAAGCTGAGTTTCCTCAGTTACAAGCTGTTAATGCGTATGGTGGTGAAGAGTTGACTCCTCCACAGTATGGTAAAGTTGCTATATCAGTAAAACCATATGGCACAACAGGTTTAATTTCTAATGCTCTTAAAACCAGCATTGTAAGCTTTCTATCTGGCAAGAGTCTAACAACTGAGCCTATTATAGTAGATCCAGAATTTTTTTACATTAGTGTAAATTCTTCTATCAACTACGATTCGAGACTAACAAGTAAAAGTTTGTTAGAAATTAAAACTCTTGCAGAAAATGCAATCCTTTCTTATGGTAACACCAATCTTACTGAGTTTGGGAGTGATCTGAGATATTCAAAACTAGTGTCAAATATTGATAATGTAGACCCTTCTGTTGTCAGCAATGAAACAACTCTAAAGTTAGTAAAGAGATGGTCACCAATTGTTGAATCGCTTACAACAAATGAATTCTCGTTTGATAATGAGTTGTATCACGAGATAACACTTTACCAGCTACCAAACAATCACGAACATGCATTGTATACTACATCATTTACATATACACATTCTGATGGCCTTGATTATAATTGTTATATTGGAGATGATGGTTTAGGAAATCTGAGAGTATACAACCTACAAAATGTGGGTGGTGTAACGACCAGAGTAGTTCTAAATTCAGATGCTGGTACTGTTAACTACTATACAGGTGAAGTTTTAATTAAATTAAATCCTAAGTCCTACTCAGGAAGTTATATTTCTATTTTTGCAGTTCCATATAATAAAGACATCTTTGCAGTAAGAAACAAATTCTTGCTTATTGAAGCTACGGATGTTTTAGTTACAGTAAGTAGAATTTAATATGCTACCAACACCAGAGTTTATATCTAACTTTGTAGAGCAACAGTTTCCTTCATTCTATAGAGAAGAAGGTCAGACGTTTATTGCCTTTGTAAAGGCATACTACGAATGGTTAGAAACTACTGGTAAGATGACAAACAAAACCAGAAACTTATTTTCTACCAGAGACATCGATCTTACAGCTGATCAATTTGTGGAAAATTTTAAAGCAAAATACTTGTTTGGTATTCCTAAAGAGATTGCAGGTAACAAACGTTTTCTTCAAAAACATATTCTAGACATCTATAGATCAAAAGGATCTATGGAAGGTCTCAAATTACTTTTTAGACTATTGTATAATGAAGAGATAGACGTTTATATTCCTTCAGTAGATATTCTTAAAACATCAGATGGTACTTGGGTAGAGAAAAAATATTTAGAAATATCATATAGTAGTTTTAATAACAACTTTTATAATCAAATAGTTACAGGTGGTGTATCTGGTGCAACAGCATTTGTTGAGTCATCACAACGTGTAAATGTTGGTGGAAGAATAATTAACGTTTTATACATTAGTAATATTAGTGGTAATTTTCAACTTGATGAAAAAATTACATACCCAGGATTAAATGCAGTATCAGCTCCTAGAATTTTAGGGTCTCCTGTCTCTATTGATATCACATCAACTATTAGAGACAATGATGTTGGAGATACTCTTCTTCCTTCATCAGGTAATGGAAGTGGTACAGGTTTAAAAACACTAGTATCTACAGTAAGAAAGTCTGCATCCTCAAACGCAACTATTGATTTTAATATCATTAGTGGTGGTTCTGGTTTTACATCGACACCTGTAATTACAATAACAACTGGATCTAATACTACAGGTTCAGGTGCAACATTCACTGGTGTCACGCTTTCAAATACAGAAACTTTTACATACAATAATAATTTTATTAGTGCAGTTTCATCTACAAATCTTAATGCCGCTAGTTATGGTGTAACTCTTAATAACACAAACATTTCTTCTGTAATTAATACAGCGTTAACCTATTACACAGCAACGATTGGCACTATTACAAAACTAACTGGTGTCAATCCTGGAAGTGGATATGATGGTCCCATTAATATTAGCGTTAAAGAGCCAACAATATCTGGATATGGTTTATCCGATGCTAACGGTGGAATTAAAGGTGATAATGCTGTTATCACGAGCCAAGTAAATATAGGCGATGGATTGGTAAGTAATGTTACAATTAAAAATTCAGGTCTAGGATACAACAATCAATTTGAAAGAATTCAGCTTTATAACGACACTCAAGGCAACACTTCTCAAATTTCATACGGCACCATCAATTTGGGAGCTGTTGGAAGTAAAGAAGGATATTGGTCTACAACAAAAGGTTTCCTTGATAGTGACAAGTATATACAGGATAGCTACTTCTATCAAGAATACTCATATCAGATTTTATCCAGTAAATCCCTAGATAAATATCTAGAAGTTTTAAAGGATGTGTTTCATCCAGCAGGAAATGAAGTGTTTGGTAGAGCGCTCATCCTTATGGAAGATAAGACTCCTATTAACATAGAAAACACGCCTACTGTTTACAGAATTCTAGGTTCACAGTTAGCACCAATTGTAGATCCAGAAGTGGATGTATTTACATTAAACGTTTCGAGGTTAAAGTAACAAATGTCAGCTAATTCAACTTATAGCTTTACCGCAGGTCAGATTCTTACTGCGACAGATTTGAATGCTGTGTTTGCACAGACAGTAACATTTGCGGCTAACTCGTCTAATGCAAATACAGGCACGCTTCCAGAAGTTCGTCTTCCATATAGAATGAACCAGGATGTAAGATCTAACTCTGACGTCAATTTTAGAAATCTTGTTGTTACTGGAGATATGACAGTTTCTGGAACAACAACGTACGTGAATACATCTGTCTTAGACATTAAAGACAAAAATATTACACTTGCCAAAGGTGCTGCTAACTCAATACAAGCCAACACAGGTGGCTTTACAATTGAAGGTGCTGGAGTAACCTTCCAGTATGATAGTACTTCAAACAATATGACTCTGAGTCATTTGTTAACTATCGGTAACTCGTCTGTTAACGCTACCTTTGGTTTTGATTCTACATCTCTATCAGGTGGGCAGTTTGTTGGTAATATTAACGACTACTTCCAAGTAGTTGTAACTAACGCAAATACAGGTACAGATGCGTCAGCGGACTTTGTCGCTGCCGCTGATGGAAACACTGATAGCAATACGTATATCAATTTCGGTATTAATAATTCTACATGGAATGAACCAACATGGACTATTAACGGTCCAGGCGATGGTTATCTTTATACAAGCACTGGTAATTTAGCTATTGGTACTGCAGACAACCAAGACATTGTGTTATTTGCTAACGGTACTCTAGCTAACAACGAAGCAGTAAGAATAACGTCTGGTGGTAATGTAGTTATTGGTGATACAAAAGCAGGTGCAACTGTTCTTTCTGTAGGCAACTCTACTGTTAATGCGGTTATCAATTCATCATCATTTAATATTAATACAGTATTTACAGCAAACTCTACTGTAGTTAACGCTGCATCATACAGAATTAGTTCGACGTTTATTGCAAACACAACTGGTATGTATCACTCAGGTACAGCTAATGCACTTTCATACACTATAGGTTCAGATTTCATTGCAAACACAACTGGTGCATATCATACAGGCACAGTCAATGCATTGTCATTTACTACAACAAACATTACAGCCAACGTAACAGGTGTCTATCCTGCTTCCAACACTGATGGAACGGCTCTTGGCACATCAACAAAACGTTGGATTATTAATGCTAATACAGTCAATGCATCAGGATTAATTACTGGCGGAGCTGGAGCAGTCATTACTGGTACAGCAAACGTATCAACAGATATCAATGTTGGTGCTAATGTTAATCTTTCTACAACACAAATTAACGTTGGCAATGCAACAGTTAACTCTGTAGTTAACTCATCAAGCATTACTACAACAAGCATGACGGTAAATGCTCTTGTTGTTACAAGCTCAATTACAATTGGTAATTCATCAACAAATACAACATCATTTGATATTGGTAATTCAACAATTACAGATACATTAATTACAACTGATAACCTCAATGTTGTAAACGTATCAAATACAGCCAACCTTTATGTTTCAACATACGCAAACATTGCAAGTCAAGCAGCTGTCAATACAACAGGTGTTTATGTCTCTGGTCTTGTTAACTCAGCATTGTTTAGTGTTGGTTCTGACTTTAAAGCAAATTCTTCTGGTACTTACACTACTGGCGTAGTTAATGCATCTTCACATACAGTTGGTTCTGATATTATTGCAAACACATCAGGAGTGTTTACTACTGGTGTCGTTAATGCAGCCTCACATACAACAACTGGTGTAACAGCAAATGCTACCGGCATATATCCTACATCTAACTCAGTAGGAACAGAGCTTGGTGGAACTTCTAACAGATGGAATGTTCTAGCTAATACAGTCGGTGCGCAAGGACTAATCTATGCTAACGGCGGTATTAATGTTACTGGGACTGCTAACGTTTCTTCTACTCTTAACGTTGGTGCTAACGTAAATCTTACCACGTCAACTATCAATGTTGGTAATGCATCAGTTAATGTAGTTGCAAACTCATCTACGATTACTGTCAACGGGTTAACAATTAACTCATCATTCTTCCCTGCTACAGCCAACAATACAAACAACCTTGGTGGTGTAGCTGCAGCCAACTATGTTGCAAACTCCGGCGACTATACTATCTCAGGTATTCATACTCATACTTCTAACATTGTAATGAGTGGTGCGGCCGCCAAAATTATTGCTAATGGTGCATTTGGCAATGTCAACTACGTTCTATCATCTAACGGCACAGGAATGTATTGGGCTGACTTGACAGTATCTGCTGTTAATACACTTGCTGAATACATCTGGACAAACAACCATACATACGGTAATACAACACAATCAGTCTTACTTACTGTAAGCAACGGCAGTCTAATTCTAAACAACAACTCCGATCTTACAGTCAATACAGGAAATGTTGTTTTTGTTACCACAGCAAAGCTTATCGCCAACGGTGCATTTGGTACAAACAATCAAGTTCTACAATCAAACGGAACAGCTATGTTCTGGGGTAATGGCTTAGTAGTATACTACGCTAACAATAATCAAGCATATCCATAATAGGTTAATAAATGGCCGCTCCTAAAGTTATTACAAAATTTTTTAATAAAAAAATTGCTGAAGCTGTTCAAAAAGAATTTAGCAGTAATGTTTATTACTTTGCTCTTTCTAAACATTCTGAATGGACGGAAGAGCCTGAACCTGATCTAGCATACAACACTACTGAGGCTATCAACAACTTTCATAGAGAATTAATTCTTGGTAAAAGAATTAGATCTGTAGATGTATCCCCTCTAGTTAAAAGATATTTTTGGACATCAAATACTGTCTATGCTCAATATGACGATACAGATCCTGACCTTTATGAGAAACAATTTTATGTTGTAAATGGTTCAGAACAAGTTTATAAATGTTTGTTTAATAACAATGGTGCTCCTTCAACTATACAACCAGACGAAGTTGGTACAGCACCGTTTGAAAAAAGTGATGGTTATTGGTGGAAATATATGTACACCATTTCAACTTCAAATAACACAAAGTTTTCTACAGGAACATATATTCCAGTTGACCCCAATACAGCAGTAGTATCAGCAGCTTCCAATGGTTCCATTGATATTATTCTCATCTCCAATACAGGCTCAAACTACAGAGGCTATATTAGCGGATCAATTGCGCAAGTACTATCCAACACGTTGTTTAGAGTAGAATCTACTGAAGATCTATCTTCCGAAAACTTTTTTTATAACACAAGTAGTTTTTTTATTGAAAATGGAACTGGTGCAGGACAGCTATCAATTATATCAAATTATACAGTAAACTCTTCGGGGTATTATGTATTAACCTCGACACCTATGAATGATCCTGATGTTTTAGATCTAACTTCAAATTTCAGAATTGCTCCACAGATTAAAATTCAAGGTGATGGAACAGGTGCTACCGCTGTATGCACTGTTAACACGATTTCAAATTCATTCTTTGTAGAAACAGTGGAAGTGTTATCACGAGGGCAAAATTATACTTTTGCTAACGTGAGTGTTGTTGCTAACCCACTTTATGGATCTAATGCTCAACTAAGAGCTATTATTCCTCCTAAAGGTGGTCATGGTGCTGACCCTGCAACAGAATTAGGCTGCAGTGAACTTGGCGTCTCGTTATTCTTCAACAACTCAGAATTCAGTACAATTTCTACTGATGTTCCTTTTAGACAGGTATCAGTTATTTCTATACCATATAAATTTACAGCACCTCCTGCTTCTAGAACATTTAATGCATTATCTGCAGTTTCTAATACAAATGATACTATATCATTCTCGACAGCTAATACGTACTTTAAAGTAGGAGATGTTGTTACATACGCTACAGCTAACGGCAACGTAGCTATTAGTGGTCTATCAAACAACGAAACATATTATGTTGTCCAATCAAACACAACTACAGTACAGCTATCATTGACTTATGAAGGCAATGCTATTAATTTGACTGCTGGAACAAACGAATCTGGACATTCATTGTTTACAACAAACAGATATTATTCTAACACATTCAACGCTCTTACATATCTAAATATTGGTTCTACAAGTGGAACATTTATTAGAAATGAATATGTTGTAGGTGGTACTTCTAGTGCCAGAGCAAAAATAGCTTTTGCTAACTCATCCATTATAAAAATAAGTTATCCAGTAGGTACATTTGCTAATGGAGAAGTAGTAACAGGTGAAAGTTCATTAGCAACAGCTACAATTTCAAGCATAAATAATCCTGATATTCAGCCATTTACTAGCTCTGTTCTGTATCTTAACAACATTGAAGCAATTACAAGATCAGATTCAGAGTTTGAACAGACTTACATGATTTTAACGGTCTAAGGAATAAAAATGACACAGTTAAGTAATGCAACTCTTACTACTCTTCAAACAACGTATTTTGATGATTATAACGAAAGTAAGAGATTCCATAGAATTCTTTTTAGACCATCAACAGCTGTTCAAGCTAGAGAACTAACACAGCTTCAAACAATCCTCCAAAACCAAATTCAAAGATTTGGTGATCATATGGTTGATGATGGTTCTGTAGTAGATGGTGTTGGTATTACATATAACACTAAAGTTCCATATATCATTCTTCAAGATCTGTTTGACTCAAATACTGAACTCAGTACAACAGAAATTGATAATACATATCTTATTACTAACAGCACAAATAGTAATAATGCTGTTAGAGCTGTTGTTAAAGTTGCCAAGAGCGGTTTTTTGAGTTCACATAACACTACAGATGGAACAATTAGTTCTAACCGTTTTTACCTTGATTATATCAAGACAGGTAGAGATGGTAGCAATAATGATGTATCAGAATTTGCTGCTGGAGATACCTTATACATATATGATTTTAATCAATCACGTCAAGGTAATTTGGATGCCAATAATCTGTTTGATTCCATCAAAACATTTGCAGGCAATGGTACGGTAAATGCAACAGGTTATGGTTACGGACTAACTGTATCAGATGGTATAATTTACCAAAAAGGCTTTTTTTCTAAAGTAGAACCTCAATTTGTTTTAGTGAGGGAGTATACTTCAAACCCCGATGGGTACGTAGTTGGTTTCAACACAGAAGAAGAAATTGTTACTGAAAACCAGGATTCATCATTAAACGACAATGCTAATGGTTCCACAAATTACAATGCTCCTGGCGCTCATAGATTAAAACTTACACCTACATTGGTGTCAAAATCTCGCACGGATGCCAATAGCTATCCAAATTTCTTTGCAATTGCAGAATTTGATAATCTAACACCAGCAATACAAAGAACAGACCCATTCTATAATAAACTAGGTGATGAGTTTGCAAGAAGAACAAGAGAGGAATCTGGTGATTATATTGTTAAACCTTTCCAGATTGATACTTACGCTTCTGCCAATACTGACACTTTCTACTATGAAATTTCTCCAGGCATAGCTATTGTTAATGGCTATAGAGTAGAATTAATTGGAGCTAGAAGAGCTGAAACAGTCAGAGCAATTACAACTGATGTTGCTCAGAATCAGGTAGTTACAGCTAACTACGGCAATTATGTAGTTTGTGATGAAGTGGTAGGTGCTCCAACTTATGATAAGTTGACTGAAGTCACACTATATGATGCAGCTCAAAACTCAATATCAGATACTGAAGGAGTTACTGGCGGTCCAGCTGGAAGCATTGTTGGTTATGCAAACATTAAGCAAATAGTGTATTCATCAGGAACAAAAGGAACTGCTGAAGCACAATACTTTGTATACCTTCAAAACATTAGAATGAGTTCTGGTAAAAATTTTGCTTCTGATGTAAAAAGCATTTATCAAAACAGCTCTTATGGTGCGTTTAAAGCTGATCCAGTTCTTGAAAGTGGTTCTGCAGTATTAAAGGAAGCAAACAAGGCATCATTACTATTTAATACTGGTCTGAGAGCCATTAGACGTCTAACTAATAATACCGGTACAAACGATACATCTTACGTTTATAAACAAACAACATCTGCTACATTACTAAGCAACGGGTATGTTGTATTTTCTACAGCTACACCAGCAGCTGGTGGTACCGAGCGCTTAAATTATAGTGTAGGAACATTATCAGATGGAAATGATAATGACTTTAACATTATCCTAGGTTCCAACACATATACTGCCAACCTTTCTGGAAATGTAACAGTAACATCTGGTAACACAACAATTGTTGGATCTGGTACTTCATTTACTACAGAATTGAGAGCTGGAGGTTTTATTAGAGTTGGTGCGGCTGGTGCTGCTCTTTATAGAATTAATACAATCTCTAATAACACCATTATGACGATTTACCAAACTCCTGGTGCATCATATTCAGGAAACGTCTACCAAGAGTTTTTCCTTGGCGGCACTATATTAGATCTTTCTGGATCTGGTAAAACTATTAATATTATTTCTAACACACAGTTTAGTGTAAGTACAGGCTATACCCTTGACACTACACAAACAGTGTACGGTCAGTATTCAGTTCAGAGAACATTAGCAGTTCATGCTTCTAAAGCAATCAACAAAAACAGACTTGTAAAGATTGATTGCTCAAACAACGCAAGCACAAACACAGGACCATGGGATCTTGGTTTTGTAGACGTTCAGAAAATTAATGCAATCTATGTTGGTACTACATATGCCAATACCAACCCTGATCGCTCTGCTTGGTTTAACCTAGACAATGGTCAGCGTGCTGATATGTACGACCATGCAAAGTTATATATCAAGCCAGCTTATGCAAATCAAATCTCTACATCAACAAAGATTCTAGTAGATTTGAACCATTTCACCGCTAACACTTCAGCAGGTATTGGTTTCTTCTCTGTAGATTCATATCCAGTTTCTAATACTGCAAATTCAACTACAATTTCTTATGCTGAAATTCCAGCATTTGGTTCAGTCGAGCTTAGAAACGTTATTGACTTCAGACCACAAAAATATAGCACAGCTAACTCAGTTGCTAATACTAATCCTGCAAATACGCAGATTACAGTAAATCCTGTTGTATCTAACACAACATTTAATGTGCCAGCAGCTGGTCACTATATTGCTGAAGCTGATTCTAACTTCATGGCTGACTTTGAATTTTATCTTCCAAGAGTAGATTTGCTTACTCTTACTAAGGATGGAGATCTAACAGTTAAAACTGGTATTCCTAGCCAGGCTCCGTTAGTTCCATTTAACGATACGGATACTTCACCTATTGCAGTTGCATATGTTAACGCTTTCCCATCACTATCGGTGAGAGAGGGTGAAACATATGGTAGAAAAGATATATCTACAAAAATAGATATTAGAACAAATCGTCGTTATACGATGAAAGACATTGGTGCTCTTGAGCAACGTATCAAGCGCCTTGAGTACTACACTGTTCTTAATGCTCTTGAACAGCAAGCAAGAGATATGACAATTCCAGATGCAACTGGTCTAAACAGATTTAAAAATGGTATCTTTGCTGATCCATTTAACTCACATGGTATTGGTAACGTAACAGACTTCGAATATAAGATTTCAATTGATAAAGACAAGTCTGTTGGTCGTCCTTACTTTACTACACATCCTGTAGATTTTAAATTTAATGCAAACAGTTCATCAGGTGTGCAAAAAACAGGATCTCTAGTCACACTTCCGTACACACATACATTATTTGCAAATCAAAGATATGCAACTAAGTTCAGAAATTGTACTGAATCAGTGTGGCAGTGGAATGGTAAGCTAAACCTATATCCTTCATTTGACTATCATAGAGCAGAAAATCAGGCTCCTAACCAAAACGTGCAGCTTGACTTCTCAGCTCCATGGCAAGATTTTGCAAACTCACCTTTTGGCACAACGTATGGTGATTGGAGAGATGTAAGCTCATCTTCTACTTCATCTACTACATTAGGATCTGTTTCAGGAACTGGATCATCTTCATCATCTTCATCAACAGCTGCTTTGACCGGTCCAGGAATTATCACTAATACAGATACAACAGTATCTGCTGATGTTACAACAACGATTGGTACGGCTACTACAACAACTACGACAACTACAACACAAGAACAAATTGTTTCACAACTTCATGTTAATACTCAAACAGAAACATACAATCTTGGCACATATGTAAGTGACTTCTCAATTCAACCATATATGAGATCAAGATTAGTTGCGTTTGTTGCTTACAACATGAAGCCAAACACCACACTTCATGCATTTTTTGATAACACTAATGTTGATGCTCACTGTGCTCCAGGTGTTCTTTCTGGTATTACGAATCCAGAATCAGGACGTGAAGATTCTATTGTAACCAAACAAGGAAACTTTGGCGATCCTCTAGTATCTAACGCAGCGGGATTTGTTTGTGGTATTTTTAGAATTCCTGTTGATCAATTTAGAGTTGGTGATAGAGCATTTACAATAGTTAATGTTGACAATCTAGAAACTGGTGCTGATGCTATTATCACCAAATGCGTTGGAACATACTCAGCTTCCAATCTATCAGTTACTAAACAGACACAGACACTTACAACAATCAATCCTGTTTTAAATACAACATCTAATACTAATACACAAACAATAACGTCTACGGATACAACTACATCTATTACTGGAGTTTCAACTGCAGTTGTTGTATCATCTAATGTTACTGCAAGTGCAGTAGAACATAATAATTCTGCTGGGAATGATGGTCTGGGAGGTAATGGAGGTTGTGGAAATGATCCAATAGCACAATCGTTCTACATAACATCACCTTCAGCAGCTTCTGGCCTCTTCTTAACAAAGGTTGGTGTGCATTTCTACTCAAAGGATCCTACATTAGGTATTTCTTGTTATGTTGTAGAAATGAGACTTGGATTCCCAGATATTACAACTATTGTTGCTGAATCACACCTAACATCAGCACAGGTAAGTACATCTACTAACGGTCAAACAGAAACACAGTTTGTTCTTGATCAGCCAGTATTACTTACAAAGAATAAATGGTATGCTTTCGTAATTCAGCCTGATGGAGACTCACCAGAATACCAGATCTGGATGGGTGAAACAGGTGGTATTGACGTATTTACAAACGAGCAAGTATACTCAAATCCATACTCCGGTTTAGCATTTGTTTCTGCAAACAGAAGCACATGGACACCTATTCAAAAAGAAGACATTAAGTTTAATCTTTATAGAGCAAACTTTACTGCTGGACAAGGTACAGCAGTGTTTGAAAACGAAGATGATGATTTCCTAATTATTGATGGTGTTACAAGAGCAAACTCTCAAGTAGCATTGGAAGTAGGTGATCTAGTTTACACAGTAAATTCAACATCTAACAATGTATTGACTACAAATGCTTCTCCAAGAGGTGTAATTCAGTATGTTGACGAGGGTGCTGGTATTATCTATGTTGATGGATCAATTGGTGGGTTTAGCAATACAACCAACCCAATGGTTAACATTTATAGAACATCTGACCCATCAAACACATCTCTTGTGGCTGCAAACACTCTTATTGCAACAGCTAATGTTATACTCGTAGACGATTTAACATATCATGCTGTTGTTCCTAAGTTTGCTGCAATTGAACCTACACTAACAGCATTGACATATTCATTCAAGGGAACTGACACTTCCTATAACCTTGATGCGTCTGGAAAAATTGTTATTAATGGTACAGAATACGAGTATCTAGATAAAGAACGCATCTCGATGAGTAAGTCTAATGAAGTAACAAACAATTCAGGAGATAAATCATCTCTCTTTACAATTACACTTGGAAGCTTGTCAAGTTATGTATCACCTGTAATTGATCTTACTAAGAAGGCTTCTTTGTTTGTAGAAAACATTGTTAACAACGATGCAACAAATGAACATACAAAGTACGGTAATGCTATTACCAAATATGTTTCTAAGAACGTTGTTCTAGCAAGTGGACAAGAAGCTGAAGATCTCAAAGTGTTTATGACAGCATACAGACCAAGTGGTACTGATGTAAAAGTGTATGCAAAATTTGCTGATCCTACAGATCCAGAAGGATTTGATACAAAGTTGTGGACAGAATTAGAATATGATAACGATAGTAATGTAGTATACAGCAATCCATTTGATAGAAGCAATTATATTGAATATGAACTGTCTGTACCTACTTCTAACGCTTACGCAACAAGTGCGTTTAGAGATGCAGCAAATTCATATAGAGTAACGTATTATAATAACGCTGGATCTATAATGGGTGGCGATGGTGGATTTAAAGTCTTTGCAATTAAAATAGTTCTTCTTGCAGAGAATGGTGTAAATGTTCCTCTTCTTAATGATGTAAGAGCAATAGCATTGCAGGTATGATATGAACACAAGTGATGGATTTGTTAGACAGCCAGATAATCCTGGTGCCACGTTAAATGTAGATAGAAAAGGTCTCGCTGCTTATAAATTGAGAAAGCAGCGAGAATCTGAAATAAATACTCTTAAGGATGACGTTAAAGAAGTCAAAGACCTTTTGAATAAACTTTTAGAGAAACTTAAATGACAATTTCAGTAGCAAATGTTAGTTCATCTACAGATACGTTTGGACAGTGGGTATCCAAAACAAACATTATTGCAGATGCATTAACAACTAGAGCAGTCACAACTGATTCCAATACTACAACAGGTAATGCTGCTATCACAGGCACATTTAGTGCCAATGTTTATTTTGGCAACACTCTCTCAGGCGGTAATACGTCCGGAGCTGCTAACTTAAGCATTACAAGTAACGCAATATTTTCTCAAAACGTGTTTTTTAATGGAGTTAGAGTTTCTCTTGGGTTAGCTGCTAATGTTGAAATTGTTGGTGCTAATACTACTCACAGAGTATTAACAGTAAATGCAGCAGCTGGCAACACACTAGTAATATCAAAAATTAATACATCCGATCTTTCTGATATCAGTACATCTTCTGTTGGAAATGGCCAATTTTTAGTTTATAGTTCAGGTAACAGTTATTGGTATAATACTAACTCTATATACTTTAATGCTAACACTTTGGGTGTCGCATTTGCAAATACTATTTCAGTAGGAAATAGTTCTGTTAATGTTTCGATAAATTCTACTATGGTTTCTGTTAGTGGAAGTCCTGCATTGCTGAAAGTATATTATGCTAACAACCAACAAGCTTTTCCGTGAGATAATTAAATGGCAGCGTTCTTAAAAATTAACACGTCAACATCGCCAGTTTCATTAAAAGAAGCTTCTGGTACTGATTATGATTATGCAGTAAACGTCATACTTAACAACTTTGCCTCATCTAACACAGGTGTAGGTACAGTTTCTATTAACCCTGTTAGTACAACGGGTTTAACATCTATCGGTACATTTACCGATACATACAGAAACTTTGCTGTTGGTACACATCCTGCTGCCAACACTATTACTACTGCAAATACATACACAGCATACCAAGATCTGCAGTCTGCAACAGAATCTATAACTCGTCCAGTAGAGATTAGTTCTTCAACTCTCAAAGAACAAACCGATACAAATCTTAACGCTGACATTATTGCAACAGCTATAGCTAATCTAGTAGCAAACGGAGTTGGAAGTTATGCTCTTGCAGGATCAGCTCCATCTGGTGGTACCTGGACATCTCAATATACAATTATTGATACCGTAAACCCAACAACTACCAATACTGCTTATCTATGGAGAAAAACAGCAGCAGCTTCTTCTCCATCAGCTTTAAGACCTTTAAAGATTACTGCATCGTCACCAATATCTCTAAGAGAAATGAGTGATTCAGAAATTGAAGCGTTGACTAATAGATTAAGAAATCGTATAGTAGCTACAGGTTTAGCTAACTATAAACTACAGTCAACGTCACCTGTTGGTGGCACTTGGGTCACACAAGGTACAGTTTTCTCTGATACAAGAAATACATTGACAGACCAAAACTATACCGGTGCTTATTCAGGAACCTATTCGGGTTCTTATAGATTGTTTTATGCAGGCTTTGGTGGTACATTGTTTACTGGTAATTACACAGGATTCTATTCAGGTACATATACTGGTGCAACAATTAACGTTGCTACAGAATCAATTAGTAGTGTATATTTGTGGGTTAGAACAGCCTAATATATTATGAGGTTTTATTATGATAAAAAGAGAAATTATTGAGCCCCGTTGGGCCAATGAAGATAGAAATCAAATTATTGCTAAGTTTAAACTAGAGGATGGAAACGTAGTACAAGCGGCCATCTCAGTTCCAGAAGGTGGAAGTAATCCTGACTGGGATGAAATTATGGAAACGTTTGGTCCTGATGTATTAGAAGAGAACTTCCAGAATGATCTTGCGCAGCACTATAAGCGCAAAGAAGCTGAAGAAGAACAACGCAAGCAGGATATTGAGCGAGCTATTAAAGAAGCACTTTTCAATGCTAAAGCAGAGGCATTTGAGATTCAGCTAGTAAAAGATTCAAAGAACAAAGCTCTTAAGAACAAGATCCGCAAAGCTTCTACAATCATGGAAGTTACGGCTTACACTTCTGCTTTGATTTACATGGAAGATCCAATCTTTAAAGAATCATAATATGTCTGATGGATATGTCTATGTGGCATCTGCATCTGAAGCATATTACAAAGCTGCCATTCGTTCGGCAATATCTCTAAAAGATTATTACCCCGAAGCCAAAATCACTTTATTCACTCACAAAGTATTTCTTGATTATAATGACAAGAAGTACTTTGATGACGTAATCACATCTATCCCTATTCATGTAAGGGCAAAGATGTGGGGCATAGCTCGATCTCCATATGACAGAACTCTATACATTGATTGTGATACAGAGATAAGATCAGAAAAGATCAAAGATGTATTTGATATACTTGGTGACAATGATATAATGTTTACCAAGATTGTACCGCATGTGTCAAAAGACATTATTATAGACTCAGAAAACAATCTAGAATACCACGGAGGTGTTGTGCTATATAATAACAAACCTCTGACTGTTGACCTTCTTAAAGATTGGTACTATACTTATTCTGAACAGATCAAATTAGATAGTTGGGAACAATCAATGTTTGCCCAATACAATCCCAGAATGAAGCCTTGGGACCAATTTACAATGTGGTACTTATTACATCAGGATAAGTATAAGGACATTAAGCATTCATTATTCCCTGATGGTGGACATTCTTTTAACTTCATATGTCTCTTAGAAGAAGACTGGGAAAAGAACAAACCATTCCACGACTTAGAACAAGTCATATATCATTATTCAATTCCTCGAGGTGCAGTCGATGCAGGCTATATCAAAAATAAGTACAGAGTTGTTGGAGATACTAACTGAGTTTAGTGACTTCTTTTACTCTCGTGACTTTTCCCATCTAGAGCAATACATTAGTAAGAATCCTGCACTCAAAGATATTGCTGTTAAGGATAAGGGAGAAGAAGCTACTAGTATGCAATACCTTCAACAAGCTCTCGCAGATCCTAAGAAGTATGGCTATCCAAGATATTCATGGGGGTTAGAGTTTAATCTCGACTCTGTGTACTTTCAAGACGATGAGTTGAAGGCAAAAGCTAAAGAGACAAACAACAAGCTAATGAACTTCTTTGGTGCAAGAAACAATGCTCTTCAGATGTTCTATCCAGCCGGAGGGTATATTGGATGGCACAACAATGCTAATGCACCTGGCTACAATATTGTTTTATCCTGCAATCCTGGTGGCGATGGCGAGTTTGAGCATTGGGATCATATTAACAATAAACTCAATGTTTTCAAAGACGAACCAGGCTGGAACTGCAAAGTGGGATACTTTGGTTCTTTCAACGAGCCTGAAAAAGTATATTGGCACTGTGCAAGAACGAGAACGCCGAGACTAACATTTAGTTATGTTATCTATGACAAAAATCTTTGGGAGAGTATGGTAGATGACATCAACGCGGACAGTTAAGTTTCTTACCCTCAAATGGGGAGACAAATATAGACCTGAGTACGTCAATAGACTTTACAATAATGTAAAGAACACATACTCTGGTCCTTTTGAGTTTTGGTGTTTCACTGATGATTCAT
>JACCDP011111689.1_pt1 | contig 32074 bp, 29 predicted proteins | sample 7445841 | NCBI WGS metagenome assembly JACCDP01 (sample SAMN15323441, study PRJNA562643) | freshwater metagenome | isolation source: river surface water | place: USA:Blue River Watershed | collected 2017-08-17 | reverse complement strand
GATTTCCCGCACTTCCAAGTTTTGCTTTGATCGGCTTTGCTGCCTGCTTTTTCATGGCAGCTTGAAGGGACATTTGTTCTCCTTTCGTTTCCAGTGTAATCGCATCCGGTGGAAGACCGACCCATTGGCGAATCATTTCAATGGAAGAATGGGCTTGCGCAAGAACCGACGCAATATTCATTTCGCATTGTTTCGTTTCTTCGGAGACATCATCGCAGAAAAAAGAGACATCTTCTCCATTGACTGCTTTTTGTGCTTTTTCAGAACTAAATACGGAATTGAATTCCTCTACATAGGTTTGAAACTCGTCGACCCAAGGCGCAAAGGAAAACGGGGAGGATTTGGATCCAATTAAATCAATTAAAGTTTCAATGACTTGATACGATTGTTGAAGAGCAAGAATATCAACAGGCTCACAGGAATAGGTCATGATTTTTCGATGAAGACGTGAGATATCAAACATGAGACGAAGTTGTGTGTCGAGTTGTTTCGACACTTCAGGTAGCAACTCCATACAAAAGTCGAGATCCTTCAAACGACGTTCAATCTGTTTGGGATTCGAGAGAGGATGAAGAAGACGAAGACGAAGAGAGCGACGTCCCAGAGAAGTAATTGCGCGTTGAAAGAGCGAAAAGACGGAATCTTCATTCTGAACAGAAATATAGTTCAATTGAACAAGGCTGTGATTTCCAAGATAGAGCGCGTCTCCTGGAGTCCACCGCGTATGGTTTGTAATATTTTTTGTTGCGGAAGGAATATGTTCTTCTGCGAATAAGAGCAGTGAAACTAGCGCACGCTCTGTTTTCTCACGCCCACAAGAGAGACCGATTTGATCACGAACCGAAAGAAGACCGTGGTTTGTGAAAAAGCGCTTCAAACATTCCGTTCGCACAAATTCTTTTTCGAGAGTTCCCTGGAACTCTGGAGTCGCAAGGTGGCGGTGAATGAGACCGTTGGGAAGTTCAAAGCGCATTCGCAAAAAAGCCTCTGAAGGACACGTTACCGCATCTCCACGCCAGAGGACAAGAAGTTCTCTCGGTTTGTAGATCTGAAAGAAATTTACCAATTCATCAGACGTCCAGGAATCAGGAAGTCCAGAGGCTGTCGATTCAAAGGATTCCAGAGCTCCTGTGGTAAGATCTAGAACAACTGCTGCGAAAGAGGGAGGGGCGCGTTGTTGAAGACTTCCTTCTTCAAGCCAGAGCGCTGCGAGATATGGAGCGTCGAGTCCTGCGGATTCAATGTGAGTTCCTGGAGAAAAAATACGTTCAACCGGTCGCCCTGTAACTTTTCCAGCAGTATTCTTCTGTTGAACAGTAACAACAACTGTCCAGTTCTCTTTTGTCAAGAGTGTTACAAATTTCTGGAGAGATTGTTCTGGAAATCCTGCGAAATAACAATCTTCGCCTTTCGGTCCATCTCCTTTTTTGATCGAAAGTTGAATGCCCAAAATTTCTACAGCCTGTTTCATATTTGTAGAACCCTCTTGTGTTTCTTTGTCCAATATATCATAGAGCTCAAAGAACTTTCCAACAAGCATTAAAAAACATGTTTTCTCACCATATTTCTCACTGTATTTTTTCCATTCTTTAATGTATTCCGCGTACATTCAAAGCAATGTGACTTTCTTACATAGATTCTGCGATCGACATTTAGACCAGTTGACGGGAGAAATGCTCTCCTTTTAGAATTCCTTCTTTGGACAGAGCATCCGCGTAGGTATTCTTCTCACGATAAACGTGTTTAATTCCCACATAATTAAATTTCTCGAGAAGTTCGCGGGCTTGTTTGCGAAGAGGAACAAGCTTCTCATCACGACATTGCCATTCTCCCGTGACTTGGTTGACAATGAGATTGGAATCCCCTTCGATCAAGAGATCCTGGAGATTTAAGGAGGCGGCGGCGCGAAGTCCAAGAAGGAGTCCTTGGTATTCCGCTTGATTGTTTGTCGCACGGGAATAGTAATTTCCTCCCTCCCAGATGGGTTTCCAAGCATCACGATCTGTTCGTTGAAAGAGAACAGCAGCGCCACAGGAAGGTCCAGGATTGGGTTCTGCTGCGCCATCGAATTGGAGCAAATAAGGTTGGCGTTTTGATGCTTCAAATGCTCCTCGAACTGCTTTGTAACTCGGATAGAGATTGCTGAAGACAATAGGGGAGGGGGTAATATGAACGAGTGGCGCAACTTCTGCGGTACTCGTAGAGACTTTTGTTCGGAAGAAACTGCGTATATCCATTGCCATTTGTCCTTGCTGTTTGGGGAAGGGCAATTTTACCGAGTGACTTTCACGGGGATGAAGTTCCCATTGAAGATGAACTTTATTAAAAGAATAACATTCTGTCTATTTGCTTGCGTCAGAAGCATAGATGGCACATTAAATTTAATATCGCAAATACATTCGAAATCCACGACGGACCATGTAGCCAACCGACCGTCTATACCGAAACCAACGCTCATGTTTCCATTGTCGCAATCCAGGTTTGGAAGAAAGTGCTCGACGAAGTTGACGGATTGCCCATCCATATTTTGTTTCTATACGCGCCTCCATCAATGGAATTCCCGCAAGCTTTCGTTTGTAGGCTTTGTATTGCGTCGACGACCGCAATGCGGTTTTATAATCCTGTTCAATGGCTTTTAGTTCATCATGAAGAGGGCGAACTTTCTGACGCAACCCTTGCTTGTAGCTTTGTATAAAAGTCTTGAACTCTCTCTGTAGCCGATTCGCCTCTCGTCGGGCTTTCATAAATGCTTTCAAATCGGCTCTAAGATCTGGATTTGAATCATACAAGGCTTCAATTTGAACTTGTGAACTTTGTTGCGTAGGAACAGTGGGTACTTCTTCCTCCACCGTCTCTGCATCTTCCATATCGGCAAACTCTCCTTGAATTCCAAGCGCCGCGGCAATTTCAGAATCAGGAGGAAAATTAAAATATTCGCAGACCAAACAGCGGGCGGTTGATTCATGTAAATTGCCTAGTCGTGTAAAAAAACATTCTGTATGAACTCGATGATGACAGAGAAGTTCTATTTTTGGTTGATCATCTACGATCTGTTGCGTACAATATTGGCAGACATGGTCCACTGGTTGATGTTGCTCTTCCATACCTACAAAGAGAAACAACAAGCACTTTAGATTTTTACAAAGCTTTCTTTTTGAGTAACAAGAAATCAGAATACATTTGACGAAGAATAGCCTCTGGAGCTTTCGTTGTCTCTTTGATTAAACTATTGAGTTTCAATGTCTTTTTGATATCGTCAATAGGCAGACTCTTGCTATCTTTGCGGATTTTTGTTGCGCGTGTCATTCGTTTCGACAAACTGCTCACAGACATACGAATCTTCTTCGCAACTTTGCGGGTTTTCGAAAGAGCAGTTGTCGCAGCTGTGGAGACGGCATTCGCCACCTTCTGCGCAAGCTTCTTATTCCCACCTCCCGCAACCAAGACCTTCGCACTTTTCTTCTTGGGTGCCAAAATCACCTTCATATGTTTTGTAGTACTGCCGCCGCCAAGAACGGGCGCAGCGGAAGGCTTTAATCCCGTCGTCTCGATGGGTTTCACTTCAGGAGCTACGTCACTACCGGGAGCGCGTGTCGCATTCAACTGAACAAGCGTTCCAGGACTTGTTCCGCCTGCCTGGTCGGCGCGCCGCTTTCGGGATGCCCGTTTTCCTCCAGCTTGTGGACCTCCTAATGCTCTCGCGGCTTCTCCTGTCACTGTGAATTTCTTTATATTGGGGTTGTCTTCTGACATATGAACACCTAAACAATCCCAACAAAGTATTTCAGGCGATGGGTACTTCCAAAATTGAAAGAAATCCAGTTCCTCCTGGCAGGGTAGAAATGTTTCCCTCGTACAGACATATTTTAAATAGTTACTTTGGACAGTCCAATGGGCGTCAGATCATCAGTCACCAAGTTGAGTCTTTTAACCATTTCATGGATATCGATATCCCTGAGATTGTTACAATGGTGAATCCGATCGTGGTCCGCGGCAGTCCTGAAATTCCTCTCAGTGGTCCTCGCTCAGCTCTTGCGTCCGCCACAGGTCTCTCGACCACAGCCGCGAATGCGCTCATGCAGCCGAAACAACAAGAGGAGGTTACTCTTCTTGGCGGGGCTCCTGCTGCGACAGTTCCTCTTGCGGTGAAGCGCGAGTATGAAGTCTCCATCGAATTCAAGAACCCATCTCTCCGCAAACCGACGATCTTTGAGAACAACGGTGCGGTTCTTCCTATGATGCCCAATGATGCGCGTCTTCGAAATCTTACCTATGCTGCTCCTTTGTTCGTCGATGTTCACGTGAGTATCAATATGATTGACAATACGCGTGGAGGTGAAATTACCACACGCAAACGTATCTTCCCCAACGTCCATCTTGGAAAAGTGCCTGTAATGGTGGGAAGCAAGTACTGTCTTCTCCATGACCAGAAACATATCCACCCCAGCATGTTGGGTGAATGTTTCCATGATCTTGGTGGATACTTCATTGTTCAAGGTGGTGAGCGTGTCATCATCTCACAAGAACGAATGTCAGAGAATCGTCCGTTCGTCTTCCGTAACAATCGTAACCCCACGAAAGAATACGAGGTGATTGAAGTCAAGAGTATTGGTCCTGACAATGATCAAGTTCCGAAGAACAATGCGGTGAAAATTGTCTACCATCCCAAGAATCAGCAGATTCTTCTCTTGAAGGCGACGATGCCTCGTATCAAACAAGATATTCCTCTCTGGATTCTCTTTCGTGCGCTTGGCGTGGAGAGTGACCAAGAGATTCGTGAGCTCATTCTCGGTCCCGATGAAGACCAAGAATACGATGGAATTATCTTTGAGAGTATCTCGGAGGCGCGTGAAATCAATACGCGTGAACTCGCCTTGACCTGGCTCAGTCAACACATCCAGTCCTGGTCGTCGAAGTCTCAGCGCCCGCTCAAGATCCAAGACATCCTCAACATTGAGCTCTTCCCTCACATCGGTCTCACCGAAGAATCCATGTATGCGAAAGCGTGTTTCCTCGGTCACATGACCCGCAAAGTCCTCTGGGTGAGCTCCGCTCGCATTGGTAAAGATGATCGTGATGCGTACCCCAACAAGCGTGTCGATCTTCCTGGTTTCCTTCTTGCGAATTTGTTCCGTACCTACTTCGCAACGAAGATGGTGAAAGATATTCGTGCCAGTCTCAACAAGGAAATCCACAACGGAAGCTGGAAGGCAAGTGGAAACTTCGAGGAGATTCTGAATGCGAGCAATATCAATAAGGTTATCAAGTCAACGATTGTTGAAATTGGATTGAAGACAAGTCTTGCGACAGGAAATTTCGGCAGTGCGAAGATTGGAGGACCGACCAAGATCGGTGTCTCTCAAGTGATGAATCGTCTAAACTTTATCTCAGGTATCTCACACTTGCGTCGTATCTCAACACCCATCGAGAAGACAGGAAAACTCATTCCTCCTCGTAAGCTCCACAATACCCAGTGGGGATTTATCTGTCCCTCTGAAACTCCAGAAGGTCACAGCGTAGGTGTTGTGAAAAATATGAGCAGCACGTCGATTGTCAGTATCTACAGCAATCCTGGTGTTGTTCGTGACTATTTGTTCAGTCTCGGACTTGTCAAAACTTTGCGTGAGACCGGTCCTCGCGAAAAGTTCGCCGAGACGCGTATCTTTGTGAACGGTGCGTGGTTGGGTACCATTCCAGTCGAACATACCCAAACGGTCATGGAGAAACTCCAAAAGGCGAAACGCTGCGGGCACATCCACATTCACACGGGAATTATCTGGAAGCGCCATCTTCGAGAGATCTGGGTCACGACCGAAGCGGGTCGTATGTTGCGTCCGATCTACTATGCGCCCGCTGTCCGTGAGATCCTTCAAGACAAGACAGGAACTCTCTACAAACAAGTGATGAATCTCCAGCGTTGGGAAGAGATTCTCCTCTGGGAAACTCCTGGCGGTCACAATCTCGTCGAGTATATCGATCCTGGTGAAACGGAAGGCGCATTCATCGCGATGACTCCTGAGAAATCGCTCGATGATGAGACCTATACACACACGGAACTTCACCCGTGTACGGTTCTTGGAACGCTTGCGAGCAATATCCCATTCCCTGATCACAACCAATCACCCCGTAACTCGTATCAGTGTGCGATGGGAAAACAAGCCATGGGAATGTATGCTCTGAATTTCCAAGAGCGTTTTGATGCGCTGGCACACATGCTCTGTTATCCGCAAGTGCCTATGGTCTCCTCCTATATGAGTAAATTCTATGGAGTTCAAGATATGCCGTCAGGTCAAAACATCATTGTCGCCATCATGACCTATACGGGCTACAACCAGGAAGATTCGATTATGATCAACCGCGGCTCTCTCGAACGCGGTCTCTTCCGTTCGGTCTTCTATCGTACCTACAAAGATGAAGAACGTAAGAATCAGTCTTCTGGTGAAGAAGAGCGTTTTGATAAACCTGATCCGCTCTATACCAAACATATGAAACATGGCAACTACGAGAAGCTCGGACCTGATGGCTTTGTTCCTGAGAACCAGTTCGTTGGAAGTGACGATATTCTTATTGGAAAGGTTGTTCCTCTTCGTGTTCCGACGGGGATGGTGATTCCTGCGGGAACGAAGCGATTCCGCGACGTCTCTCGTACTATGCGTAACAATGAATTCGGCTACGTGGATCGTATCTTCAAGAATCGAAACGGTGAAGGCTATTCGTTCGTAAAAGTCCGTGTGCGTCAAGATCGTGTACCTGAGATTGGAGACAAGTTCTCGTCCCGTCACGGTCAGAAAGGTACGTGCGGAATGATTCTCAATGCGGAAGATATGCCTCAGACGGCAAATGGTCTCATTCCTGATATCATTATCAACCCCCACTGTATTCCTTCCCGTATGACGATCGCACAGTTGATGGAGACACTCTTCGGCAAACTCGGTTGTCGTGTAGGAGCACTCGGTGATGGAACTCCCTTCAACAATATTACGCTCGACAAGCTCTCGAACTATATGCGTGATCATCTCGGAATGGAACCGCACGGAAATGAAGTTCTCTACAACGGGTTCACGGGACGTCAGATGACGACAAGTATCTTCATCGGTCCTTGCTACTACCAGCGTCTTCGACACTGCTCGGCGGACAAACTTCACTCCCGTTCCTCAGGACCTCTCGTCATGCTCACGCGCCAGCCTGCGGAAGGACGTGCTCGTGAAGGTGGTCTTCGTTTCGGTGAAATGGAACGTGACTGTGTGGCGGCACACGGTATCACAGAGTTCACGAAGGAACGTTTCATGGAGTGCTCTGATTTGTTCCGTTGCTTCTCTTGTCGCGACTGTGGTCTTCTTGCGATCGCAAATGCGAAAGAGGGTATCTGGTGTTGTAAAGGCTGTGGAAATACGACAAACTTCAGTTCGATTGAGATCCCCTATGCCTATAAACTCTTGCTCCAAGAACTTGAAACGATGAATATCAGCAGTCGTATCATCACGCAAGGCAAACTCCTCCGCCATTTGAAAGATACGGGAGAATGTAATGAAAAAGCGATCTAACTAAATAGAAGGGTGGGATGATACGGTCAAAAATACGATACATAGGCATTGATTTCGACCAAACTCTGTGCGAAATGAATACCGCATTCTGGATTATTTTTAAACTCTATCGCGAAGTGCTTCAACATTCAGATATTCTTTTTTCAGATGAACAACGGACAGAATTTCGTCAAGCATGGGTCAATGAAATGGTTGCCGATCTTCGTGCTTCTAAAATTCACTGTTTGAATCCTGAACTTATGAATCTTCTTACATTTGTTCATACACAAGAGTTTGAAGTGAAACCAAAAATTTTCGTGTATACAAACAATACAAACGAAGATATTGTATCCTTTATTGGAGATGTCATTCAAATCTATTTGAATCTCTCTGAACCTCCGTGGATCGCAAGTTTTCATCCCCAAGACAGTCGCCGTCTCTTTGAAACACCGTTGCTTGCGGCGGATGAACCTGGAAAGAGTCTTGAAGGCATTCGATCGTGTTTGGCGCACCCAGACGATTTAACTCCTGAATCTCTCTTATTTTTAGATGATTTACTTCATACTCCTCTTATGAAAGCTATTGGAAGCAATTATATACGCATTCTTCCACCGTTCCATTGTACCGATAATCTCCTCGTCTATTTACAATCCTTTGTTCGTGCGTTTGAGCAACTAAACGCAAAAAGCAAAGAAGAGCCCTTTCATGAATCTGTTCTCTTTCGTCTCTTAGTTCAACTTCAATTGTGTGAATCTGTACGTATTATTGATCAGTTTCCTGCGCCCCAAAATCTTTATTGCGAATGGGATCTTCATGAATGGGAGGACTTTTACAGATTGTTTCGATGGGAGTATTGGGGTGGTTCTCCAGAAGGATCTTATGTACAATCTCCACTCTCTGGATGTTATGAAGCTTGTCGCAGCCATTTTTATTGAAAGAACTTGCGAATATTTTTGAGACCTGCTTTTCCAAAGACAGGAAATTCCGCAGTTTGATAGGAGTTCGGATCAGAAAGCGCCGCGCCGCGTGTAAAATCTTTTCGATTCCGAAGCCATAGATCTTTGTTTTTCTTCATCCCACTGATCGCAATGCGTTGACCATTGCTGTTCTTGATCCATCGAATTTCCTCTGGAACTTTACTCCAATTCATCTGCCATCCACCGAAATAGTATTCTGGAGATTGATCAATAGGAATATTGGCTTGTTCTAAATCAGTATCTACAGCATAAATCACATGATCCCAATCAGCTTCTTTTTCGTCCATCAGATCCGTCCCATCAGGATGAATATGATAGGTAGGAAGAAACAGAAGATGATTTGTATGAATGTCGTGCGTATACGCAAATGGATGATAACTATGATTGCCTTTGCGAAGTTTACAGACTAAATATCCAAAGCTAGGATCATCATACTTCTGCGCGAGGAGAGGAGGAAGAGTACGTTCAATCGAGAATTGGGAGCGATCAAGACGGGCAAAGTCGGCGGCGGAGGGAACAATCGAGACCGCATAACTTCCTACCGTGTAAACGGGAAGGGGTTTATGATCTGCGGCGGCACTTCGTAAGGAACAAGTATAACGAGAATCATAGGACTCGTCATATTTCTTTCGAAAAGAGGACTGGCAATCCTCAAAGAAGTTTTTGTACTGGCTTAAATCTACAAACTGAACTGACTCTGGATTGGGTACTGGAAGAATCATGGTATTGTTTTGAATGGGTGTATCGACAGTATTGCTATAGACAATAAATTGTCGTTCTCCGTCATTGAGTACACATGTAAAGAGCTTTGTGGAGGCAACTTTATCAACAATTGCGGATAAAATACACATTGCGAAGATTTGAATGATCCCCTAAACTGGACAATTCCTCTTTCAAATTTTAGTGATTTTTTGAACCTCTAAAATTGACCTTTTTGCTGATCTATTATAATAGTCATACAATGGATCATCAATTACCACCACCTCGACCTCTTCGAGTACAAGGCGCACCTCCGCCGCCGCCGCGTCAATTCCTGTTTACCTTTTCGGATGACAGTGTTCTTCGTAAAATGTCTGCACGAGATCTTGCGAAACTTCGTATCTGGAAAGGAAATCGTATCTTGAATCCAGAACACAAACAATCAATCGCAAGTTCTTTAAAAAATGGTGTAAAAGGTCTTGATCTAAAACCATTTCATATCGTGACATATCCAGTTGAAGAAGATGGTGATGAAGAAATTTGCTCCTTTGTGGTGGATGGACAACACCGTCTCAGTATTATTAAAGAGTCTGAAACACAGGATTTCGATGTTCTTGTAATTGAAAAGAAATGTAAATCAGAATCTGAAGTTATTCAATATTTTAAACTTCTGAATCATACACGCGCAATTGAATGGAAAGAAGATCCCGTTCTGGTTGCGAATACATATATCAAAGCTCTTGAAGAGGCATTTAATACAGGAAAAGAGAAAAAACTTCGTATGAAAGCAACGCATCGACCTTATTTATATATTGAATATCTACGCGAAGAGCTTGTCAAACGTAAAGTAGGACATTCTGGGAAAACACCTGCGCAGTTTGTGGAGTATGCAAAGATCAAAAATGAAGAGTTTCTTACGTATTTCAAGAATCTGAAAGAAAAGGATTCTCTACAAGAAAAAGCTATTCGTCTTGAATTTTGCCTTGCGCTCGATCCAAAAATGAAATGGCTGGATGGATTTGAATAATCTCACGAGAAAGTAGGGAATCCTTTATGGGAGAAAACAAAAAAGAAATACCCGAAATCCAATTTGAAATTGTTGAAACAGAGAAACTTTCAAAGCATTTATTTTTAAAATATTGTGCGAAACAACTTGATAGATCTGCTCTTGAGCAAGCATATAAGCTTCAGCCTATGGCAATTATTGCGGAAGAAGAGGAAAAGGAGATTGTTGCGCTGAAAGATCCCACCAGTTCTTCCTACAAGAAGTTTTATTCTTTGTTTCAGACGATTTCCCAAGAACTGAATGTCAATATAATGGTGTTTCTTGGACATATCAGTGAATGTAAAAATTACATGAAAGCCTATGATTTTAATTTCCGCCCTAAAAATTCACTCCCCGTCTTTGTCTTTATTATTGGATGTAATAGCAAGAATCTTGCGAAGGAATACAACGAATACCAATCAATGGCAGCAAATGGGTATTATTTTTTCGGCTTTTCAACGATGGTTCACGTCTTCAATGGGGATATTTATTTATGCCCAAATCCGATGGTGGATACTCCCTCCATGGAATGTCGCTATCCTGACACTCTTACAGAGAAGAAAAAACTTGAGCTTGAAAAAAACGAATATGAAGCTTTATTCTCAAAACCACCTTCTGAACAACTTGAAATTTTAAAATGTTGTTCAACAAGACAATATCAATATACAAAAGCCTATATTGAAGGATTCAATACACGAAAATGTATAAAACTTACTCCAGAGAAAATGATGATAAAAATATTGACTATTGTAAATGATGATGGAACTTTTTATACATATGACGAATACATGTATGATTTTGGAAACTTCGATCCGTTTGTCTTTGGTATAGAAGATGGAATTAATTGTTCACCTGATACGCCTTGTACCTCTGTGCCCAAAAACAATTCCAGTCTGAGTTACTATGATAAACTTACACAAGCTACAACAGTTATTCAGGAAATCTATAAACTCTATGGTAAAATTGTAGCAGATTCGACTCAATCTCAAAAACGTCTACTGGAATCTGATGAAAAAATGCGTTCCTATCTAAGTTCTCTTCGAAAAGAGGATCAAACCTTTGTCTTAAATTATAAAGTTCGAATTAATCTGGGGCATATTAAATATTCATTCCCCATTTTTTTCATCCCTTTTTTCGTGAAACTTCCGTATTTTACCAAAGATGTTCTTACGAAATATGCGCCGATAATCAAGTGGACAGAAACTAGTACAAAATCAAATGAAACGATTCTTCATGAACTTCTGAATATGACCGATGTATATAGTCCCAAAGAAATGTATCGTATCTTTCTTCAAATTCATTCTGTATCCAAAGAAGTATTTCTACAAACAGATGCGCGAGGAGAAACAGCGTTTGTTCGTTCGTTTCAAAAGCTTCCAGGATTTGTTCCCATCTTCCAGTTCTACTTGAAATATTTTCCTTCGAAGATTGGAAGTCTATTGGATACAAGCAAATCAAAAACAACTTTGCTTCACGCATTTTTAGATGCGACACTTCCTACTGATCTCTATAAAAATCAAAATGAGCTTTTTGTTCAGCTTCTTGAAAACTTATTGATCTTTGGCGCTGATCCAAATGAAACACCCAAGGGTGACCTATCCATTGTTGAATATTATGAAAAAAATATAACAAACGGATTTATCAATCCTCAAGTCATTCGATTATTTTATATCTATGGATTTGCCGATCCTGATGATATCAAAAATAAGCGAATCAATAAATATGGAAAATTATTGATTGAAGAAAGTAAAGAATATAAAGAATATATAAAAGATCTTGAGAAGGAGAAAAATGATCTTTATAAGAAAATGATCAATATGTATGGATCTTACAATAGCAATAATAATGCGCGAGAGCGTTATGAATCCTCTCTTGACAATCAGATTATAGCAGTTCGTCTTCAACTTGAATTTCCAGCCCAATATATTCAGCGAATCTTCTATGCGTACAATTCTATTCCAGATACAAAGGAAGACTTGGAGAAATTGCGAAAATCTAAAACGACTGCGTCATCGGAGATCGATAGTTCTGTTGCGATGTATGAAGCAGGATACAGAGCCATTCCCGCCGTCAAACAATTGTATTCGAATATTCAAAAATATACACGAAGCAAAAAACTTCAACTGTCAGACAATATGAAACAAGCATTTTTGAATGGAGTCGCAACACTCTATGAAACAAAAGCAGATGAAAATGAAGGAAACAGTGCTCTTCGTCGCTATAATCTTCTATCGAATGCGTTCACAAAGTTTAAACAAGAGACATCAACCCAAAAGCCTTTAATAACAAACGCATGGGGTGGCAGGCGTCGTCACACCCGCCATCACCGCCTTCGTCGCAACCGCACACGTAAACATTAAATTTCTTTAAATAAACTAGATGCCATCACCTAAGACCCCTAAAAAATCCCCCCGTTCTCAAACACGCAAGCATGTGAATCGTCAAGCTGAGCTTCACCGCGTTGCGAAAGAACTTGGACCTAAACATACTTTCGTTGTTCAACCTACACGAAAACTTCACTTTCCTGGACAACGTGTTCGTCTCTATGGAAAAACCTTACACAATAACTTTGCGGGTCAACAACTCAAAGAAGCAAATCCTTCAGAGTATCTACGACAAATGAAAAAGCTTGGTGTCAAAGAAAAACAGAATGCGGAGCGCGCAATTGCGGCTGAAAAAGCACGTCTTGCTAGCCTTCATGAGGAACAAATGCGTCGCCACGCTGCCCGTCTCGCTTTTGAAAAGCAGTTGGAAGCCATGCGAAAGGCAAATGAACAACGTCGAAAACGGAAAGAAGAAAATGAAATGGGTGAAATGGCAAAACTCGCCGCACTGTTTTCAGGATCTACCTTTGTTCCTTCTCTAAAATCTCCTTCGCGAGGACCTGGATCACGAGGCGCATCCAATTCCAAACAAGCAGAGGCATTACGAAAATTATGGAATGAATGGTAAGTGTCTCTTACGAAAGACGAGGCAGTCTGCCTCCCACAAAATTGAAGGAAAGATTCCCCGAGGACGAACCAAACCAAAGATTCTCAAAATGCCATTTAGTATGCAGGTTCTTAAACGCAACGGTCAACGCGAAGCTGTCTCCTTCGATAAGGTTTTGTCACGTGTGCGCAAAGCCTCTCGCGGTCTCGAAGTAAATCCCGATGCTCTTTCTCAACAGATTCTTTCTCAAATTGTGGACGGTGTTAAAACAAGTGAACTCGATGAACTCACAGCGCAACTCGCAGCGTCTTTGAGCACTCTTCACCCTGACTACGGTATGCTTGCTTCTCGTATTGCGATCAGCAATCATCACAAAAACACACACAGTTCATTCTCAGATGTTATTCGCACTCTTTCCAACCAGATCAAGCCTCAGACAAATGAAAAGATTTCCTATGTAAGCGACGATCTTGTAGATATTGTCACAAAGCACGGAGATCGCATCGATGCGCATATCAATTACGATCGTGACTATGGATTTGATTACTTCGGATTCAAAACTCTCGAAAAGTCGTATTTGCTTCGTGATGTCTCTATGAAGGTTGTTGAGCGCCCGCAGCATATGTGGATGCGTGTTGCGCTTGCGCTCTGGGGTTCAACCAATCTTGAACGCGCCTTTGAAACCTATGATCTTCTCTCGCAGCGCTATTTCACTCACGCAACGCCGACTCTCTTCAATGCGGGTACGCCTCGTCAACAGCTCAGCAGTTGTTTCCTTCTTGCGATGTCTGATGATAGCATTTCAGGCATCTACAAGACGCTTGGTGATTGTGCGACAATCAGCAAATATGCGGGAGGGATTGGAATTCACGTCCACAACATTCGTGCTCGCGGCTCTCTGATTCGTGGCACGAACGGCGTAAGCAATGGTCTTGTTCCTATGCTTCGTGTCTTCAATAACACGGCGCGTTATGTAGATCAAGGCGGCGGTCGTCGAAATGGCAGTTTCGCCATCTATCTTGAACCTTGGCACGCCGATGTCGAAGACTTCTTGAAGATGAAACTCAATACGGGAGCAGAAGAAGAGCGTGCTCGCGACTTGTTCTATGCGCTCTGGATCTCTGATCTCTTCATGGAACGCGTGAATGCGGATGAAGAATGGACTCTCTTCTGTCCTGATGAAGCTCCTGGACTCGCCGATGTCTGGGGTGATGAATTCCGTGCGCTCTACGAAAAATATGAGCGTGAAGGGCGCGGTCGCAAGAAAGTCTCTGCGCAAAAACTCTGGTTTCAGATTCTTGATGCGCAAATGGAAACAGGAACTCCTTATCTTGTCTACAAGGATGCGGCAAATCGCAAGTCTAACCAACAGAATCTTGGAACAATTAAGAGTAGCAATCTCTGTTCTGAAATCATCGAATACTCAGACAAGGATGAGACGGCTGTCTGTAATCTTGCCAGTATCGCACTTCCTGCCTTTGTAGGAGAGGACGGCGGGTTCAACTATGATGAACTTCGTCGTGTAACGAAAGTTGCCATTCGCAATCTGAATCGTGTGATCGATATCAACTACTATCCTACTCCTGAGACGGAACGTAGCAATATGCGCCATCGCCCTGTAGGATTGGGTGTAACAGGTTTGGCAGATGTCTTTGCGATGATGAATCTTCCTTGGGAAAGTGATCAGGCTGCGGAAGTCAATCAGCTCATCTTTGAACATATGTACTACGCAGCTGTTGAAGAATCTTCTGATATCGCTCGTAAAGAGGGATCTTATTCGACATTCCATGGAAGTCCCGCGTGGAAGGGACAACTCCAGCCCGATCTTTGGGGCACAACTCCCTTGACTTCCAAGGTCTTGGACTGGGATGCGCTTCGTCTTCGTGTTCGTATTCAAGGACTTCGCAACTCTCTCTTGCTTGCGCCGATGCCGACCGCCTCTACCAGCCAGATTCTTGGATACAATGAATGCTTCGAACCCTTTACGACCAATCTCTACACTCGACGTACGCTCGCAGGTGAGTTCATTATCATCAACAAGTATCTCCTCAAAGAGCTCATGAAGCGCGGTATCTGGTCAGAAGGACTCAAACAGGAAATTGTAGCTCGAAATGGAAGCGTTCAAGGCATTGCGATGATCCCTGAAGAGGTCCAAGCTGTGTACAAAACGGCATGGGAACTCAAACAACGTACGCTCATTGATATGGCTGCGGCTCGTGGCGCATTTGTCTGCCAGAGTCAATCACTCAATCTCTTCCTCTCCGATCCTACCTACGCAAAACTCACGTCCATGCACTTCTATGCCTGGAAGAAAGGATTGAAAACGGGTTGTTATTATCTCCGTACCAAAGCCCCTGTTGCTGCTCAGAAATTCACGATCGATCCTCGTCTTCTTGTGGCGGTAAAGGCAAATGGAAGCACGCAAGCCACTCCAGGACAGACTCCGAATTACGCAGCGTTAGAAGCGGATGATGACTCAGATGATGATATCTCCTCCGACGAAGAGGATGAAACGAAGGATCAACCCGAACTTACAGATGAAGAGCGCCGTCGCATTGCTCGTCGTGAACTCATGGAGAAACTCGCAAAAGCCTACGAAGAGTCTGTTCAACAGGCAAAAGAAGAAGGTTGTTTGATGTGTTCTGGATAAGATCTAAAAATCATGATCCAAAACAGGAAGACATGTCAACAAGTAAACAAAGAAAAGGTATCCTACAGCGAAAAATCGATGAAGGATACGCTATTCTCGATTCCGATCGTGATAAGATTCCCGACCGCATCTATAATGCGATTGAAGGAATTTCATCAACAATGCTAGCATACAAATACGGGAAAGGTCAACCTGGATGGTCTCAAGTTCTTGTCGATCAAAAAGGTGGAAAACTTTTTACAGAACAAGAAAGTCATGATCTTGAAAAGGCTGCCAAAACAATTGAACCTTTTTTGAACAATGTTTTGTTGGAAGGGGCTGCGATGGTGGGAGGTGCTGACTTTTCAAATATGAAAGCGGGTATGGACAATGAAATGATCCAGCCGCCTTCGGGTGTTGATCCTGGAAGTCTCAGTTTTGATAAATTATACTATGATTTTTTGAAGAAGCTTGAAGATAGTGATACATATTGGCGCGCAATTGCGGATCAAATGGGTGTTGTGAAAACATTCGAAGAGCAAGATGCGAAAGGAATCATCATGCTTCCCACAGTTCCTCCCATTCCTATACCGTATCTGATTCCTGCCAAAGCGAAACTCCCCCTCGTCAATGCGCTTTTAGAAAGTCTCCGTCTGCTTGTCTCCAATCCTGTGATTGATATTGGAGCATTTCGAATGCTCTTTTCATTTTTGTTAGCCATTTTGGATTTGTTGCGAGGTGAATGGAAAAATGCGCTTCTTTCCTTCTTAGGGGCTTGGAGTCAAAATGCGATGTACATTGGAATTGTAGGAAAACTTGTTCGAAATGCCTGGCTTTTAATTGCACCCGATCTTCAACACGATATTCAACGTGTGTTATTTGATAGTACAAAATCATTTATTGTGGGATTCTTTCTCTGGGCATTTAGTATTTTCTCTCCTGATGCCATTCGTATGGTCATACAACAATCAGTTGACAAAGCACGTGAAATGGTCGCACAATTTAATGAACAGATCGCAGGACTCGAACAACAAGCGCAAGCTGCTGCTTCGGCAGCAGGAGTCGATGTATCCTTCAAACGAATTCCTGAAGATATGATTCCATCACTAGAAGATATTCAAAATCTTCAAACTCTTTTGCGTATTCCTTCAGTTGTCTGTTCCAATGAATTCAAAGGAATTATTGGACCTATGTCGGCTGTTCCACCTCTCCGTCTCGTTCTTGAACTCTTTGGTGTTCCTACAGATCCTGAAATACAAGCCAAGATCTGTGAAGGAGTAAATCCCGAGTTATCCAGCGCGATCACCGATGTCATGACGCCAACAGTAACAGCGAAAGGAGGCGAGGAAAAGGAAGAAGATCCTGCTGCGGAAAGTCCTGCGGCAGCCGCGGAAGATTCGACACCAACTCCACAAGCAGGCGGGCGCGCGTTCATACAAAGACGAAAGACCCGCAAAGCCAAAAGATTTTCTGGAGAAAAGTAGAAAGAAATGTACGGCTCTTGGTTCTTGCCCACTTTGCTTTTCGTTTTATTGTCCCCTGGTGTTCTCCTCACTCTTCCCCCGAAGGGTAAGGGTATCTACATGACGGGTCAAACCTCCCTCGTCGCTGTCGCCGTCCACGCTGTTGTGTTCGCCCTTGCGTTCACTTACCTCCGTGGCACAGGTATGTTCGAAGGCTTCCAGGACTCCGCCAAGTGCACCACTGTTGCTGATTGCTCTGGTCAGAACATGAAGTGCGAGAGTGGTATGTGCGTCCCTAAATAAGCTATTCTTCTTCCACTTTGATTCCAGCAAGATCATGAATATAAATTAAATATTCCTTCGGGAATCCCCAGAAACAACCAGGCTTCGCGTCATCCGCTGGGATGCGACGCCCGCTTGTATTTTTCTTGTGACTGAACGCCACAATAATTTGTTGAGGAGGAAGTTCAAGAACCTCTGCTTCACGCCCTTCAAGAAACTTTTCTCCCTCTGAAAGCTGTTCATTCGGGAACTTCTTCTGAGACCACCAGCTTCGATAGAAACAGAGTGTTGCCTCTGAGATTCTCTTTCCAAGAGATAATCCATAGGGAGGTGTATTGACCGCAGAGACTCCACGAATTAAATCATAGGCTGCAATGGTTGTACAACCTACACACTGAGGTGTCATCGGATGTTTTGTCAACCATGCGACACGACGACGGAAAGAGGTTGTTGGATAGTGATCGTCATCATCCATGAACAAAATAATGTCATGTTTCGCACGTTCAATACCTTTGTTTCGCTTTTCACCAATCGGTGTCTTTTTGTCAAGAGGAACATAACTTAGTTGAAGAGGCGCAGCCTTCAATCCTACTTGAACAACACGATCACTCGCATCTTCATTCGGGTCATCGCTGTCTTCCACAACAATCCACTCGATCTTGTCCTTGGGATAGTCACTCAACATAATGTTGTGACACGCAAGATCAAAGAACTTACGACGGTTGTACAACAGTGTAATCACACTGATGGGAGGGCAATCATCGGGCATTAACACAGGAGGAAGATGTTTCGGCTTTCCTGTCTTCGCCGCATAGGTTAAACTCATGAGCTCCTTCCAGTACCCCTTCGATTCCCACGCATCTATACACATATCTCGTTGGTCCGCTGCCCAGAGGTCTCCTGTATCACGAATGGTCTCGAGGTCTGCGGTACGGAATGCTTTGAGAAGCTGTTCAAGTTCTGCTTCAGGAAAAGCACCTGAGAGATCCACAACACGCGCAATGCCTTTGGACACAAGAGGGAGATCAAGCACAGGGAATGAGGACGATACAATATTATTATCGAGATAGGCATCCAAGCGATTGAGAAGAGGAAAGCAGCCTGCTGCCATAGCTTCCGCCGCCGCATAGCCATACGCCTCCGCAGTACTCAAACAAACCTGTCCAGGATGACGGCGAATCAAGTCCTTACGTTCTTCCTTCGAAAGATCTTTTGTTATAAATTTTACATTCGATTGAACGGGTGTCGAGAAAGTGAAAGGTTCAATGGAACAAATGGTAAGAGGAGGATACTCCGCCTTCCAATTAGGGACAAGCCATTCCACTGCCGATCTCTTATTTTTACTGCCCGCGACAAACCACACAAATCCATCGTTCGAATCAATGCTGATCGGTGATTGTTTTTTGGGAGGTGTCATAGGTTCTTGAGGAGGAAGACACCAGGGAATAAATCGTACCGCCGCCGCGGGAAACTTTTGTTGTAGAGCATGGGCACTTGTTTTGTCTCGAACAATTAAAGCTTGGAATCGTGAAACATATCCATCCCATTCTGAAGTATACCATTCCGGGTTGACGAGCCAAAGATTGGTCTGCGCCCAAGGAACAGCAACATACACGGGAATTTCAATGTGAACATTGATATCAGCAGGAATAGGAGGTTCAAGAGGATCTTTTGTATGAAAATGAAGAACATACTCATGATCTTTGTTCAATGTCTTAAACAAGTATTGGAAGACTTCCACATCTTTCGAGAGTCCAAACATATTGGACTTGTTTACCCAAAAAACAACATCAATCGACTTTGAAGGCATCTATAGTATAAATAGGTAGCTGTTTAGATAAATGAACGAACAAATTCATAGTCTTGGATATTTATCCTGGGTCGATCCACTCAAATGGATGGAAGACATGAAAGGATCTGCTTGGAATTCAGCCGTGAAGACTCAACAAGATCAATACCAACGATTTGTCAAACAACAAGGCGCTGTTCCTCAAATGCTTGCCAAAGAACTTGAAGAAACAGGTCGATTTTTGCCTGAATCGCAAGTCGATGATATTTTATACAGACGGGTTGGAAAATTCACCTATCGCCTCCATTTTGAAGGCGCAAATGCCGCCATCTATTGTGCCGATTTTGACACAAAATCCTGTAAAAAACTTTGGACTGTCCAAGATACATCATCGGGCGATGAATCCTATACCTTGCGCCATCGAGTTGGATCCAAACCAATCTGGACCTATGAACCCTCAGTAGGACCATTTGTTGCTATAGTAGGATCTCATGTCTATTGTCTTGAATCAGAAAACAGTCTCTGGTATTGTCGTCTTGTTCGATTGAATGCGGACACGGGTGGTCAACGCCAAGTTCTCTTGGAGATGAAAGATCCTCTCTGGAATCTTGAGCTCATCAAAGGAGAGGCTGGATGTTTATTTCTTCGTGCGAACAATGCGGGGGATCAACGTCTCTGGTTTCTAGACCGAACCAGTAAACTTCAAGAACTTACAAGAGATCATAAAGGGTTCGTTCCTGTTGGTTATTTGAATGGAACAGCGACAGACCCTTGTTATTTTGCTCGCCGTGGGCGTATCTATGAAGCAGTCGGCAGCGCCTTCAAAGGATTTCGTCTTCCTTCGTTTCATGAGGAAACACCTGAATGGGGCTGTCTCCATGAAGGAGTTCTTGTCACTCGTCGCTATGGGGTTCGAACTCTCTGGTCCATCTACACGGGTCGTATTCAACAACGTATGGTTGGACAATTCCAACCCAACGAGATGACCTATTGGAAACATGGGCAAACACAAATGATTCTTGTTCGACCCAATTACGAAATGCTTCCGTATGGAGCACAGGGAACACCTTATGCGCATACATCCTATCATTTTGCGCGAAGTGCGGATGGAACACGTGTTCCTTATTGTACAGTTCACACCGGACGTGTTCGCGCGCTTCTTGTTGTCGCATATGGCGCATATGGTCTGCCGACTCATCTTTCCACCGAACGATGGAAACCTCTTCTCAAACGAGGCTGGGCAATTTGTCTTGCGTTTGTGCGTGGAGGTGGAGATCATGATGATGCGTGGGCGGAAGCGGCTCGTCGTGACCAAAAAGGAAAGTCAGTAGAAGATTTAGAAGCATGTGTGCGAGCAGCACGCGGAAAATATCATCTTCCTGCGACAAAAACAGCCATTTATGGGCGATCGGCAGGTGGATATCTTGTGGGATCTGCTCTGGCTCGAAATGCGAACGGACAGCTCTTTGGATGTGTCTATACTGAAGTCCCCTATGTGGATGTATTAAGTACAACCTCCAATCCCTCTCTTCCTTTGACCAAAATGGAATACAATGAATTTGGAGATCCTCTTCATCGCCCGCAAGATGCGCGTGCTCTGATGGATTTATCTCCCATTGATTCACTTCCTTCCGATGGCGCACCTTCAGTCTTTGTTCTGGCACGAACCGGTCTTCACGATAAAGAGGTCTTTGCGTATGAACCGATGAAATGGATCACCAAACTTCAGAGTCTTCAGTCTGCTGTCGCAGCACCCAAACTTCTCGCCATTAATAAAAAGCAAGGGCATTTTGCGTGGGGATCGCAAGCCTCCCTTGAGCGCGCCTCTGATTTGAGTCTGTTGTTGGATTGGGCAGGAATCAAGCATGCGTCCTGGACAACCCAATAAGTTATTCTTCTTCATCTTGAATTTCACATTTTGTTCCAAGAAGTTTTCGTAAGAAGAGACGGCGATGATGGCTATCCATTCCGTGTTGAACAATACCATCACGGTGGTTCTTTGTACCATATCCTTTTGAAGAAAGCAAATGATATTTGGTTTCCAAATCAGGATGGTCTGCTACATATGTTTTGACCCATTCATCACGCGAATGTTTCGCAAGAATGGAGGCGGCGGCAATAGGAAGATAGAGCGCATCTCCATCGACAATGGTTACTTGTTCTTCTGCGTCAAGTTCTTCGCGCGTAGAATCTAAGAGCGCAAGTGTTCCATCCAGAAGAATTCGATCAGGAGGAATCGAATTGGCTTGAATGGCTCTTGTAAAGGCGAGACGATTGGAAGCGGACATACCCATAGAATCGATCTCGTCTGCGGTCACAATTCCAACCCCTGAACTAATCGCGAGAGATTCAATCGCACCCGCAAGATAGGTACGTTTTTTCGCGCTGAGCTTCTTGCTGTCACGAATTTGGGGGACAATTTCACGATGTTCTTCTGTCCATTCCTCTTCGGGTGTCCACACGACAGCCCCTGCGAACATGGGACCCCAAAGACATCCGCGTCCTGCTTCATCGACGCCCATTTCAATCTTTGAATCTTGTTTAAAACGAATTTGAATACTCATTGTGGTTCATCCATCGACGTCGATGATCAAATTCAAATTTTACATATAGACTGTTTCGATCCATAAGTTGACTGCTGCTGATTCCAAAACAATTCCATAGTGATAGATTTGTACATACTCTTCTGTGGGATCTTCCATGCGAACAGGTTTCTCGATATCAGGATTGTTTTCAGAGAGCCATTTAAATCGTATTTCTTTCGCATGATCAAGCGCATCAGTGTAGTTTGTGAAAAGTCGTTTCCCGGGTCCATAAGGCACTAAAGAATCATCATCATAATATTGGACAATGTAGCCCAACAGCTTTGCCATTTCTAAAACTCCTACTCTTGGTGTTTAGACTATTTTCAAAGGAAATATCAGAATGATTCCGTCATTGTTGAAGAAATTTGGAAAACCTACCATGAAGCCATCTGTTTGGATTGGTCTTCTTGTTGTCATTGTTCTTGTTTCAATCTACTTGTTTCGTGAAGGATATACCAATCCTCCTTCTTCATCAACCTCCAGTGACAATCTAAATCCTGGTGCATCTGCTGCTTGGGCAGCTCAAAATGCTGCGATGAATGCTGCTGCTGTCGCTGCGGCTACAGGAGGACGTAGCACAACTTCTACAACCGCGGGAACTGCGGGAACTGCGGGAACGACAGGAACTACATCAAGAGGTGGTGCTGCTGTCACAGGAACGCAACAAGGTGCTACTTCTGCTGCGCCAGCAGCTTCTACTTCTCGAACTGCGACAACCGATGCCAGTGGTGTTCCCCAAAATATGATCTCCCTTTCTTTGGTCGATTTGATCAAGGCATTGAGTTTTTCCAACAAAACGGGATCTCCCGATGATGCGCTCAAACCTCCTGTCTTCCTCCCTTCCACGAATGTTCTTCCCTTCCCTCTTGATAGCAGTGGAAGCAGTGTAACACTTTCAGAAGCTTCTGAAAAGAGAATCACATCTGATATCTTGAAAACACTCAAAGATCAGATGTTGGCGGAACGCGCCACGGCTCCTGTGAATGCGGATACTGGTTGTAGCAGTGGTATGAGTGAACAAGGTTGCGCAACAGATTCTTGCTACCAAGGATCACAATATGCTTCCAAACAGGCGGGTGGTGTTTCTCGTGATCCCAATGACTACATTCGAAAGGATAAGATTCCTTGCTGGGGCTGCCAATTAGCAGGCGGTAATTGTAATCTTTCTCATTAAGTATCAGAATGAACAAATTTCTTTCGATGGTCAAAGGTATTTATCCTGGAAAAGTAAATCCAATGCTCGTGATTGGTGTATTGGCTTTACTTGTTCTTGTTGCCATCTTCTTAAGAACAGAAGGGTTTGTAGGCGTGGATGCGAGTGGATCACGTGTGGATGCGAGTGGTTCAACTGTTGCGCTTCGTCAAGATGGAAGTGGAAATATGATTACACTTTCCATTGCCGATTTACTCCGAGCGTTGAGTTCTTCTGCTGAACGCCCTAATACAGTCACCAAAACGGCTGTTATTTCCACCTCCGAAACAGTTCCGCCTCCCTCTCCTTCCACCTTTCCTCGCTTCTCTGCCCCTTCTGCTGGATTAAGCAGTGAAGATGAGAAACGTATCTCCGCAACCGTTGCGAAACAAGTGAAGGATTCTCTCCTTGCTGAACGTTCCACCACACCTGTTCTTCCAACGGCTGCTGCTTCTTCTGGAAAACAGCCCGAATCCGACAGTTGTGCCCAAGGAATGGATTATTCTGAAAATAGTCCGTTTGCGCCTTGGAATGACCCGAATTATGTTCGCAAAGACTCCATTCCTTGCTGGGGATGTACACTTCCTCAGTGATCATTTTATACCCACGATGTAGATGAAGGGACTACTATTCCTTACACTTCTAATAGTTTTAGGAATCATAGCATATTCTTATACATCACGTGAAGGATTCAAAGATGCCAGCGTTAGCAAAGTCGAAAGCCAAGCGGGTATCGTGAACGTGCCTTCCAATGTGCCTGAAGCGAAGTCCATTGACGTTTCGTCTCCGGCTGCTTATCTTCCTCCTGCTGATACGGAATATGGACCCGCATTTGGTGAAATCGCTCGTGTCAATACTCTTCCTTATCGTGATCCTGCTTTGGAGACAGCATCCTTGAAACGCCTCTCTGAATTACGCCAAGATCTCGCTGGATTTTTAGCCTTCGAAGCCAAGGGACTCCAAGATCTCAGTGATCCCGCCATTCAACTCCCCCTTGGAACTTTGCGCGGAGATTATCAACGCGTAGGAGATGAAGTGGATGTTTTGAAGCGTAATCCTGGATTGAATTCTCAGTTGACTATGCGTGATGTCAATGACGTTCAAGCCAATTTAAATTATTTGCGCAAGAAGTATCGTCTCAGTGTAAACTCAATTTCCTGGGATGGAAGCAAAGAAGGATTTGAAGATGGAGCAGGAGAAGGCGCGCGAGCTAGTCAGGAAGATGTAGAAGCCGCTATTCTTCGTGTGAAAGCAGAGATTCAACGCCTTTCAGGAAGTGGAACAACCGATCCTGTTGTTGTTGGACGAACAGGTCTCTTGACACGCATTTCTCAAAAGATGGAGGAGATTGTTCGTGACGTTAAGAATGGTTCTCGAACTCCTGATCAGATTCCTATTTTCAAAAAAGACTTGGACTCCTTTCTTCCTGTCGCAGGAGATCCTACCAAACCCATCCCCAAGTTCTTAGACGAAAACAATCTTCCTCCCACCTTGGCAAATCTCTTCCCTGCTTACGGAGCAGGTGATATCAGTGGAGCTAAGATTACACAGTTCTTATTTAATCAGTATGCTGATACAATCTTTAAAGGACTATCCTGGACAATTGGATTGAAATACACATCACCGAATGAAGTACAGGCGGCTGGAAATGGTACGGGTATGGTATCAGGTATCGAGTCACGAATCAATAATGCTTATACTACAATTAATTCAGGAGAAAGTCGACTTGGAACAAATGAACAAGTGGTGGGTCCTTCCAAAGGATTTTCATCCCCTGATTCATTCTCCAGAGGTGAATTTGAAGAGTGTACAAACCCTTCCCGGGACAACAGAGGGGGCGGAGGAGGTGGAGAAGCCTCTCATTTTGATTGGAAAGCAAAGGCATCTGCGATCTGCGAAGCTGTTCGTTCTCAAGGATTGAACCCTCAAGAGTTCGGCTGTCTCTCTTCAGAATCGAATGTAGGTCCCGATTATTCTTGGCGTGGAAATGCTCGTATGGTTTGTACTCGTCTTGAGTCAAGTACCAATACGGCTCTACCTGAATTGTGTGGATGCCCTCCCAAAGAGTGGGCAGGATGGAGAGCATAAAACCACCCTTACTGTAGAGAGGTGCTACAATGCGCGTAAATGTACTTTTAGTAGCGGTAATCACCGTTTTAATATTCGCTTTGGGGTATGTATCAGGACGTTGTACCCCTGGAAAAAAGGAGGGATTTACTGGATCACCGAGTGTTCCTCGATGCCAGACCTGTGGAAAGACCTGCCCGTGCGCCTGTGGGGCAGCGTCTAGACCCACCTGCCCTCCTTGTCGTGAACCTGACTTGAGCAAGTATGTCTTGAAGAGCACAGTCCCTCCTTGCCCTGCTTGCCCTGATATGAGCCAGTATATGTTGAAGACTGAGTGCCCTCCCGCACCTGACCTCAGCAAGTACGTCTTGAAGAGCAGTATTCCCAAGCCTCAGCCCATCATCATTGACAACAGTGCCTGTAAGAAGGAATGTGGTGAGTGCCCGCCTTGCCCTCGCCCTCGCTGCCCTGATGTGAAATGCCCGCCTGCTCCTAAGTGCCCTCCTCCGGCTCCTTGCCCTCGACCTGTCTGCCCTCCTCCTCCTACTAAGGTCAAGTGTGTCGCCGAAGAACCTGCGAATACCAATGTCCGCCCTTACTTGGCGCCGCTTGATTTCGCCACCTTTGGAAAGAACTAAGCTCATTTCCTCTGAATTTTATAAATTCGATCGAAATGATTACAGCGAATATATATGAACAAAAATAGGAAATGGACACACGATACTGGGGTCCATCAGGATGGAGACTCCTTCATCTTCTTTTTACAAATCCAAACCTTGACAAACAAGCCGCTCATCGGTTTTTAGCAGAACTTCCCTATGTTCTTCCGTGTAAATACTGTCGCGCAAATCTGAGTGAACACTATGCTGATCTTCCCTATGAATCCGCAGAGGATCTTGAACGTTGGATCTGGAGCATTCATAACAAAGTGAATCAGAAGCTTCGCGAGATCGGACAGAAAAAACCACCGAATCCTCCGTTTGCGAAAGTCCATCAGATCTACACGGAACGTCTTCAGTATGGATGTACTCAAACAGAATTTCCAGGATGGGAGTTCTTGTTTTCCACGATCAAGGATCACCCCATCACAGGGGGGCGAGGAACTCCTCTTGAAGGTGCTCCACCTCTTGAGACCTTACAGACTGATCTTGAGAAAAACAGATGGAATTGTCTTGAACCGCAGCGTCGATTTGAACATTGGGTTGCGTTCTGGAATGCGCTTCCTGCTGTCTTTCCATTTGACGATTGGACAACTGTCTGGAAAGAGTGTATGACAGATGATCCTAGAGAATGGAATACACAACAACGTGCCATTCAATCTCTCTGGAAGCTTCGATGCCAGTTTGAAGAAAAACTGGCGCTGCTCAACAAGACGACCTTTAAACATCTTTGTAATGACTTAACCTTTCATCGCAGCGGCTGTGCTTCCAGAAGCAATCGGTCAAAGACCTGTCGTCGTTTACGACAGACGCGAAAAACCCAACGTTAGGATAGGAAATGAAGGAGCATTTTTCACTCGCTCTTCTTGTATTTATACTCATCATATGTATACAGTATGTTTGTTATGTACTGTATGATAAATTGACAAAGATGAAGCGTATACGAATGATTGAAGAAGGATTTCAAGATTCTCAAGTTGTCTCTACGGACAAATATCTTGAAAATGATGAATTGTTCGATACATTCTATGCCTCTGTCTATGATCAATTGGCACAAGGATCTGTTCGCACACAAGCAGAGATTGGACTTCTCTTACATGAATGGACCTCCAAAGGAGGTATGCCAGTCGAGAATATGCGCGTCTTGGACGCAGGATGTGGGACAGGTATCGCATCGGTTGCGTTTGCGAAAATGAATGTCGCAAAAGTGATTGGAATTGATAAATCAGCTGCCATGATTGAACGAGCCAAAGAGACCACCGTTCCCGCTGCGACGATTTCAGAAGAACAAAAACAACGCATTGAGTTTCGTGTTACAGACCTCTTGAATCCAAGTGCCTGTAGTGCTGCTGAAGTAACTCATGCGGTCATGTTGTATTTTGTTCCTTATTACCTTCGTGACTTGGAGGCTGCTCTTCGAAATATGTTTGTCTGGGTTGCTCCTGGTGGAAAACTTGCAATTGAAGTGGTCAACAAACATAAGTTCGATCCCATGTTGGAATCCGCCGCCCCCTGGATGGCATTTTCTCTTCAAAAATATTCCAAAGAGAGAATTACAAAGAGCAAAGTTACCTTTGATAAATTTGTCTATGAAGGAGAATTTGATCTTCAAGATCCTGAAGCGGAATTCCGTGAGACCTTCCGTTTTAAAGATGGACGTGTCCGTCGCCAACGTCACCGCTTTCACATGCTTGATATCAAAGATATTACAAAACTTGCGACAATTTGTGGATGGAAGTATGACAAATACATTGATTTAACAACCATTGGATTTGAATACGCCTATTTGTTATGTTTTACACACCCTTAAGAAGCATCAGAGACTTTCATAAATCGTATCTCGCCTTCTTTGGTAGGAACAGCAACAAACATTCGTTTTTCCAGAATATCCGCAGTATCTTCCTCAGAATATACTTCGAGTAATTTTTCTTTTGTTTTTTGAATGGTATCTCGCAATAAGGAAGGAGTTGAAACGCTTAGAACAAACAGTAATTTTGGAACTTTATCAATAAGAGGTTTAAAATATACCCCTGAAGGAATTTCGACATATTTTAAAAATCCAAATTCTGGATGCTGTTTTTGATACTCTTCTTTAAACAGTGCGTGAGAAAAATCAATTCCACCCCACTCTTTCCGAATGAGATCATTCCAAAAATTTCCCCATATCCGCAAAAATGTATCATATAAGAATCCTTCGATTGGAAGTTTTCCTGCGATCATATTATCCAATAGAATTGTTTTATACTTATCTGAATCGAGTTGAATTTCACCTGAGTCTTTTCCTTCATACCGTTTCATCATAAGTTTTGTAAGTTGTTTTGTATCGTATAAATATTTCAATAATTTTCCATAGAGTTTCATTTTATCTTCATCTTTTTTAAAGGTGTAATATTCGATCCGTGCGTGACTTAAACTACTTTCCAATCCTGCGAGAAGCCCAGCATGATGCTGCTCACGAATATATTTTTCTTGAAAGGGAATATAGAATTCTTTGTACAATTGTTCAAGAGAAGATGGTGTAAGAAGTAACATTTTTTCACGAGAAGGATGATGAATATCTTCTGAATACAAAGATGGATCGATGGTTAAATCATAGACATAATGTGGACGCCCTGATCTAGGCGCGGCGCGTTTATAGTTTAATTCATTCAAGATGCCTACTGATTGAAGGTTTTGTTTCTCAACTTTGTTGTAAATAGCACGTGTATAGGGAAAATTTTCACGTTCCTCAGTAACTCCCCACGCCTCTACTTTTGTCATACGATCAACCCATTCCAAACCCGTAGCATACCATAAACCACGAGGCTTTCCATAAATCGTGGGGCGAATAGCAGGCTTTGAAGAATCAATCATCCATTCGCGAATGGGTACTTCAGAAATATGAAGCTTTTTGGATTGCATGTTACTTTTCGGTGAGATTATTTCTTGCTGTTTCTCAGAGACCTTCATTGATGGGAAAGATCTCAGATCCGTCTGATATTCTGGATGTATTTCAGCCCGGTTTACTCCGTGGCGCAGAACGCCTTCCTCACGCCCCTCATAAGCGCTATTTTTATGTAGAACATCCTACTGAACATTGGCGTGTCTATCTTCGAAGCTGTGCGTTTTTACATGAAGCCAATGTCCCTTTCAACAAACGCCGCTTTCTTGTTGTAAAACGTACAGGAGGAGAGGCGAATAAAAAGAGCTGGGAGCCTCCGAAAGGGCAGATGGAAGGAAAAGATGCCGCACGATCCCGCGCTCCCATTCGAAAACTCTTGGAAGAGAATATTCGTCGTGAAGTGGAAGAGGAATCCAAGGTAACAAAACTGTTACATCTTCATCATACAGGTCTAATTCTTCAGGGCGTTGAACCTGATTATCCTCCCAATCATTATTTTCAATATCACGTCTTTCAAGCCTTTGTTCCTTCCTCTGAACTTGAAAAGGCTGCTGCTGAATTTAAATGGATTCAAGAACATCCAGTTGCCTTTGCTCGATTTCGATCCGATAAACGAGAAAAGGATGCGATTGCGTGGTATGACCCTCACTCCACACTTTTAATGGGGAAATGGTCACCAAGTCTTGTTCCTATGTATTTAGCTCAATAGTAAGTAATAACAGCCTCAAGATCTCCTGAGGGAAACAGAATAGCTTCTTGAAGAAGAAGGGGAGGGGATCGCCCCACTTCCATATTCTGAAATCGAATGTAATTTACAGCATCTTTCTGTTTGAAAAAAACTGCTACATGTCGAGAGAAATTATGAATGGAAGATGTTGTCCACCGAATTTCACTTACAACAAAAACAGTTGTTGTCATTATATATTTCTTGAAGTCTTATAAGTTTAAGCCTTCCAGAAGTTTGTGAGAAGAGGAAGAACATCAAAGAGGCTCTGGCGAACAGTTCCCTTTTTTAGGACATCAATAGGAAGCATGATCGAAGGAAAGCCTGGAGCAAGAACCTGTAGAGATTCAAAAGGGTCTGCGTCCTTGGTAAGAAGAGTAAAGAGTGAGGAAAGATACGTATCTACCTCTTCACCCGTGAAGAGCATGAGAGATTCCTGAGAGGACTTTGTGTCAGGGGTACTATACACGATATAATACCCACTTGCTTCATTGCCATGAATCTTAATCACATCATCATGGGAAGCGGACTTGTTCGGGCGGAGAAGACGAAAGGTAATAGGAATAGCGTCAGGAGTCATTTTGAGTATCTGCTTACTCCTGGGGAGGCGGCGTCATCAATTTTTAGGTCGTTAAAATAAATATTTTTGTAGAAGATTTGATAAGTTAAATTATACCGACTTTTTCTGCGACAATCGCTGTGCTCATATATTTCAATAATTCTTTCTTCGCATCTGCCTTATAATCCCATGTACACGCATGGTCCTCTGCGGAACGATGAGGAGGACAGAAATACTTTCCGCATCGACATTGACAGGCGATATCAATCAAGCTTAGTTTTCTCTTACAATCAGCACATTGACAGCGCTTCGGTTGGGGAGCTGTCTGATTCATTACTTCTAAGGAGTACACTGATCTTAAGCTACACTTCCCTTTCAATTTTAGAAGTAGGAGCACATGTCTTTCTGGAAACAAAGCCCTGGACCCCACTGGTCTCATTCGATGGAAGCTCTTTGGAAGGGTCCGGTATCTCCCTTTCTTTTTCAACAAGAGTTTCCAAAACCGTCATTCACATACAATACACTTATCATACAAGACGCATCAGAATGTGTAATTCTTTTACGAAATCATTACCAGACCTTTCCGCGATCACGTTCAAGTCTAACAGCAACACAGATTGCGACATTCATCGATCAAAATGAGTGGATAGGAATTGGAATTCGAGGAGGAATCGATGCAATGCTTGTTGGAATTGTCTTCTCTCGTCCACTTGGTCATCTACACTTTACAAGAATGCCACTTCAAGGTGATAGTACAGCAGGGATGGTTGATTTCTTTTGTGTTCACAAAGAATACCGCGGGCACGCACTAGGAAGTCGTCTTCTTCACGCACTCGCCTATGAAACTGGACTTCGTGGACGACGAGTTCATTTTTTCCAACGCGAAGGTCTCCCTCTTCGTCTTCTTCCTCCTGTCTGGACAAGCTCGTATGTCTGGCGGCGCCGCACAGTTCCTATGCCTGTGAATCTTTCTCAGTATGTTCGCCGCTCGTCTGCTCTTCCACGCGGAGACCCCTTCTGGAATCAAGTTGATCACCCAACTTCAACAGTTGTTTATGAATGTAGGGCATTTCCTCTTCATGTTTTTGTTGCTGTAACAGATCTTTTCCATGTAAGTGTTCCTGATGGTCTCACTATGGGTGAAGTGAGTTGGATTTGGTATGATACACAAAAAGGATCTCTTAGTGCGGATCAATTAAAACGAGTTTTGGAGACAGTAACGGATATGTGTCCCTATGATATGATTTTTATGGATAAATCGATTCCTCACGATTCATCTCTTTGGATTCAAGATAGCCCATACTCGTATTATAGTTTCAATCTTCATCCTGGACGCTTTCTAACTCTGAAGCCGAGCTTCACATTTTAAATTGTCCAAGTAGAATGAACCCCTTTATGGCATTTGCGAAAGAAGAACGCAAGAAGATTCTTGCGGAAGATCCCTCTTTGAAATCGGAGATTGCGAAGGTTGGTAAGATGATGGGTGAGCGTTGGCGCAAACTCTCCGATGCGGAGAAAGCTCGCTACAAGGCGAAGGGTGCTTCGATGCCCAGCACTCGCAAAGCGAAGAAGACTCGTAAGAATTCTGAGGAAGGCGTTGAGATGCGCAAGGAAAAGAAGCAAAAGCGCAAAGGTACTCGCAAGCTTTCCGGTTACATGAAGTTCGTCAAGGCGGAACGTGCCAGTGTGCTCAATGAAAACCCCAAGATGCGTTCTGATATTACTGCGGTAGCGCGTGAACTCGGAAAGAGATGGCGCGCTATGTCGGATGCCGACAAGCGTAAATATGATTAAGAACGTAATGTTGCTTTATTCTCTTGAAGGACTTGAACTCCTGCCCCATACATAAATTCACAGTTGGAATAATATTCTACCAGAAGATTTCGTGCTTCTTCTGCTACTTTATTTACGGCTGCGATTCCTCCGTTCAAAATGGTTGGGTGAAGTCCAAACGGCTTGCCTGCTCGGATGATGAACATCTTTTGTAAGACCATCATCACCTTTGCGGTATGTTCAATCTGATACAGCATCATCTTCTTGACAATCAATCGAAGTTTTGTGATGACTTC
>JACCDP011487931.1_pt1 | contig 32095 bp, 46 predicted proteins | sample 7445841 | NCBI WGS metagenome assembly JACCDP01 (sample SAMN15323441, study PRJNA562643) | freshwater metagenome | isolation source: river surface water | place: USA:Blue River Watershed | collected 2017-08-17 | reverse complement strand
GTTCTTTTGATACGGGTGCTGGTAGCGGTAGTATGGATTGGGAAATTGACTGGTCATTTAAATTTACTGGTGTTCAAGAAAATAAAGAACGAGAGGAGTTTGATATTACAATGCAAAATTTCATATTGAATGGTAGCTTTTAAATACACAATAACCTTTAACACAAACGAGAAATGATTAAGATAATTGCAATCTTCCTAATACTTAAAGGCATTAGTAATGGAATAAAAGCGCCTCAAAGGGGCGGTAAGAACATTAATGACTTCATAGGACAAGTTGTAGTTGAGGGGATAATGTTAATTATCCATACATTTTTTGGCTTATGGATGCTTATTAATCTTTAAAACTAAATAGAAATGAAAACAGCAATGCAAGAACTCATTGATGAGATGAATGAAATGCTTATTGATGGTAATGGAAGCATCTATGTTTTGAAAGAGCAAGCAAGAAAGCTCTTGAAAAAGGAGAAGGAGCAGATTATGGAAGCTTATGATGCGGGATGGTCTGATGGTGTCCATAGCATAGACCTTAACGACGAATACTACTTTGAAACCTTTAACACCAACGAGAAATGAAAACAGCAATGCAAGAATTGATAGATAAAATGACAGATCAAAAAAGAGCGATGAAACTAAGTCTTGATTTAGGGCTTTTTCGGAAATCGGTTTATAGTCAATTAACTCGACCCGCGCAAATAGACGCGATGGGATACGCTATTGAATTAGCGCAGTCAATGCTCGAGAAGGAGAAGGAGCAGATGGTTGATTTCGCTAATGATTTGTTGGCGCAAAATGATGTCAATTATATTTCAGTGCCGAATTTGGCAGAACAATACTATAACGAAACCTTTAACACCAACGAGAAATGAAACAGACAGCAGTAGATTGGTTGGTAGAAGAACTTAGTGATGTTCTTGGACCTATGGATACAAATAGTATACGTGATTTATTGTTGATGGATGCTATAAATAGAGCCAAAGAAATGGAGAAGGAGCAGATTAAAGATGCTTTTGAAGAAGGTATGTTTCATCATTTAAATGGAAATACACCTAAAGAATACTATGACGAAACCTTTAACACCAACGAGAAATGAACCAACCATTCCGTATCACGATCGAGCATTACGACCAACGCGTGTCCGTCGAGGTCGACCATTCCGACGTCACCGCCGACGAGGCCGTCGAACTATTCCAACGCGCAATGCGCGCCGCTGGTTTTGATTACGTCAACGTATGTATTGACAACGAAGGCGGTGACGTCAATCTAAACGTTGACGGCGATCGCGAGGCGTACATCGCCGCGGCCGACGCGTTGTTGGGTGGGAACATCGCCAATGAGTTCCTCGGATGGTTCAACGACAAACCCAAGCGCGGTGAAATCGTCGAGGTGTCGAACGATGGTATCGATTGGGAAACGCGCGTGTTCGACTGGCACGACGGCAAAGTGTATCGCGTACCGGCCACGCATCGTGACGAAATAAAAATGCACAACGGCGGTTTGGATTACCTCACCAAAGGGTTCAAGTATTGCCGCAAAATTGATGGCGAGTTGTTCACGTACGCATAGGGAGGGGGGGTCTAAATCAAAAAAACAAAACGTAGATTCATCGACGCCCCAGTCCGAAACACGCGGTGTCAATTTGAGGGGAGCGTTTGGGTACACGCCGTGTACCTAATTGGAATAATTCTAAATAAGAAACAATGCCGGGTAGAAAAAGAAAACCAACTGAAATGCTCAAAGCCGCGGGAACGTTCCGCGACGATCGGCACGCCAACAAAATGGTGTTGCCGCTGGGATCACCAACACCGCGCGCGGCCGTCGGTGATATATCACGCGACGCGTACGAGTTCATCGCGGGACGCCTAACCAATCTTGGTGTGGTTGCTGAAATTGATACGTTCGCGCTTCAAATGTTTTCCGACGCTTGGGAGGACTACATCGCCGCCCGTGAGGTCATACGCCGCGACGGCCCAACGTACGCCACAACGACCAACACGGGCGATACTATGTGGCGCCCACGTCCCGAACTGGCGATGATGAACAACGCGTGGGATCGCTTGAAAAAAATCATACCGGAATTCGGATTGACGCCGAGTAGCCGCGCAAAAATTGACGCCAAAGATGAGGTTCAAGATATTGACGATTTACTATTGTAATGGCCAAGCGACAAAATAAAATCGACGAGCAACGTGCCGCGCGCGCGATCAATTTCATCGAACGCATTTGCACGCACGTAAAGGGCGACCTCGCGGGGCGTCCGTTTTTGCTGGAGGACTGGCAACGCGCGTATTTGCGCGAATTGTTCGGCGCCGTAGGTCGGGATGGTTTGCGTCAATATCGTACGTCCTTCGTGTTCCTACCGCGTAAAAACGGCAAATCGAATTTGATTGCCGCCATCGGTTTGTACCTATTGTTTGCCGACGGCGAACCCGGTGCGGAAATCTACGTCGCCGCGGCCGACCGCGAGCAAGCGAACGCCATCTTCGAGGTGCAAAAGCAAATGGTTTTGAACTCGCCGTTTTTACGCGGCAAGTGCAAAATATACCGCAACTCGATCACGCTGAACGGAACGAACTCGTACATCAAAGCGATTTCCGCCGACGCATCGACAAAGCACGGATTCAGCGCGCATGCCGTGTTGTACGACGAATTGCATTCCGCACCAAACCGCGAATTGTGGGAGGTGCTATCCACGTCCGTCGGCGCACGTTCCCAGCCATTGGTTTTGGGCATCAGTACGGCCGGCATCGACCGCGGCGGTTTGTGTCGCGAATTGTACGAATACGGCAAGCGCGTGTCGTCGGGCGCGATCAAAGACAACACGTTTTTGCCGCTGATTTACGAGGCACCGCAAGACGCCGACCCGTTCTCGCCCGACACGTGGGCGGTGGCGAATCCGAACCTTGGCGTGTCGGTGCGGATGGATTATTTCCAAAAAATGGCGGCCGAGGCGAAGGTATTGCCCACGTCGGAAATCGCGTTCAAGCAATTGCACTTGAACCAATGGATTTCAGCGTTCGACGGATGGTTGACCGATACCGATTGGATGGCGTCGTCGGGCGACGTGTCGTTCGAGGAATTGCGTGGCGAGCCGTGTTATGGCGGTTTGGACTTGGCGTCGGTGTCCGACGTCACCGCGCTGGTGTTGGTGTTCCCACGCGACGACGGGTCGATGAAGGTCGTCACGCGGTTTTTCGTTTCGTCGGCGGCCGTTGAACAACGCCGCGGCAAGACGGGAGCGTCGTACGACCAGTTCGTTTCGCGTGGTGAACTCATTGTAACCGACGGCAATTCAACGGATTACGACGTGTTGCTTCGAGAGATACTTCAACTATGCGAGGTGTTCGACGTGCGGTCGATTGCCTTTGACCGGTGGAACTCGTCCGCGTTGGTTCAAAAACTCGTCGAGGCGGGCGTTGATATGGATCCGTTCGGCCAAGGGTTCGCGTCGATGACGCAACCGATTCGCGAAATGGAAATACTGGTAAAGAAAAAATTACTTCACCACGGCGGCAACGCGATGCTTCGTTGGATGGTTTCGAATATCCAAACCAAGTACGACGAGGCGATGAACGTCAAGTTCGTGAAGAATAAATCGGGCGATAAAATCGACGGCGTGGTGGCGCTGGCGATGGCCATCGGTGAGTACCTAACGTCGGCGAATGCGAACGCGAACGGCAGTTCAGTATATGAAACAACTGGAATACGATATTTGTGATGCAACAATTTGAAAACCAATGTGCAACTCTTGAATCCTTCAAGCGATTGTTTAACCTTTACACGGACGAGGGTACGCCAAAAATCGTGGCGTACGAGGCGGTCGAATCGATGCACGTTTCGATCTACGGACGCCGCCGTTTTTCCCGATATGAATCATTCCAAAACTCAATCAAAAATGCGAACCGACACATCAGCGAACACGAATGAACAAATCCAAGCCATCATTGAGAAACTCGAAGATTTGGTGCTGGCTAAAAACACGACGTACGGCGATTCGTTGCAAAACCCAGTACGCGTGTTTTCACGCGCCACATCGGTGGAATCGATATGCGCCCGCATCGACGACAAGTTGTCCCGCATTGCGGCCGTGGGCGTGAACGACGAAACCATCGACACGATTTACGATTTGATGGGGTATTACATTCACCTCATTATTGCGTACGAACGTGAACTTTGACGTTTGTCGATAAGTTATTATCGTTCGTATTGATGCGCGTTGTATTTTATTTTTATTTATATATCCCTAAAGGGATATATAAATAAAAATAAAATCAACTACGCGTGTCAATAAATTTTTTTGGTCAATTCCAACACTTGGTTGGGATTTATTTCGTACATTCGTACGGGATCCCGTATTATGGCCGAATCACAAACCACATTCCTCGACCGCGTTCGCGGTTTGTTCCGCGCGTCACCGAACAACCCGTCGACGTCGTTGGCTAAACCCGCCGAATGGTTGTTCTCGGACGAGCGTTCGAAAACGGGCGTTTCGGTCAACGAAAAATCCGCGATGACATTTTCCGCGGTTTGGGCATCAGTTCGCATTTTATCGGAAACCATCGGTTCGTTGCCGTGGAACGTTTACACCATCGAAGGCGAATCGCCCGTCGTGGTAACGGGCAACCCCATCGGTAAACTGCTACACCGCCCGAACGCGATGATGACGTCGATGGTGTTCCGCGAAACGATGATGGCGCATTTGTGCCTTCACGGCAACGCGTACGCATTCATCGAACGCGACGGCACGGGACGCCCAACCAAATTGGTTCCGATTCACCCGTTGCGCGTTGAGGTCAAGGTCGTCGACGGCGAAAAGTTTTACCACGTCGACAAAAAAGAAGTTTACGCCGATTTCGAAATTATCCACGTTTGCGGATTGTCGTTCGACGGCGTTGTCGGTTTGTCACCCATTAAGGCCGCCCGCGAAACCTTCGGCATTGGTTTGGCGGCAAACCAGTTCGGCGCCGAATTTTTCGGCAACGGCGCAAACGTCGGTGGCGTATTAACGCACCCCGGTCGTTTGTCCGACGAAGCATACGTTCGTTTGCGCCAATCGTGGGCCAACTCGTACGGCGGTTTGGGCAACTCGCACAAAACGGCAATCCTCGAAGAAGGTATGCGAATCGAGAAAATGACGATTCCGCCCGACCAAGCGCAGTTTTTACAAACGCGCCAGTTCCAAACGCAAGAGGTCGCACGTTGGTTTTTGATCCCGCCGCATATGCTCGGCGATTTGTCACAATCGTCCACGCGCGCAAACATCGAAGAACAAGGTATTCAATTTGTCCGAAATACGATTCGTCCGTGGGCGGTTCGCTGGGAACAAGAATTCACCGACAAATTGTTCGGTATGGATTCAACGTTGTTCGTTCAGTTCAACCTCGAAGGTTTGCTTCGTGGTGACATAAAATCAAGATACGACGCGTACGCCGTCGGCCGCCAATGGGGTTGGTTGTCGGTGAACGACATTCGCAAAAAAGAAAACCTCGGCGACGTTGAAGGTGGCGACGTTTATCTTCAGCCGCTGAATATGGTCAACGCCGGAACCGACGAAGGTATCTAAACTATGCCGTGGTCTAATTATCCCCAAGCCGCAACGGACAACGCACAACGCGCGTTGGATCACCGCGCCGAATACGATTCGGAATGCGGAACCGCCGTTGGTTGGGAAACCGCACGCATATTGGCCAACCGCGAAGAGGTGTCCGTTGAGCGTCTGCCGCGCATTTATTCGTTTTTATCCCGCGCCAAAGTGTACGACCAAGGCGATTTCGTCGATTCCGACGGAAAAGAAATCTGCGGGTCGGTAATGTACGCCGCGTGGGGTGGCGATGAAATGCTCGAATGGGCGACGGAAATCTACAAGACGTCCGAAGAATACAACCGCGCCGCTGGCGAGCGTGTGTCGTTCGATTACGACGGCACGCTGACGACCGCCACGGGGCGCGAGTTGCTGGAAAAGGAACAAAACGATGGTTCCGAAATCTACATCATTTCCGCGCGCGACAACGACGACGAGTTGTTGACGTTCGCGGCCGAACACGATATTCCCGCGTCGCATGTGTACGCTACGGGATCAAACGAAAAAAAGATTGAAAAGGTGAACGAACTTGGTATCGTGCGTCACTACGACAACAACGTCGACGTGATCGCTGAAATCGGTGGCGTTGGCGTGTTGGTTGCCGACCGCGCAATGCCCGACGAATTAGAATTGGGCGATTTCGTGCGTTGGAATACGTCGAACGGGTACGCCTATGGTCGTGTCATCGAAATCGCAATGGACGGCGATTTAGAGGCCGATTCGGGCTTCGTTGTCACGGGTACGCCCGACGACCCCGCCGCCAAAATCCGCGTGTACGAATTCGACGAGGAAATCAGCGCATACGTTGAACAACAACCGCCGTTGAACGTCGTTCACCGATTCTCAACGCTTGAGGAATTCGACGCCGACGTCCGTAAGGGTGCACCCGTAATGGAGCGCCGCATCACGACGCAACGCGCCGACGTAACGGGCAACACCATTCGTGGGTATGCCGCCGTATTCAATTCGCCGTCCGAAGATTTGGGCGGGTTCGTTGAGTACATCGCGCCGGGTGCGTTTGATGGCGTAATGGAGCAAGACACGAGGGCGTTCTACAATCACGACTGGAATTACCTACTTGGTCGGGTTTCATCGGGAACCCTTCGCATCTTCGTCGACGAGGTTGGTTTGGGTTACGAAATCGACCTACCGAACACGTCATACGCCAACGATTTGGTGGAACTGATGAAGCGTGGCGACGTCAACCAATCGTCGTTCGCGTTTATGATCGAAGCCGACAAATGGGAAACCAAAGGCAAACAAAACATTCGCACCATCACCAAGGTGTCGCGTTTGATTGACGTTGCGCCCGTCGTGATCCCCGCCTACCCCGCGGCAACGTCCAAATTGGTTTCGCGCGCATTAAACGCCGACACCGATTTGATAACTGATATAAATGTGGAGGCCGCCGCCGAAGCAAGTACCGAAAACGTGAACGAGGTCGAACGGCCGAATTTGCGCTCTTTTATTCTACGAATTATTAACCTTCATTCCTAAAAAATGAACTCGATTCAACTGCGCGAAAAGCGCGCCGCGTTGGTCAACGAAATGAATCATATCGTTGCCGCCGCACAAACCGAAGGCCGTTCACTGAACGCCGAAGAAAACCAAAAGTTTGACGCCATCGAAAACGACGTACGCGCCCTTGGCGAGTCAGTCGAGAAAATCGAGCGCGCCGAGCAAATGAAAAAAGAAATCGCCGCTGGTCGCGAGGCACGTGCCGAGCAAAAGGAAATCACCAAGCGTGAGGCGTTTTCTAAATACCTTCGCCACGGCCTTGCCGGACTGAACGCCGAAGAACGTTCACTGGTGGAGCAACGCGGTACCGACCCGCAACTGACCACGCCCGCAAGCGCTGGTGGTTACCTTATCCCCGAAGATTTCAGCTACGCCCTTGACGTTGCTACGAAATTCACGGGTGAAGTAGAGCGTCTTGCTCAAGTGTTGAACACCCAAAGCGGTGCTACCCTTCCTTACCCGAAGGTTGACGATACCGCCGTTGTTGGTGCTATCTTGAGCGAAGGTTCTGCCGACGCCGTTAGCGATATGACGTTTGCCGCCCTTAACCTCGGCGCGTACACGTACACGTCTAAAATCGTGAAGGTTTCTTACCAACTTCTGCAAGACGCCGCCTTCGACCTCGACGCCTTCTTGGTTGACGCACTTGGTACGCGTATCGCACGTGGCCAAAACGCTCACTTCACCACGGGTGATGGTTCAAGCAAGCCTACGGGTATCGTAACCGCTGGATCAAGCGCATTGACGACCGCCAGCGCAACCGCTATCACGGCCGACGAAATCTTGACCCTTATCCACAGCGTGGACAAGTCATACCGCAACTCACCGAAGTTCGCGTTGATGGGTGCCGATTCTACCGCGGCCGCTATCCGCAAACTTGGTGTTGGTTCTTCTAACGACTTCCCCGTATTCGTACCGGGTATGGCCGCTGGCGAACCCGACCGCGTATTCGGTGTTCCGTTCTACGTGAACAACGATATGGCCGCCATCGCTTCTGCGAACAAGCCGTTGATCGCCGCTGACTTCAGCAAGTACGTTGTTCGCAACGCTGGTGGTGTTCAAATGCTTCGCTTGAACGAGCGCTACGCTGATTCGCTTCTTGTTGGCTTCATTGCGTACAAGCGTTCCGACGCCGGTGCAATCAATGGTAGCGCCATCAAGTACATCACGATGAAAACTGCCTAATCGAATGGAAATTCGATTCCTCAAAACCTTGGTTGGTAACGGGTTTGCATTTCGCGAAGGCGAGGTGCATACCCTTACCGCCGAGGCGGCGATGGAGTACGTCGGCGCTGGTTTGGCTGAAATTATCGCCAAGCCAGCCGCCGAACGTGCTGAACGCGCCATTCCCAAAGCCAAAGCACAAAAGCGCTAAAAAACAATGAACGCACAAAAAACCATTCAAGTTGTCACGCCGCCCGCATCGGAACCGCTAACGCTGGCCGAGGTGAAGGAATTTTTGCGCGTTGACCATTCGGATGACGACGCAACGTTGGCGATATTCATCGCCGCCGCGCGTCAATTGTGCGAATCATACACGCGGTTGGCGTTACTGCCGACCACGTTCGAAGAATACTTCGACGATTTCCCGCAATACACGGGAACCTATAAAGACGAAATTCGTTTGTCGCGTTCGCCAGTTTCCGCCGTTACCTATGTGAAATACATCGACGGCAACGAAACCACGATCACGGCGAGCGCATCGGACTACAAAACCGATTTGATTTCGCAACCCGCACGCATTTCACCCGACAACGGATGGTTTGGAACATACGAAACCATAAACGCGGTGTTTATTCGCTACGTTGCGGGATATGCTAACGCCGCGTCCGTACCGGCGCCGTTGAAACACGGAATGTTGCTGGTCATCGGCGATATGTACGAAAACCGCACCGATTCGGTCAAGCGTTTGCCGACGGCCGCGGAATACCTTTGGAATCCCTACCGCGTATTTTCGTTCTAATGAATCCGGGCGATTTCGACCAGCGAATCACGATTCAAAACGTGACCGAATCCGTTGATACGTTTGGACAACGCGTCCAATCGTTTTCGACGTTGGCGGTCGTTTGGGCGAAGGTCGAGGAAAAACGCGGAATGGAGGGTGAACAATCGAACCAAATTGTCGCCACGCGGATGGTTGAATTTCTGATCCGTTACCGCGCGGGGTTAAACGAGCGTATGCGCGTCGTTTACCGCGGGAACACGTATATGATTGAATCCATCATTTCGGGCGACGAACGCAAAAACACGTTGCGAATCCATACCAAATTGTCGGACTGATGGCGCGCACGTACATTCACAAAGGTGGGGATGCCGCTGGTATTGGTATTGATGGAGCGCAAATGAACCGCGAATTCTCGCGTGTAATGAACGAACTATCCAAATACGCACACGCTATCGACGCACGCGATTTGGGGCGCTTACAACGCAAAGCAATGGCCTTAACGCGCGACGCTATGCGTGGCGAAATCGAAAACGCCGACCAAACCATTAAAGTTTACCGCAACGGCGGTTTGTATGCGGAAATCCAACCGGGGACGTTGGCCAAATCAATTGGTATTGGACGTTCCAAATTGCAAGGCCCAGCCCGTTTGTTTTCCGCATATTGGGTCGGCCCACGTGTAACGGGTGCATTTAAAGACCCAGAAAAGGGCGGATGGTTCGCGCATTTCATCAACTACGGAAACATCAAATCGGGCAACTATGCCGGTTCAAACCGAGGTTTCGCTGATCGCGCCAAAGCCCGCACTATTACGTTGGTGATTAACCAATTCACTATCGACGCAAAAGCGTACCTCGAAAAAGAATTCAATAAAGTCGTAAAATGATTGGTAAGGTTATCAAATCCAAGTTCACGACCGATTCGAATTTGAATTCGTTATTCGCTGGCCGTGTGTTTCCGTCCGTTGGCGCGCAGTCGCAAACGACGCCGTTCGCCGTTTACGAGGTGATAAACAACACGCCGTCGCGATCCAAAGATTCGGATTCGCACATTGACGAGGTCGACGTGCGGATCACGTTGATTTCAACGAATTATTCCGACACCGCAAATGGTATCGAATATGTGCGTTCGGCATTCGTCCGAATGCGCGAAATTGTTTTGGACGTTGCCGTCCAAAGTTGTAAATTTGATGGCGAAAGGGATTTGTTTTCGGACGATGAACGTTACTTCGCCAAACAAGTTGATTTAACCTTTAGAATTATTCGACTATGAAAAAGATTCAATTGGCGAAGGATTGGGAAGTAATGAACGAACGCGTTGTTCTCGCTGGTTCGTTCGTGATGGTTCCGCCCCATACCGCCAAGCAATTAGAAAACGCCGGGTACATCGTAACCGAACAACCCGTCGAGAAACCCGAAAACAAAACCCCTAAAAAACAATAAGAAATGGCCGCTTCTACTGCTATTATGAACGCGACCGACGTACTGATTTCATTCAGCACGGACGGCACTACCTACGACGAGGTTGGACGTATGACCAATGCATCGTTGTCAATTTCAATGGAAACCCGCGACACCACGACCAAAGATTCAGCCGGATGGCGTGAACTTTTGAGCGCACAACGCTCGTGGTCTTTGTCGGGCGACGGACTCGTCGTTTACTCGCTTACGGGCGCCGACGGATATTCCGACCTTTTTGGCTACCTTAACAACCGCACCAATTTGTACGTCAAGTTTGGTTCAGCGGCAAGCGGCGAAAAGGTTTACTCTGGTCGTGGATTCATCACCTCGCTTGACCAAGAAGCGGGTGTTGAAGACAACGCAACGTTCTCGTTCTCATTCGAGGGAACTGGCGTACTGACCGAGGCCGCCAACGCCTAAATTTAACGGGGGGTCGATTTCGACCCCTCTTATTTTCTTTTTATGGTTGAATACATCGAAACAAACAACAAGCGCTATCCCGTACGATTCGGGTTCAACGCATTGCGTGAGTTCTCACGCGAAACCGGTATGCCGCTTGCGGCACTAACCTCGTTGCAAAACGAAATCACCCTTGACCAAGCCATTACCTTGGTTTGGTGCGGATTTAAGGACGGCGCCCGCAAGGACAAAATGCCGTTCAAAATGGACGTTGCCGATGTTGCTGATTTGCTCGATGAGGATCAAACGATTCTCGAAAAGGCATTCGAAATTTTCGGCCGTCAATTCAGTTCGGACGACGAAAAAAAATAGATGGCCAAAGCATAGACGGCAACGCATCGTTTGATGTTCCCACGTGGGATTCGTTAGAAGCGTACGCCTTTGGTCAAATAGGATTGTCGCCGTCCGTCTTTTACGAAATGACGCCGCGCGAGTTCGCCAATACGTCGCGGGGATTTTCGGAAAAACTGGAGCATCAATACCGCGCCGACTGGGAACGGGCGCGGTGGATTGCGTCGGTTACGATTGCGCCGCACACTAAAAAGCGGTTGTCACCGACGGATCTAATTCGGTTTCCGTGGGAAAATAAACGGCAAGGGCCAAAGCGCGTGTGGTCACGCGGTGAGGTGATTGCGGCACACAATCAAAAATTCGGTTCGAAATGAATTTATCGTCCATAAACCTTCGGTTCTTTGCAAACATCGCCCCGTTGGTGGGTGGACTGAACAAAGCCGAACGTGCGCTCGACAACACGGGAAAAAAGTTCGAATCAATCGGTCGGTCGCTGACCAAATCTATTTCCTTACCAATGGCCGCCATCGGCACATTGTCGGTTTCGGTGTTCAGCGCATTCGAGCAACAAATGGCCGAGGTAAAGGCCGTTTCGGGCGCTACGGCGGACGAATTCCAAAAACTTAAAAAGAACGCCGAAGATCTCGGCGCATCGACCATATTCAGCGCCAAAGAAGTTGGCCAACTGCAAGCCGAGTTCGCGAAACTTGGTTTCAGCGCATCGGAAATCACGAAGGTAACCGAAGCCACGTTGTATTTGGCGCAAGCGTCGGGCGAAGATTTGGCGCGTTCTGCGGAAATCGCTGGTTCTACGTTGCGCGCATTTGGTTTGGACGCATCACAAACCACGCACGTCGCCGACGTTATGGCGCAGTCGTTCAACAAATCGGCATTGGATTTGTCGACGTTCGCCGATTCGATGAAATACGTTGGCCCGGTTGCGGCGTCGGCGGGTATTTCGTTGGAGGAAACGTCCGCGATGCTCGCCGTATTGTCGAATGCGGGCATCAAAGGTTCGATGGCTGGTACTGCATTGCGGAAAATCATTGGCGACCTCGCTGGTGGAACGCAACCGCTTGCCGATAAACTGAAGCAATTGTCGGCGCAAGGCATTTCGTTCTCGGACGCAAACGAGGAGGTCGGCCGTACCGCACAATCCGCGTTGTTGGTATTGACCAAAGGCGCCGCGCAAATTGACCCGCTGACGCAATCATTCAAAAACGCCGACGGCGCCGCCAAACAAATGGCGATGATTATGGGCGACACCTTGCAAGGGTCGATGAAAGAACTCGAATCGGCGTCCGAAGGTGCGATGATCCAAATCGGTGAAATGATTTCAATGGCGTTCAAACCATTGGTTCAAATGGCGTCGTCGGCGCTGACGGCATTCAACGAAATGAACCCAACCATCAAAAAGATGATTGTCGGTTTCGCGTTGGCGGTGTCTGCCGTCGGCCCAGCGATTCTCGCCATCGGCGGATTGGTTCGGACGTTCGCGATGCTCAAAGCCGTAATGCTTGCCGCAAACCCCGTATTGATGGCCGCTGGCCTTGCGATTGGCGTGATTGGTTCTGCGATGATGGTTCAGTCGAGCGCAATGCAAGACGCAAGCGGTGAATTGATACGTCATAGAACCGAAGCGAATGCGCTTATCGCGGTAATCAACGACGAAAACACGTCGCAAGAGGTTCGAAATTCGTTGATTGAAAAGTTCAACGCCAAGTTCGGATCGTACATCGGTAACATCGACAAAGAAAAGGCGTCGGTTGAACAACTCGCCAAATTCCAAAAGCAATTCAACGACGAACTCGCGCAGAAAATCAAGATCGCGGGGATGGAAAAGGTGTTGACGCGCGAAATGGAAAAGGCCGCACAAATCCAAGCCGATTTGATCGACCTCGAAGTTCGCCGCGTTGATTACCAAACCAAACTGCAAAAGATTCAAGCGCAGAACGACCCAGCGCGCACGGCCGATTTGGAATTGAACTTGATGCGGAACATCGATGCGGTGACCGAATCAATTGCACGCAAGACAAACGAGGCGCAAGGTCTTGAACGCGGAATTTCGTCGTTGACGGGTCAAATGGAAAAACTGAACCCGACGCTTGCGACTACCTCGTCTACGATGGACGAAGTTGCCAAATCAACGACCGACGCAGAAGAAGAAGCCAAAGCCGCCGAAAAGCGTTTCGCTGAAATGTTCAAAGAATTGGACAAGTTGGAGGAAATGCAAGCGCAGTTAAAACGCGCTGACATCGGAGAATTTTGGCGTTTGTTCGACGAGCAACTTCAGTTCCTACCGACAATCGAACGCGTTGATATGGAAGATTTGGTCGATCCCGAAGTGTTCACCGAATTGCCCAAAAACTTCGTTAAGTTGTCGTTAGCCGCGCAAGATATGAACCAAAAGATTGCGCAAGCAATCGAAAGCGCCGCCGAACGTTTCGCCGTAGGCATTGGCGAAATGATTGGTTCTGCAATCGCTGGCGGTGAAGGGTTTAAAAACTTCGGTTCGTTCCTTTTGGAAACGCTCGCGGGGCTTCTTTACCAAGTTGGTGAAATGGCCATCGGCGTTGGTATCGCAATCGATAGCATCAAAAACGCGTTGAAAACGTTGGGTGGCGCTGGCGCAATCGCCGCGGGTATCGCGTTGATTGCAATCGCTTCGGGGATCCGAACGTCGATGGCGGCAAAGGCAAACAAGATGGGCGGCGGAAACATTCCGATGCTCGCCGAAGGTGGTATCGCGACCGGCCCAACCCTCGCAATGATTGGTGAGGGACGTGGCCCCGAAGCCGTCATTCCTTTGGACAAACTCGAAGGTATGATGGGCGGTTTCGGCGGACAAAATATCGTCGTGACTGGCCGTCTACAAGGCGCAGATTTATTAATTTCGAACGAGCGTGCAACGCGCGAACGTTCTCGGTATCGTGGCTTTTAATTAAACAAAAAAACAAATGGCGGTTCGTCTTTATTCCGAATTCAAATCCGACAACGGAAAACAATACAAAATCGAAATCCACGACGCCAACTGGTTGGCGGTCGCGACCGAATTCAACGTCGATTCAAATGGTTTTGAACTGACGTACGAAGGCGAAACCGACGACATCGTTTCGCCGATCGTCGGTTCAAAGGTTTCGTTCGGAGCATATTCCGCCGACGCTACGTTCGAAACGTTCATCAATACGCTTCGCACGTTCCAAGAAAACCGATTTCGTGTTGTCGTAAAAAAATACAACGGCACGTCGTACGATTTGTACTGGGCTGGTTGGGTTATGCAAGACCTCGTAAACATCGAAGATGAATCGCAACCATACATATACCAAATTTCTGCGTCGGACGGAATCGGCCGTTTGGCGAACCTTGAATACAATTTTATAAACGGCGAAACCGCTGGCGTCACGAAGGTTCCAAACATTATCGGCAATTGTTTGTCGTTGCTTGAGGTTGACGATTTTTGGGGTGCGGGTGAAACATACCTTCGCACGTCGGTCGATTGGTGGGAAACGACGTCGCAAACATATTCCACGACCAAGGACACGTTGTCGGAACACGCGATCGATATGCGCGTTTTTTTGTCCGAAGATGAAAACGGAACGACCATTTATTCGAAGGCAATCGACGTACTGAAGGAACTCGCCATCACCTACGGCGCACGTTTTTACCAATCGAACGGGCGGTATGTGTTCGAACAATACGTGAACCGGTCGAGCGCCACACGCTACGTCACGAATTACGACAACACGATCACGAAAATCAACACGACGTCGGTCAACGACGACGTAACGATTGACCAAACCAATGGCTTCGCACGTTTGTCGGGCGGGCAGTTCACGTACCTACCAGCAGTTGGTTCGGTATCGGTTGAATATGCGCGCGACAAATTCTCGTCGACGTCAAAGCCATATACGTTCCGTTCGACGGCACCGACGAAAACGTTGGGTATCATTGGTGCGTCGACGTCCACGCAACTGAAGTTCTACGGCCCACACAACTACAATATCACGTCGTCAAGCGGCCTTGGTGCGAACGACGGAATCATTGCGGTGGTATGGCGAATGGAAATCCGAATCGAATCCGCCACGACGCCGGGGTTGTATTACTACTACAAGCGTGCGTTTAACGGATTCAACGCGAATTCAATCTACGGCCCAGCATCGTGGTCAACGACGGCGGGTTATTACTATTACCATTCGCCGTTCGCGAAGGTCATTTTCGACGCGTTGTCGCTGAACACCGCACCGGTTGTCGTTACGGCCAATTTACCCGTTTCTGGAACGTTGCGCGTAACGGCGCAACACTACGCGAACTATGATCCGTCCGACGGCACGCAATACGTTTTGGAACCGCACCAAACCGATACGTGGGAAATCACGTTGACGATCGCGCGGATGGACAATTCCAACGACGATTCCGTTTCGGTAATCTACCGAGCAGAAAATACGAACCCGAACGTCGATTCAAAGATTGAATTGTCGTTGGGTACGACCCGCATTTCAAATGGACTATTCCAAACGGGCGATTTGTCCGTTTTTAACGGGTCTAATTGGGTTTCGGGTGTTGCGTTCCGTCGCGGTTCAACGGGTGCGGGAAATCAAATCCTAAACCTATTGACGGCCGAAATGGTTGGGTTGCACGCCGCACCAATCAAGCGGTTTAATGGCGATATGTTCAACGACGCACCAATCGAATCGCGATTAACGTTCGACGGGAATAAGTACGTAAATATGGGCGGTTCGTTTTTTGCGAACAACGACAATTTCAGCGGCGAATGGTTCGCCATCGCATACGACAACGCGTCCGTTGGGCCGTTGGATGAAATCGCCGAACCCGCAAAATTGACGATTCAAGGCGGAAGCAATATCGCCAATACCGACGACGTGCTTGAGGTCGGCCGCGTGGGCGGTATGGTCGTTGACGTCGAAGAACAACGTATCGGCCCATTCGAACAATTGGGGTCGTCGGTTAACCCAACGGGCGGACGCATCACCGGTACGATGAACGTCACGGGCGACGTTACGTTGGACGCTGGTTTGGACGTCGACGGCGTATCGCAGTTCAATAACGACGTGAACATCACGGGGTCGGTGACGTCGACTGGGCCGCTGACGGGCGAATACGTGCAGTTGGACACCACGTACAACACCACGCCCGTGCAAGGGCAAATCGTGTGGTCGACCGACGACGGCACCATCGACGTCGGCTTGAATTCAAACGTCGTAATGCAAGTTGGTCAAGAGCAGTTTTGGTACGTTAAAAACCAAACCGGTTCAACCATTACAAAAGGTACCGCCGTTCGCGCCGCGGGAACGCTTGGCGCATCGGGACGCATTTTGGCCGCACCAATGATCGCGGACGGATCCGTTCCCGCGCGATTCCTTTTGGGCATCGCGGCGGAAAACATCGTCGACGGCGGCGAGGGTTACGTGACCACGTTCGGCAAGATTCGCCAACTGAATACGTCGGCATTCACCGAAGGTTCCGTATTATGGTGCAACCCCGCCGTTGCGGGTGGGCTGACGGCGACCGAACCATCGGCGCCAAACCTCAAACTCGCGGTGGCGTTTGTCGTTCGTTCGGATTCAACGTCGGGCGTTTTGGCCGTGCGTTCGGAAATCGGAACGCGCGTTGCTGACGCGTCCGACGTGCAAGTGACGTCGGTCGCCGACAACGATTTGCTTCAGTACAACACCACGACGTCGCGGTGGGAAAACGTAGCGGGTACGACCACGAACATTGGTGAGGGGACGAATTTGTACTACACCGACGCGCGGTCGCGTGCGGCCATTTCCGAAACCATTGACGGCATATCATACAACAACACGACGGGCGTGTTCTCGTTGGATGCGAACCGCGTGATCGTCACGACGACGCAAACGAGCGAATGGGACACGGCGTACAACGACCGCATCGTATCGGCGGCGGTATCGGGAACGACGACGAAAACGCTGACATTGACGCAAGGCGACGGCGGAACCATCACCGCGTCGTGGACGGATTACGACACCGCACCCGTCACGTCGGTGAACGGGCAAACGGGCGTTGTCGTGCTGACGACCGACAACATCAACGAGGGCACGTCCAATTTGTACTACACCGACGGGCGTGCGCGTGCATCGTTGTCGGCGGGTACGGGCATCACGTACAACAACACGACTGGCGTCATTACGAACGCGGCACCCGACCAAGTGGTTGCGTTGACCGCGTCGACTGCGATTGCCGTCACGGGTACTTATCCGAACTTCACGATCGAGAACACCGCACCCGACCAAGTGGTGGCGCTGACGGCATCGACGGGAATATCGGTAACGGGAACATATCCGAACTTCACGATCACGAACACCGCGCCGTCGTCGGGCGGAACCATCACGGGCGGCGGAACGACGAACTATTTGTCCAAGTGGACTGGCGCATCGGCGTTGGGTGATTCGTTGGTGTTTGACAACGGAACCAACGTTGGTATTGGGACGACGAGTCCAGCACAAAAGCTTCAAGTTGCTGGAAGTATAGCACTCAATTCTGTTACAAATGGCACATCTAGATACTACACGTATCCGGATGCAAATCACTCTTGGTATTACGATGATAACATAGTAGGAAGTAGTGCGGATGTTATGACGTACTATGAGAACTTCTTAGTGCGGCATCAAGATACAACAAACGTGTTCTTAATAAACGGCAGCGGCAACGTCGGCATTGGTACGACCGCGCCGGGTCAAAAACTCCACGTTGATGGCGCATTAAAATTGACATCGAACCCATCGGTGACGGCCGACGGAAGCGCCGCATATTTTTGGAACCAAGCGGGTGTTGGCCCAACAATTGGCGGTTTCAAATTCCAAGTCCAAACCAATGGTTCAAGCGTGGCGATGGTCGTCGATGAAAACCAACGAGTTGGTATCGGAACTACCTCACCAAGCGCGAAACTTGACGTGATTGGTACCGCGCGCATATTGGCGGCAGACGCCCCAACAAGTAGCGAACTAACTGCGAAAATTTTGGCGTACGCACCGGCGCCATACGGAATGGTTTTCCGCGCATATTCAAGCGGCACAAATTCCATACAAGTGCAACGGGAATCGAACGATTCCGAAATGTTTGGCTTGACGTTACAACCGAACGGCGGCAACGTCGGAATCGGCACTACGTCACCAACGGCAAAACTTGACGTTTACAATACGTCAAATGCTGAAATGCGTATATCAACCGCATCGGAGGGGTATTTGCTTTTAGGGCAATACACCAACGGCGGATTTATCGGTACGTCGTCGTCCGACGCTACCGCTGGCGTATTGCGTCTTGGTACGGCGGGAACGGAACGTATGCGCATCACCGCCGGCGGCAACGTCGGTATTGGTACGACCGACCCATCTGGAGGCGGTGTTGTTGGTTCAAAATTCACAATAAACGTCCCCGACAACGAAACTGCGTTTGCAGTATTAAATGGAACAAGTCGTCGTTTGGCCATCAACCCAATAACAAATGGCGGATTTACAATTTTTGACGGGGGAAGTTCTACTTGGAACGCTGGAATCGCACAAGTAAACGGCAACGTCGGCATCGGCACGACAAGTCCAGCCTACAGATTTGACGTAAATGGAAACGGCCGTTTCACAAACGAAATTTATGTAAACGGGGTTTGGTCTACTAACTACGGGCCTCGTTCAAATGGTTCGCCAATCTTGTTTCAAGATTGGAATGGTGGCGAACTTATGCGAATAAGTACAACAAACGGAAACGTCGGTATTGGAACGACGGCGCCGGTTGGAAAATTAAGCATACTTGTTGATGGCGCTTCTACTTGGTCACATTATATCCAAACTCCAGTCACCGCTAACAAAAGGAATTCAATAGGATTCCACGACAATACTGGAGTTAATATAGCGGCAATTTTAACAGACATCAACAACGACGGCACGGCCGACTTTGGAATTTCAGTTCCAAATGGCCTACCAAGGCTTGTAATCAAATCGTCCGGCAACGTCGGAATCGGTACGACCTCACCATCGTTTCCATTAAGCGTCGCCGGTAAAATTGGCGGTACTCTTTTCAGCGATTCGCATCTTGAATTTTTGGGTAGTGGAAACACCATACTGAAGGCAAACAACGACGTCGTAATTGGATATTCGCAATCGTTTTACGTTACTCAAGGCGGCAACGTCGGTATTGGAACTACGAGTCCAATAACCAAACTTGATGTAAGAGGACAGACTTATATCAATAATGGGGCAAGTAACGCGCTAACAATTGATACAGCTGTAGCTGACAGCAGCACAAGGGATGCTATTTATCTATTTGAAGATGATAGTCAAGCATCTGGACGTCAAGCCATTTCTTGGTACAATGGAAACCAATCGTACTACAAAGCACGAATTTGGACGGAGGTTGGTGGGTCATATGCAGCAACAACTTTTGGAATTGACGTAGCAGATGACGCTAGAAACGTCGCTACTCGCTTGGCTATTAGAAACGGCAACGTTGGTATTGGTACGACCGCGCCGGCGCATAAACTTGACGTAAGCGGAAACGTTCGCATTCAAGAAACAACGAATGGTGGAACGTTGTACTTCGGAAGCAGTGCGGCGAATTATTTGTCGTATGATTCGACCAACGCATATTTCCGAGCGAATGGAATTCATTATTTTGAAGGTGGTGGATTTCAAAAGGGTGTATTTGATTCAAGTGGAAACTTTGGTATTGGTACGACGGCGCCCGATAAAAAACTCGTTGTAGTTGGCGACGGAACTGGTACGGCGAAAATTGGCGTTGCTGGTTTTACTGGTGGAAACTACACCGGTATTTCATTCAATGGAACGTTAAGCGAAGGCAACTACAATATCTTATCGTCGCCAACTGACCCAACGCTTTACATAAATCGACCGAGTGGATATTCTATTCAATTCCGCGAGACAAATGCTGCTCAAATGATTATTTCGAGCGGCGGCAACGTCGGAATTGGTACGACTGCGCCGGGTAGTTTGCTTCAAGTTGGATATCAAAATTCAACAACAGATTCACTTATTCGTTTAGGTGTTTCTTATGCTGGTGATCGTTCTGCTCGCGGGGGAATAACTTGGCACGACGCCACAAATGTTACTGGTAAAATTTTTACCGAATACGACGGATCAATGGTTAGTATGGTATTCGGAAGCCTTTTCAATTCCGCATACAACTCTAATCAGTTGATGATTATTCGTGGTAACGGCAACGTCGGTATTGGGACGACGTCGCCATCGGAAAAACTGCACGTCGACGGAAACGTTGTCATCACGTACAACAATTCGTACCAAGGCATCAATAGCGTCGGAAACAAAGCGATTCTTGCACGCGTGTCTCCGACGACGGGCATCATCAACTATGCCGAATACGCTACCGCCGCCAACCTCAACGGATTCGTGATTGGTTCGGACGACGCACGCGTCAAAGGAAACATCGCAACCGATTCGTTGGAGTTCATCACCAACACGTCGACGAGAATGTTCATCAATTCAAGCGGCAACGTTGGTATTGGTACTACGTCACCGGCACGCAATCTTCACGTTGCTGGCGACGTTCAATTCAACGACCAAGGCGCAATACCAGCGGGGCAATATGTACCCGATGGCGCGTATGGAATTGACAACCTAATCACGAATGGTGCCGAAAACGTTGCGCTTGGTAAACCCGACGTATGGTTGCGAATCTACGTTGACGGCGTCGCATTCGTTTTCCCCGGATATACTGAATAACAATGCAAAAACTAACACCCGAACTGCAAGCCAAAATCGAGCGTGATGGAGTTAAAATCGTCACCATCACGTTCGAACATTTGAAAAATGCACGTATATTTGTACCAACCCAAAAACCACAAAAATGACAAATTTCATTTGGGACTGCCGCACCATTGATTGTTACCCAACAATGGGCGAACTGACCGACGTCGTGTACAACGTGCATTGGCGTTTCACCGGCAACCGCGAGGTCGACGGAAAAACATACACGGCCACGATCATCGGCACGCAAGTCGTACCGACCGAAGGTATTGAAAATTTCATTCCCGAAAACGAACTCACCAACGAAATCGTGACCGGTTGGGTTGTCGATGCGATGGGCACCGAGCGCGTTGCGGAAATGGAAGCGAACGTCGACGCACAAATCGACGACCAAATCAATCCGAAATCAATAACCATCACAATCGGTCAATCCAATGGCTAAAGTAAACGAACAACACATCGAGCAAATCAAAACCAACAAAGGCGAAATGGACAAGATCCAAGCCGAATTGGGAATGATTGCGTTGATGGAACTGCGCAAGGCGGTATTGCTGAACGCATACGCTGAATGCGAAAAGAAGGTAAACGAGGCCATCGAGGCCATCAGCGCCGAACACGGCGACGGATCAGTTGACCTTGAAACGGGCGAGTTCACGCCAAAGGAGCAGTAAAATGACACGCGGGGAACAAACTGGTTTGGCGTGGGGTTCGACGATTGCGTCGTGGTTGACGTTAGAAATCAACCCGATTTTATCCGCCCTTGCGTCGTTGTTCGCATTGGTATTGTCTGCGATGCTGATTTACAAAGCGTATTTGGACATCAAGCACCGCAAATCAATGATGGACAAGTGATCGACCGATTGTTCCGCAACCCGAAAACGACCATCATCGGTTTACTGGTGATGGTTGTTTCGTTTGTATTCGTTTGGTTCGGCAAAGCGACGTTGTCGGACGTGAGCGTTTTGCTCGCTGGCGGATTCACCGCTTTATTTTTAAAAGACCCCAACCAAGATGGCGGCAAAAACTAAATCGCAATCCGTTTCGACCTACGTTTCGAAATCACGCAAGCGGCGCAAGCACGCCAAATCCGTGAAGCACGGAAACAAGTCGAAGGCATACCGCGGCCAAGGTCGGGTGTGAACGTTTGCATGAAATTTGACAAAAATTCATTCAAGGTTACGAAAATCAAAACCAATGCGTAAACTAACCCGAATTATTTTGCATTGCACGGCAACGCCCGAAGGTCGTCACGTTGACGTCGCAACGATTCGCGAGTGGCATCGCAAACGCGGTTGGTCGGACATCGGGTACCATTTCGTTATTTACCTCGACGGGTCGGTTCACGTCGGTCGTGACGTCGCCGTCGCTGGCGCCCACGTCGTTGGACACAATGCCGATACCATTGGTGTGGTGTACGTCGGTGGAACGGACGCCGCCGGCAAAGCAAAGGACACGATGAACGACGCGCAAGAAACGGCGTTCGTGAACTTGGTCGCATCGTTGCGCGACAAATACGGCGCGTTGACGTTGCACGGCCACAACGAATACGCCGCGAAGGCGTGTCCATCGTTTAACGTAAAACAAAAATTCCAATGGCTCGTTGGATACTGAACCCAATCACAATCGTCGCGATCGAGGCGTTGTTGTTCACGTCGTGTGGTGCGGAATATCACCTAAAACGTGCGATTGCAATCGACCCGACGATTGTAAAACCGACCGCAGTTCGGTTCGACACCATCGTCGTGACACGGGAGCGAAAATTGACCGACACGATCGTGATGAACGACGTTGATACCATCACGATTCAAAACGACCGCGTACGGGTGCGTTTGGTGCGTTCTTACGATACTTTGCGCGTCGAGGGTACGTGCCTACCCGACACGATACGAATTAACGTTATACGCCAAATTCCGCAAGTCGTACAAAAACGTTCCGTGTTCAGCGGTCGCGGTGCCGTTCTCGGTTGGTTGGGATTCGTTGCCGCCGTGTTCGCGTTCGTGTTCGTCGTGTTCCAACGGCGTGACCGCTGGTGGTATTGACCGAACCAATTGAATGATTCAACCCGCCGTGTGCGGGTTTTTTTATGGTTGTCGATAAGTTATTATCGTTCGTATTGATGCGCCGTTTATTTTATTTATTTATATATATCCCTTTAGGGATATATATAAATAAATAAAATCAACAACGCGTGTCAATAGTTTTTTGAGGTCACATTTTTTTGGTTTGGAATCAATTTGTTTCGTACGTTTGCCGAAACAAACAAAAACAAACGCTATGGAAAAAGAAACCTACCTCGGCAAAGCAATGATTCAAACCTCGATCGCCACGATACTGGGAATCATCGCCGCATCGCACACGTCAATGACGTGGACAATCATTCTCGGCACGCTCGCATTGGTATGGGCGGCGGCCGCGCACGACAACTTCAACAAATACGAACGTCGGGGGTAACGTTTGTTTGTTTGTTTCTTATTTCGTCCCCCGATTTAGCCCCGCCCGTGATACGGCGGGGTTTTTTATTGTGGATAATTTTTTACACGGCGTGTTTGGATTGTTGAAAAATGTGTCGTACGTTTGTCAAGCGTAAACAAACAAACGCACTTTTAATTATGAATAAACCCGATTTCCAAAAAGGTGTCCGCGTCATTTTGTCCGGCACCGCACAATGGGCGCAACTGACGCCCAAATCCGGCCCAAACAAAATGGCCAACAAATACCAATGCGATTTGATGCTGGACGATGCGTCCGTAGCGCAACTTGAAGCGCTCGGCGCATACAAGTTCGTCCAAATCAAAGGTGTGGACGGCAAACCCAAATACGAGGTTCCCGCCGTTCGCATCAAAGCGAACAATGCGCCCAACGTGTTCGACACGCACAAAGCGACGTTCGACGATTACATCAACAACGGATCCACGTTGAAGACCAATTGCATCGTCAAAGCGTATGAATACAACGGCAAAAAAGGTTTGTCGGTATGGGTGAACGACGTCATCGTTCTAACGCTCGCCGAGCGTGGCGAGGGTGGCGGTACGCCGTCCGACTTCTTCGATGGTGTGGTACCGACCACGCCGTCGTTTAGCAACGAACCCGTGAACGCGACCGAGGATGACAATTTCCCGTTCTAATATCGCTGATCGTATTATGCACGCCGAATGGCTGGTTCAGTTCGCCGAGAACTGGGCCGGCCTATCGGACGGCGTCATCAAACGCTCGTCACGGATGGCGAACATCAACGAGGTGCGCCGTATGGTGATCGCGTACGCGTATTACGAAATCGGTTTGTCGCAAATGCAAACCGCCGCCGTCGTCGGACGCAAGCACCCAGCCGTTCACCATCAGTTGACCGAGCATAACGAATCACTATCAATGGTCGGGAATACAAACCGACAATTGAACCCAACGTATGCCCGCACGTACAAAATGTTCTGCGAGGACGTTGCGTACCATTCACGAACACAAGACGTGGAATACCTACAACGGGAAATTGCCCGTTTACAAATGTTGTTAAACGATTTACAAAAGGAAACAAAATGAAAAACCATCAAAACCTAAAGCGCGGTGACTTGGTATGGGTCAGCGACAAAAACAATACCGAAAAAACAGCAAAACGCATTTTTATCGAATACATAGAAGGCGCCAAATATCCGTTTATTTGTGTTACTCAAGAAACCGAAGTTGAATACGATCGAGGTTTGAAATTTTGTATGAGTCATTGGAAATACGCAACGAAGGTCGAAAAGAACGACTACACGATCGACCAATTGTTGGAAATGGTGAGCGAACTTTTTAAGAACAAAAACCTATGACCATCGAATTCACTTGGCGCAACGAGGACGCATTTTTCCTCACGCCGTCCGTCGTAGTGTTCGCCGACAATGACACACGTTACATCGTCGCATCGTTCACGTTCGCCACAATGTTGGTGTCGATACCGAAATGGAAATGAGCCGTTCGCCTTATTTACCGCTATCGTTTTCGTCGATCAAAGAATTCGCGAAATCGCCAAACCATTTCCTCGCATACAAAAACAAACAACGGGAAACGACCGCGTCGATGACGCGCGGGTCGGCACTACACACGTTTGTTTTGGAACCCGACGAATTCGAAAAACGCTACCTCGTGGCGCCCGACATTCGCCGCGGAACCAACGCGTGGAAGGAGGTCGAATCCGCCGCTGGCGATCGTGAAATTCTCAAAGATTCGGAATTCGAGGTGATCGAGAATATGGCGGAAGCGTTGTATCAACACCCCGCCGTCGCACAATTGTTCGCACGCAAAACGGCGGTCGAACAAGCCGTGGAATTCAAGTTCAACGGACTGCCGTTCCGCGGGTTCGTCGACCTCGTCGGCGATACGTTCGTGGCCGACCTTAAAACCACGCAAGACGTTTCGCCGCGCGAGTTCCAACGCTGGGTGTTCGGAAACAAATACCATTTGCAAGCGGCATTGTACTGCCGTGCAACCGGTTTGGACGAATTCTATTTTATCGGCGTCGAGGCCGCGCGACCGCACAACGTGATGGTTTATTTGATGGACAAAACGTCGATTGAATTCGGTATATTTGAACTAATCCAAATCACCGAGCGATTCAAACAATGGGACGGAATGCCCGCGACATACGACAACGACATCAACGTTTTAATGCCGCCGAAATGGCTGACGTTACCGAACGACTGAACCGCGTCGCGGAGTTCGCCAACAACGCACGTTCGTTGGCCGAGCGCTGGGAATCCGACGAACTGATCGGGTTGTGCGACGACATCGAAATAATGGTCGCATTCTGCGAAATGAACCTACCCAATTATGCCCTTACCACGTACCTTGCCGGAACTGCGCCAATTCGCCACACGGGTGAACGCGACGAAGTATGCCCATATTCCCGCGGCGGCGATCCCGAAGCCGACGTTTAGCGACACGACCGCAAATGGACTTACCAACGCGATCATTTACGACCTCGTTCACGTGTGGGGTGGCGCGGCATACCGAATCAACAACGGCGCCACGTATGACGGCAAAAAGGGTGTATATCGTGCGGGCGTCACCCGCAAGGGAATACCCGATATCATTGGTGTGGTCGGTGGACGATTCATCGGCATCGAGGTAAAAATCGGAACCGACCGCCAATCGGCGCACCAACGTGAGGTAGAGAACGAAATCACCCAAGCGGGCGGTTTTTATTTCATCGCAAAAACGTACACCGATTATGCTGGAAAAATCGCCGCGGCGCTCGGATAAGCGGAATGGCGAATGGGCCGAAGCGCAGTTCGTCGCCGACGCAATGCGCCAAGGGTTTGACGTGTTCCGACCGATTGGTGATTCCGCATCGATTGATTTCATCATTTCGAAGCGGAACATCATTCAAACGATACAAGTGAAATCGACGTTCGTCGATTACAACGGCAAATCGAAATGGAACCTCGGCAAGGGTTCCGAATCGAAGGGGCGATACACCGACGAGGACGTCGATTTTTTCGCCCTATACGACGGAACGTTAGGTGCGTGGCGGTTCGTCCGCCCCGAACATACGAACGGGCAAAAGACATTTAGAATACATCAAAACGAAACAAACAAACTTGAAAACTGGAATGACCTCGAAACACGACATCGCGGACATCGCGCGTCGGTACCTCGCCGCGGGATTTAGCCCCGTACCATTGGTACGCGGCGAGAAACGCCCCGCGGTTAAAAATTGGCAACGCCTTGGTTCGGAACCCATCAGTTGGGCCGACACCGAACAAATGTTCAATGAAACGGATTCCATCGGTATCGTATGCGGATATGATGGATTGGAGGTGTTGGACATCGACGCCAAACATTTCGACGGCGACGAACTGACGGAATTCATCGCGATGCTGGACGAGGCCGCGCCGGGGCTGCGCGATAAAATGACGATCCAGCACACGCGGTCGGGAGGCCAACATTGGATATACAAATGCGATGCGGTCGAGGGCAACCAAAAACTCGCACGAAACCTCGCGGGTGAAACGACGTTCGAAACACGCGGCACGGGCGGTCAAATCGTGGTGTTTCCGTCACCGGGCTATCGGATGGCGTCCAAAATCACGATGGTTCAGCGCATCACGCCCGCCGAGCGCGACGTTTTGTTCCGTTGCGCGCGGTCGGTGACAAAAACCATCGAGGTCGTATCACGCGCCACGGCGCAGAAGGTCGCCACGGAGGTCGACGACAAAACGCCGTGGGGGGAATTTAGAACCACACACACGGCGTTGGAAATCCTCGAAGCCAACGGATGGCGCGTCGTCGGGCGAAACAACAAATACACATATTTGAAGCGCCCCGGTGACACGGACGCGAAAACGTCGGGCGTCATATTCAACGACACCGGTTTGTTTTGGCCGTGGACGACGTCAACGCAGTTCGACGCCGAACGCCCGTACGACGCGTTTCAATGCTTCGTCGTGCTGGAATGCAACGGCGACTTTGACGAAGGGTACCGCCAACTGCGCGCCCGCGGTTACGGCGCGACCTACACGATCGCAAACGACGAACCCGAACCAACGATCGCGGACGAACTGACGGAGGACGAAATGATGGCGACGCTTATGGCGTTGGAGGTTGATTCGACCATACCAGTCGAACGCCCGCCCGTTGCCGTCGACGTGTTCACGGGGATGGATTCGTTCGTGTTGGGTTCGATGGGCAATTTCGTGCTGATCCAAGGAAAGGCCAAATCGCGCAAATCGTATTTCGTTTCCGCCGTTGCCGCCGCCGCGATGGCCGACGGCGTCGTCGCCGACGCGTTGCGCGGTTACATCGGCGACAAGGTCGTGTTGTACATCGACACGGAACAAGGCGACTATCACGCCGCACGCGGCAAAAAGCGGATTCTCACAATGGCTGGGTTGAACCCAAACGAAAACCACGACCGGTTGAAGTATTTTAAGTTCCGCGGGCTTGAGCGCAACCGAGAACGACTGGCGTTTGTGGAATTCGCATTGTCCCGAATCCCAAACATTGGTTTGGTCATCATCGACGGCATCGTCGATTTGGCGTCGAAGGGCGTGAACGACGAAGAAGAAGCGACCGAAATCGCGTCGCGTTTGCTGAAATGGACGGCCGATTACAATTGCATGCTGGTGGCGATTCTGCACGAAAACAAAAACGACCGAAACGCAAAGGGACACCTCGGCGCGTATTTGGTTCAAAAGGCCGAATCGGTCGTCGGCGTCGCCAAAAACGAACACGATGCCGCCGCGTCGACAATTACACCCGAATACACGCGGAACATCGAATTCCCAACGCTAACGATGCGCGTGAACAACGACGACACGATTACCATCGGTGAACACGTGGAATCGGATTTTTACGAACTCGACCGCGTATGGACGCCCGACGACCTTCAACGCATCGGCCGCAAGATAAACGGCAAGATGAAAACGGAGGTCGTGCCGTTCATTCGCGACACCGAAGGCGCGAAGCAAAAGGAGGCAACCAAAGCTCTCAATTTGATGCTCGACCAAGGAATCGTCACGTTCAGCACGGGACGCCCGCAGATTGCAATTTTTAACGACAACAACGACGAAATCGATGCACCCTTCTAACATCACCCGCGCGGAAACGTTCCAATGCGAAGCCGACGCAATGCTAATGCTCGGCGAATTATACGGCTGGCGCATTCAAAAAACAACCGAATACGCCCGAATGGACGGCATCATTTCCAGCGCCGACAACGATATGTTATTCGTGTACGAATTCAAATGCCGCGACCTATCGTTGGACGAACTGAACAAAATGGGTTCGTTCCTTTTAACGTACGAGAAAATCACCGACGGGTGCCACGCCGCCCGCGTGCTGGGTGTGCCGTTCATATTGGTGGCGTATCTGCGCAAATCGGAAAACATCGTCGTGTTTCGGATCGCAAACGATAGCGGCGATTTGTTGTTCGCGTTCGACGTCAACCGCACGACGACGCGCAAAAACATTTACGGCGGTATTGTGGATCGATACAACGCATTTTTGCCGGTATCGGAAATGAAGGTCGTGCGATGATACTAAACGGATTGACACGCGAAGAAATAATCAAAGCGGGGTTGGGTTGGATATTGGACGACACGTCCGACGACGAAACCAAGTTGGTCGACAAAATAATCGAACGATTGATGGACATACCAGTCGGGGCGGTCGTGCCGATCAAAGACCCGTCGAAGATACCGCAAATCAAAGCGGCAAATCGGTCGGCCGTGGTGTACAACGCCATCGAAATCGACGAGGTGGCGTGTACGTTCACCAAGGTTCGGGAATGCCGCATTCACCGACTGGCGCCGTATATGGGCGGTAAACCACTCAAAATCGGTTAAAGTATATCCATTTTTGGTATTTTGGTTAAAATTCGTGTTCGGGTGTTGTGGGTTTAACAATTTGTTGTATATTTGAATCAACAAACAAACAAACACGAAACGAAATGAAACTTCAAGACCTCACCCCCGGATCAGTTATCAAGTACACCAACGGCGACGAATACATCGTTTCAAGCGGTTGGACTGGTTTCGAATCTTACATTGATATCGTTTCAATCGAAACCGATTACGCTATGCCGATGCATAAACTGACGCGCATCGACGGCAAGCGTTGGGAACTCGTTTCACAATTCTAAAACGATTAATCGCATGAAAACGGAAATAACCGAACTGACCGCCGCGTGGTCGGCATACACGTACCCAACGTCCGAGGCGGCGTTCTACGCCGCGGAAAAGGTACTGCTCAAGTTCCACGCCAAATACGGAACAATCGATATCGCAACCATCAAAGCATTGATTCAATGAACCCACTACTCACCCCGTTTGAAAACGCCATATTGCGTTTGCATCGACGATACCTTGTCGGAGACAACTGGCGCGCCGCCGCACGTTTGGTCATACGCGCCAAACTGCAATTCAAATTCACGCTCGTTCGCGCGCTACAACAACAAACCGACACGTTCACGCCCGAACCCAAGTGCGTCGTGTGCAACTGCCGAAACAACAAAACCAATACCGAAACGTGCAATGAACACGCGTAAAGGCTTTACCGAATGGCTGGAACATATTGGTTCCGTACACCGCGCAAACAAACCAGCCGTTGAACGCGCCCTTCAACGATTGGCGGACGGCGACCAAGCGGCGGCCACGCCGCGACGGGTCGACGACCGCACCAAACAATTGTCGTGCGTCCAAACCATTGGTTCGGAACACAAATACACCGCGGCCGACGAACCATTCGACTGGGCGGCCGTCGAGGACGAACTGAACCGCCGAATGGATATCATCGGAACCAACGGCAACGAGGGAACCCATTACGCCGACCTCGATGCCTAACCTACCGCAACGCAAACAACGCCCGTGGTTGACGGGATCGGGGTTCGACAAAGGACGCCGAAACGCCAACTCAACGTTTTACCAGTCGTCGCCGTGGCGCAAACTGCGTGGAATGTTTATCCGCGAGAACCCAACGTGCGTCCTATGCGGTCGCGTCGGTGCCGTCGTCGACCACATCGTTCGCGTGAACGATGACCCAACCAAAGCGTTGGAATGGGCAAACCTTCAAACAATGTGTCACCCGTGCCACAACGCCAAATCGGGGCGTGAGGCGCATAATAAATGAACCGAGAAGCCCGATGCGGTTAAATGAGGGCAAACAAAACCAATTAAATTTTAGAGAAATGATTTCATTAGAAAACACAAACGATATAACGGTTAATGTAGAACCTAAAGTGGTTATTGATACCGGATTGTATATTTATGGATTCGGAAGATTGCCTATAAAAATTATTGGTGATTTTACTGATATTCCAGAAAGAGACCACGAAATCTTTATGATGGCAATGCTGGAGGCGTTTCCTCAAAAAGAAGCAAACGTTAAGTCTCCAAAGCCAAAGGAAATTAAATCTTTTAGTGAGTGGTTTTTTGATGCTTTATTCTTTAAAACAAAAAAGAAATGAAACAAACAGCAGTAGAGTGGTATGAAAATGAAATCAATGCTTTATTTGACAAATATGAAAATAAAGAAATTTCAGAAAGTGAGTTTCTGATAATGAAGCACAACCTTTTCTACCCAGCCAAAGAGATGGAGAAGGAGCAGATGTTAAAAACATTTGCTGAATCAAGAGTCATTTCCGTTGAATGTGCAGTTTGGAATTGCGAAGGTGACAGAAAAAAATGGGAATCATTTGAACAATACTACAACGAAACCTTTAACATCAATGGCTGACATCACCAAATGCACCGGCGCAAATTGCGACCTCAAGTTGACGTGCTACCGATACATTGCCCCTTCGGGAACGTGTTTAACCTTTAACACCAACGAGAAATGAAAAGGATACTTGAAATTATAGAAATAGGAATGTCTCAAAGTTTGATATATCGGGAAGGACAACCAACCGATGAACTTATTGATACATTTGAATTGATACTTGAATTAAACGAAATGCTTAAAACCAACAAGAAATGAAAACACAAACACATCAAGAGTTGATATCTATTGCAGATAAACTCTACCGAGAGCAAAACCCAACTGGAACTATGTGTACACCAAATAGTGTATATATAACGGTGCTTGAAAAGTGGTATCCTAAATATGTAGAATCTAAAAGCGAATTAGATTTCTATGACTACTGCTATAAAACCTACGACAAATGAAAAACTACGTAAGAAACTACTTCATTAGATTGAAGGATCACGCTGGTGTAGACGCCGCTATTGGAATAACGATGATTACACCTTTTCTGCTATTCTTTATCCTATCATTCCCAATATCTCATAGTATTGGTTTTGGATTGTGGCTCAGTATGCCTATATGGTTAATTGTATTGATTTCAAACCTTTTTGACTAACACTAACGAGAAATGAAGGTAGAAATTATGATTAAAGATGTAGATAGTGCGTACAAACACACGATGTATGTAATTGAATCCTTGAAGAAACAAGGGATTGATGTATTAATGCAACAGCCAAGAGTAATACGAGAATCGGAAAACCCAGAAGAATTAGATATTGTAAAAGAATACAATAAAACTGATAGGCTTCATTGGTCTGATTGGAGGAATGTTCAATTCAAAGTAAAGAACCAAGAAGAAGCAGAGAAAGTATCTTTTTCTC
>JACCDP011395417.1_pt1 | contig 32095 bp, 29 predicted proteins | sample 7445841 | NCBI WGS metagenome assembly JACCDP01 (sample SAMN15323441, study PRJNA562643) | freshwater metagenome | isolation source: river surface water | place: USA:Blue River Watershed | collected 2017-08-17 | reverse complement strand
TTTTCGTCACGATCAATCTCATTGTGGGCTGCTGGTATCGCAGTCAAACTGATCCATCCTTCCTCATGTGTCATGCCATCATTGAGCCCGATCGGTTTGTCTTGTTCGATCTGCAACCTGTTGCAGACGAATGCACGGTTGGCTTCCGGAATGATGATGGTGCAGGCAGGATTCTTTTGCAACACCGGTATCAATGTTTCGGCATCAAGATGGTCTGTATGATTGTGGCTGGAACTGACCAGATCAATAGAAGGCAGAAGCGATGGATCAATGACTTTTTCTGAAATGCGGACATGTGGTTTTTCTGTGCCTTCATATTTTTTGGTGAGGGAATCGGATAGATAAGGATCGATCAAGGCACGCTTTCCTTTGTATTGAAAGAGATAGCCGCTTTGTCCCAACCACCAGATATGCAGCGCATCACTATTGGCTTGTTGCAAAATATCCTGTAGCAGTTCCTGGTCTTTCCTGATCGCTTTTATCACGGCCTCATTTGTTTTGCGCCTTCCACCATGTTGATCAGTTTTTGTTTGGCGGCCCAACGTGCAGTTTGGCTCAATCCGCAATCAGGAGCAACCGACAGTCGGTCTGCCGGAACATATTGCAAACATCGGCCGATGCGTTCTTTTACATCTTCAACTGTTTCGATGTAATAGTTCTTTACATCAATGATGCCTACTGACACATCCAGCTTTTCGGCAAAGGCTGCCAGCAATTCGATCTCTGCAAATTCACGGTTGGCCATTTCAATGTGCATCTCATCCACATTCAGGTCCAGGAAATCGGGTAGCATGGGTTTCAGGCTCCTGAAGCCAACAGGCCTTCCTTTGAAGTTGCCAAAACACAAGTGAGTAGAAAGACGGCATTTGTCCTGTATAGAGGATACGGTTTCATTGAAGATCTTGACAAAACGCTTGGTGTCTTCTTTGTAGGCATAACAACTCATGGAAGGTTCATCCAGGGTGATCTCCTGACAGCCGGCAGCTACCAGGGCCTCCAGTTCATTTTTGATAAGGGGTGTCAAAGCTGCTGTGATCTCCCATCGGTCCTTGTATTGTTTGTTGGGCAACAATCTTCCGCTGAGGGTATAAGGACCAGGCAGGCTGCATTTCAATGTTGGACCCACGGGTGCCAGTCTCTTCAATCGTTGAAATTCTTTTACGGCACCCAGTCCCTCTGGCGCAACCAGGTCTCCGATGATGCTGTGTTTGCCGCGTTGGTCATGCGCAGGGGGACCGAATTTTCTTGTTTCCGTATGATTGGGTTGTATGCCTTTGATGAAACCATAGAAAGAAAGGTTGAAGTCAAACCTGGTTTGTTCTCCATCGGTGATCACATCCAATCCGGCCTTCATCTGATCATGAATGGCGGTGATGACGGCATCTTCTGCCATCTCTTCTATGTCGGCTGCACCAAAGGAGGATAAGTGTTGGGTGGAGAATTCCAGCCAGCCAGGAAAGGGGTAGCTGCCGACAACAGTAGTTCTGATGGGAATGGGTTGCATATCGTTTAAGGTTTGAATTGATAAAGTTTTGCGAGTCGCACTGCATGCTGATCATACGCGCTTTCAAACAAGCGAACGGCCTCTTCTGTTCCAACAACATTGGCGGCACTCAACACGGTTGGGGGTTGTCCTGCTTCTGTCAGCAATGCCGCTACTCTTGCCTTGATGCAGTTGATCAGCAAGACACCTCCCAGTGTGGAGCCAGGAGCAACCGGTGTTGCAAGTCCTTCGATGGGTACCATGGCATCCCCAACGGGAGCACCTGTATCCAATATCAGATCAGAATAGTCTCCCAGTTTTTTACCGTCCTCTCGCTTGCTGTTGCTGGCATGAGAATGATCGGCACTGATGATGCTGACTACCTTGATGTTTCTGCTTTGAAAATAGGCGGCCATTTCAATTGGCACAATATTGGTGCCTCCTGATGAAATGATCAGGGCAGTATCTTCCTCTGTTACGGTAAAATTTCTCATGATCCTGTCTGCCAGTCCGCTTACATTTTCCAGGAACATGGCTTGTCGTTGGCCATTGGCGCCCACAACCAAGTTGTGGAAGGTGAGTGACAATTCCACGATGGGATTGAAGCCTGTGAAGGAACCATATCGGGGCCACATCTCTTCCACCATGATCCGGGAATGGCCAGAACCAAATACATGCACCATTCTACCGGCCAATATGGTATTGGCGAACCATTGGGATGCCTGTTCTATCAATGAATGTTGTGATTCGATCTTTTCAAGGATGCCCTTGCTTTTCTCAAGATAGGTATGGATTGGATTCATGCTTTTCCTTCTGATACAGACCATCCACCGTCGATGTGGATGTTTTGTCCGGTGATGAATGATGATTGGTCAGACAGCAATAGTGCTGCCATTCCGATGATGTCATGGGGTTTAACCGCCCTTCCTCCATCCAGTGGCTGCCTGCTGTTGACATAGGACATGATGGTTTCATTGTTGATCGCGCGTTGCGCCATGGGGGTATCAGTCAATCCCGGTGAAATAACATTGATGCGGATATTGTCTTTGGCATAATGCGATGCTGCAGCCAGGCTGAGTCCGTTGATGGCTGCTTTGGCAGCAGCATAGGCATGGGTAGAAAAATGCGTTGGCGCTGGATGATCAACCAAGACAGTGGATATATTGAGAATAGACCCGCCTTTTTTCTGCTGGAGAAAGCTTCGGATGGCTGCCCTGTTGGTTTTCATCATGGTAGTTACATTCAGGGAAAGGGTTTGTTCCCAGCCTTCATCTGTCATTTCGTGAAGAGGGCCATCCCCGAATCTTCTGCCACTTCCCCCGGCCACATGAAACAGCCCGTCAAAAGCACCGAAATGATCCATGCAGATTGCAGGCAACTGATTCACTGCATCATCCATGGTCAGGTCTGCAGAGAATGTCCAGAGATGTTCAGTTCTTTCTTCATGCCATCCTTCAATCGGCAACCCAACCGATAAAACGCGGGCTCCTTCGTGAACAAAGTGTTGGACGGCAGCTGCACCGATACCGCTGCTGCCACCGGCAACGATGATGCATTTATCCTTTAGCAGCATGTTTTCTTTTTTTCAGTTTTTCAAATGGAATGTCCAATACCTCAAAACGATCACTGCCAGGCCAGTAATAATGCCACCATTCTGTTTCAAATCGAATGAAACCGTATTTTTCCATGATGGTGCGCAGCAACTCCCGGTTATTTGTTTTTTCAACATCACCGAGTGATTGTCCATGATGGGCCGCTTCCGAAAAATCATCGAAGCCCGTGGGCATGTTGATTTCTTTTCCTGAGGAAAGATCGTACAGCGTGAGGTCAACTGCAATGCCTCTGTTGTGTCCGCTTCCTTTTGCGGGATTGGCCACATATCTTTCATCGTGGATCAATTCCCAGAATTTTTCCGTTACATGATAAGGCCTGTAGGCATCCCAGACCTTGAAACCCAGGTTCTTGCTTTTCAATTCTTTGGCGGCAGCTGCCAGGGCCAGGGCAGGTGATTTCCTCAAAAAGGTATGGTCTGTGTTGACCGGATACATCCTTAGGCCGGTAAAATTATTGTTGGAGGCATATCGCAGGTCGATGATCAGATTCGGCACTGTTTTTTGCAGATCTACCATCTCCATTTCCGGGTCTTTTTGTACTGTCTTGTCCAGTTGTTCAATGGTCTGCAAGGGTGCCAATTTGCTGGCCTGTGCATCCGCAAGGAATGGAAGCAGGAGCAACGCAAAGAGCCGGAAAATATTGAAATTCGACAAGGGATCTTTATATGAAAGTTATAGCCTACTAAGTTAACAAGAATGACCCTTATTTCCATCCGGATGCTATTCCATTCGTCCTGTTAAAATGCCTTTTCCTACTTGCTGCGGAGATAATAATTTATTGATTGATAATTATTTACATCGATTATTTGCCATTTGAACAAGATAGCCGCAATTCTGTTGTATTTTTCGGAACCATTAACCTTGCAATATTGAACAGGATCTACCTCATAGCGCTATTGTTTTTCCTTGCTTCAACGCATTCTTTTGCTCAACAAAAGGTGAATTATAGAAAAATGGCCATTGTTGACTCTGCAGTGGGCTATGCCAGCTTTTATTCCGACAAATTTGAAGGGAAAAAGACAGCCAGTGGGGAGCTGTTCAGGCAGTCAAAAATGACTTGTGCGCACAATACGCTTCCATTTGGAACGGAATTGAAAGTGACCAATCTCATGAACGGTCATTTTGTTACCGTAAAAGTCAACGACAGGCTCCATCATCGAAATCCCCGACTGGTCGATCTGTCGGCTACAGCGGCCAAAAAGCTCCATTTTGATGGGAAAGGGGTGATCAAGGTAAGGGTAGAGGTAATAAAGTCCGCTGAAAAGGACTTATCCCCAACCAAATAATAATAATTTTTACGATTCAACTCTCTGCGAGTATTTTTGTTGTACTCAAAAAACCAAACTGTTTATGAAAAGGATCCTTTTGATCATGCTTTCCGTGATACTGATGGTGGCGACCAAAGCCCAGACCGTGAAGGGAAAGAATTTTGGCGTTCAATTCACTTTGCACGATTACAAAACTGCTTCTGATCTCAAAACCCTGGGAACCAGCTCAGTGATTTCCGCACAGCAATGGAAAAAGCTCAGCAGGATGAGACCCGGAATCGCCGTCACTTACACTGAAGGGCTGAACGAATACTTCGATTTCAATGGCCGTGCGGGATTTTCCTATTTGGAATATACCCTGCCCAACCAACCTTTTGCTGCCAGTAATGGAGCGAAATCTTATTTTGAAGCCGATGCCAGCATCAACATGAAGATGACCAAAGAGGATAATTGGGTATCTCCTTATCTTTCTTTGGGAGTTGGAGCAGCCAATTGGAACGGTTATTATTCTTCCTATATCCCTGCTGGCGCTGGTTTACAAATCAACTTCTTCAACCAAACCTATTTTGTTGCCCAGGCTCAATACAGGTTGCCCGTAACTTCAAATGCGGTTGGTAATATATTCTACAGCATTGGCATTCTCGGAAATATCGGCAAGAAATAATTCTATACCGAATTCTACACCAAACGAAATTGAAAAAGGACTGAGCATTGCTCAGTCCTTTTTATTTCCCTGAAAAATTCTTTTGATCAGTCCATTCCGCTTTTTGGTGCCCGTGTCGGTAGCGGCCGGTTTGGGTACTTCCTTGGGAGTGTTTACCGGCTGTGGTTTTACCGGTTCCTTTTTTTCTGCAGGATCCTCAAACTTCTGTGACTCTGTTACCACTTTTTCTTTTCCGTCGCTGATCGGAATGTCTATGTATTCAGAGGAACGACTGGTTTCATCTCCCTCTGCGGGCAGCAGCTCCTCTGATTCCTGTAGTTTTTCATAGTCGAAGATGATCTCATTCTGCATGTTGGCAGGTGGTATGAAAGCAGCTCCGGGATCGATGTTCAGGGATTTGTCATTGAAGACCTGCTGGTGGTAATAAGCCCAGGCAGGCATCGCCATTTGGGAGCCCCCTGAAGTATAAAGCATGCGGAGGAATGGATCGTCACATCCAACCCATACGCCGGATAACAATTGTGGACTGAATCCGATGAACCAGCCATCTGCATTGTCGTTCGTGGTACCGGTTTTGCCTGCAATCTGGGCCGCAATTCCATAGGCGCCTCTCAAAGCCCTGCCCGTTCCAAAATCAACCACACCTTGCAGCATCTTTGTCATTACATAGGCCTCAGACTCACTGATCACTTCTTTGGTTTCTGCCCTGAAAGAGGCCAAGACATTGCCATTCTTGTCTTCAATCCTGCTGATGAAATAGGGCTTTACATTGAACCCTCTGCCAGGGAACATGCTAAAGGCCTGCACCATCTCTATCAGGGAAAGATCGGCAGAGCCAAGGGCAATGGAAGGATAGGGAGGTATTTTGTTTACAATGCCACATTGTTTGGCAAACTCCACCGTTCTTTCCACACCCAATTGATTGATGAGATGAACAGCGCCAGGGTTTTTGGAAAAGGCCAGGCAAATGGCCATGGGACCGCCATCCCCATCGATCATCTTTCCTCCCATGTCAATAGGACCTCCCGGCAATTCAGTTTCAGGCTTGTAGCCATTCATTACCCCCAGGGTGTACAAGATGGGTTTGAAAGTGGAACCTACCTGTCTTTTGGTTTTGATATTGACATGATCAAACTTGAATCGTTTGAAGTTGCTTCCTCCTACCCATGCCTTGACTTCACCCGTCAGCGGATCCATCGAAAGCAATCCTATCTGCATCATTTGCTTGTGATAGCGAATGGAATCAATAGGAGCCATGGTAGTGTCCTTTTCCCTTTTCTCATTCCAGGCAAAAACTTTCATGGCAACGGGCTCCATGAATGATTTTCGGATCTCCTCTTCGTCCAATCCATCTTCTTTCAGGTTGCGCCAACGGTCAGACTGCTTCATGGCATTTTCCAATACGGCTTTACCTTCCTTGCTTTTCCAAACGGATCCGTCTTTGATGTTGTTTTGGCTGCTGAAAACCTTTTGCAGATTCTGCATGTGTCTGTACACAGCGATCTCTGCGTATTCCTGCATTTTGGGATTGATGGTGGTAAAGATTTTCAATCCATCCTTGTAGATATTGTAAGGCTCGCCGGTTTTGGGATTCTCATTCTCTTTGCACCAGTTCTTGATCTCCTCTTTTAGGATCTCCCTGAAGTAGGGAGCGATCCCTGAATTTTCATCCAGCTTCAGGTATTTCAAGTTGATGGGTGCAATTTTCAATGCCCTTGCTTCTTCTTTGGTCAAAAAATCGTTTCTGACCATCTGGTCCAACACGGTATTCCGCCTGGCCATGGATGCTTTGGGATTTCGGCGCGGATTGTAACGGGTACTCCCTTTGAGGAGTCCTACCAATACTGCAGCTTCTTCTACTGCCAGTTGTCCTGGCTCTTTTTGGAAATAGGTTTTCGAGGCATTTCTGATCCCATATGTTTCGTCACCATAATTCACCATGTTGAGGTAAAGGGTGATGATCTCTTCCTTGGTGAAATTGCTTTCAAGCCTGATGGCAACGATCCATTCCTTGAGCTTGTCAATCACCCTCTTGATACTCTTGCTGCTTTCCTGTCCCAACAAGGCCTTCGCCGTTTGTTGGGTGATGGTACTGGCACCGCCTTCGCTTCCCAGGAAGACAATCGCCCTGGTAAGACTTTTGATATCGATGCCCGAATGTTCATAGAAACGTTCATCTTCTGTTGCGATCAGTGCCCGGATTACATTGGGTGAGATATCCTGGTATTTGACATTGATCCTGTCCTTGAGGTAAAATTTCCCCATGAGCGTGCCATCATCTGCATAGATCTCTGATGAGGACATCATGGAAGGGTTCTCCAGCTCTTCTATGGAGGGAAGTTTGCCAAAGAGTCCCACATAGATCAGCAATACCAAGAGGAAAAAAGCTCCCCACCCATATAAAAAAATCTTCCAGAATATCCTGACAGGCTTGGACATTTCAGGATTTTTTTTAGCATTGATCGACATGTAGTAAAACTAAAGAAAAGCCTTGTCATAAAGGGAAAGGAAACCTTAAAATTTTCCGGGCAATTGGCTGCGAATGAATTGCAGGTAGGCTTCTACCGCCTTTTCCTCCAACACTCTTTTGATGTTATCAGGTGAAATGATGAGGAATTTGTATTTATCAGGTGTCAGCCAGGGGAAGATCTCTTTGCTGGCAATGGGTGCTGTTTTTTCGATATAGGTCAGTGCATCATTCGCATTGGCAAACACGCTTATCAAAATAAAAGGTGTTGTTCCGATCTGGTTGTCCTGGATGTTCAATTTCGCAGCAGCAAACCGATCCCCATTGTATCTCGTCAGGGCTCTTTTGGCTTCATTCACAAATACCGGATCTACATTGTACAAAAGCATCAAGACAGCATGAGGGTCCGATGCAGAAAAGGAATATCCGTTTTTTGTTTCCGTAACTGCAGGAGCCTTGGTTAGTGCCGCACTGTCAATACGGGGTTTTGGCAGGTTGTACGGTTTTTCCACCGGCTTTAACACGGGGGTTTCCTTTTTAGCCGTTTCAGCCTTTTGTTGCACAAGCACTTTCTCTTCGATCCAGTCGATGGTATCTTCCTTTTGCCTGACAACGGTCATGGAGCGAAGTTCGTTTTCGATTGACTCGCGGCGATTGACCACATCCGCCAGCAGTCCCGCTTTTTCTGCCAATGGAGAATTGGGGAACTGGGCAAGTATCTGCTGCAGGGTTGCTATTGCCAAACTATCTTGCCTGTTTTTGATATAGTAAACAGAAGCTATGTAAAGCAATTGAGGCGTCCAACGGGTGCCAGGGAATGTTTGCTCAATTTTTGATTTTTCATCTAAGGCCTCTTTGAATTTACCGGAAAGGAAAAGGTCATAGATCCTGGAATAGTTTTCTGTTGCAACCGCTTCTTCTTTGCCTGCTTTTTTAGAGGCGGCCAATGGATCTTTCAAGACTGCCGAAAAATTACTGGCAGGAAAGTTTTTCTGCAGCGTTGCCTGATAAAATGCAGCTTTGGATTCGTTGCCCATTTTGCTGTAGCAGTAAGAAAGGTCAAAAAGAATTTTTTCCAATTCAGCATGATCAGGTTTTTCACTCAAGAGCTTTTCATTCCATTCGATTGATTCCCGACAGAATCCCAATTTGTCTTTGTAGATACCAGCAAGGGTTCTGAAAGCAGTATGTCTTTTTTCGTTGGACAAGTTTCGTTTTTCCAGTGTGAGCGGAAGATTTTCTGACAAGGCTTCTACGCTGAGTTCTGTTGGTTCGGTTGCTTCAGCACTTGTTGTTTTTTCCGCTTGCTGATTTTGATTGATCCCTTTGTTACCACTGATGACTTGACTTCTTCTCCAATTGTCAACATTGGGTCTTTCTCCCCATTTGTTTTTGAAGGAAATGGCTCCTTGCGCTTTTAGTGCAGGGTTGTTGAAATACCATTCTCCTTTTTTGGGTTCTGCGGGGAAAAGACTGCTGGTATTGTCCTGCAAAAGATTGTTTTTAGGACTTGTGAGGCCAGTTTTGTTATCGACTTCATCCGAAAGTCCTTTTTCTTTTCTGAGTTTCCGCAACAGTTCCCGGAGGTAGTTTTCTCTTTCTTTTTCTGATAAACCAGCAACCCTTTGCAAGCTGTCTTCATGGGCAATGATGTTGAATTGTTGGGCCAGGTCGTTGGCAACGGATTTCTTCTGATTGAGCTCTTTTTCCCTGGGCAGTCCGGCTGCATTGATGCTATCAAAATAAGTCTTTGCCAGCTCATATTTTTTGAGGTCAAAGGCCATCTCAGCAATTTTGATATTGCTTTCGTTTTTGATGCCTGGATCATTCTGGTTGAACGCATTGCTCTTCAGCAAAAGCTCAATGGCTGCAGCACTGCGACCTCTTTTTATTTCCATCTCTGCCGCTGCGGAATAAATAAGGGATCTGTAACTGGCGTATTTTTCTCTTCCCGCCATTGCCTCCAGGGCCTTGATGTTGTTATCGATTTTCTTGTCCTGATCTGTTTCCCCTGGTGTAAGACCTGTTTGATAAATCCTGGCATAGGCTTCCATAACCGGATCCGTGGTAAGAGAAACAGCTTTTTCAAAATGATCATCTGCCAATTTGTTGTTGGCCGATTGCATATAAAACTGCGCTATCAGGAAATGACGTCTTGCCTTTTCGTCGTTGTTCACCGAAACAGGCAGGCTCTTTTCAAGATAAACCGCGGATGAATCCCAGGCCCCCTGTTTGTAAAACCAATAAGACTTTAATTCGGCCAGCAAGGGAAGAAGTCTGTCCGGAAATTGATTGTCTTTGTACAGTATTTCGATCAACCCTTTGGCGTCATCATCATTGTCCTGTGCCAGCAGGGTTTTGATGACCCATATCAGGGCATCATTTCTGACAGGTCGATGGGAGGCAAGTTTGGATTCCTTGGTGGATATGCTTAGGATACTGCCATTTTCATTGGCATTCGATCCAATGTTTTTTTCGTATCCTATTTCATCCTTCTTCCTCGGTTGGAAATTGTAATTGATGTATTGGAAGACATCGTAGGCAGAATCGAATTTTTTTTGGTAGTAGTAGGATTGACCCATCAGAAAATAGAGGTCATCTACCCAATCATTTCTCAGGTCGTGCAGGAGGATGCCATTGTTGGTTTTGTAGATCACAGAATCCAACTCGGTTTTTTGGGTTGCCGTCTGGTCAAGGCTATAATTATAAAACGAAAGGATGTTGGTAAAAGTATCTTTGTGTGATTGTTTGGCAGCCATCAGAACCGCATTGATTTTTCTGTTGGCGTTGAAATAAAAATTATAGTGGGAAACAATGTTCTCTTTTACTCTTTTTACCGGATTGATCTTTTTATCCGGCGTGAGTTCAGATGCCAGTTTTCTATTTTCGTAGGCTTTGGGCTTTAGGAGGTCCGCTGCAATATTGGTCTGGGCCAGGATGGCATGGCTCAGTATCATGTTGCCAAGGGCCAGAACAATTTTGATGTGGCAGAATTTGATATGAAAAAAGCCGAATCTCACCGTCTGTAAATCTACACCGAATCCCTTGATTTTAAAAGGACCCGATTCCTGATTTAAGCATAACTTTAGCATTTGAAATCAAGGTCTACAAGCAATGAGTGAATCAACTCCCAGGCAAAGCCGTTTCAAACGTTTGACAAACCGATACCGACTGGTGATCATGAACGACCATACTTTTGAGGAAGTAGTTGTTTTCAAACTGACACGCCTGGGCGTATACATCGCCTCCTGTTTTGTTTTTGTGATGCTGGTCGGACTTACAACAGCATTGATCAGCTTTACGCCACTCAAATATTATATTCCCGGCTATGGATCCCAAAACGAAAGAAGAGAACTGACCCGGCTCAAATTGAGGGCTGATGAACTGGAGCGTCAGATGAAATACAGAGAGGCCTACTGGGAAAATGTGAAGAAAGTATTGTCTGGGCAAGCGGAACTGGTATTGGATACGGCCGTTATCAGCCTGCCCGAACTGGAAGAAGAACAGGACTGATCATGCAGGATTGGATGAAATATGCGGGACTGGGAGCGCAATTCTTTGCATCGATAGCGCTCATGTTGGCCCTGGGTTGGAAATTAGACCAATGGCTGCATCTTGAAACGCCTGTTTTGATCTGGGTATTGCCTCTCCTGATCATCATCTTCCTTCTGGTAAAACTGATCATAGAAACCAACAAAAAATCATGAAGCTGAGAAAATCATTGTTCCCCATTCTTGTTTTGTTTGTTGTTGTCAATTTGATGGGATTCCTGGCTCCTGCTCCATTGGGCTCATTGGATGTGAATGTGGAGGTTTTGCTCCTGGGCAATCTCCTGGTTTGCAGCTTGACACTGTTCTCATTTTGGATGTTGAACAAAGGGTTAAAGGCCAGCGCTACGCATACATTCATGTCCGCCGTTTACGGCTCTTTCATTCTTAAGCTTGTTGTTGCTGCGTTGGTGGTTGTGGTCTATGCAAAGATCAAGGGAGCTGCGATGAACAATTCCGGCATCTTTGCCTGTCTTTTTCTATACCTTGTTTATACTTTTTTGGAGATCAAGGGACTCCTTTTGCTGATCAAGAAAGATTGAGATGTCAAAGCGTGAAGCACCCCTGGATTTGCTTTCGGATTTTCTGCCTCCCCATACTTTTCCATTGGTAGAGCCCTTCCTGCTGCAATATAAGGTTCACCTGACGATCACCCGGTCTAGGGCAACTGTTTTGGGCGATTACCGAAATGCCCATGCAGGAAAGGCCCATCGCATCACGGTGAATGGAAATCTCAATCCCTATGCCTTTCTGATCACTTTGCTGCATGAGTTGGCTCATCTCATCACCTATTTGCGGTATGGTCACCGCGTGGCTTCCCATGGAACAGAGTGGAAGCAACAATTCAGTGATTTGCTCAAGCAGTTTCTGCTGTCGGGAATATTCCCGGCTGATATACAGGCACAACTGTTGCGCACCCTTAAAAGCCCTGCTGCCAGTTCTTGTGCAGATGATGCACTGATGCGGGTTTTGCGCAAATATGATCCTGTCCGAGAAGGATATTGCCTTGTAGAGGAGTTGTCAGTGGGGGCTCATTTCATGATCAAAAATGAAAGAAGGTTTGTTCGACAGGAAAAGGTTCGAAAGCGGATCAAGGCGATCGAGGTCGATACCGGAAAGATTTATTTGTTCAGTCCTGTTTATGAAGTGAAGATCATCTCCTGATCAAAGTGATTTCAGCATCCAGACCCCGCATCCAAAATGACCTGTATTGCCCAATGGTCCCTCCAGGTATTCAAAACCAAATTTTTCATACACCGATATGGCCCTCTTCAGTTCTGGCATGGTTTCGATGTACATTTTTTTGAAACCTTTGGATCTCGCAGTATCCATGCAAAGATTGATGAGGGCGGCCCCGATGCCGGTTCCCCTGGCTTCTGGCAACAGATACATTTTTACCAGTTCACAGGTGTCTTCTGGCAAAGCGGCACTGGGAAAGATGCCTCCGCCTCCGATGATCTTATCATTTATCCTGGCAATAAAGTAGGCTGATAGAGGGTTCTCTGCGAAGAGTTCATAGAGCGCATCGGTAGTAGCATCATAGTATACAGTACCCGGTTTGTTGGCGCCAAATTCTTCCAGACACTGTCTGATAATTTTAGCAATAGCAGGATTGTCGGGCTGTTCAATTGGGCCCATCATGTGATTAGGATGCATCTCCAAAAATACCCATTTTTTTAGTCATGGATTCAGGTATGCTTTTGGGATCGAATCAGTTTGTCCATTACATCCAAATGCGGCAGGGTGATGATAGAAAGAAAAATAAAGAGTGCAGGAATGGGATCCGTTTTGATGCCCAACCCTGTCCAGATATAGGCCATGAAAATAAAGCCAAATGCGGCCAAAAAGGTCATGGGCAGGGCGTTTTTCCATAGGGTAAGCGGGTCGCTAGCGCTTTCCTCCTCTTGATTTTTGAGGAATGAAAAAGTAATCTCAAAAGACCTTATCGCATGCCATCCGCCAAAGTAAAGGGCAAAGGAAACAAGCAGGGGCAACTGGCTGCAGAGAAATAAAATGATGATAAGGTTGAGGGAACTTATCAGTTGGAAACTTTGATCCTTTCGGAGAAAACTGGTGGTGAGGAAGATGGAAAGGAGGGTACCGGTGCTGATGATGGTTATCCATTTGTGTTCAGCAAAAAATGACCAGATCAAAAGGGTCTGTTCTTGGCCTTTTGTGATCCGTTGCACCACAGACAGTGTTTCTTCTTTGTGTGTCAACAGAATGATCGTCAATATAAAAATTCCACAGATCATCCTACCGAATGAATCCCAGAAGGAATTTCCACTCGTTGCTACCAGATCGGTTTCTCCAAAATGCCAGGCAGAGATCAGCAAAAAAATCAAGAGGCTGATGCTGGGAAAATAGACCCAACAGATAGAATAGGCAATGATCGCAAGCAAATATTTTCTCAAGAATTGCTGTATGTTGAATGACGAGACATCCTCTCGGTTGTTTTTAGCGATGATGTGATCCAGGGCACCATGGGGAATTCCTGTAGCGCCTACCAGTATCAAAAAAAATCCCAGTTGAACTGCATAGGGGATATTGCCTGTTTGTCTTTGCCATAAAAACAGCAATAGACCTAACAGTACATTTAGCCAGGTGATGACAGAGAAAATATTGAACTTGGTTTTTGGCATCTGGTTAAAAGAAAGGCCCATGTCTAGACATGGGCCCTCACTATACTTGTTTGTCTTCCTTATTTAGATTCAGAACGGCTCAGGGCATAGATTACAAGACCGAAACCAATCTTGTTTACAGCATCACCGATGTTGTAGATGATGTCCATGTCAAGTCCGAAATCAAGCTTGGCGCCAAAGAGACCACCAGGAGTACCTTGGATATAACCGATTGGATAGATAGCCCAACCTACAAGAACGAACCATGCGAGTGTTTTGACAGCCTTGGCTACAGCAGGAGATGTTGCGCCAGCAAGCTTGGCCACATCACCGAACCATACCAGGTAGACGATGTAGAAATAAGCGATACCGGAAGCGAGACCCCACTGCCAGCTGTGTGCCATGTCGATGGTTTCACCGAAGTAACCGGTTACCAGCATGACAACAGAAGCAAAGATCAGTTTCCAAAGAAGACCGGTGGTAGCACCAGCTTTTTTGGTGATCAAATAAAACTCAACGCACATCAAAGGAACTGTCAGCAACCAGTCTACATAACGGAAGAAGGTTGGAGAAACATTGTTCTCCAGGTTGTAACCCCTCATGTAGTAATAGTGAACTGCAGCGATGAAAGTGATCAACCCGGAAACGAGCACAGAAGTTCTCCATGCCTTTTCAGTGTTGCTCAGTTCAAAGAAGAAAAAAACGGAAGCTGCCATCATGGCCATGGTGCCTACAAAAAATGTAAACGCCACATAGTTGTCTGCCGCAATAGCGGCTTCGAGGAAGAATGGACTCATACGTGTATAGTTTTGGTTAAGAAATGACAAATTGATCTATAACCTCACACTACCTTGCAATCGCTAAATCCACTAAACCACGCTGCTCTTATAAAGTTCAGGAAATTTTAAGAAAATTTTCAATATTTTTTTTAAATAATTGAAAATCAGGAGGTAAGATTATAGATTTTTTTTCACAGCCCAAAGTATTTGGCTGGAAACGCCCGAGCCTATTATACTATGGATGATATGCTCGTACAATCCTTAACGGGTTGTTGCAGTGGTTAAAGTGAAAGCAGTAGCAGTAACCCCGAATGGGCTGTAGAAGCTGCTGTATGGATGATTTGCTTTCATGTATGTGAGAAAATTAATCGAAATGCGGATATTCTTGATTTTTATTTAAATTTGTTGATTAATTGCTGCTTTTTTCCCAATAAAAGATCGAAATGAGTATTAATTCTTCTGTGGAACTCGCAAGGTTCAATAATGAGGTGGGCATCCGCTACCAATTGTACAACAGTCTGTTTACGTCTTTGCCTTTTCACCGGATCGAAAAAACCGGCATCCTGCTTTCGTTGCTGCAATCCAATTGTGAGGAAGGATTCAAACGCAACATGAGTCCCCTTCAGATCATCAATGATTTCTTTTCCCGCCATACCTCTTACAACACTGAACAACAACAGCTTGATCTCATGTTCAGATTTGTGCAGTATGTTGAACGCCAAGTGGTATTGTTCGATGCACTAGAGGATGCCGCATTTCCAAAGTTGAATGACATGAAAGGCATGGGAACCCTGAAACAACTGGAGACCATGGTCAGGCAGCAGGGGAAGGATGAACAGTTGCAAAAAAAACTACGGGACTTCTGCGTGCGTCTGGTGTTGACGGCTCATCCAACACAGTTCTATCCCGGATCAGTGTTGGGCATTATCCATGATCTTGCCAAGGCCATCGCCGATAACAACCTGGATCAGATCAATATCTTTCTGCAGCAGTTGGGCAAAACCGCTTTCTTCAAAAAACAAAAGCCAACCCCATACGACGAAGCCATCAGCTTGATCTGGTACCTGGAAAATGTTTTTTATCCTGCCAGTGGAAGGATTGTCAATACAGTAAAGCAACAATTCCCTGAGGCTTACAACCAGGAAAATCCTTTGATCAGGATGGGCTTCTGGCCCGGTGGTGACAGGGATGGCAATCCCTTTGTAACAAGTGACATTACACTAAAGGTTGCCAATGCGCTTCGGGGTAGCATCATCAAGTGCTATTATCTTGACATCAGGAAGCTCAGGCGTAGGCTCACTTTTGAAGGAGTGGAGTCGAAGTTGCAGGATCTGGAAAAGCGGTTGTACGACAATATTTTTATCCCGGGATACAAAGCTGATCTCAAAAAAGAAGATGTGCTGGATACCTTGCATGCGATCAGGGAGATCATTGTTTTCAACCACAACGGACTTTTTCTCAACATGGTAGATGCATTGATCAACAAAGTGAATTTGTTTGGACTCCACTTTGCGTCGCTGGATATTCGACAGGATAGCGCTGTACATGAAAAAGTGGTGTCTGCCTTGTGCAAGGCAAATGGTAAGGGCGACTATGCAGCCCTGTCAACAGATGAGAAAATAGCCTGGTTGTCTTCCCTGGATCAGGAGCTGAATCTCCAGGCTGAAGAAGATCCCATCATCAAAGAAACCATCGCATCAGTTCAAGCGATTCGCCAGATCCAGGAAATCAATGGCAAACCAGGATGCGAGCGTTATATCATTAGTCAATGTAATAGTTCAGTAGACATCCTGGAAGTATTTGCGCTTTTTGTAGCAGGGGGATGGAAGCGGGATGCTATCTCTGTGGATATCGTTCCTTTGTTCGAGACGATCGACGATTTGAAAAATGCAGCCGGCGTGATGCAGGAGTTGTATGCTTTCCCGCTTTACAGAGAGTACTTGAAACGAAGGGGCAATACCCAAACCGTTATGCTCGGATTTAGTGATGGTACAAAGGATGGAGGGTATCTCATGGCGAATTTTAGCATCTACAAAGCCAAGCAAGAACTAACGGCCATGTCAGCCAAATACGGTGTGGAAGTGGTTTTCTTTGATGGCAGGGGAGGCCCCCCTGCGCGAGGTGGTGGCAAAACACACAAGTTTTATGCCTCGATGGGCAGTGATATTGCGAACAAGGAAATTGAGTTGACAGTACAGGGACAAACAGTGAGTTCAAATTTTGGTACGATTGATGCTGCACAGTTCAACATTGAACAGTTGATCAATGCAGGAATCGGGAGTGAGATTTTTTCCAATGGTTCCAGCACTTTCAGTCAGCAGGAGCAGGTACTCTTGCAGCAATTGGCAGAGGAAAGTTTGAAGTCATACACGACCTTGAAGAATCATCCTTATTTCCTTGATTACCTCAAGCATGCCAGTCCCCTGCGCTTCTATGCAGAAACCAATATCGGCAGCAGGCCTGCCAAGCGGGGTGCCAATGCCCGATTGTCGTTGCAGGACCTGAGGGCCATTCCATTTGTTGGAGCTTGGAGTCAGATGAAACAAAATGTTACCGGGTATTATGGCGTAGGCACTGCCTTAAAAGCGATGGAGCAGAAAGGAGCCATGCCAGAGTTGAAGGCCCTCTATCAGCGTTCTGCTTTTTTTAGGACACTCATTGATAATTGTGAAATGGCCATGAAGAAATGTTTCTTTCCCTTGACGGCTTACCTGGCAGACCATCCGCAATATGGCGAACTTTGGAGGGATATTGAGGCAGAGTTTGAATTGACCAAGCGATACATCCTGATGTTATCGGGCAAGCCCGATCTGATGGCTGATTATCCCATCGACCAGGTTTCCATTCAAACCCGGGAAAGGATTGTGTTGCCGATTCTCACGATTCAACAGTATGCATTGACCAAGGTCAGGGAGATGGAGGAATTGAATCTTCCTTCTGCTTTGAGGAGCAGTTATGAAAAGCTGGTGATGCGTTGTTCATTCGGAATCATCAATGCAGGAAGAAATTCCGCCTAGATCATTCGTTTGAATGCCCTTTGTGGATTCTTTTTTCCATTTCTTCAAATAGCCTGGTGATCGTAACCAATAGCAGGGTGGCAATAATCGGTATGAGGTACATGTTGGAGCCGATCAGGATGCTGATGGCGCTCATGGCCCAGATAAAGGCGGCTGTGGTTACACCGGTTACTTTTTGGTCGGATTTCACGATGGCACCGGCACCTAAAAAGCCTATACCAGTGGCAATCTGTCCGATGATCCTGGTAGGGTCAACATTCGGATGTTGTTCAGCCAGGTAAAATCCAAGACTAGCATACAATGTACAGCCGATGGCGATGAGGATATTGGTCCTGATTCCTGCAGGCCTGTGTCGGATTTCTCTCCCGTATCCAACGATAAAACCGCAAAGCGTGGCTGTCAAAAGTTGTGGGATAAGCCTTTGGAGGAGAAAGGGCAGCTCGTTATTGATCAGCGCTTGCATATCAAAATCCTTTCTTCTAAGGTAGCAATTAAGTACGCATGGATGCAATTGTGATTTCTCAGTACCTTTGCACAAATTATTTTTATGAACATTTTTGTAGCCGGACTACCCTACGATCTTGATGATGCTGAATTGATGGAGATCTTTGAAAAGTTCGGTGAGGTAAAATCCGCGAAGGTGGCAATGGACAAAGAAACAGGTAAAAGCCGTGGTTTCGGATTTGTTGACATGCCTGTACGCGAAGAAGCCATGGATGCCATAGAAAACCTGAATGACATCAACCTGGGCAAGAAACACTTGGTGGTAAAAGCGGCAGAAGAAAGACCTTCCGGTGGAGGAGGGGGTAGCCGTCCGGTTGGTGGAGGTTTCAACAGAAGACCATCCGGTGGAGGATATGGTGGTGGATACAATCGTTGATCCTTTTACAAATTATACAATCTTTAAGCCCTTCATTTGAAGGGCTATTTTTTTTGAAGGAAAATTTTAAAATAAGAAAGCCAGTAAGTTTTTACTGGCTTTAAGTGTGGAGAATACCGGAATCGAACCGGTCACCTCTTGCATGCCATGCAAGCGCTCTACCAGATGAGCTAATTCCCCTGGGAGTGCAAAAGTATAGCGTTTTTGGATATGAAACAAGATCGTTTTTATAGATCTTGAGCGGCGGTAGTTTTAATCAAATCCGCCACTGTTCGCCCAAACTCCTTGGAACTGGCTGGGCCGTTTCCTGTTATGATCATGCCGTCCACTGTAACCTGATCGCCGGTATAATCCGCACCATTGGTTTTGAGGGTTTCTGCACCATCTGAATAAACTGTCGCTTTTCTCCCTTTCAACAGTCCAGCATTGGCCAAGATCACTGGGGCGATGCAGATTGCACTTACGATCTTGCCATCAGCATACATTTCCCAGGCAAGATCATGTGCAACAGGATCTTTGAAGTATACTTCACTTCCCATGCCTCCAACAAAAACGACCGCTGCGTAATCACTGGCTTTTGCGTCCGAAAGGGCAATGGCGGCATTGGCTTTCCCTCCCAGTTTCCCATTGCAAACACCCTTCTGAACACTGGCAATGGTGGTTTGCAATCCTGCGGCATCTAGCACTTCTTTCGTCTCAAACAATTCCTCATCCCTGAAATTCTCAGGGGCTATGACCATTAAAACACTTTTCATCAGTTTAAATTTCTATAGTTTAAGGCAATCCAACAATGAGTTTTGAAACTTGATCAGCGAAAATTGAGATTTAATAGTTGGATCCAATTTTTGCTTCATTGCCGATTAGAGATCATAAAAATCCTAATTCCAACTTGGCTTCCTCGCTCATCCTGTCTTTTGTCCAGGCCGGAGTCCAGGTGATCTCTACAAAGACATCATTGATGCCCTCTATCTCGCGGATTTTTTGGTCCACGTCATGGGGAAGGGTTTGGGCAGCAGGACAATTAGGAGCGGTGAGGGTCATGATGACCTGCACATTGTTGATCGGAACAACATTGACTTCATAGATCAATCCCAGTTCCCAAATGTTCACCGGCAACTCAGGATCGAAAATGGTTTTCAACTTTTCGATCACTTCCTCTTTTATATGTTCAGGCGATTTCATTCCGTTGTTGTTTCTCCATAAATCCCCGCCTCGAGCTTCATCTGTTTGATCATCGCCCTCAATCCGTTGGAACGAGTCTGTGCAAGGTGTGAGCTCAGTCCGATCGAATCAATGAATGCCAAAGGAGCATCCACAATATCCTTCGGTGCTTGTCCGTTCAATACCATGATCATCAAGGATACCAATCCTTTTACGATCACGGCATCGCTGTCTCCTTCAAAATAAACCAATCCATCCTTGTAACTGGAATGGATCCACACGCTGGACTGACAACCTTTGATCTTGTAATCATCGGTTTTGAAGCTTGGATCAAGAGGAGAAAGTTTCTTGCCCAGGTCAATCAGGTATTCATATTTCTCTTCCCATGTTTCAAACATGGAAAAATCATCCATCAATTCCTGTTCTATTTCCAATATGGGTTTTGCTGCTTTCATTACCGGAGCATGTTGAGTGATTTTTTCAAGGCCTCCATGAATGCATCAATCTCTTCTATGGTATTGTAAGCAGCAAAAGAAATCCTCGTGGTACCCACGATACAAAGCCGCTGCATGAGGGGTTGGGCACAATGGTGGCCGGTGCGGACTGCAATGCCCTGGTTGTCGAGCAAGATGGCCAGGTCCTGCGGATGCACGCCTTCCACCACAAAAGATATCACGCTCACTTTTTCAAAAATATCGCCTATGATGCGAACATCCTTAAAATCTCTTAGCTTTTCTGTTGCATATCCCAGCAGCAGGTTCTCATGGGCTCTTATGCGGTCCTTGCCTGTATCCTTGATGAAATCGATGGCCGATTTCAATGCAATGAAATCAGCAATATTGGGAGTGCCGGCCTCAAATTTGAAAGGCAGCTCATTGTAAGTTGTTTTTTCAAAGGTCACTTCCTTGATCATCTCCCCTCCGCCCTGATAAGGCGGCATGGCTTCGAGCAAAGCTTTTTTCCCATAGAGGATGCCTGTGCCAGTGGGACCATAAACCTTGTGTCCTGAAAAGACGAAAAACTCGCAGTCAAGTGACTGCACATCGATGTCAAGGTGAACACTCGATTGAGCGCCGTCTATCAACACATGCGCACCTTGTGCATGCGCGAGGTGGATGATCTCTTCTACGGGATTGATCACCCCAAGGGCATTGGATACATGCACCACCGCCACCATTTTGGTTTTGCTGTTGAGCATATTTTTATATGCCTGCATATCCAATATACCATTGTCGTCAATGGGTATCACCCTCAGTTTGGCGCCTTTTGTTTCAGCAATCATCTGCCAGGGAACTATGTTGGCATGATGCTCAAGAGAACTAATGATGATCTCATCTCCCTCTTTCAAAAACGCAGATCCCCAGGATTGCGCCACCAGGTTGATGCTTTCGGTAGTACCCTTGGTGAAGATGATTTCTTCAGGATATGCTGCACCTATAAATGCAGACACTGCATGTCGGGTGGCTTCAAAAGCGGCTGTGGCTTCATCTGCCAATGTATGCAGACCGCGGTGAATGTTGGCGTTGTATCCGGAATAATAAGATGTCAATGCATTAATTACCTGTTGGGGTTTTTGTGCGGTGGCTGCATTGTCAAAATAAACCAAATCCTTCCCTTTCACTTTCCTGGAAAGGATCGGAAACATCGATCGGATTTTTTCTATATCGTATACAGCTGCATTGCTCATTTAGAAATCGAATGATAGCCTTTCTGAAATAAGCTTGTCTGCATATTCCCTGATGGCTTCGTGTTGGATTTGGTCAAGTATGTCTATTGCAAAGGCATGCAAGAGCAGCGCTTTGGCTTTTTGCTCAGAAATGCCACGCGCTTTCAGGTAGAAAAGCGCATCCTCATCCAACTTGCCGATGGTGCAACCATGCGAGCATTTTACATCATCCGCAAAGATCTCCAACTGTGGTTTGGTGTTGGCAGAAGCATGATCTCCCAGGAGGATATTTTTGTTGGATTGATAAGCATTTGTTTTCTGCGCATCCTTTCTCACAAAGATCTTCCCATTGAATACACCCGTTGATTGCTCATCGAGAATGCCTTTGTACAACTCATTGCTGAAGCAATGCGGCATGGCATTGTCCACGATGGTATGATTGTCGGCAAGGGTATCCCCATTCAGGAGATAAAGCCCATACATATGGCTCTCACCATGTTCGGCCTCCATGACCATGTTGAGGTTGTTCCTCACCAGCTTTCCACTGAGGGTCAGTGTAACGGCATGGGTCAGGCATTTACCCAGTTGACGGATATGCGTAGTGCCGCTATGGTTGCTCTTGGCTCCTTCGTTTTGAATCTTGACATAGTGTAGCACTGCATCTTGTGCCGCACAGATCTCGATCACTTCATTGGTCAGGCTTTCTCCTCCGCCAATGTTCACATAGGTTTCCATGATGCTTGCTGTGGATACCTCTGCAGCATTTACCAAGATCCTGGGCTGACTGAATGCATAGCCATTGGAGCTGTCCGTGAAATGATAGATCACAATAGGCTGATCCAAGGACTTGCCTTTGTTCACCCTGATGTAAACACCCCCTGCAGCAAAGGCAGCGTTGAGGGCATTGATGCCATCGGGATGGTATTTCTGGCTGTGACCGAGATGAAGGTTCACAAATTCAGCATCTTCATCGCCTGCAGCAGTTTCCAGTGGTTTGACAACCAGCGAAGCACTGTCGTCCTGAAAAGATGACAAACCTGCCTGGTATCTACCATTCAGAAAAACGATTCGGTTCGCATGGTCTGTGCCCGGCAATTGATGGGCAGACAGTGTTGCTGCACTTAGCTGTGCATCTGTTGCAATAACCAGATTGTCAGCATAGGCATTTCTGATCCGGGTATATTTCCACTCTTCGTGTTTGATCGCTGGCAATCCCAGTCCCGCAAATGTTTTCCAGTTGTCCGACTGAAATTCATGGAGCGGAGAGGAGGGATTCTCCTGCGATGCAAAAGCTTTTGTAAGGTTGTTGATCACTTCCATTTTACACAGTTTCCTTTTCCAGTTCAGCTTTGATGAAATCGTATCCTTTCTCTTCGAGTTCCAATGCCAGCTCCTTGGTGCCGGAGCGCACAATTCTTCCTTTGTACAAGACATGCACAAAGTCAGGCACGATATAATCCAGCAGACGCTGGTAGTGGGTTACCACCAGGAAGGCATTGTCTTTGGAGCGCAACTGGTTCACACCATTGGCCACGATGCGGAGGGCATCGATATCGAGTCCTGAATCGGTTTCATCCAGTATGGCCAGTTTGGGTTCCAGCATGGCCATCTGAAAAATCTCGTTGCGTTTCTTTTCGCCACCGGAGAATCCTTCGTTGAGGGAACGGGAAAGCAGCGACTGATCGATCTCCACCAGTTTCATTTTCTCTTTCATGGTTTTCAGGAACTGTGCAGCATCCAATGGTTCCTGTCCCAGGTATTTTCTTTTTTCGTTGACTGCCGTCTTGATGAAGTTGGTAGTGCTCACACCCGGAATCTCCACAGGATATTGGAAGGCGAGGAAGAGGCCTTCTTTGGCGCGGTCTTCGGGAGACATTTCCAGCAGGTCTTTTCCGAGGAAATCAACAGATCCCCCGGTCACTTCATAATCTTCACGACCTGCCAATACGGATGCCAGGGTGCTTTTCCCGGATCCATTGGGGCCCATGATGGCATGTATCTCGCCTGGCTTGATCTCCAGGTTGATGCCTTTGAGGATTTCCTTTTCTTCAATTCTTGCCTGCAGGTTTTCGATCTTTAGCATATGCTTGTTTTGTCTTTTTAAATTGTTGGTTAACCGACACTTCCCTCGAGACTGATGGCCAGAAGTTTTTGGGCTTCGACCGCAAATTCCATGGGCAATTGGTTCATCACTTCCTTGGCAAAGCCGTTGATGATGAGGGCAACGGCCGTTTCTGTATCGATGCCACGTTGGTTGCAATAGAAGATCTGGTCTTCCCCGATCTTGGATGTTGTTGCTTCGTGTTCAACGATGGCCGTATTGTTTTTCACTTCGATGTAAGGGAAGGTATGCGCACCGCATTTGTCACCCAACAACAATGAATCACATTGTGAGAAGTTTCTGGAATTGCTCGCATTTTTCGCAACACTTACCAATCCGCGGTAGGAGTTCTGGCTCTTGCCGGCAGAGATGCCCTTCGAAACGATCCTGCTCCGGGTGTTCTTCCCTATGTGGACCATTTTGGTTCCGGTATCAGCCTGTTGGAAATTATTGGTCACAGCTACAGAATAGAATTCACCGATGGAATGATCTCCTTTCAGGATCACACTGGGATATTTCCAGGTAACGCTGGAACCGGTTTCCACCTGTGTCCAGGAAATCTTGGAATGATCACCGGCACAGATGCCGCGCTTGGTTACGAAATTGTAGATACCTCCCTTGCCTTCTTTGTCGCCAGGATACCAGTTCTGAACAGTAGAATATTTCACTTCCGCTTTTTCCATGGCCACAATCTCCACCACGGCAGCATGCAATTGATTCTCATCGCGCATGGGAGCCGTACAACCTTCGAGGTAGCTCACGTAGCTGCCTTCTTCGGCTACAATCAGGGTTCTTTCGAACTGACCGGTATTGGCAGCGTTGATCCGGAAATAGGTAGAGAGTTCCATCGGACAACGAACTCCCTTGGGAATATAACAGAAAGAGCCGTCGCTGAATACCGCAGCATTCAGCGCGCTGAAGAAGTTGTCGGTAGCAGGTACCACTGATCCCAAGTATTTCTTGATCAGTTCCGGATGTTCCTGAATGGCTTCACTCATGGAGCAAAAGATCACACCCACCTTGGAAAGTTCTTCCTTGAAAGTAGTGGCCACAGAAACACTGTCGATCACCGCATCCACGGCTACTCCTGAAATGCGCTTTTGCTCATCCAGTGAAATGCCGAGCTTTTCGAAAGTCTTGCGCAATTCAGGATCGATTTCATCCAGACTATTGGGGGCTACTTTTTGTTTGGGGGCGGAATAGTAAATGACATCCTGAAAATTGATGGCAGGATATTGCACATTCGGCCAGGTAGGTTCCTCCATGGTCAGCCATTGGCGGTAGGCCTTGAGGCGGTATTCCAGCATCCATTCCGGTTCATTCTTTTTGGCTGAAATGAAACGCACAATGTCTTCACTCAAACCCTTGGGGGCCTCATCAGCCTCGATATCGGTCACAAATCCGTATTTGTATTCCGACGAGGTGATCTGTTCTAAAATATCATCATTTTCCTCTTGCATGTCTGTTTCATTTTGGAACCGCAAAATTCCACATTTTAACCCTAGATAAAAAGTCTATTGGCAGTTTCGGGAAAGAATGTGGGTCTTTTTTCCCGATTTCGTAACAACAGACCCTAGCTTTGGTTCACAATGGGTACAACTTAGTTCATTGATTATCTGTTTATTAAGTAGTTTTGAACAAATCGCGTACATGTACAAAAACTGGTTGCAGGAGTTTTACCAAAGAGAGATCGGAGGAGAAGCCAGGATCTTTCAGTCACCCGGCAGGATCAACCTGATTGGAGAACATACTGATTACAATGGAGGATATGTCCTACCAGCGGGAATTGACAAAGCCTGTTACCTCGCCATCGGTGAAGCTTCAGGCGATTGCACCCTCATTGCCTACGACCTCAACGAAAAGATCAGCCTGAACAATTGCCCGCCCAACCTCTCTTCCAACCACTGGATCAACTACCTGATGGGGGTCCGCCATGCTTATGAAAAAAGAGGGTTCAAGATACCGCATGTCAACATGTTGATCCGCTCAGATATCCCCATTGGAGCCGGACTCAGTTCTTCAGCCGCTTTAGAATCTGTTGTGGCTTATGCCTTCAATGCAATCTATGGATCAGGATTCTCCCAACTCGAGTTGGCAAAGATTGCCCAGGAAGCAGAGAATGATTATGTGGGATTGAAGTGTGGCATCATGGACATGTTCGCCAGCATCCACGCGAAAAAAGACCATGCCATTCAATTGGATTGTCGCAGTCTTGAATTTCAATATGTCCCCTTGCAGATGGATGGCATCAGCATCCTGCTTTTCGATACCTGCCTGAAACACGAACTCGCATCATCTGCCTACAACCAGCGCAGGGAAGAATGCGAAACGGTTGTCCGCTATTGGCAGGCTCAGGGAGCAAATGCCACATCGCTGCGCGACGTATCCCGCTCCATGCTCATGGAGGCCAGGCCTCATCTCGATCCGATTTGTTTTCAAAGAGCATCATTTGTCCTTGATGAAAACGAAAGAGTGATGGCATTTGCAGCTGCCATGCAGCAGGGAGACTGGAAAGCTGCGGGTGCACAGATGGCAGGCTCTCATGCAGGGCTTCGGGATGAGTATGAAGTCAGTTGTCCCGAGTTGGATCATCTGGTGAAAGTAGCCTCTCAACAAGAGGGCGTATTGGGTTCCCGGATGATGGGGGGTGGATTTGGAGGCTGTACCATCAACCTGGTTAAAAATGAAGTCATGGAGCAGGTCATAGAAAAGACCAGCGCTTCCTACAAGAAAGCTTTTGGTGTTGAGCCAAAACATTATATTGCAACTACAGGCGATGGTGCCTGTGAGCTTTAATTTATTTCATGAAGAGATTGCTTGCCATGGTCTTGTCGTTAGGGGCGGGGCTTGCCTCTTGCGTCATCACACCTGAAGAAATGGAACATTCCCCCATCGATCCCAAAAGAGCAGCAGCTTTTGCGGCAAAAGACAGCAATGGAAATGAGGTGGCCCTTTATACCTTGCGCAACAAAAACGGCATGATCGTGGAATTAACCAATTATGGTGCCACCATCGTTTCCATCAATGTTCCGGATAAAAAGGGTAAAGTGGAAAATGTAACCTTGGGGTATGAAGATCATGCAGGCCTTGCTGCAGGCGGTTCTTATTTTGGTTGTGTGGTGGGTCGATATGGAAACCGCATCGCCAAGGGAACTTTCAAGATCGATGGTGCGGAATACCATGCACCGCTCAACAATGGTGTTAATACCTTGCATGGCGGCATCAAGAGCATAGACAAACAGGTATGGAAGGCAAGGCTGATGAACGATGCCGTAAGTTTCAGCATCACAGTACCGGATGGTGAAAATGGTTATCCCGGCAACCTAAAACTCAAAGTGGTTTATTCACTCCGCGAAGACAACAGCCTTGCCATCGATTATACTGCTACAACCGATAAAGCAACGGTTATCAACGTGACCAACCATGCTTATTTCAACTTGTCTGGAGATCCAACCCAAAAAATCCTTGATCATGAATTGATGATCCATGCAGACCGCTTTACTCCAGTTGACAGCACCTTGATTCCAACAGGAGAATTAAGAGCGGTGAAGGGTACTCCCTTTGATTTTACCCAAGCGAAAGCCATTGGAAAAGATATTGATGCCACTTACGAGCAACTGCAATTCGGTGGAGGATACGACCATAATTTCGTATTGAACGAAAGAGATCCCCAAGCACCTGCAGTTGTTGTGACAGAAAAAAATTCGGGAAGAAAAATGGAAGTATTTACCACTGAGCCTGGTGTGCAATTCTATACCGGTAATTTCCTGAACGGCAATGAAAAGGGCAGGGGTGTAGCTTACCAGCATCGCACCGGATTCTGTTTGGAAACGCAGCATTTTCCTGATTCACCCAATCAGCCATCTTTTCCCACAACGCTCTTGAAACCAGGGGAGACATTCAAGAGCCAGACCATCTATCGATTTGGGATTGATGGTGAAAAATGATTTTCTAAAATTTGATCTCATTCCATCCACATGAAATATTTATTGGGTTTTGATATTGGTTCTTCCTCCGTCAAATGTGCCTTGCTTTCCATCGATAGTGGGGAGTGCGTGGGTACTGCTTTTTCACCATCTGCAGAAATGGCCATCTCATCACCACAGCCGGGATTTGCTGAACAGGATCCTGAGACCTGGTGGAGAGAATTGAAGAATGCCATGCAATTGTTGCAGGACGAATGTGACTTCAAAAAAGACGAAGTAGCTGCCATCGGGATTTCTTACCAGATGCATGGCTTGGTGGCGGTTGATCGTGAAGGGAATCCGGTGAGACCATCGATCATCTGGTGCGACAGTCGCGCTGTCAACATTGGCAATACAGCGTTTCAAACATTGGGTGAGGATTTTTGTCTGACCCATTATCTCAACTCGCCGGGCAACCTCACTGCTTCCAAATTGAAGTGGGTGAAAGACAACCAGCCGGATGTCTATGCAAAGATTCACAAGGTGATGTTGCCGGGCGACTATATTGGCTATAAGCTTACTGGCGAAATGCGCACAACGCAATCCGGTTTGTCAGAAGGCATCTTATGGGACATGCAAAAAGATGGTCTTGCATCAGACCTGTTGAAGCATTATCAAATCGACGAAAGATTGATCTGCCAAACGGTTCCTCAATTTGGTGAACAAGGTTTTCTGACAATGGAAGCAGCTGCAGCATTGGGTCTGCAAGAAAACATCCCCGTTTGTTATCGAGCGGGTGATCAGCCGAACAATGCGTATTCGTTGAATGTATTGAAGCCTGGAGAAATTGCCGCAACAGCGGGAACTTCCGGTGTGGTCTATGGTGTGATCGATCAGCCCAATCATGATCCGGCTTCCCGCGTGAATACTTTTTTGCATGTCAATCATAGCGCAGAGCAAAAGCGATATGGTGTTTTGTTGTGCATCAATGGTACTGGCATCCTGAACAGCTGGCTGCAGAAAAATGTTTTCAGCGGATTGTCTTATCCAGACATGAACAAACTAGCCTCTAGCGTTCCGGTAGGATCTGATGGATTGTTGTGTTACCCCTTCGGAAATGGTGCAGAAAGGGTATTGGAAAATGCGGATCCCGGATCGATGATCAGGAACCTGCATTTCAATCGGCACAACCGTGCTCATTTGGCAAGAGCTGCACAGGAAGGCATTGTATTCGCCTTGTATTATGGGATTGAAGTGATGGTGGAAATGGGACTCAATATCAATACCGTGAGGGCCGGAAAGGCCAATATGTTCCAAAGTGAAATCTTTGCAGAGGCTTTTGCAAACACCACTGGAGCCACGATTGAGTTGTTCAATACCGATGGAGCACAAGGTGCAGCCAGGGCTGCAGGAGTCGGGGCTAAAATATTTGCCAATACGGATGAATCTTTTGAAGGGTTGAAGGTATTGACACGCATAGCGCCACAAACAAAACTGAGAGAGCAATATCAGTCGGCTTATGAACACTGGAGAAAAAATTTTATTCATTGACAACATAAAACAACACACATGTCAGTCACACTCGGAAACAAGGAATTCTTTCCTGGCATTGGAAAGATTCAGTATGAAGGAAGAACATCGGATAACCCGCTAGCTTACAAATGGTACAATGAAGACCAGGTGGTAGCCGGCAAAACCATGAAAGAGCATTTCAAGTTTGCTGTTGCCTACTGGCATAGTTTCTGCAATACGGGCGCAGACCCCTTTGGTCCTGGTACCAAGCGCTATGCATGGGACAGTGCTGCGGATGCAGTTGAAAGAGCCAAGGACAAGATGGATGCGGCTTTTGAATTCATCACCAAGTTGGGCATACCCTATTATTGCTTTCATGATATTGACCTGGTCGATGAAGGATCAAATTTGTCTGAATACGAAAGCAACCTCGCCGCGATTGTTGATTATGCGGGACTAAAACAAAAAGCCAGTGGCGTAAAATTATTATGGGGCACTGCCAATGTATTTTCCAATCCCCGTTACATGAACGGAGCCAGTACCAATCCAGATTTTGCTGTGGTGGCACATGCAGCTACGCAAGTGAAGAATGCACTGGATGCTACCATCAAATTGGGTGGAGAGAATTATGTTTTCTGGGGTGGAAGAGAAGGCTATATGACGCTCCTGAATACAGACATGAAGAGAGAGCAGGAGCACCTGGCCCGCTTCCTGCATGCAGCCAAAGATTATGCCCGCAAGAATGGATTCAAAGGAACTTTCTTTATCGAGCCCAAACCCTGCGAGCCTACCAAACATCAATATGATTATGATTCAGCAACGGTGATCGGTTTCTTGCGCCAACATGGATTGGACAAAGATTTCAAATTGAATGTGGAAGTGAACCACGCAACCCTGGCGGGGCATACTTTCCAGCACGAACTGCAGGTAGCTGCGGATGCGGGCATGTTGGGAAGCATCGATGCCAACAGGGGTGATTCACAGAACGGCTGGGACACCGATCAGTTCCCCATGAACCTGAATGAACTGGTGGAATCCATGCTCATCATCCTGGAAGCAGGCGGTTTTGGTGGGGGCGGTGTCAATTTTGATGCCAAGATCAGAAGGAATTCAACAGACATGGAAGACCTTTTTTATGCCCATATCGGCGGCATGGACTCCTTTGCTCGTGCCCTGGTGGTGGCCGACAAGGTATTGCAGGAATCTCCCTACAAGGAGTTCAGGAAAAACCGCTATGCATCCTTTGATTCCGGAGAGGGGCAAAGGTTTGAAAAGGGCTTGCTCAGCCTTGAGGATCTAAGATCCTATGCCTTCCAGCATGGGGAACCAAGGCCTACAAGCGGACGCCAGGAGTGGTTGGAGAACATCATCAACCAATATATTTGATGAACAAGAACTAAGGATTTAAATATTTCCTTAAATCCTGTTTATTTAAAGGGTATTATTTTGATTATTTTCAAAATAATACCCTTTTTATTTGAATGTTTAAGGTAAGTTCAAAAAAGTTGGGGCTTTCTTTCGCAAAATTGTTAAAAAATATTTAACATTGTACCGATTTGGACTGCGCAATCGGTCAAACAAGTCTATTTTATAACCAAATAAACAACGTCAAACATGAGAAAATTGGCCTCTGTGCTGGCGATCTGCTTGCTCTTCGGCATGACAGCTTTCGCCCAGACAAGATCCGTTTCAGGTGTTGTCAAAAGTGACAAAGGCGAAGCAATCGCCAATGCTACTGTGACTGAAGCGGGAACCAATAACGCCGTAAAAGCGGATGCTTCCGGCAATTTCAAAATCCAGATCCAGGCAAAGGGACAGCTCAGCGCCTCTGCAACTGGTTTCACCACAAAGGTTTTCAATGTATCCGGTAACAGTGTTACCCTGATCTTGGCAACTGCTGAAACCCAAATGCAAGAGGTGGTGGTAACTGCCTTGGGTATCCAAAAGCAGCCCCGTCAGCTGGGTTATTCTACTGCCAAGGTGTCCGGCAAGGAGGTTACTGCTGCAAGAGCGGTTAACATCCAGAACGGTCTGACTGGTAAGGTTTCCGGTTTGAACATTGCCACTGTAAACAATGGTGTGTTCGCCGACACAAGGATCACCCTTCGCGGTATCCGTTCTCTTACCGGTAACAACCAGCCCTTGTTGGTTGTAGACGGAATTCCCATCTCACTCGGTTTCCTGAACAGGATCAACCCTAACGACGTAGAAGACATCAACATCCTGAAAGGTGCCTCTGCAGCATCGCTGTACGGTCCAGACGGTGTAAACGGTGTAATCGTGGTGAAAACCAAGCGTGGTTCTAAAGCAGCCAATCCGGTAATCACTATCAGCAATACTACTCAGTTTGAAAGAGTTGCCTTCCTGCCAAAGTTCCAAATGCAATTCGGTCAGGGTTCCAGCATCGACCAGAATGGTATCGGTGTTTATGATCCGGTTGAGAACCAGCAATATGGTGACGAGTTTGATGGATCTGAAAGAGAATTTGGACGCCCAAATGACAAAGGAGAAGTGCAAAAGACGCTCTATTCAGTTTTGGATGGTGAAAAACTTCGCTACTTCAACACCGGTGTTACCTCTCAAAATGATGTATCTATCTCTGCCAAGGATTTCTATTTGTCTTTTCAGGATGCCAATATCGCAGGTACCCTTCCGGGCGACAAAAACAGAAGGACTACTTTCAGCTTCAAAGCTGCCAAAGAATATGGCAATTTCACAGCTGATTTCACCCTCACCTATACCAAGTCTCAGTATGACGTAGCACAGAACGGTGCTTATTGGGAAGTATTCAATACTGCCCAGAACATTCCTTTGACCCGCTACAGTGACTGGAGAAATGATACTTGGGCCAGCCCTAATCATTATTTTAATGATTATTATACAAACCCATATTTCATCAAGGACAGGGCCCGTTCCAGAGGAACTACCCATGACCTGATTGGTACTACCACGCTGACCTACAAGATTCGCCCATGGTTGACGGCTACCTATCGTTTGGGTACTACTGTAAATTCAAACTATTCAAAGAGTACTTCTGAAGCCTTCACCTATTCTCCTTATGCAAAAACATCAGGCAAGTACAACTCTGTTAATGACATCTTTGCGGGTGTTTCTGATGGCCAGAGCATTGGAACCCGGATCACTTCTGAGGCCTTCTTGAGCGGTCAGAAAGATTTTGGCAAGTTCTCTGTGGATGGATTGGTTGGTCAGTCTTATCGTGAAACCTTCTCCAAGTCTGTTGGAGTTTCCGGTGGAAACTTGATCATTCCAACTCTTTTCAATATCTCCAACAGAACAGGTGAGCCAGGGGCCAGCGAAAGTTTTGCTGAAACCAAGCTGATGGGTGTTTTCGGAAGGGCACAGATCGGTTATGACAACTGGGCCTTCCTCGAAGGAACCGTTCGTAACGA
>JACCDP010100289.1_pt1 | contig 32108 bp, 43 predicted proteins | sample 7445841 | NCBI WGS metagenome assembly JACCDP01 (sample SAMN15323441, study PRJNA562643) | freshwater metagenome | isolation source: river surface water | place: USA:Blue River Watershed | collected 2017-08-17 | reverse complement strand
CTTCATGCCCGCACCCTGGACCTGCTTGAGCTGCTAGAGCAAGCCGTCACCGACCTGGTGGCCACCACCTGGGGCCCCGATGACAACGGCGCCTGCCCCGCCCCCGATGGCACCAGCAGCGACCTCCAGTCCACCCTCGACAAGATCCGCCGCGAGGCCGGCTCCATCTGTGAGCCGGCAAAGGACTTGTGGGATCCCGGCGCCGACGTGCAGCGCACCGCTGCCTGGAGGGCCTGATGTTGTTCCTCCTGACCTGCCGCAGCCCCCAGCGCAGCGCCACCGGCCGCCACCCCGTCCAGCGGGTGGAGCTGGCGGCTGATGCCACCTGGCCCCCGATTGCGGTGGCCGCCGCCTACCAGCGCCAGCACCCCGCCATTGAGGTGATCGGGTGCGAAGTGGCGGAGGGGCAGCCGTGAGCCGCCGTCGCCGCCGCCCCGGAAAACTGCAGGACCCGTGGTTCTGGCTGGGGTTCTGGGGATCCCTTTTCGTTTGCTTTGCCCCTGGTGGCCTGATCGATCGCGGTCGCCAGGCCGGCAGCACCGCTCCTTCCACCTTCACCGCAGATCGATGAACACCTCGATCGACTTCTCCGCCCTGGCCGCCTTCGTGTTCGTCGCTGGCTTCCTGTGGGGCGTGACCTTTGCCGCAATCCGGAGATGACCGTCACCACTTCCCGGGCCACGCCCGCCACGGCCTTCTGCGCCTCCTGTTACGCCGCCGTTCCCCATCGGTTCGGGGCGTGCGTGTTCTGCTCCACCGATCTCATGGCCCCTCCCACCCGCACCGATCGCTACTCCCTCAACTGGTTCGAGCCCAGTAAAGGCCTGCCCAGCAAGAAGGACTGGCACGGCTCCGCCAGCTTCCCCGCCAACGGCATCGCCGACTGCCTGGTGTCAGCGGAGCAGCTGATGGCCGAAGGCTTTGCCGTGCTGATCACGCCCCCCTCCGTCCGCGTCGTGGATGCCGACGCCTCCACCGTCTACCCCCACCAGCTTGCCGCATGATCACCGCCACCAGTCGCTTTACGGGCCTTCCCGGCCCCCGCGCCGATCGCTTCCGCATCGGTGACCAATGGCGCGGCCCCAATGGCCTCACCTACCTGGTGCGCCGTGGCGTCGCCGAGAAGGCGGTGCTGCTGGTGCCGCTGCAGGGGGGCAACAAGTTGCACTTCCGCCGCGAATCGGTCGAACGGTTCCAGCGCGTCAGCTGGGGAGGGCAGCCATGAGGTGCCTGCCCGCTGATCGGCTGCAGGAACGCCAGCAGCAGATCCTCCGCGCCGTCCTTGACGCCAAGCCTGCCCCGTCCGTGCGGGAGCTGCAGGCCGCTGTGGGGCTCAACTCCAGGTCCCAGACCCAGAAGCACCTCGCCGAGATGGAAGCCGCTGGGCTGCTGTCGCGGGTGCCGATGGTTCACCGCTCCCTCCGCGTCACCGCCCTGGGCCGTCAGGCCCTGCTCGATCCCACCGCATCCCAGCCATGACCTACCGCATCACCCCCGTTCAGCTCGCAGTTCATCCTGAGGGCACCTTTTGCTGCGACCCCGACGCCGCCACGGTTGTGACCCTGCAGGGAGAAGAGGATCTCTTTTCGATCCGCCAGGGCGATCACGTTATCTACGTGAGCACCGAGGAACTGGAGCCACTGTTTGAGGCCTGCAAGCAGCTGATGGAGCAGCAGCCCGAACGGCCCGCCCAGTCCGCCCCGGTGGATCCCTCAGCTGCAGAGCAGCAGCCTTCCGAAGCCTCTACCCCGGAGCCGGCCCCTGCAGTTGTGGTCCGAGGCGTGGACGGCACCCTGATCGACGCGGCAACTGGCGAGCCCGTCGTCGCTTGGATGCCATGAGCCGCAGCATCCGCCCCACCCACACCTGGGCCAAAGGCGCCGCCGCCTGTGCTGCGCAGCGGGCCTTCCTGTACTCCAGCGACCGGGCCCGCAGCCGCCGTGAGCAGCAGACCTACAACGTCCTCCGCCGGCTGGTGTTCGGGGAGCCCGAGGAGCAGGCCCAGCAACGACTCAAGGCGCTGCGGAAGCGCAAGGCCGATGCCTGAGCGATTTGATCACAGGAAACCTCAGCAGCACGCCAATCCGTCGTTATGGCTGACCGCAAGCTCACCGCAGCCGCTTCGGCGATTGAGCGCTACGCCCGTCAGCAGCTGCCGCAAAGCAGCAAAGCCTTCGGGGAGTTCATGTATCACGCCGAGCTGCTGCGCAAAGGGCACGTCTCTGTGCATCGCCAGGACGCAAAGCAGTTGCCTGCCAAGTATCAGCAGGTCATTCAGTCGATCTGGACCAAGCAGGGCTGAGCGTTTGTTCGCCAGGGGTCGCAATGCCTGACGGTTTCGGCCTTCCCTCGTTCCTGCGCAAGGAACACAGGTTCTGGCTGCTGGCCTACTCCCAGGACGACGAGGACACCCCTGCCCGCGCCGAGCGCGTCACCATCGCCACCCGCCCCGGTGGTGACCCGATGCCCCAGCTGCTGCAGGCCGCCCATGACCTGCTGCTGGCGGATCCCAGCCACTACGAACTGCTGGCCCACCGTGGCGCCAACCCCGAGCCCGCCAGCGGCGCCCAGGTGGTGGCCCGGCTGAGCCGTGAACCCTTCAACGAATCCCTGCCCTGGTCGGCGTAGCTCCGGCCAGAGCAAAGACAAAACCTATCCGCGTTTCATTCAATGCCATCAGCCGAAAGACAGATGCCGCTGAACCTGGCCGGCTTTCCGCAGGTGCAAGCGCCGGTCAAGCGCCGCTGCCACCTGATTGCCAATCAGCACTGGAGGCCGGAGCACATCATCTCCGGTTTCACAAGGAGCCAGCTTGCTGCGGTGATTGCGACGACCGTGCTCCCGAACATGGATCTGGTGTTCACCACCACCGAGATCCTCGACTACATGGAGCAGGCGTTCGGACTGGATGCGTCTGACCTTCCCACCGTCTCGCAAGGCAAGCCAGGCCGCCGGATGCGCTGGCGGCAGCAAGCGTCAGATGCCCTGACGATCCTGCTCAACGAGAAGGTGCTTGAGATGGTCTCCACCAGGCGCTACCGAAAGGTCACGATCGCCGACCGATCACAAGACGACGCGACTTCCTGACAACTCCCGCCCCTCATTTCGCCCTGCCCTACCCCTCATGCTGAAGAACGACCGCTGGATCCGCGAGCAAGCCGCCGCCGGCATGATCACGCCGTTCGCGCCGGAGCTGGTGCGGGCTATCCATTGCGACGCAGCTGATCCGAACTGGGGAGGCATGTCCATCCCAGCTCTCAGCTACGGCTGCTCCTCCTACGGCTACGACCTTCGCCTGTCCCCCAAGGAGTTCCAGGTCTTTCGCCACGTGCCTGGCACGATCATGAACCCCAAGCGGTTCAACCCCGCCAACCTGGAGCAGGTGCCCCTGCACAGCGATGAGGACGGCGATTTCTTCATCCTCCCAGCCCACTCCTACGGCCTGGGGGTGGCCTTGGAGCGCCTGGCGATCCCCGCCAACATCACCTGTCTTTTTATAGGCAAAAGTACTTACGCTCGCATGGGGGTGATCGCCAACCTGACCCCCGGGGAAGCCGGCTGGCAAGGGCACCTCACCCTGGAGTTCAGCAACAGCAGCGGCGCCGACTGCCGGATCTACGCCAACGAGGGGATCGTGCAGGCCCTGTTCTTCGAGGGAGAGCCCTGCGACACCACGTACCACGATCGGTCCGGGAAGTATCAGGGCCAACCGGAGGCCGTGATCACGGCAAGGGTCTGAGTAGGTGCAGTTTCGGTCCGAATCGGTAACATGGTGGCGTCGATCATGATGCTCCCTGTGCCTGAGGCAAAAGACGCACGACAGATCGAGCAATGGCCGATCGCTCGGCTGAAGCCCTATAGCCGCAACGCCCGCACCCATAGCCCTGAGCAGGTCGCGCAGATCGCCGCCAGCATCCAGGAGTTCGGCTTCACCAATCCGATCCTGGTGGCCAGCGATGACGGGATCCTGGCCGGGCACGGCCGACTGGCCGCCGCCAAGGACCTGGGGCTGCAGGAGGTGCCCGTGGTGGTGCTGGATCACTTGACACCGAAGCAGCGCCGGGCTTATGTGCTTGCGGACAACAAGCTGGCGCTGAATGCGGGGTGGGATGACTCACTGCTAGCCGAGGAGATCACGGCGCTTCATCTGGAGGACTTTGACCTCAGCGTCCTTGGCTGGAGCGATGACGCGATTGCGGGGATCCTTGACCCTGAAGGGATTGAAGAAGCAGGCAAACAGTACGAAGGGGCCCAGGAGTACGGAGAGGACGAGTTCAGCGAGTTTGAGCACAAGTGCCCGCGCTGTGGCTTTGAGTTCAATGGAGACAAGTAGGCCACGCCGATTTACCGGCCCTTGGAGGCTGACGGACCTGAAACAGGTGCCGAGCAGTGGACTGACGGCATTCAGCTGCTTTCACTGCGGCGGCGGCTCAACCATGGGCTATAAGTTGGCCGGCTTCCAAGTGCTGGGCGGTGTTGAGATTGACCCGGAAATGATGGCCATCTATCGGGCCAACCACAAGCCGAAGCACAGCTATCTGATGGGGGTGCAGGAGTTCAACACGCTGCCACTGGATGAATTGCCGGACGAGTTGAAGCGGTTGGATCTGCTGGACGGCTTGCCGCCGTGCTCAGTGTTCAGCATGGCAGGCAGCAGAGAAAAGAAATGGGGCGATGCTCACCACTTCCGCGAAGGGCAAGTGAAGCAGGTGCTAGATGATCTGTTCTTTCACTTTATTGAGGTTGGCCAGCGGCTACGGCCGAAGGTGATCGTGGCCGAGAATGTGAAGGGGCTGATTCTCGGCAATGCTAAGGGCTATGTCAAAGAAATCTTTGCCGCTTTCCGTGAAGCAGGCTATGACACGCAGTTGTTCCTGTTTAATGCGGCGCGAATGGGTGTGCCGCAGGCAAGGCAGCGGACGTTCTTCATTGCGCGGCGGCGGGATCTGGGATGGGGGAAGTTAAAGATGGGGTTTGATGAGTCGGTGATTACGCTACGGCAGGCGTGGCAGGATTTGCCGCCTCAAAAAGGGGACAAACTACCGCCGTGCTATGCAAAAGTCTGGGCAAAGATTCCGCCTGGAAAAGTCGGACGTGATTATGGGGCAACAAGCCTTCAAGTTCATAAAATTAATCAGTCCGCCCCGGCCAGAACAGCAATCGCTCAAAGCTGGCACACCCTGCACGATCAAGAGCCGCGCAATCTTTCAGCGCTTGAGTTGACTCGTATTCAGTCATTCCCAGATGATTACAGCTACGGCAAGCCATCTCATAAACACGCTGGCTACGTCTGCGGCATGTCCGTCCCCCCATTCATGACGCAACGTGTCGCACTGGAGATCGGCCGTCAATGGTTTGGGGTGGAATACGACTGATGGCAGCCAGAGGCTCTAATGCTGAGTTTGAGATGCGCGTCCGCAAGTTTGCGCAGATCATTGCCAGCGGTGGCCGCCGATCGGACTGTTTGCGATTTGCTGCCGAAAAATGGGGGGTAAGCGATCGGACATGCAACGACTACCTTGCCGCCGCCCGCGATCAGCTTCGCGCCGACTGGGACCTAGAGCGGCCTCAGATGATCGCCGACCTGCTCAGTCAGTGCAGCACCCTGCAGCTGGAGGCCCGGAAGGCGAAGCAGTACCACATCGCGCTGGGGGCGATCAACACCGCCGCCAGGCTGGCGAAGCTGGTGTCATGAGCATCCTCTGGGGCCGAGAAGGCGGGAGCGTGCTTGATTTCCCCACGCCCCCCAAGCCGACACCGCTTGACCTCGCGCCGGTCAACGCCAGCCTTTACAGCAGCCTGAGCGATCCCCAGCGGGAGGTGTTTGACGATGCCGCCCGGTTCAAGTTCCTGATGGCCGGGCGCCGCTTCGGGAAGACCTACCTGTCGATCGTGCGCCTGCTCACCTGGGCGATGGAGAAGCCCGGCGGGCTCTTCTACTACGTCACCGCCACCTATCGCATGGCGAAGCAGATCGCCTGGGTGGACCTCAAGCAGCTCACGCCCCGCGAGGCCCTGGCCACCAAGAACGAAGGGGAGCTGTCGGTCGAGCTGGTCAACGGTGCCCGGATCTTCCTGAAGGGGGCGGAGGATCCCGACCGCCTGCGTGGTGTGAGCCTCTCGGGTTGCGTGGTTGATGAGGCCGCCTACGTTCGGCAGGAAGCGTGGACGATGGTGCTGCGTCCGGCCCTGTCCGATCAGCGAGGCCCGGCCTGGTTCATCACCACCCCCGCCGGAGAGAACTGGTTCACCGATGCCCTGCGGGAAGCGGAATCAGGGGAAGACCCGGAGGGCAGCGGCTTTCGGTTCACCACCGAGCAGGGCGGCCGGGTGGCGGGCGCTGAGATCGAGGCGGCACGACGCACCCTGGGGCCTGACCTGTTCCGGCAGGAGTACGGGGCCGAGATCGTTGACCTGCGGGGTGCCGCGATCTTCCGCCGCGAGTGGTTCAGCTACTACGACCCGACCACGCCGCAGCGCTGGGAGCGGCTGATCGCCAGCGTGGACGCCAACTTCAAGGAGGGCAAGAACAGCGACTTCGTAGGCATCACGATCTGGGGTGTTCAGGCCCGCAGCATGTTCCTGCTGTCGGCAGCGAATCAGAAGATCGGGTTCGTCGATACCCTCGCCCTGATCCGCAGCCTGCGGGAGCGCTGGGCGTTCACCGAGCTGCTGGTGGAGGACCGGGCCAATGGCAGCGCAATCATCGATCAGCTGAAGCGGGAAGCGCGGGGCTACAGCCTGTTCAGCTGCAATCCGGAAGGCGGCAAGATCGCCCGTGGCAATGCGGCAGCACCGTCCTACGAGCAGGGCAGGGTGCTGCATCCGCAGGGGGCGCCGTGGCTGCGGCAGGTGGAGGAGCAGCTGCTGTCGTTGGGGGTGCGTGAGGACGGGCACGACGACCTGGCCGATTCGGTCACCCAGGCGGTGTGCCACGTCTACAAGACCGGCCCGATGACGATCAGCACCGTCACCTGGGGCCATGGCGCCAGCGATGACCTGCCGGAGCCCTCCACCACCCTCGGCTGGTCGGAGCGGCACCTTGCCGGCCTGGCCGGCCCTGATCCTGACGGACTCTTCTGATGACCACCACGCCACCCGCGCTGCAGGCTGAGCCTGAGCAGCCCGCCCCGAAGCGTCGCCGCACCCGCTCGACCAAGGTGCGCCATTCCCCCACCGCTGCCGAGGTGCAGGACGCCAACATGGGCAGCTTCCCGCCGCCGACCCCGTGGTCCGAGCGGATGGCGGTCGAAAACGTAGACCTGGTGCGGGAGCGGGCTCAGCGCATCAGTGCCCGCACCCGGATGCCCTATGACGATCTGTTTGCCGCCGGCTGGGTGGGCCTGCTCAATGCCTGCCGCCGGTACGACCCGGAGCGCCGTCAGCCCAGTGGGATCCCGTACAAGATCAGCTCCGTGGCGGTGCCTTTCATCGAGGGGGCCATGAAGCGCTTCCTGCGCGACAAGGGCTTCGCGGTGCGGTTCCCCAACTGCTGGCGGGAGCTGTCGCCCCGGGTGCGGCGCCTGAACGGGGAGGGGAAGAGCAATGCCGTGATCGCTGAGCAGCTGGGGATCCCGGTCGAGGAGGTGGCCGAGATGCTGGGGGCGATGGGCCCGGTGGCCGAGCTGCAGCACGAGCTGGTGGGTGGCCCGCTGGAGGCGGCGGAGGAGGAGAGCGATGACTGCCTGCAGGACCTGCTGGAGCTGGCTGGTCGGGCCTGGAAGCGGCTGCACCCGGATGATCGGGCCTACTTCGAGGCGTACTGGGCCAATCCGCGCCGGATCACCTTCCCCACGCAGCAGATGCAGCAGTTCCGGGGTGCCGTGCGGCGCCTGGTGGGTGATCGGCGGGCGCCCGGTGGGGTGCAGCGCACGGAGCTGGGGTTTGAGGTGATGGTCAGCGGCTTTCACGTCCGCCGTGGTGGCCGGCGGGTGGCGGCAGTGGCCCCGGCAGACCTGGAGGAGGTTGCGGCAAGGGCCGAGCAGCTGGGCCTGTTCTCCCTGCTGGCCGGGGATCTGGGCGAGCCGGAAGGGGAAAGCTGGACCAGCAGATAGGTCCGGGAGCAGGTGCTGCAGATCAGCCATCCATCGAGAAATCCTGATCTGCCGTCGTTCATTCACCCGGCGCTGAGGGAGGTTGAGAGGGACCTGGAGCGGGCAGCGGACTGCTGGACGCTGCTGAAGGACTGCAAGGATTCGTACCTGCCCCGGGAGATCAAGGAGCCGCTGGCGGCCTACAAGGGTCGGGTGGAGCGCAGCACGTACGCCAGCTTCTACCGCGATGCGATCGTGGCCTTTGCCGGTGTGCTGAGCCGCTTTGAGCTGCGGGATCCACCGGCTTCGGTGGTGGAGCACCAGACCGCGATCGACAGCGACGGCAACAGCCTCAAGGCTCATCTGATGACGGCCGACGCCTGGGTGTTGCGGGATGGCGGCTGCCTGCTGACGGTGGACCTGCCGCCGGCACGGGAGGAGAGCCGGGCGGAGCAGCGCCAGGCCGGCCGCCGCGCCTACCTGGCCCAGGTGGAGCGCCGCAACGTCCTCAACTGGCGCACAGCCCGCGTCGGTGGCATCGAGCGCTGCGTGGCTTGCACGATCCTGGAATGGGCGGAGCAGGAAGACGGGGACTACGGCACCAAGCTGGTGCCCCAGTACCGGGTGATGGCCGGGGGTCGGTGGCGGCTGCTGCAGATCGAGGAGGGCAACGGCCGGGGGGACTACGCCCTGCAGGTGATCGACGAGGGCGAGTTCCTCGACGCCAATGGCGCCCCGCTGGCCTACCCGCCGGTGGTCTGGTACGGCAGCACCCGCGAGGGTTTCGGGCGGGGCCAGCTGCCGCTGCTGAGCCTGGCGGAGCTGTCGCTCGACTGGTTCCGGGAGTACAGCGATCTCTCGGAGCTGCTGCACAAGACGGCCCTGCCGGTGGCCGTGATGAAGGGCATGGACGCTGGCAAGCCACTGGCGATCGGCCCTAACAGCGTGCTGGGCATCACTGACCCGAACGGCAGCTTTGAGTTCGTCGAGGTGGCCGGTTCGTCGCTGTCTGCGCACCAGCAGCACCTGACCCACATCGAGGGCCTGATCGACCGGCAGACGCTCAGCTTCCTGTTCGGCGGCGGCAACCGCACCGCCACGCAGTCGCTGCTGGAGTCCGCCCAGCTGCAGGCCACCCTCACCAGCCTGTCGGAAGCGAAGGACAGCGCGATCAGCACCCTGTTTGAGATCTGGTGCGCGTTCACCGGTGACGAGCTGATCCCCGGCAGCGGCATCGACATGGCCCAGGGTGTGTTCGATCAGCCGGTCGGCCCCGAGCAGCTGACGATCGCCCAGAACCTCTACAACAGCTCCCTGATCAGCCGGGCCTCCTTGCTGGCCCTGGAGCGCAAGGCGGGCCTGCTGCGGCCTGGGGTGACCGACGAGGAGGAGGAGGCCGCGATCCAGGAAACGGAGCCGACCTTCAGCGGTGGAGCTCCAGCCCCAGGCGTCAACGACCTGGCGGGCGCCGCGTGGGGCGATAACGGCCTGCCGATCGGCTGATGGCACCCAGCACCGGCGCCGAGCAACTGCGGCTGGCCCAGGACTACGCCGATGCCCTCGACGTGATCAGCGATCGGGCAGCAGCGAACACCACCGCAGCCCTGGAGGAAGCGATCACCGCGATCTTGACCAAGTTGCGGCGCTTCTACCTGCAGTTCGACCTGAGCGGCGGTGAGCAGATGGGCTACTCGATCGCCGAAAGCTCGGTGCGGATGGAGGAGCTGTTCACGATCGCCCAGCAGTTCCTGCCCGAGAAGCGCCTGAAGGCCCTCGACGCGCAGCTGCAAAGCGACCTGGCCGCTGCGGTGAACCAAGGCGCCGAGCTGGGCGGCAAGCTGCTGGCCCTGGCCACCCCGGGCCTGGACACGCCCTTCGGGGGAGCGCATGAGGGGGCGATCCGGGCGGCAGCGGAGATCACCTCGGCCTACATCCGGGGCGAGCTGGCGGCCTTCCGCAATCAGCTGGTGCAGATCGTCACTGGCGGGATCGCCAGGGGTGGCGGCTGGAAGACGGTGCAGATGGAGATCCGAGCGGCGCTGCTGGGGGCCACGGACCCGGAGGGGATCACCAAGCGGATGGGGCTCAAGGCCCGCGCTGAGCTGATCGCCCGCAGCGAGCTGGCCAATGCCTACGTGCGGGCGCAGCTGGATTCCGCCCGCTCCCAGGGGTTTGAGTACGTGCGGTGGATCGCGGTGAAGGACGAGGTGGCCTGCCTGGTCTGCGCTTCCCGCCACGGCAAGGTCTACGAACTGGGCCAGGTGGTTGCCCCTGCCCATCCCCGCTGCCGCTGCGTCCTGTCGCCGGTGGAGGCAACGGCCGTGAGCGAACCGGACGAGCAGCGCCGCCGTGAGCTGCTGGATCAGGACTACTGGGACGACAGCCAGAAGGAGATGGCCCGGAAGGTGGCCCAGGGCAGGGACTGGCCCCTGAACAAGGTGAGCGACGAGCTGGCTGCTGCCCTGCGCAAGCCGACCGCCAGCGAGCGGCGGCAGTATCCGGACATCAAGCGATCGGCTCAGGTCGTGGCTTGACCGCGTGGCGGATCGCCAGCACCCGGACGCCTGGATTCAGCTCCCGGCACAACCAGCCGGCGCTGTAGGCCGATTCAGCCCGGATCGCCAGGTCACGGGTGCGCGACTCATCCACGCGGATGGTGACGAGCCAATCGATCAGCTTCGGCCGCATGGTGGTGTGGTGGTGGTCAGGGGAGGTTTCCGTCAGCCCTCCAGCTGCTCCCACCGCACGATCCGGCCTTCCCCCTCGCTGTTTACCTGGATCTGCTCGAGCACGCGGGGCTCGCCGGCCTTGGAGCGCAGCAGGCGACCTACGGCGGTGACGACCTCGGCATAGCGGGGGGCGGGGGCGGGTGTGGTGGTCATCTCAGGCGATCATGGTCAGAATCGAAACCAGGCTACGGCTATGCCGCCGACGCTTCACCTGTTCCTCGCCCTGCAGGCTGGTGTGCAGACCCGCGACGAGGAGGGCCTACGCCAGGGCCTGCGGCACGTCGCCACCACCCTGCCGGAGGAGGAAGGCCTGCGGCTGACGCAGCTGCTGAGCGCCAGCCTGGACCCACAGGGCCGCTTCTGGCTGGCGAACCTGCTGGGGCCTCGGGTGGGGTTTGAGGGCTGAGATCAGCCCTCGGCCTCACTTCTTGCGGCCGGTGACGCCGCGCTTGCTCTCCATCCGCTTCACCTTCGCCTGGGCCGACTTCACCGTCTTGTCGCTCTTGCCGCCCCGATACATCTTCAGTTCGCGCACCTGGCTGGTGGCGGACTTGTAGGCAGCCTTCGCCTTGTTGGCGGGCGCCTTGGACATCTTGGCGGGCTTTGCTGCTGCGGCGGAAGAAGCCTTGGCGGCAGGCTTGGCCGCACCAGCAGCGGCGCCCTTCACCGTGGTGCCCTTGCCCATCCCCCGCACAGCGGCAACGCTGCGGTTGACGGATCCTCGCGCGATGGTGCCCTGCGGTGCGGAGACGCCAGAAGCGCGGGCTGCAGGGCCACCACCTTTGCCGCCAAGCCTGGACCCCCGCGCCGTGGCCCCGCCGGCCGAGGAAGAGGCGAACCGGCCGTTCTTGTCGCGGGAATACTTGCGGGCCACGGGAAGGGAGGCAGGGAGCGTTGCAACGGTTTTCCCGGAAAGCTCCCGGCAGCACCACCTGAAGCGCCGATGGCCATCTCGACCCTGCTGCTTCCGTGGCGCCCCAATGAAATCGGCCCGGAGCCGCAGGAGCGCGACGATCGGGAGCTGGTGCGGCAATACCTCGGCTGGCCCGCGTCGGAATCGTCGCTGGAAGCGATCACCACGGCGATGAATGGCGTCGCAGCGGTCAGCGCATCGGCCGTGGCGAAGGTGCAGGCCTGGATCGATGAGGTCGAAAGCCTGGAGGCCACCTATGCCGATCAGGTGGCGGCAGGCACCGCCCACCTGCAGAACGCCCAGGAGTATGAAGGCCCCCTGCCGGGCGCCGTGATCACCCGCGAGGAGCAGCTGAAGAAGGCCGATGTCCTGGAGTGGGACACCAGCCTGCTGAAGGTGAAGGTGACGAGCAGCGGCACGGCCCTGAGCACCGGCACCGGCGTGATCAGTGACCGAATCCAGCAGCTCCGGGCCCGGGTGATCACCGCCCTGGGCCTCGACCCCACCCAGAGCGAAGGCGACCTCTCTGCCCCCCTCTACCGCAGCTGATGGCCTCCCCGTTCGCGCCATTCGCCAATGCCCGCCTGGCCTGGCGTCGCCCTACGGCCCCCCTGGCCAGCCTGCGCGATGGCGTCAGCGGCCTGCAGGCGGAGACGGTCGTGATTGAGGCGTTCCTCAAGGAGACCACCGTGCAGGCCCCGCAGAGCGGCCTGGTGGGCGGTGAGCGGGCCACGGCCATGGTGATCGATGCGGCAGCGGTGCAGGGCTACATCACTCGCTGGGCACTGCTGCCGGCCGGTGCGGGCTGGCTGGATGCCGGCACTGCCTGGGAGTGGGATGACACCGGGCTGCAGCCCGAGGGCTTCCGGGCCAATGGCGCCGAGGCTCAGCTGTTCCGTGGCGTCCTGGCGGCCCTGCCGGCAACAGGTAGCGGCACGATCCACACGATTGAGATCCAGCACGTCGGCTCCGCCTATGGCGACGGCGGGATCGGGGCGGTGCTCCGGGAAGCTGCGGGTGATCAGTTCACAGCCCTGCTGCGGGAGGCGCGATGACCTGGAAGGTGAAGTTCACCGGGGGCGATTACGCCGCTGCTGCCCGCAGCGCGTCTGAGGCAGCAGCAAGGGCCACGGCGACAGACCTCAATGCCCGGTTTCAGGATGCGATCGGGGCGGAAGTGTGGGCCTGGCCGCGCAAGACGATTCGCTACCGGCGTAAGGGCAAAGGCAAGAGAAAGAAGAAGGCCGGCATTGAGGTGGGATCACCCAGGAACATCGTGGACAGCGGGGACTTGCGGCGCTCCAACAAGCTGGAGATCGACGGCCTGAAGGTGCGGTTCAGTTGGACAGAGCCTTACGCCGTGTTCGCCCATGAAGGCGGCAGGGACACAAGCATCTACCCCGCCCGCCCCTGGACCAGCGCCGTGATCGGGACCACGCCGGTGCCTGGCATCCCGGTGTTCGATTACCGCAAGCGATTCAGGGAAACCTGGCTTAACCACTTCCGGTCTCGCGCCTGATGCCCCGCCCCCTGCCGTTTGATGTCGCCCCCACCCAGGCGCATCACGAAATCGGCACTGCCGAAACCGGCATCCTGCGCTTCCGGGTGCGGCGTGGCATCAGTGTCGCCGAGCGGCTGGCGATCCGGGAGGTGGACGAAAGCGACGCGATCTTCCAGTCGGTGGCGGAGCTGTGCCTGCGCATCCACCGCGAGAGCGGCGGCCCTGATGCCCCCGCAGGCGCCCTCCAGGGCCTGCAGCTCCACGAGATCTACCTGGCGGTCAACGGGGCCCTCAACCTGCTGGCGCAGTCCACTGAGCCGCCCCTGGGGCCTGCCGAAGCCGCCGTGGCCCTGGGCTACCGCGAGGAGATGCAGCGGCTGAAGGTGGCACGGGAGGAGAACAGCGAGCGGATCATCATCCGCAAGGCCACGACCATGATCCAGAACCGCCTGCAGGGCTGCGCCGACTGGACCGATGAGGACACCGCCGCGATCGACAACGAGGGGATGATCATCGACATCGCCATGCTCTACGGCCGCGAGGCGGCCGGCAACAGCGGCGAGGAGGCGGCCAGCATCATGAAGCAGATGCAGGAGATCCAGGACGCCCTGGGAAAGTTGCAGCCGGAACCTGGAGACCCGCCGCCGAACCCGACTGGGCAGACCTCTTCTGGCGATGCCGTGCTGCCTACCCCGGCGATCCCGACTTCAGCCCCGATCGCTTCGGGCAGCTCACCATCGGCTACATCTTTGAGGCGCTCGAAGCCGCCCGCCGCCACGAACGCCAGCGGCTCGCCAACGAAGAACTCCCGGTAGCGATCCAGACCGCCTTCATCGCCAACCGCGATCGGGACCGCAAGAAACAGCCAAGGCCGTTTGAACCCCGCGACTTCCAGGCGTTTGCCGCTGACCCCGAGACCGACCCGGAGCAGGTGCCAGTGGCTGCCGGTGCGGCCCTGATGGAGCTGGTGCGCCGTGACCTGTTCCCCGGCTTCGCGCTGGGCCCCTGGTACGAGGGACTCAAGGCTGCTGCCAAGGGTGCCGCCGTGCCGGAGCTGCTGGCCTGGATCGCCGACGACGCGATCCTGCTGGCCCCGTTCCGCATCGATGCCACCACCTGGGGCGGGTATCTGATCGCCATGGACGAGGCCGCCGGTCAGCCCCGGCAGTTCACCGATCCGGATGGGCAGCCGCCCGTCTGGCTTGTCGTTCCGCCCGAGATCGGAGCAGAGGAACCAGTCGAGGCGGTACCCCAGGCGCGTCTCCCCATTGCTGGATCTCGCGCTTGGCCCGGTTGACGATCCCCTCGGCCTGGGTGATCGAGGGGAAGTAGCCCAACGACAGCAGCACCCCACGGAACCAGACCCGTGCCTGCCAGGGCCGGGCCTTGGCCTGGGGACGGTGGGCCACACCAGCGGGGAGGACGTTGCGCACAGTGCCGCCTGACTGCAGCGGTTTTCCGGCTGGTTAAGGGCAGCGGGAAACCACGGGGCAGAGCGGTTCTCCCCCATGGCACGCGCCTACGGCTACAAGGTCTATCTGATCCCGATCAAGGAGCAGTACGTAGACATTGCCGACATCTTGACCCACGAGGAAGCTGGCACCGGCCTGGCGGTGGATGGCTTCATCGATCGCACCACCGTCGTCAACAACGACGTGGAAGTGGAGGCGTTTGACCTGGGCCTGTCGACCTTTGGCATCAACGTCAACGGCACCCCCCTGGCGCTCGACGGTTCCGACAACCCGATCCGCCTACTGGGTCTGGAGTCCGGCCCCTACAGCAGCGACACCGACACCGAGAGCAGCCCCGAGTGGGACACCGAAACCCAGGGCTTCAACACCCCGGAAGCGGTGAGCAAGTCAGCCAGCATCGACTTCTCCGGCAAGGCCCGGTTGGATGATGCGGCCTACAAGGTGCTGCGCCTGATCGAGAAGCACAGCGTCTCCCAGGGTCTGATGGCCAAGCTGGCCCGGATCGGCCCCCAGGGCTACGACGAGGTGACCTTCGGCTTCGGCCGCTTCATGGGCTACTCGGAAGAGAACGACGCCGGCAGCATCGTCAAGTGGTCGTCCACCTTTGAGTTCTACGGCCCCTCCGGCCTCACCTTCGCCCCGGCTCCGGCCTGATCAGCGCAGGGCATCATCGGCAAACGGGGGGCCTTCGGGCTCCCTTTTTTGTTGCTGCTCCCGGCACAGCTCAGCGGCGATCTCATCGACGTAGCGCGGGGCATCGTCGAGGTGCTGACGCATCACCCAGGCCGTTGCGGCCTTCTGCGTGTACCAGCTTTCAAGGGTCAGCTTGCACAGGTTGCGGAGGGTCGGCACATCGTCCAGGTCATCCACCAGCCGACTCATGCGCTCCAGCTCGAAGCGCTGCTGGAGCCCCAGCTGCAGGGGATCGGCCATGGCTGCCAGAGGCGATTGAGGGCAGCTTTCCGGAAACCTGAACCGCAGGCAGGCCCCGGCGGGACATGAGCGAACCGACCACCGCCCAGGGCATCTACGACCTACTGGAGGCCGATGCGGAGCTGCAGGGCCTGCTGGGCACCTACCTGTTCCAGGATGCCCCGGAGCCGGTGCCAGCGCTGGCGGTGCTGATGCCAGGCGAGGACCTGCCCAACGGCACCAAGATCCACGGGGTGGAGGTGGTGATCAGCCGCTTCAGCGGTGGCAGCAGCGCCCCGTTCCTCACCGGGGGCGAGATGCAGTCGGGGGAGTTCCGGCTCTACGCGACCCAGTGGAGCATCGAGGAGGGCAGTGAGGTAGGCCCGCAGCTGGAGGCGGTGGTGCAGCGGATCGGTCAGCTACTGCCGGGGGCGACGTGGCAGCCGGTGCCGCTGCCGGATGGGATGGGCGGCCTGGCGCAGCAGGCGATCCGGTGGCTGCAACCGGAGGCGCGGGTGCGGTGGGAGGAAAGCTGAGGCACCAGGGGTAAGGCGGTGGCTGAAGGGTTCGTCCTTGAGGGTTCGTTTGACGATCGCGGGATCCTTGAGGGCTTCAAGCGGATCGAGCAGGCGGCGGCGGCAACCGGGGCAAGGGCCGGGGCCGGCATGGAGGAGGCCATCACCCGTTACGGCAAGCGGTCGGTCCTCGTGCTGCAGCAGGAGCTGGACAGGCTCAGCAACCGTGCAGTGCGGGTCAACGTTGACAGCGCAGCATTTGAGAAGGCGCAGCGGGGCATTGCCAAGGTTCGGGCGCTACTGGATGAGGTCGAGCGCAAGAAGATCGCCATTGAGTACGACGCCGGAAGCCTGGGGCGACTGCAGGCGGAGCTGTCCAGGCTGCAGCAGAAGCAGACCAGGCTGAGCGTGGACTCGTCCGAGTTCAAGGATGTCACCAAGCAGATCGCCGGCCTGGAAGCACAGATTGATGTCGCCAACCGGAAACGGCTTGCCATCAACGTTGACCCCAAAAGCATTGAGGCGCTGCAGATCAAGCTCGGGGAGTTACAAGCGAAGCAGGTAAAGCTGGATGTTGATTCCAGTGACTACCTGCAGGCCGCGAGAGAGATTCAAGCCGTAGAAGCCAAGATCAACGCCGCAAATCAAAAACGGATTTCGATTGACGTTGATTCAACCAGCATCCGAGCGCTTCAGACCGAGCTTGCCAAGCTGCAGGAGAAGCAGCTCAAGCTGAACGTCAACACCACCGAGTTCAAGCAGGTCACCCAGCAGATCGCTGCCGTTGAGGCACAGATCGATCTTGCCAACCGGAAACGGTTGATGATAAACGCCGACACCAAGACGATTGACGGGCTGCGTAGCAAGCTGGCGGCCTTGCAGTCGGAACTGGACAAGACTTCCATCGGCTCAAAGCGGTTTCAGGAGCTGCAGCGCGAGATCAAGGCCACGGAAGGGCAGATTGACAAGGCGACAGGCCGCATGAGCGCCTTTGCCAAGGCAGCCAGCATTGCCAGCGGAGCGCTAGCCAGCATCGGCGCTGGTGCGGCAATCGCCGGCTTCCTTCGCGGGGCCATTCAAGGCGCCGTGGAGCTGGAGACCGTCACCCGCAAGCTGAGCAACACCCTCGGGCAGCAGGGCGCCGCCCAGGCCCTTGGGTTCACCCGTGACCTGGCCGACAGGCTGGGGCTCAGCTTCAAAACCCTCTCCGGCACCTTCTCCAGCTTCACCGCAGCAGCAACGGCAGCCGGTGTGCCACTGGACCAGCAGAAGAGGCTGTTTGCAGCGGTGAGCAAGTCCGCCCAGTCGCTCGGGCTGAGCAACGACGAACTGAGCGGCAGCCTTCTGGCCCTGCAGCAGATCGCTTCCAAGGGCACGGTCAGCATGGAGGAACTGAGGGGGCAGCTTGGGGAGAGGCTGCCGATCGCCTTGTCGGCAGCGGCCAAGGGACTGGGGCTCACGACCAGGCAGCTGATCAGCCTGGTGGAATCGGGCAAGCTCAGCTCCGCCGACTTCTTCCCGGCGTTCACCAAGGGGTTGGAGTCCCTGACGGCATCCTCCGAGGGGATCCCAACAGCGGCGCAGAACTTCGCCAAGTTGCAGAACGCCTGGGAGAACCTGATGACGGCGTTCGGTACCAACCTGCTCCCTGGCGTGGTTGAAGGCGTGAAGACGCTGACCGCCGCCCTTGACGAGGTATCCGTTCAGCAGAAGGCCCTGAGCCTTGGCTTCACCGCTGGCTTTGCCGGCGTCAGCGTGCAGGCGGGACAAGCGGTCGGAACCCTTGATCAGCTGGCCAGCAAGTACGGCCTGACCGCTGAGCAGGCGAAGGCCCTGTTCAAGGTCAGTGTCCTGGGCGTGGGTGCCACCTACACCTCCACCGGCGAGCTGATCATGTCCACCGAGCAGTATTCAGCGCTGCTCAGTGACCTGCCGGATCGGGTCGGCGCCTGGGCCGGATCGTTGGGCAATGCACAGCAGCAGGCGATTGAGAACGACAGGAAGGCCAAGGATGCGCTGGAGGCACAGGAGAGGGCACGGCAGGCCCAGCTGAAGACTCAGCAGCTGCAGCTTCAGGCGTCCGTCGCGGGGTTGCAACTGGAGCAGAGCATTAGCGCCGCCCAGAAGGCCCGACTGGAGGGCTCCGTCACCCTGCTGGATGCGATCGTGGCCCGCCAGCAGGCGGTCACCAACCTGGAGCAGGCCGGCAATGACGTGCTGCTGGCGCGGAACAGCTACTTGCTGTCGCAGACCAAGAACGAAGCCGCCAAAGCGCAGCTACTGAAGGAGCAGAAGGCACTGGAGGCACAAGCACTGGCCGCCCAGATCACCGGGCTGGGGCAGAAGTTCGCGGCTGAACGACAGAGCCTGGACCTGAAGCAGAAGATGGCCACGCTGGAGCAGCAGATGGCCGAGAAAACAGCGCAGCGGGCCCTGGTGGAGGCCCAGATGGCGTTCATCAAAGCGCAGCAGGCCGGCAAGTCCGGGGAAGAGCTGGCTCTGGCTCAGTCGGCTGTGGACCTGGCCAGTGGGCAGCTGGACATCGAGCGGCAGCGCTCTGGCCTGCTTGGCACCACGCAGGCCCTGGAGCGCGACACGTTGAGCCTGAACCAGAAGACCGAGGCCACCAAGCTGCGGGCGCAGGCGGCAGGCAAGGGGATGGAGCAGTCGCTCAGTGCTCAGCTTGGGCTGCTGGATCAGAGCCTGAGTCGGGAAGGGCAGCGAGCCTCCACCGCGCAGCAGCTGGTGGATGCCCAGAACGCCAACGCCCTCGCCGTCAAGGCCGCCGCCGACGCCGAGAAGGCCCACCTGGCGGCCTACACCGCCCTCGATCAGGCCCGCCGCAGCGGTGACCCTGCCGCCGTGAAGGCAGCTCTGGATGTGCTCGGTGCCCGCGAGCAGGACCTGTTCAATGCGCGAGGCGTGGTGCAGGCCACCGCCAACCAGGTAAGCCAGCAGCAAGCCGTGGTGCGGCAGATGGAGCAGGCTGGCATCGCCGCTGATGGGGTGCTCGGGGCCGTCAACGACACCCGGCAGCAGCAGCAGCAGCTCAACACCGCCGCCGGTGGCCTGGGCCAGCGCTACGGCGACGCAAGCCGGCAGGCTGGGCGCCTGACCGCCGTGATCGAGGGCAGCGGCCGGGAATCCCGGATCCTGATCAGCAACATCAAGGACGTGGGCCGGATCAGCACCACCGCCGCCGGGCAGGCCAAGACCATCGCCCAGGGGCTGCAGTATTCCGCCCGTGGTGCCGGGGCGATCACCAAGAGCGACTTCTCCGGCCAGTTCGAGGACGCCAGCACCGGGGCCGTGGGCATCGCTGAAAGCGGCATCGATACCGCCGTGGGCCGGGCTGCCAATCAGACCCAGGCGCTGACCTACGGCATGAGCCGGGCCGCCAGCGAAGCCGAATCCTTCTACCGCTGGTTGGCGCAGGCCTCCGGCCTCCCGAACGCCCGCTGGGCTGGTGGTCCGGTGGAAGGCGGCGCCCAGTACCGGGTGAACGAACTGGGGCAGGAGGCGTTCCTGGCCAACAGCGGCCGGCTGGCACTGATCAACCGGGCCGCCAACAGCACCTGGACCGCCCCCTCCAGCGGCGTGGTGATCCCGGCAGGCCTCACGTCCCAGCTGCAGGAGCAGGGCCTGGTGGGCCCCGGCGTGAGCCGCAACCTCAGCCAGGCCCGGCCGGCACGATCGGGCGACAGCGGCCTGGCGGCCAGCGTGGCGCGGCAGGCGGTGGCAATCAGCCAGCTCAGCGCCGAGGTGCGGGAGCTGCGCCGGAAGGACTGGTCGGTGAATGTGAAGCTCCGGGGCGATGGCCACGGCCTGAGCTACCTGAACAACCTCAATTCGATGCTGTGAACCAGGCCCGGAAAGCTGCGGTGACCCGAGCAGCTGGATGGCGACCTCGATCACGATCGCCGATCTCACGATCCGCCGGCTGACCTCCCAGCCGTTCGGGTACGACGATGCGGATGTGCGGGCCGGCCTGGCAGCGCAGCGGTGGGCGGTGGAGGCCTTGCTGCGCCCTGCGGAATGGCTGCAGCTCACCACGATCTACGAGGACTGGCAGGCCCTGCGCAGCCAGGATCCACCCACCATGGCGTCACTGGCGGTGGGCACCACCGTGGCGTTCAGCGCCGAGCTGTGGGGTCGCACCTGGTCGGATGTGCCGGTCTGGTTCGCCAGCACTCCCTCCGGCGCCCCTGCTGGGGCCTTCATCGCCGCGAGCTTCGAGGTGGTGGATGCCGCCCAGGCCCTGGCGGTGCTGCTGGCACAGGAGGAGAAGGGCCGGCTGGAAGGCGAAGCCAGTGACCCCGACTACGGCACCTACGAACTGGCGGGGGTGGAGCTGATCCTGCTGGCTGATCCCGATGATTACGACGACATCCCCCAGCTGAGCCTCGGGGCTGCTGGCACGTCGGTGCTGCAGGGACCCACAGCCGTGAGCAAGCTCAAGCGGGTGCGGGGCTGGACGGAAGACCCGACCGCCTGGGAGGCGATCAAGGCCTGGTTTGAGGCAGCGGTCGAAACCCGGCCTGTGGCTGGCGACTGGTTCCCGATCAGCAAACCCACCCTGGAGCGGCAGGAGCTGATCAGCGGCGGCATCCGGGTCTCGCGGCTGGTGATTGAGGTGGAGCTGAAGGAGACCCGATGACTGTCGATTTCCGCGCCCGGCTGATCTGCTCCCTCGGCACCGTGATCGATGGGACGATCTCCCGCAACCACATCAACGACGGCAGCGGCCTGCAGATGGTCGGCGGCACGATCGTGCTCGATGGCCTGCGGGTGCCGCCCCGTGGCGCCACGGTCGAGCTGGCCTATGAGGTGCCGCAGGATGGCACCGTCACCCGCTTCCCGCACCCCCTGCGGGTGTTGAAGGCCCAGGCGCAACCGCAGGCGCATCAGACCACCGTGGAAGTGGGCTGCCTGCTGAAGCTGATGAGCGACAAGGTGGACCCCTCGGCTGCGTTCCTGGCCACCTTCGGGACGGCGGCGCACACCTGGCAGGAGGTGCGCCAGGGCCTGCTGGATCAGAGCCAGGCGTTCTATCAGGACAGCGCCACGGGGCTGATCGTGGATGCGGCCGGGCTGGAGTTCCTCGATCGTCCGCAGAAGCGCCCGATCCTGGCTCAGGAGGTGCTGGAGCACTGCCTCAAGCAGGTGGCGATCAAGCTGGACCCCTCCAGCGTTCCCCTGACGTTCCCATTCCTGCGCTGGAAGATCGATCTGAGCGGTGGGTTCGTCAAGGTCATCGGCGATCTGCTGCGCTCGGAGTGCTGTTTCGGGTACGTCAACCAGTCCGAGCGGCTGGTGGTGGCCAAGGTGCCGACACGGGCAACGATGGGCGCCGGCGTGATGATCCACCGCTCGAAGCTGGCGGAACTGCAGCCAATCACCGGCGGCGAAGAGCCCGCCGAGCGGTACCGGGTGCGGTATCAGTCCAACGAGTTGCCGCTGTGGATCGGCGCCGATGGCTCCCGGCCGATCAGTCAGTGGATGGTCGGCAGGGCCATGGCGGAACTCACCTCCGAGGGGCCGTTCACGGTCCTCGGCAGGGCGCTGGCCCTTGTTGTGCCCGGAATCTTTGATGACGGCACCGCCGAACGGGTGATCGGCAAGGCCCTGGCTCGCTTAGTGCCGACCGATAGCTCTTGGGTGCCGACAACGCCGGAATCCGTTTCATCGCCCGCCGCCTCTCCCTGGGAGGTGGACATGGGGACGGCTTACGCCGTTGGCAAGCCCTTGGCCGGGATCACGGAAGACCACGATCCGAACTGGGACACCGTGGCCTATTTACTGCAGTTCCCAGAAGAGAGCGACGGAGGGCCGTGGACGAGGGATCCAGCTCCTGGGATAACCGGCACCAATCTTCCGCCTTACAGCGGCGCCTTCAAGGTGTTCCCGGTCAGCAGTGGCAACGGCACCAGCCCAACGGCCAGGGCCTGGGCCTATGCCACCCGGGCCGCCGGGGCCGGCGTGGGCGGTGGTGATGCGGCTCAGTTCGCGGTGGACCTGAATAACAGCAAACGGCATGTGCCGCAGATTGAGATCAACACCGCCTCGACGATCGGCAAGGGCCAGGACTTCACCGCAGAGGGCTGGGTCTTGGTGCAGGTGCCGGGCGTTTCCGACAGCATCGTGCGGCTGTGGAGCGTGGACTGCTACGGCACCGAGAACATTAACGACATGAGCTTTGACAACTACAGGAGCTTCCAGGACCGGAATCACGCGATCTGTTGGTCTGGAGGCGAGTTGTACTGGAAGCCTGGGGCAGCGGACCTAAGTGAAAAGATCCCGGAACCATATAACAGCAGCCTGATTTACAACTCTTACCAAAACGTGGAACACCGGGATAACGCCCGACTGGCTCGGGTGCCAGGGGTGGCCGCCAACCAGTTATTCCACTGGTGCGTGCAGCGAAGCAATGGCCTGATCCGCCTGGCAGCCAATGGGCGGTGGTCAGCCAGCTTCGTGCGGGATGAGCGGGCGTTTGCCGTCAGCGGCTACACCAGCAATCACTACGTCGGCTCTGGAATCCTTAGATACAGCACCACGGATGCATTCAACGACAATGGCGCCTACGCCCGCCCCCGGGCCCAGCTGGTCGGCAAGGCCGCTGAGATTCGCCTGGCGATCGGGGTTTCCCGTTACGACACCACCCGGCCCTTCGTGCGGCCCGCAGGGCCGTTCGTGGCCAGCGGGTCGTGATCCGGGAAAACCAAGGCAGCACCGGCTAACCACGGATGACCCTGACCAGCATCGTCTCGCCCTACGAGAAGAATCGGCGCGTCTCTGAGCTGCTGGCAGGCCGCTCCTACACCGCGATGCTCTGCAGCCACGTCAACGGCGGCGCCAATGAGCAATCGACCTGGGCCGAGTGGGAAGCGCAGGAGCTGCCGAGCACCAACGGCTACAGCAGAAAGACCGGCACGATCGGCACCGGGGTCTACAACACCACCGCCCAGGCCGTCGAGTGCCCTGCCATCACGATGCTGTTTTCGGCGGTGGGCGGGGAGTACACCTACGCCTATCTGGTGGTCCGGGTGGGCAGTGAGACCGGCATCCACAGCCTGCACACCGAGAACCCGACGATCACCGTGAGCGCCAGCCGCCCCAAGGGCTACACGTTGGTCTTCGGCGAAGCCTGATCCCCCTGAGCGTGAGCGGAGAAGGTCGTGGCTGATTGGACCCAGGACACAACGGTTTCACAGCCGACCAAGATCACGATCAAGTACAGCCCCCGGTCGGCGCCGAAGACGCTCCGATCACAGGCGCTGATCAGCACGCAGCGCACCACCACCACCACGGTCTACAAGACCTTTGAGTACAAGGACGCGGAAGGGCAGCCGCAACAGGAGGACGTGGCGATCAGTCAGGAGGCGGTGACCCGCAACACCGTGGCAGCCGTGTGCCAGGCCTACGTGACGGCGCGGCTCAGCGAGGCCATGGGGCTTCCGCCGGGCGATGCCAACAAGCGCGAGGTGACCACCTACCAGTACACCGTCACCACGGAAGGCGTGCGTCTGCTGAAGGAACGCAGCGAGATCTGGATCAGCCAGTACGAGCTGGTGGGCGGCCTCAATGTGCCCTTTGAGACGATGATCTTCACGCCGGGCAGCCTGCCCTGGCACCCCTCCGGCAAGCAGGTCCTCTCGACGATCACCGAGACCGTCTACGAGGAGGCCGTGATTCCGGCCCCCTATGCCGGCGCCCCAGGTAAGCCCTACACCCGCACCAAGGTCTCCCGCTGGATCTGCCGGGGTCAGACGCAGGAAGGCAAACAGGGCTTTGACGCCCAGATGAAGGATGTCGATTCCACAAACGCCGCTTCCTGGCTTCCGGGCATGGTGGCCGACATGGAGCAGGTCGTCTTCGACGGCACCGAAATCCGCACCTCAATCGGTCGCACCCCCGTGCTCAGCCGTCCCACCGGGCAGGAGCAGGACTACGCCGACATCCAGGAGCGCAAGGACGATCAGACCGCCGACAGCACCTTCTACGACGACAAGAGCTGGCCGGCGGTGGACCTTGACTACGGCGGCCCTGACCTGCCGGACTGGACCGACTGGGACAAGACCAATCCGGACACCGACGAACCGGACTGGAAGGACCTGGTGCCGAAATGGCAGGACTACGACGCCAAGGATCCGATTCCGGATGACACCGCCCTCACCGACACCATCACCGACACGACCGAGCCGCCGGACTGGGCGCCGCTGGTGCCGACGTGGGATGCCTACGACGGGGTGGACAGCAACAACGACGGCACCCCCGACTGGGCGGACTTCGTGCCCTCCGACAAGGACTGGCGCGACCTGCAGGCCGACAGCAATGGCGATGGCGTCCCCGACTGGGCCGATTACGTGCCCGACTGGACCGCCTACGACGGGGTAGATAGCGACGGCGACGGGGTGCCGGACTGGGCCGCCTTCGTGCCGGGCTGGGAGTCCTACCAGGGAGACAGCAATGGCGACGGAGTGCCGGACTGGGCGGAGTTCGTGCCCGATGGCAGCACCCGTTCCCGCACCTACATCACGGCCACCTACGAGATGCCGTTCGCGCCGGATGACTTCTGGCTCTACAACACCGCCGCAGGACAGACGCTGGTGAGATCCGGCGCCTCGGAAGCAGCCCGGAAGTTCGGCGAGATCGAGAACAGCCTGCGCACCGGCCATGCCCTGGGGATCAATATCACCAGCGAGGCGAAGGCCTTGCCCACCACCCCGCTGGCGCCGATCTACGTCAACGCCGAGGGCCTGGTGGCCGGGTTCCTGATGAATGGCGTCAGCTGGGCGTTTGACGGCAACGGCCTGGTGGTGTCGGCTGATCTGCTGCTGATGGGCGTGGCAGGCCTCGATCCCTCAGTGGAGGAAGCGCAGGCATGGGTGCGGCTGCCGGCGGGCACCGGCGGGCTGCAGACCCTTGACCTCGATCCGGACATCGGCTCCCTGACACCGGCGAACACGATCGACATGCCCGAGGACCTGCCGGCTGCCGATCGCTACCGGGTGTTCCGCTGGCTACCGAGGGATGGGGCGGACGTGCTGGGTCCCTACCTGGATCCCGATCGATCGCTGGTGGCCCCGTTCCTGCCGCGCAGCCGCATGATCGGCCGCAGCCGCCACCGGGCGCAGATGGAGGAGTATCCCTTCCGGCTGAGCACCACCGAGGAGCTGGCGGGGGTGGTGCGGGCCGTGGGGATGCTGCAGCCGCAGACCGCGATCAGCGTGCCAGCGAAGGTCATCACCGTGGCGGCCCACGCCCCCGATTCCAGTGGTGGAGGCTCCACGTTGGCTGTGCCATCGGCCGCAGTGGCAATCAGTGGCTTGGCGCCGCAGAGCGCAGGGCTGCCCAAGACAATCGTGCTGCTGCCGTCCACTGCGCTGGCGGTTGCTGCCGCAGTGCCCGGGGTCAGCAGTGGCGGCAGCGTGGCGGTGCCGGCGGCGGGGATCGGCGTGGCCGGTGGAGCGCCAGTTGTTGATAACGGGATCACCTACATCTGGCAAACGCCAAACGATGGCAACCCTCCAGCGAACAGCTATAGGCTCTACGCCTCCGGGTTTGCGAGACTGAGTACAACAACGGCAAGCGGCTACAGCAAAAACGAGCTTCTTGCGCAGCTCACGGCAGGCAGGCCGGTTGCAATCACCGTGAATGGTGTTACCAGCACTGGCACAGTATCGGCGGGCGGATCAGTGTTGGATGACGCAGGAACAGCGACAGAGCGCATTCAAGTGGTGTTCAACGTCAGCCCTTCCTTGGCGAACACCACGCTGAGCGACACTCCGCTGTCTCTGAAGATCCTGTAAGGCGTTGATGCGTCGCGCTGCAGGCAGGGGAAACCTGCAGTGACCGAGCACTGCACGCGTGGCCGTCACAATCTCCGTTTACAACCACACCGCAAGGCTGTTCGCCAGTGGGGCCAACGCCGCCGCAGACACCTACAAGGTGATGCTCTGCTCCGCTGCCACCCTTGACGCCACCAACACCACCCTGGCGGGCATCACCAAAACCGAGGTCAGCGGCAACGGCTACACCGCAGGCGGGGCCACCCTGGCCAATGTCGCGGTGACGACCACCACGACGAACGACGCCACCTTTGACGCCGACGACGCGACCTGGACCGCCAGCGGGGGCTCCATCGCCGCCAGCTACGCGATCCTCTACAACGCCACCGACAGCGGCAGTCCGCCACTGGCCTTTATCGATTTCGGAGGCAGCGAATCCGCCGGAGATGGCACCCAGCTCAAGCTGACGTGGAGCGCCAGCGGCATCTTCTCGTTCACGGTGGCCTGAGATGGCGATCGATCTGAGCGTCACCCCCGGCGAGCTGGAGTATCAGGCGACCCAGTGCTTTGTCGGCAGGGCCTACAAGGTGTTCCTCGCCTATCGCGGCGCCACGGCCCTTGGCGTGGGCTCCACCGTGGGCCAGTGGGAGGCGGTGGAGGTTGCCGCTGCCAACGGATACGAGGCCCAGGAGGGCACGATCGCGGCAGGCTCCTATAGCTCTGAGCGCACCCGCTACGAACTAGGGGCGATCAACGCCAGCTTCACCGGCACCGGCGTGGGCTTCACCTACGACACCGTGGTGGTGGCGATCGAGGGGCGCACCTACCCCCATTCACTGCGGCTATACGCGGAGCCCCAGTCGCTGCAGTCCGGGTCCTCTGCCGGGTTCTCAATCCAGCTGGCGCAGGACGACTGATGAGCCTGCTGGTTGACCTGCAGCTGGTTCCGCAGCGGATCCTGGAGAAGGTGCGGGCAGCGGTGCTGCAGAACCGCGAAGCGCTGCGTCATGGCGGCATCCGCAGCCGGGTGAACCAGGCGACCAAGCAGCGACCGCAGTTCACGAAGGTGGGCGCCACGATGCGGGACTACAGGGCGCCGGTGCCAGTGGCGACGGGGGTGCCGGAGGCGGATCAGGCCTTGGCATGGGCTTATGTGATGAGGCGCTGGAACAACTTTAATCCTTCATCGGTGACTGCAATAGAGCGAGGCATTAAGCACACAATTTACAGCGCAGACGGATCAGCGCAGTTTGATAATGATCAAGAAGAAGCATACACAAACTGGAGCGGGTCAAGTGTTGAACAAAGAGGGCCTTATGTCTGGTACGACGCATTTGGGTTAAGGCGTGAAACGCCAATGGCTTACCACCCTTACACCGGTGTCGGCCCAGAGCCAGGCACTGTTGGAAACGGGTACAACGGATGGAACGATCAGCTGATTACAAATCTTGCAGTTGACTACAGCCAGCAAGGAGAGCCTTACCTTCCGCTCGCCTATTGTAAAAACACCAGAAGCGCTACGTACAGCTTTAATGTTTTACCAGTTGGAAGCGATCAAGTGCTAGTGCAGTACAGTGCTCAAAAGGTAGTCACAGTGACCTCACTATATACTCTTTTTTTGGTTTTCTTTGCTCCATATTTTATTGACAACGAAGGATCTACCAATTATCACCAAGTAACAACCGTTTCGCCCGTGCAAAGCTGGTCGTTCCTGGTTGGACCAGATTACGTCAAGCAAATTACTCCATCGGCTGCGCTTGCGGAAGAGGTGGCAATGACTGAAGGCTTTTATCAGCCCGGAACCTACACATTCAATGAGCAACAGCTCAATGACCCAAGCCAACAAGCCGAACCGCCTCCCATGTCGGAAGATGCGACGCAGCGCGGCGGGTTTCTCGCGGCTCCCTTGGTCAAGTATGCGTCCTTTGGGTCAGAGTCGCTGAGCGGCAATGACTACGGCATCTCGCGCACGCCTGGGTTCTACGAGTCGTTCAGGCAACGAGAACAGGTCAATACTGACTTTGCCGCCGCAATGGCAGCGGATCCCGAGAGTGACGACTACAAACAGATTTTCTCCTATGAGTACATGGACGGCCTTGTGCCGCCATGGGCCTCACGGCTGCGCCTGGTGACCACGGCCCATCCGACCATTGTGGACACCACGGCGAAGTGGGGCGGGGTCAAGCCGACCTACTCGGATGACGCCATGAATCCTTTCGATGAGCAGATTCTGCAAAGCGAAAACCTGGAGCTTTGGCAACCGCTCATCAGGTCTTCGCAGCCGCCAAGGCCGACTGACGACGACTTCCCTCAGGCAATCAAGGACGACTATGCGGCGGACATCGCTTCTGACCCCAGCTACGAAACGGACTACGAGCCCGAGATTTACGAAGCAGCCCTGACCACCTACCAGGTCCTCGACTGGGCCCGCCCCTTCTACTGCCGCCAGCAGCTGATCGAGCTGCTGGGCTTCAGCGAAGCCGACCTGACCCCACCGACCCCCACGCCATGACCGCTCCCCAGCAACAGGACGAGTACGACCCCTGGCGGCTGCTGGATGCCGTGCGGATCCGGGCAGCGGCGAACCGCACCGCCCTGGGGCAGCGGCTGACCGTGGCGCAGCTGATCAAGGACGCCAGCCGCCCCCCGAAGCAGCCCTAACCAGCGCAGCGGGCCTGCGGGAAAACTGCGGCGCAACTTCAACCGGCAGGCGATCTGCTGGTGTTTCATGCGCGATTCCATCAAGCGGACGATTACCCCTGTGTTCGCAGGGCTGTCCATGTCCACCGAACCCCCGGCCGACGCAGAAGCCGGCGGCGGCGGACAGCCCCCTGCTGCCGCGCAAGGCGGTGAGCAGAACCCTGAGGACTTCCTGGGCGACCCCGGTAAGCGGGCGCTCGACAAGCTGCGGGCCGAGAACGATGCGCTTCGGCGCCAGGCTCAGCAGTTCCGTGACCTGGATCCCGAGAAGTTCAAGGAGGCCCAGACCCGCGCCGAGGAGCTGGAGCAGCGGTTGCGGGAGCGCGAGCGGATGACCGAGGCCGAGAAACTGCGGCTGGAGCAGAAACACAACGAAACCCTGGCCCAGATCAGGGCAGAGGCCGATCAGGAGCGCTCCAGGCGGGTGGCCCTGGAGACCCGTACCGCCGCCAAGGTGGCGTTTGAGGCCGCCAAGGGCCGCCGTGGCGCCGACGAAGCGGGCCTCACCTACTTCGATGCCTTCATGGCCACCGTGGGCGATCGGCACCTGCGGGTGGATGAGACCACCGGCAAGCTCTACGTGATCGATGAGCAGGGCGACCCCCTGGCCGATCCCGAGGGCAAGGGCCGTCTGGATCCGGTGGCATGGATGAACAAGCAGGCGGACAGCTCGCTGGTGATCGGCACGTTCTTTGAGGGGGAGCTGGGCGAAGGATCGGGGATGCCCAGCAGCCGGGGCCATCGCGGCCGGCGCCAGGCCGACATCCACGGCATGAGCAAGGCCCAGCTGCGGGACTTCGCCTTCGGTGGGGGCGAGGCCTGACGGCAGGCCCTGAGCCACCACGAAGCGATCCGGGGCCTGCGGGCCCCTTTTTCATGCCTGCCCTGACGCGAACTGCAGCGCGGGAAAACTGCCGGCAACCGATGGCGCGACGCCATCTCTCAACCGCCGGAAAGGTGCGACGCCACCGGCCTGACCACGTGCACCCGAAGACCTGCAGCGGCGCGAGGCGGCGCAGGGATCCACCGCACGAGGGCCATTCCCGTTCCCCCTTTTCTGCAGCCCCATGGCACTTTCTCTGCTTGAGCAGTCGAAGCTCATCCAAGACCCCCAGAAGCTCTTCGTTGTGCAGGAGCTGATGGAGTCGGAGCTGATGCGCCTGATTCCCTTCAAGAACATTGCCGGCGGCGGTGAGTTCTACAACCAGGAAGACGAGCTTCCTGATGTGGACTTCCGCGCCTTCAACGAAGGCCAGGACGACAGCCTCGGCACCCTCCGCCCCGAAGCTGAGCAGCTCCGCCTGTTCGGTGGTGATGTGAAGGTGGACTCCAGCCAGATCGACCTCTACGGCGATCAGGCCCGTGCCGCCCAGGTCGAGATGAAGGTCCGCGCCATGCGGATGCGCTTTGAGGACCTGTTCATCAACGGCAACGCCTCCGCCCCCAACCCCCGTCACTTCGACGGTCTGGCCAAGCGGCTCAACACCGGCTCCAGCCAGGCGATCAACAACGGCGCTTCCGGCACCGGCATCTCGCTGGCTGCCATCGATGAGCTGCTGGACGCCGTGGAGAGCGGTGGTGCTGAGAAGCTGCTGGTGGTGCCCAAGTACATCCGCCGCCAGCTGAGCGCTGCCAGCCGTGACCCCGCCCTGGCCGGCAACATCAACTATCGCCCCGACGAGTTCGGCAAGCAGGTGATGTTCTACGGCGATGCTCGGATCATCGTCACCGACGTGAACAACAAGAACCAGCCGGTTCAGGACTTCACCGAGGCGAACGACACGACCAGCATCTACGCCCTGTCGTTCGGCGACACCCTGCTCAGCGGGATCCAGGGTCTGGCTGATGGTCAGTACGGCCTGTCGGTGCGTGACCTGGGAGAGAGCCACACGGCGCCTGTGATGCTCACCCGCATCAAGTGGCACCTGTCGTTCTCGATCTACCGCACCCGTGCTGCGGCCCGCCTCTTCAACATCGAGCAAGGCGCTGCGGTCGCCTGATCAGTCCACCCTGTCGTTCATTCCCTGATTCCCTATGTCTACCGCTACTGGGCTTGATTCCCGCCGCGCCTACGCCCTCGATGCCGAAAGCATCCTCTGGGGCTATGTCGCTGCTGGCGAAGGCCGTGCCGCTGAAACCCGCGACGGTTCCGCCCGGGTGCTGACCACGAACCTGGCTCGTCAGGACGTGTTCAAGGCTGTCCTTTACGGGCAGACCGATGACGCTGCCGGTGAGTACGTGATCGAGGTGGCCCACGTCGAGCGGGGCGGCTCGATCGGCATGGGCACCGACTGGGCACCTGTCGCCACCCTCACCGCTGATGGTGAGCAGGTGTTCGAGGTGGGCCTGACCGGCAAGCAGGTCGAGGCCCTGGTGAAGGCCGCCGCTGATCCCGCGATCGTGGGTGATGTGCGTGCCGTGGCTGTGCGGGTAGTCGCCACTGACGACGCCGGCACCGTGACCATCGCCCTGCAGCACGGCTGAGCCGCTGCTGATTGATCCCCTGGGGAGGCCTTGCGGTCTCCCCTTTTCCTTTGGAGCCCCCATGACCCTGCGACTGATCAGTCATTCCCCCCGCCCCCGCCGCCAGGCGCTGCCGGTGGTGCTGCCTGCTGAGGTGGCTGTCCCTGAGCCTGCTGCCGTGGAGGCTGCCCCGGAGGCGCCCGTGGAAGCCCCCGTTGAGCCCTTTGCTGATGTGCTGGTGATCGATGGGGTGGCCACTGCTCCCCGGCCCCGCCGCAGGGCCCGCAAGAGCAACGGCGAGTTCCGCGCTGATGACCCGGCCACCCCTGATACGAACGAGGCCTTTGTAGAGGAACCGGGGGAAAACTGAGCCACGAACAGGTTTGCTATGGCCACCCGCACCATTGATGGCGTCACCTATCAGGTGGTGGTGTTCCCTGAGGGGTACGACGGCATCACGCTGGACGGGGCCACGGTTGAGATCGGGGCCAGCGTTGAGGTCAGTAACGACGCCGGCAACCCGCTGCCGATCAGCGCCAGCTCGCTGCCTCTCCCCAGTGGCGCTGCTACCTCGTCTCTGCAGACGACCGCCAACGCCTCCCTGGCGTCTCTGGACACCAAGACCCCCGCCCTGCAGTCCGGCGCCTCCCCGGTGGGCGACAACGGCAGCTCGCTGACGGTGGACGGCAAGAGCTACGCCAGCTCGGCGACCATCACCCGCCCCGCCAACGTCACCGCCTACACCGCTGGCGACGTGGTGGGCACCACCGCCAGCGCCATCCACCAGCTCACCAGCGCCGGCCCCTCGGGCGGGTTCGTGATCCTGCAGTCCCTGGATCTGCTGCTGCGGTTCGGCGCCGTGCCCAGTGGCATGGCTGGCTTCCGGGTGCACTTCTACTCCGCCTCCCCCACGGCCATCGCGGACAACGCAGCCTTCAACCTGGTAGCGGCTGATCGGGCCAGCTACCTGGGCTACGCCGATCTGGGCACCCCGGCGGACCTTGGGGATACCTGCTGGGCGCAGGCGGACTTCACCGGCCGGCAGATCCAGCTGGCCTCGGGCCAGACCGCCCTCTGGT
>JACCDP011295944.1_pt1 | contig 32110 bp, 31 predicted proteins | sample 7445841 | NCBI WGS metagenome assembly JACCDP01 (sample SAMN15323441, study PRJNA562643) | freshwater metagenome | isolation source: river surface water | place: USA:Blue River Watershed | collected 2017-08-17 | reverse complement strand
GCCATTTTAGCTCTCATCTCTTCAATATATTTTGTCATTTGCTCATTATAGAGCTTTTCATAAGCCTTCTGTGCCGACTTAATCTTTTGGTTACGAGACGCAACCTTCTTTCTGTGTTCTTTTGCTTTTTTACCCATTTTACTTTCTGTTTTCTTCAAACCATTCAACAATTGCATTTATCGCCCATACCGCTCCCGAGGCAAGTAGTCCATCAAAAAACCAACTTACTTCTTCATTGAGTTCAAAGTAATGTGCCGTTGGAGAAAATATAAAAATCCCCAAGAAAAATCCAACCCACGTAGAGGTACACATCATACATTTGATGAGTTCAGAAAAGAACTTACCCAATCCATAAAGAGGGTGAAGTACATTCTGACCTACACTGTGAATAGTGTCTCGTAGTGAGTTAAAAATAGACCCATAGACCAAAATATTTGAGAATCCATAAGCCAAAACAAACCAAATTAGTGTTTCCATTTTTATTCTTTATATAGTTTATTATTCAAGTTAGAACCCCTGAGATATTGAGCCCTTTGTTCATTTTCAAATGACTTGAGTCTCTCTATCTCAGTTTCAAGTTCTTTTATCTTATCATCTTTTTCGATTACTTGTCCTCGTATTTTAGACAAAGTATCTTGTAATCTCAAGGCTTGGTCACTTTGTTTTTCAACAATAACCTCCTTTATAACCTCAACAGGCACTTCTACTGTAACCTCTTTGATAACCTCAACCTCCTTAACCACTTCGTAGGGAACTGGAACTTCTTTGATAATTTCTCGTTCCACGGTGGTGGGGGTAATATTTCTAACCCTCTCGAGTTCCGCAACCAGTTCAGCGACTTTGGAGTCATCTGTGACGTATTCGGTTCGGGTGACAACTTTTTCAACCGGTACTTCTTTGATGACTTCTTGCACGACAACCCTATCGACTGGGACTTCTTTAATGATTTCCACAGTCTTTTCGACAACTTTCTCAACTGGGATTTCTTTAACGACTTCAATGACTTTCTCGACAATAACTTCTCGAGGGATTTCTCTGATGACTTCTTTTTCGATTTCGACATATTCAATAACCTTTTTTTCTATTATTTTTTCTATAGGCACCTCAATAATCTTTTCTTGAACCTCACCTTGACCACCTAGTAATCCATACTTTTCTATTCTGAAACCCTGAAGATATGAATCCTTAATAACCTTATCAATATCAAAACCATTGAGTTTACAGTATGACTCAAGATCTTGAAGTTCTTTTTTACTAAGGACAATAATCTTCTGAAGTTCGAAACTCATTACGCATTAACAAGTTTTTCAGAACCATTTTCCAAGTCATCAAAGGATGATAGTCGGAAAGATAGGAATGGTTTAGGATTTGGTAAATCAACAAAAGTGTATTCATCAGTTTCGACCTGATAGATCCCATAACCGTGATTATTCAGACTTTCACCGAAGTTCTGTTGAATAGTAGATCCAATCATATAAGCCTTCTTCCCATTTGGAATGTCGAAGACTTGTCTTTTGTGAATATCACCACACAAAACTAAATCACAACCTTCAAACTTAGATGCCTCGAAACCATCATCGAATCGAAAACCAATGCTAGTTGTTAGTCCAACAACAGGTCCGTGGAATAATCCAATCTTTTTGAGATCAGTTTTCGGAATCTCAGGTGGAATGTTATGACTTGTCAATGAGTAAACAACCCACATAATATTATCATCCTCATAAACACCACGATCTTTGTAGTAAACTACATTCTCATTTTTCAACGAGTCGATGATAGGTGTTAGAGCATCTAATCTTGAAGAGTTGTTCTCCAAAAAATCGTGGTTACCAATAATCAATACGGTTTTAGCAATTTTGGAACACTCTGTCAATGTCCATGCCACAAACTCAACAAGTTCGGGTGTCATTTGATTTTTTGAATGTACCAAATCACCAGTAAAAACAATACGATCTGGCTTCAAGACTCTCCACTCATCAAAAGCCTTTTCAAGAATTCCACGGTATAACTCATGGTCCTTGAAAAGACGGATGTGAAGATCTGAAAAGTGTACTAATCTTTTAATCATTCAGGCATAGCAAATTCTGAGTTTATGTGTCCACACTCATCACACTTGTAGATTGGAAAAGGAACCATGGCATCTTGTGAAGATCCTGTAACGAACTTTGAAACCTTTTTGAAGGCGAACACCTCAACAAAATGAGTGTGTTCGCATTGTTCACATTTTACCGTTTCAGCATCTTTCAGGCTGATTTGAAGTTTATCACTTTGCATATTCTATTTGTTTTTCGATTTGTTTTAGGAATTTATTAATAGTTTCTTCGGCAGTTTTAATAACTGAATCGACCTTACCATCGGATTCGTTCAAAAACTTAATCTGTTTGGATAGTTTTTCCAAATCCAATTTCTCTATAGCAGACAATGAAGTTTTAACTTCTTTGCGGATAGTTTGAAGGATTTTCTTATTAGTTGCCTCAGTTCTGAACGTCATTACAACTTTCAACCAATCTTCCATTTTCCAACCAGCATCCAATACTTTGGATTCATCAACAGTATAGTCTTGTTGATTATAAACCAACACTTCACCACTCAAAGTATTATCTGTTTCTATGAAAAGTGCCAATTTTTCATAATTTAGGTTTTTATTTGGACATTTAGAAATCAGATAAGCTAACGTGCCACGATTAGTGTAGTTAGTAAAACTTCTTGATTCACTTTTAGAAGCTGTACACCAACGGGTATTAGCACCATATTTCAGAGAACCTCGATATGTTGTGGGTTGTAAAAACAAATACTCATCTGTCTCCAAAAAAACCTTGACATGCTCTTCCCTAACAAAGGTGTTTTCTTCTTTAAGTTTTTCTGCCGATTTAATAACGTTCAACAACTCATGATAGAAAAAATATTGTTGGGCGTATATGTCTTTAACTTCAATATACGGAAGTAGAGAATCAAACTTGATAACCGAGTTCACCAAGTTTTTACTCGTGAAAGTTGAGAGTTGATTTCCACTCTTTTTATGTGCCCAAAGTTTACACATGTATTCGAGATACTTTTTTGTTGGTGTTTGATCACCTTCAACAAAAGTATCATACATTTTTTTTCCTATCAGGGGTACGTATCGTTCTTGTAGTTTAGCGATTTTAGACATCGTAATAAATTTGTTAAAACATAACACATTATTTCGATACTTCCAAAAGAGATTTGGTGTCCAAATCCATGATTGTATGAATAATGTTTTTAGGGACACGAAACTCTTGATATGTTGAATCATCTTTAATAAGAACTACAATACATCCGAGGAGTTTCATGTCATGGTATTTTGTTCCCTCCAACATTTTCAAAAGGAGTTTTCCATAAAAAGGTAGTTGAAGGTAGTAGTGACCCAAAGCGTTGTTAGGATACTCCTCAAATGGTGCATACATACTCTCAGTGAACTTATTCGTCTGAAAGTTTTTCTCCTTGTTGGTTTTCCAGTCAGTGATAAGAATACCAAATCCATCACCCTTAGCATTCATTGTCAACCAAACTTTGTCAGGTTGTCCAACGTAACCGAGCTCAGGATGTCCAAGAACCATTTCAGTATCTAACAAAACCAACCCACGTTCCTCACAAAGATCCAAATACTTTTTACCACCGGTGATCATTTGATCTCCACGATTCATAGAAAGAAGATCACAGTTGAAAATTGGTTTACGAACTTCTTTGTATCCCCCATTCCGGTTGATGAGTTCAGTTTCCAAAAAGTAGTGAACACGACTACCCATATTGGTAGATTCTTCACCAAGTTGTTTCCACTCAGCCATCAGACGTTCAGCCTCCAAGTAATCACCGCCAGCTTTGTTAAGGGCGGCTTCTTCAGTGGGAAACTCACGGTAAAACTTTTTGAGAACCTTAGACACCGAAGGAAAGTTATTTCGGTATTTTCCGTCCAAGTCTTCCATGAAGTAGACGTGGTCTTCCTCGATAAAGCTAAGTTTAAGTTGATTACGCTTTTCTTCGAGGATTTCCCGAATCTCTTTGGCGGCTTGTTGTAGGTTTGTCATTGGATTTCGTAGTAATAGTCGTTAATGTTTCCTTTTAGATCACAGACATCTTTGTCTTTTGGTAACTTGAGTATTTTGACTTTGTTGTAAAATTTTCCTCCGTTTAGATTGTGATATAGTTTGAGTGCGTTATCCCAAGCATCCCCATCCAAACAGATATGAATCTCACCTTTTGCTCGTTCGTAAAGTTTCTCAAACAAGTTGTTTGATAACATCTTCCCGAGCATCGGGATTGGGTTAGGGAGAAAGAAAGCGTCAAATACACCTTCACAAAGATACACGTTTTCTTCCCAATTCACGCGACTCTCATTGAAAATAATTTCATCTTTAGGGACCGCGGGGTTTTTGTACTTCATCTTCTTTGGAACCCAAGCCCGACCAATAAAGTAGTTAAGATTGTCGTCGATGTCATAAGAAGGAACTATGATTCGGTAGGCATAATCTCCTTGGACAGTATATCCAATATCGTACTTCTCAATCATCTCATCGGTGATCCCTCTTGAGTATAGGTAGTTAATTGCCTCTCGGTGTGGAATGAACCGAATGTTAGAGTCCTTGAACTTGGTGTATCCTTCAGGTAGACGAAGTCGGATTCGTGGTTTGTCTTTTATACCCTCTTCTTGAGGACGGATCAAATCATAAATCTTTCTTTGGTTTTTGGTTCCAAACTGTTCTATCAGTTTTCCAAGAGGTCCGTGAGTTCCATAGGTCTCCGAACATGCCCAACACTTATAAACCCCACGGAAGTAGTTGATTTCAAGGTTGCCCTTACCATCACTTTCAATACCTTTTTCCGCAGCACAGACAGGACAGTCAAACGATATCTGACCCTTTGAGTCATAGTGCATTTTTGAGTCACCGAGGATCTCGGTCAACAACTCAATAACAACTTCGTTCTCTTCTGTCATATGACAAATATAAGAAATAAATCAACACTATACAAGTTTGATTCTCTTGATCTCACAAATATTTGAGTTGAAACCCAAAATAGTTAGTTTGGTTTTAATGATATCCAGCACTATAGTACGAATCAAAGCGTTCACCCTACGAATATTGTAAACTTTTTTATCAGACAAATCATTGGTAGTGTACCAATCACGTCCCTTAGCACCAAACACGTAGAGAGACCCTGAAAGTGTCACGTCTATTTCGTAACGATCCAAAAACTTGGCAACTGTTGGGGTATACATATACAAAGTACCCTCAAACTTACGCACCGAGTTGATTTTTACTTCACCACGAAACTTTGGGTGGGAAGAAACAAAAGGTTTTTGACGTAGATATCCGATACGTTTGATGTCCGAGATTGTCTTGGGTGATTGTTTCATAACCCAAAGGTACAACAAAGTTTTTAAACTACCAAAGTTTTTCAGTTTTCATATAACCTAATACACAAGTGTAACTATCAGTCATATCGAAGTTCTCTTTTTTCAAGGTGTTGTTTCTTGTATATAACCAAGTGATCTGAGGTTCACGTTTGGCAACACACTCCCAAATGATTTCTTTTTTATCAACAGTTTTAGGATAACCCCCAAACAAAACGAACTTACCTTTATCATTTTTTTGAATCAAATGTGGGAAAGCCGCCTTTCTAGCATTATAAGTTGTAATAAAATCAGGAACCAATCCCAAGATATCATAAACCTCTTTACAGATAAGGGTATTATACCTCATCAGCGTACTTACAGTATAAATGTTATTTGAGTTCAACAAAGGTTCCTCGATAATGACTTTGGTAATACCCAAGTCTTTGTACTGTTCCAACTTTTGACGAACGATAAAACTTTTATTTATCAGCTCGTGGATCTTATTCTCGGTCTTGGGTTTAGGAACCGGTGATATATGAGTGAGTTCCAACAACTCTTGTGTGGGAATATCGAATAAAGCAATACCAATAGTTTTAGTACTAACATCCAACCCCAATATCTTGGGGGAATTCATCTGTAGTTTTGACATATTAAAAATCTAATTTCACCACAAACTGCTGTATGCCTTGTCGTTTAACAGGAGATTGTAGTTTAGAAATAACAATAAGGTCTAAATTCGAATCGTAAAGACCAATTTCAGTGATGTAAGGATTTGAACCTGTAACAAAACTTGGGTTAGATGAACTTGTAAACTGATTGATGCCTAAGTTAATAAGATATTTCATCTCATATATGGTTGCCATAATATCAGTTTCCAAGTCACCATAAAAATAATACTCATCACCAAAGTTGAGTACATTTGGTTCAGCTAGTGTTGGTAAATCAATGTAGTTAGCCAAGTTGTATGTTGGAGCTGGTGTGTAGTTATCGCTCGTAACTTGGAACACTTGAGCAGTCAATCCACTTGCCTGAATCAAACCATTAACCATTGATGAGATTAGTTGATTTGTGAAATCAATTTCCTTCCATAAAGTTGGTTGTGGTTGTTGTCCTGTTGCAACTTTCTGTGCCAAGATCTTGAAGTTTGTTGCGGTGAATCCTGTTGTTGAATCATCACCCAAGAAAGGGAACTCATCACCAAATCTAACCGCCACGTTTTGACTTGTAAGTGTACAACCAGTGTCAGGACCCGTAATAACCTGATAATAGTTACAGTGTAACGAGTCGGTAAATCCTGTGGAATCGAATCGATAAGTAATCCACATTTGCTCGTCAACATTAGTTAGTATACCTGTTGAAGTTTGACCCGTTAGACAACTGTTTGGTGTTATCAAACTAATCTGTGGTGCAGGTAACGTCCAGTTTCTATTTGCTTTGTAAGACATTGCCGCGATGATTTCCTCATCATCAAACACCACAATTTGTTGATCAGGGAAAACTTTACCAACTCTGTTTAAGTTTCCGTTACTATCAGGGTTTGTATCCCAAAGGTGATAATAACGAATACCCGGATCATTCATGTCGGGGTTTGGTGTTGACTTGATATAATAAGGCTCACATAACTCATAACCCGGTGGATCAATGTAGAACGTTTGACCGATTGTAGAACCAGTTGTTTTGTGCCACATTAGAGTCGGAACCGTTACTTTGAAGTTTCTGGCTAATCCGGTTTGGTTTATAGGATTCTGTGGGTCAAAAGGTATTGTTGCAAACTTTTCACCGTAAACATTATCAATAGATTGATTTGTATAATGTACGATTGCAATACATTTTTGATCTTGTGAAGGCACAACAATCTTCTCATCAAATGAGTTGTAATAAAAGGTTTCACTAGTATCGGTTTGTCCACTTGGACTTTGGTAACCTAAGTATTCTTTAGTTCCGAGGTATTCTACAGAACCATAGTTAGAGTACCCTTCGTAAGTGTTGTCAAAAACACCTGCAGGACTTTCACTCCAAGGAATATTCATATTCCAAATAGGTGTTATCTCTCTTTGAGCGGTATCACAAAAACTATCGAAATTGAACGCAGCATTCTCCCAATATGGTCCTGGTGTGACTGTGTCGTATAATTGTGTCATACCTGAAGGATAAATCAGAGCACGGGCTAAAGATCCTACCGTTACTGCGGTGTAGTTTGGTAGAGGTCTATCCAAAGTAAGTGTCCATGTCGTAGTCCCAGAAGTTCCTGAAACGGGTGTTGTAGATAGGATTTGATAAGTTAGAACAGGTGCGGTTAAAAACTCACCAGTATTACTGCCGTTACCATCAAAATAGAACGTAATAAAATCACCTATAGATGGTGTTCCTGATGATGGTGCTGAATAGTCGAAGTTGATGACAACTGAGTTTGATGATCCTGACAATGACGTCATATCAGTTACATAGTTAGATGTAACAGTGTAACCTGAACTAGTTTGTGCTGAAAATGGATAAGTAGTACCTGTTTTAAAAAAACCGAGTGGTGATTGAGTGTTGTATATTGGCTGAACTTGAGCATCTTCAAATGGCAATCCGTATGTGTTTCCACTGACACCTTCAACAAAAAGTGGGTACTTGATATTTTGTTTATTGGACTCAGGAGCGCCAGTGTCATTCTGTGCATTCCATGCTGGCATCAGAATAAGATTTCTTGTCTGATTATAGTTTGTTACCGCTGTATAGTTTACCTCACTATCACCTACTGAAAAGTAGGAAATATTGAAAGATCCTTGAGAAATATTCCTTCTTCCAACGTCCGTTAATCTTGTATTAACTAAACCCGCCGTGTTTTTGATGATATATGCCATTGTAGATAAATACTTTATCCAATATTTTATACTCCACCAGCACTACCAGTCGCACCTGCGGTTTGAGTAAGTAATGCGGTTCCTTGATTGTTTATTACCGTACAACAGTTACATCCATTAAGTGACAAGTTTGTAACTGACACTTCGATACCTTGTTGAAGAACTGTTGCACAACCGTTAATGTTTTCAGCCAAAAGAACTTCCAAAGTCGAAACGGCAGTACCAGTTATAGTATCACCCGCAGACATTGTAAGAATTCTTGTTTCAACAATGCTTGTGTCAGTCTGAGTATTCGGTGAACAGAATGGACGAGGATTGACTGAAGATGTTGTTAGAGGAGTTGTTGTAACCGTTGTGGTATTTTTCTTAACCTGTGATGTGTAAGTGATGTCTCCCGAACCAGGTCTCTTTTCACTCTGACTTACGGTAACCAACACATCCAAGTTTAATGTAACACCAACGGGAAGAGGTGGGTTAACATTCACTTGCCATGTCATCGTTCTCGAAAGTCCTGAACCTGTTTGAGTTAACTTCTGAACACCTACGTTGTATGTTGTGTTCGATGCTTGGGTCTGAACCGTAACAACTTGGGTAAAGTTATTACCAAGGGTGTCTTGAATAACCACAGGATATGTACCCGCCCCGAGGTTTGTAAAGATATTAGACAACTGATAAGTCACACCATTGTTGATTGAGTATTGATAAGGTCCAACTCCACCGATTGGTGTAATAACAATAGAACCGTTGTTTTTACCATCACAATCCGTTGAGAACGTTTGAATGTCCATTGATATAAAGTTAGTTGCCGAACAAGATGTTTGAACGACCGAAACACTTGCCTGTATGTTACTTCCAACACTGAACCAACCATTATCAGGGATAAGTGATGTAGTTTGAGATTGTAGAGATCCACCATTGTATGAATAACCAACCATATTCCATGTGTTATTTGATGGGTTCCACTGAATAGAATAACCCGAAACATTAGTCCAAGATACTTTTCCGTTAATAGGTGAAGAAGGTGTAAACTCAAGTTGAACAGGTGCCTGTCCTCTCCAGACGATATTGAAACATAATGTTGGGAACACAAACGAGGCTGATGGTGTTATTGTTGGCGTAACCGATGGTGTTGGTGTTTGTGTTGGTGCAACAACTTCACATATTGTAGATGCCGTAAAGTCACCATAAAAATCAACCACAGTTACCTGATATGCACCATTACCCAAGTTGAACAGGAATGGCGTCTTTTGACCATTATTCCAAGTAATGTCGTAAGGTGCTGTACCCCCCGTTATTCTTAAAAATAAACGTCCATCTAATGCAAAAGTAGATGTAGGATCCGTTCCGTAACATTCAACACCCAATGGGAACAATGTTATTGGATCACAGGTATTAACAAACTTAACACCATAGATTGGTGTTCCTGTTGGTGTTGGTGTTGGCGAAAGAGTACTTGTAACTTGCGGTGTTAACGTAACGGATGGAGTCGGTGTTGCCGTTGCTGTTAATGTTGCCGTGGGTGTTGGAGTCGGTGTTGAACAAACCGTGGTTGCAGGGGCATTGATTGGAATAACTCCATTGTATGGGAGTGTGTAATCCATCATTACCAAAACTTCCTTGGAGCTACCCTTTATGAAGTTTTTACAACAATCATAATAGTAGTGTTCACCAGTTGTGACACCCGATCCGCATAGAATTGCCGTTGCAGTCGGTGTGACAGTCATCGTTTGTGTGGGTGTTGGTGAAGGGAAACTCATTTTCTATAATCTATAAATAATTCTTAACAAGTATATGTATCCAATATTTCTCCATCATTTGCCACTTGGAACGCATAAGACGGTCCAATACCAAATGCTTTGAGCGCAATCCATTGGGTACCACCATTAGTTGGTGAACCAGGATAGGTATCATATAAGAAATCACCCACAGTTAAGTTTATTAATGTTTTAGTACTTTGATAAGTTCTAACGGCTAAATAGTTTGAACATGCATCAGGACCTGTTATCTGGTCGGGAGTTGTTCTACCGATGTAAGTAAAAACAGATTGTGAAGATGTCGGTGTATTTGTTGGTGTTGCGTTAGGTGTTCTCGTTCTTGTTGGTGTGAATGTCGGAGTAGTAGTACGAGTGATTGTCACCGTCGGAGTCATAGTAGGAGTCCGAGTGATTTGAGGTGTAAAAGATGGTGTTGGTGTTGGTGTTGCCCCCATTGTGATTATCTCTTCACAACCCGCAACATCAACGATCTTTATTGTATAAACGCCCAAAGCATATGGATCAGGAACCAAAAATGTATATGGGAATGCCATTACCGTTGCAATGTATGTACAGTTAGCACTAAATGAATCACACACGTATATTTCTACGGGTGTGTTAGCTGTGACTGAAGTGATTGTTACGTTTAGTGGCATATTAAATATTTTTTATGGTGTACCAGGACAACACACACCGGCGCCCGTACAGTCAAATCCAACCTGAGGATAACCAGCAATAACTTTACCGTTACTGTCAGTTTCCCAATACTGACATCCATCAGAAATTGGTTTACTTATCAACAAACAATCATTGGTTGTATCGATAATATAGAAATCAACAGTTTGCCAAGACCCATCAAATAAGTAACTATATGGATAAGTTCCTCTATACCTTGTTGCGGATCCTAAGCCTCCTTGAACCTGAGAACAATTCGTTCCCGCAGAACCACTATCCGCCAACATTCTGCCGTCATAACAATAACCTGAAAGTACATAACCAAAGTTATTATTCCTACAAGAAGTACAGCTAGCAAAATTAGTACTAATATTTACTGAACCCGAAGCGGGACTCGTGGGTGTGACATTTGTCAAAGTAAAACATCTACCTTCCCCATCATAGTAAGTGAAACCATTTTGAACTGGGAAATTATTTCGTTTGACTAACAAATTCGTAAATGAACCGTCTGAACCACAACAATAATCTCCATCAACCAAAGCATAATACTCAACAACCGATGATTCTGTAGGTGTCGGTGTTTGGGTAGAAGTTACTGTAGGTGTATAAGTTGGAGTTGGTGTTAATGTTTGTGTTGGGGTCATACTTAAACTAAGACTCGAAGTAACCGATGGTGTTGGAGTAGGTGTTGAAGTTCGTGTTGGTGTCGCAACTGGTGTCCTTGTGTTGGTAGGTGTTACCGTGTTTGTGGGTGTCGGTGTTGGATTAACCACACTACAACCTGATATGACACAACCCTGATTGTCCACAACTTTAACACAATATGATTCTGCAGTATCGTAGGGTGCAGGAACATTAAACATATAAGGAATGTCACCATTTGTTATTGTGTCGATATAGAAACATCCTGTAAGATTGAATTGACAGATATACACATCAAATGGTGATGTACCTGAGAGTGAATATAATGTTACTTGAACCGCCATATTAACATTCGTTTACTGTAGATGGGGTTATACTTGTAATACCTTGTACTGATTTAGTAACAGTATCACAAAGTGAAGTAACAGGACAAATTTCATTGTTGAATGAATTATAAACACCAAACCCTGAAGATAAACCTTGTGGAATAGTAACCGTAAGTGTTTCAGTTGTAGTTCCCAAACAATCATTAACCTGAATATCAAAGACTACTGTTATATTTGTAGGTGCGTTTACAATGATGTTTCCTGTAGAATCGTATAGAGTAACCGTAACTCTAGATTCTTCAGCAGTGTAACCACCACATCCATCAGGTCTACCTGTTCTAAAGATTTCCTCATCATACTTGATACAATTTACAGGTGTAGGTTGTCCTCCAATACATAACTCACAGTTGGCATAAACTACAGGTGTAATGTTGAAATAATTCGTACTATAAGTCACAAAGTTTGAAGTTCCTGTTGGGAAGAAACTTGTAAACGATCCCAAATATTTCCAACATTGTCCCTCAGAATCTTTGAATGTTTGTCCTACACTAATCGGGAAGTTTACAGGAACTGATTGTGCGAAAACCGCATCAGGATCTCCGTTGTCATTCAAAGTACATGTTTCGAATATGTAGTACAAAGTCAGTGATTCAAAAGTTGCAGATGGTGTTACCGTAGCTGTTGGCGTAATACTTGGTGTTGGTGTGTTTGTTGGAGTAATAGATGGTGTTGGTGTAAGTACAACTTGGCAGTCCACACAGTTTCCATAAATATCCAAAACTGAATCTATACTCACGTTCGAAGAGAATGTGTCATCATCTCTCAAATATTGTAAACAGAAATATTGACCAGCGATATTACCCAAGAAATAAGTACCCTGAACCAATGGTACCCCACTATAAATCAAAGGATCACTTGTATATAATTCTAGTCCACTTGTACAATCTAAAAGAACCTTAGTACCAACACAGATGAATGTTTCATCGATAAATCTGTAAGTTATTTGACCTTCCACATCTACAGTTCTTGTTGGAGCAATAGTTGGTGATGGAGTTGGTGAAGAACTTGGCTCAGTATATCCTGAAATGTAGAACCCAATGTTTGTGTTACAACTTGGTGTTGATGGGGTTGGTGTTGGGGATACCGGGAAACTTGTTACATCTAAACCTAATAAATCACAATCGATAGATGGTGATGGTGTTGGATACGGGACATAATCACAATCAAAATAAGCATTAAAATCTAATGAGTTACAATTGATTGGTGATGGCGTAGGTGTCGGACATGGTCCAACATTGAAGAAGTTAGCAGAAATGTCAGGACATGGACTATTACATGGGAACGCACCCTGTAATAAACAAGGACCACCCAAACTATCACTTAAACACCAATAACTACCGTTGTAGAATATATAACCCGTGGTAGTTCCATCCCCAACAAAATATGGTCTACCTAAATATGTTCCCGATGCAATGTAGTTTCCATTGTACGCTTGAATACTTGAGAGTTGAGTGTACAAACAAAAATCATCTTCTAAACAAGGTTGATTAGTTGGTGACGGTGTGGCAGTTGGATTTGGTGTTCTTGTCTGTGAAGGCACAGGTGGACATTCACCGTCCATTGTGACAGTAACTTCAACAGGATAAACTAAACTACCCTCACAAACACATAAAGTTTCGGATTCAAAAGGGAGTAACTCAATTTGTTGATCATTATACAAACAATCAGTATACTGAATTAAAGCTTGAGTGGTGTCACTGGTGTTTACTAATGTGTATTCAACACAGTCACAAACTGTGGTCGGACTTGGAGTAACGGAAGGTGTCGGTGTATTTGTTGGTGTTCCTGTATTTGTTGGTGTCTGAGTCGGCGTTTCCGTTGGAGTCTGAGTTGGAGTCTCTGTAGGTGTAATAGTTGGTGTTAACGTAGGGGTTTCCGTAGGTGTTATAGTTGGGGTTGGAGTTGGTGTTGGAGATGGACAAGGCGAAAATCCTTCACATACATCACAATCACCACCTGAGTTTGTAAATACAACACCACTTGCCGAATATAAAGGTCCACTTGCAACATAAGGTAAAATAGTTGCACATCCTGTAAAATCTAACGAAGACGAAATAATATAGGTATCACCCACATTAAGAGTACCCGAAACATTCTCAAACCTGAAAATTGAATCATCACAACAAGCTGAGAATAGGTAAACATCATATGGTTCGGTCGAACTTGGTGTTGGTGTATTTGTCTGAGTAGGAGTTTGAGTTGGAGTTTCAGTTGTTGTAGGTGTTTGTGTCGGTGTAAACGTGGGTGTGTTTGTTGGTGTTTCTGTAGGGGTCTCAGTAGGGGTAGATGTTTGTGTTGGCGTATAAGTGGGTGTGTTTGTTGGCGTTTCGGTTGGAGTTTCAGTAGGTGTGGATGTTTGTGTTGGTGTATTTGTAGGTGTCTCCGTTGGAGTTTGTGTTGGAGTTACCGAAGATGTTGGCGTAAATGTTGGCGTATTTGTAGGAGTTTCCGTCGGAGTCTGCGTTGGCGTTTCCGAAGATGTCGGTGTAAATGTTGGAGTATTCGTAGGAGTTTCGCTTGGAGTTTGCGTTGGAGTATTTGTTGGAGTTTCTGTAGGTGTAGGTGTTGCAGAGGATCCTGGACTCGATGTAATACTTGGCGTTGGGGTATTTGTTGGTGTTTCGGACGGAGTTACCGAAGATGTTGGCGTATACGTTGGAGTAACAGAAGGTGTTACTGGAGGCGTTTGTGTTGGAGTTTCCGAGGGTGATGGTGGTATAGCACAGTCCTCGTTTGAAGTACACGATGTTTCAGAATATGTAACAGTTGTAAGTTGCGAAAGATACTGAACATTATCTTGGTAGTAGTATGCCAACCACGGTGAATCAGTAAGACAATACTGATATGACCCCGCAGACAAAAGAATTGTTGTGAGGTAAGGTTGATTCGAATACTCAGGTAATTGAACTTCTACCTTATTATTCAATAATGTATTTGTATTACCTGTTGCAATAGTTGTTTCTAAACTTGATATTGTTACTGTTGCACAGAGACCCGGACATATAAACTGGTAAACAGAATTAATCATTGCAGTTTCACAATCCGAATATTGTGGAAACTCAAAAGTCGCCGCAGGTGTATCCTGAGATGGAATATCAGATAAAACCCAACCTTTACTATCGTGAATAACTACTTTATCTACAGTGTAGTTATCAGGTTTTATTTCGAAAGTTATTATTTCTTCAGGATCACAACAGTTGTAGAAGAACCAATTTTCATATTCAACGCAGGGTGCCGGTCCGTTGTTGTTAACCGTTAGAGTTATAAATCCACCTTCTCCATTAGACACTTGTTGTACAACAACAGTTGAATAACATCCACAAACTTCCTCAGTAGATGTCGCCCCAACAATAACTTGGGCGGTGAATCCATCACAATCAACATAAGAAACCGGAACTGGTGACGCTCCAGGATTTATAAGTTCTATCTGTTCACAATCATCACCAGAATCACATCCTGTAGGACCTGCTACACACGGACCTACAATGTTTATTGAGGTGGTTAGTCCCGAAGCGGGAATCTCAATAGTGTCGGGACAACAACAAATAGTGTAACCCTCAGGAAATGGTATTGGTTGGCCAACCACATAATATACAAAAGAACCATTCTCACATTTTGTATATGAGGCAAATTCATTAGGACCTTCAGGTATGATTTCAACCTCTAAACATTCCGTACATTGATCTTGACAATAATCTATAGCAGTCTGATCGCCAAAAGTAACATTATAATAATCAACTAGCTGACAATAACAAAATCTTCGTACACCCCCGTTTGGAATATAATGTGTTTCATAAAGATATTGGGTAGTAAATGGTGCATCATCACAACGTATTATTGTGACGTATGCATCCTCACCCGTTGCAGTAAAAGTTCTTTCGTAACAACCAACACACGGTACTACAGGCGTTGGTGTCGGTGTCGGAGTGGGCATCCCGCTCACGGGAATTCCTGAAAAATTACAACTATTTTTTTGTGCCGCTCCGTTGATTTTTCCATACGCACCAGCGTACGTTATTCCAGTTATTTCGTAATCACCAGCGAAATCAATTTCATATAAACCCGAAACACCAGCTTGGAATATAGGATAGGCAATATTATCAGGTCCTGTGATTATATTACCACCAGTTGACCCAATAATGTATAAAGTCGATGAATCAACAAACAATCCATTGTAGAGCGTATTAGTACCAGGAAGGTTATCTGAATAAACATTTGGAGTTAAAGTTCCGGTTGCTGAGGTGTAGTTTGTGTAGTTGAAAAGATATCTTCTCTTGTTTACCCCCTTGTCAACCACCGTTACATAAAGGTCATCATTTACCGCATCGTAGTACATATCCCCGTCAACAAAACAATCTTGTCCATTGAAGGGACTAATCATCGAAAACTTTACAGTGACAGATGCTATGTCGGTTGGTGATGAAATATCTAACTCTAAAATTTCATTAGAATCTGATCCAATAATAAGTGTGGTATCATCAATAGCCGTTAATCCGTTCATATTGATGTTACTCGGAATACCACTGATTTTCCTTATAAGAGTAGGTGTAACTAAAAGTCCCGCTGAAATATCATATTCATATAACTTATTTTGTTGCGCATTGTACAACCATAATAAGTCCCCATTTACCGCAATGTCAGTACACCATATATTGTTACCACCTTGGGTTGCAGTAAACCACAAAGTTGCACCAATACCTGGAGGAGACCCTGCCGGAAAATAGTATACCCTATTTCCGTCATTGACCACAATCTGACAAAGTAAGTTAAAAAACATTCAGTTTTATTTATTTACTATAAATAACTTATATTTGATTTTATTTGAATAAACATATTGATTATCTCAAGATAATAAATGACATAGTCATATATATTTATCAGTATGAGACTTTTAAAAACAATTGAGAAGATAATACAGGAGTCGGAAGAACAATATCTCAGAGGTGTTGAGAGAGGACTTCCTTTAGATGAAGTTGATAGACTAGAAGAAAACTATAATAAGTCACTCAAACTTATGGATTTGTTGGAAACAAAAAACAAATCTCATAAATCCAAAAAGTGAGAAGAAAACTCCACATCAGGTAGAGAAACACCCTTCTTATTTACAACGTTTGCACATACATCGTTAGCAAACTCAATAGATTTTTCAACATCTGAAGTTTTGAGATACATCAAACCAAAAGATGAAATAAAAGAATCACCAGCACCACTTACATCGATAGTTTCCTGCGGGTTTTTGGAAGAATAAACAATATTTTTATACTTGGCACCCTTTGATCCAAGAGTCACGACAAATTTTTCGGGGTGTTGTTCTACAAGTTCCAAATTGTTTTGATACTCATTCTCATTTAGTTTAACAAACGTGATGTTTTCAATAGTTTTTTTTGATATTTTTTTCTTAGTATCTAACAAACTTAACTTACTTTCACTAGAAATTTTTTGAATCATATCTTCAGTGAGATATCCTTTATTATAATCACTGATAATAACCATATCAGATTCTCTGATAGTTTCCAACATATCAGGACTTAGGAAATTCAAAGGTTCTACAGGTTTTAATTCACCTGTATCAGATCTCAATAACATTTGATTACTCTTTTCGTGAACAAATCTCGTTTTAGTTATTGTTTCACTTTGACTCCAATGCAAAACTTCTGAGTGACGAGCAAGTGATAAAAGGTTATTATATACGTTTCCCGCCATACCAGCATTACGAACTTCACGTGTCGGATTTATAACAGGTATTGGTGCCTCGGGTGATAATCTTTTGACTTCACCATAAACGTATACGTCAGTGCACAACTCACCAACTACTAGAATCTTTGCCATAATTAATAATTTTTGTAGATGAATAATCTGGTATCCTATTGAAGAATACTACTTCTTTTGCATACTGAGAACCAAGAACTTCTTTACCTTTGTAGTCTGATCCAACAACTAATATATCTGGTTCCCAATTTTTTATATTTTTTTCTAAATCCTCTTGGGTTGCAAATCCCACTACAGAATCGACTCCTTTAATCAATGACATTACAAATGCTCGGTCTTCCCAAACGTTCACAGGTCGAGTTGGACCTTTTAGCTCACTTACCCGACCATCATAATCAATTCCAACTCTTAATTTACCCAATGATGATGCGTATTTAAGCAGCTCAAAGTGACCTCTATGAAGTACATCAAAAGTACCATTAACCCAAATTCTTTTGGTTTCGTGTTTTTTTTCGGACAATGTTATATTAGAAATTGATTCCATACTTTTCGACTATTTTTTGACCTCTTTCCATTAATTGACCTTTTCTACAAACACTAACATACCAGTGAAAGTCCAAAAGATAAACATTATGTTGTTTTTTATTGAGTCTTTTAGATCCTTCTATTTCATTTTGCCATGGATTCTCATCAGGAAAAACGTTTTCAATCAACTTGTTTTTTTTCCATAAACCAAACTGGTGATTTTGAGTGTAGTCCGAGTTTTGTTCAAACCTGTATAATTTACCTTCGATTTTCTTGGTCAAAATTAATGGTGTATTTTCTTTGATATGTAACTGATCCATGTTGTATTTTTTAAACATTTCAATTAACTCATCAGATAACTGATAATCATTGACACACCAAAAATCTTCTTGCATATAAAAAACCAAATCACTTTCGATTTGATTCAAAGCTCTCAATAGTCTTTCACCCCATTCACCTTTACCAGTTTTAATGTGGATGACATCACTAACAAAATCAGGTTCTATTTCCTCACTGAGAAAAATTATTGGTCCATGATTTTTACAATGTAGTTTGAATAGATAATACCATGGATTCCAAAATCTACGATAAGAATCCATAGAATGTAATACTATCGGTATTTGGTTAATCACCATCAATAAAATGATCAATTAGGTTGACTATCCCCCCTCCACACGCGGTATGAGTCCGAATCATAATGTGTGGTAGATACTTCATAAATGGTACCATCAGTTAGTGCCTCAAGCTGGTGTGGTTGACCAGGTCTTTGTCTAACAGAATCCCCAACAACCAAAACTTCTTGTACAACTTCAGCAGTTTCAGTATTAATCCATCGGTAAATAAACTCACCTTCTTGAACATACCAAGTCTCGTCTTTCATCATGTGGTAGTGCATCGAAAACTTAGCACCTTTTTTGAAAACTAAAAGTTTACCACAATATAGTTCATTATTTTCAAAAATAATCTCGTGACCCCATCCTTTTGGGATCTTACACTCAGGACATTCGTGAGTGTTTATTATCATAGGTTTTTCCATAATCAAATATTTTTATAATCATAACCTAATTTTCCAATTAAGTAATGAAGTTCAGAATCTTTTCTTATTAATTCTTTAGTTTCTTCAGGTATGTCAACCTCTTCAAATCTTTTATTATAGTTCTTGTCATCAAATGAACTTTCCCTTCCATTTATTTTATTAGGTGTATGCCTTTCTTCTATATTAAAAAAATCAAATAATATTTGTTTTCTTTTTTCGTCATCATTCAACCAATCCTCATATTTTAAACTCATTTTGGGATTTTTTATAACAAATTTTGCATTGTCTTTCCAAAGATTAATAAAATTTTGACCTACATCATGTGAAAATATACTATCTTTCCTTTGTTTATATCTTGAAGCAAGGCAATTATAAAAATCTCTTATCAAAATCAATCTTTTACCATATTCAACATCTATGTTTTCAAATCTGTTATATGATAGTGATCCTTTATAAATTTCGTTTGTTGAAAAAAAACTATAGTTAACATTCACGTCCTCATAATTAACAATGAGATTTTGCAACTTTCCATATAAATGAGACTCTTGAAATAATTTCATACCGAAATCTTGATCATTATTAGTATCATTCCAATAGATAACTTTATCATTAATATATTCCATTTTTATGGAACCTTTATCATTTTTTAAAGTCAAATTCATGTCTGTTAAATTTTTGACAATCCAAGATATTATAGCATGTTGTCCTGTTCTTTTAGTTGCAATTATTTCTAAAATTTTCATTCTATTATTTTAAATAATTTTTATAATCTTCGATTCCCAGTTTTAATGTCCATGATGGAAACCAACCTTTCATCCATTTGCTAGGATTACTACAGGTATAAAACTGATAACCATCAGGGATAAATGTTTCATCAACATAATCAAAAGAAATACCCATGATGTTTAGCACGTCTTCAAAACCACGAGCTTCTCCACTTCCAACTTCATAATAATATCCTCTTAATGCATCGTAGTTTTCATAAGCAAAAATATTCGCATCAATAACATCTTTCACATACACAAAATCTCTCAACGGTTTTTTTGGGAATAAAGATACTTTTTCACCATTAAGTTGTTTTTGATACATTTGAAATGCTACAGAAGCCATTTTACCCTTGTGTTCTTCACCTGGACCATAAACATTAAAATATCTTAATCCAATTCCACCATTCGAGATAACATATTGTTCTGCAACATATTTACTCCAACCATAGAGGTTTGATGGGTATAAGTTATTAGTCCCATAGTTTGCTGCGGAAGATGAATAAATCAGGGGAACATCGTATTTTTTGGCATAATCCATTAAAATTTTTGTGGACTCAAAGTTTAGAGTCATCATATAATTCACATTTTGTTCTAATGTATCCGAACACGCACCAACGTGAAATATTACATCAGGTTGGATACTAAGTAACATAAGTTTAATATCCTCAGTCCAAGTTTCACTTTGAAAGATATTCTCATTAAGAGTATAAATTTTATGTATTTCATCTTCACTTAAAAGATTCATTAATCTTGATCCGATGAACCCTTTAGTTCCTGTTATTAAAATCTTTTTCATTTTCTTTGTGATAATAGCAAATATATTATAATAAAGAAAAAAAGTAAAAGAATGGATTATAGAGTTTTTGCACCAACTAAAATATATGTGGACAAATCACCCGTGCATGGATACGGTGTTTTTGCCAAAGAAAATATAAGTGAAGGTGAAATTTTTGAAGAGTGTATCCTTCTGACCCTACCAATACAACATGGTACAACTTCAGATTACCTTGTAGATTACAGGTTTAATTGGCCTCAAGGAGAAGTATGGGAAGAACAAGTATGTGCGTTGGGATTTGGAAGTTTATATAACCACAGTGAAACTCCAAATGCATATTGGAGATCTAATTTGGAAAAAAAGACCTTTGAATTTGTTTCTTACCGTAAAATACTCGCAGGTGAGGAAATTTTTATTTGGTATGGAGGTTCCAACTATTGGAATGATGGAAGATCTCATGTGAATTTAGTTTCGTAATAAATTAAGTTTCTATTGGTATTCTTTATATCATCACTTAAATCAACAACATATTCACCATCGTCAATAATCATACTGTAGATTTCTTTCGAATTTTGGTCTATATAAAATACAATTGACTCACTTATAGTATAAGAATACTGTTTGTCATTTATTTTCAAAACAATGTCCGTTTTGTCTTTTATATCGTAGAATATTATTTTTAGATTACCATCGGTAAAATCTTTTTTAGGTGATTCCCCAATCCATATTTCAGAATCAGTATTTTTACTAAAGAAAAACTTATATCTATTATTTTTTGAGTAATCAAAAAAGTCTTTGTCTTCCCAATAATAAACTCTATCTTTTACAGGGTGTTCTACAATTTTCAAAGGGATTTCTGAAGCCCACTTCAAAGCTTGTCCCTCGGCGACGCCATTACTATCTAAATAAGTTTTTAAATCAATCTTATCAACAATTTTTTTCATTGTAACTTTATCGAAAATCATAAAATGTAACGTTGCCTCCCATAATTCTTTTGGATTTTTTGGATTTATTCTCGGATGAATTAAGTTTACATCGTTATTCAAAATTTCACTAACAACCTTTTCATCAATATCCAAATCATATATTATGTGATAAAAAAGATCATAGTCATAATGTAACGCAATCTCACTCATCCTTTTAACTTGATTCAGTGCCGCCCACCCATAATCAGCAACATTATGATGTAACATAATCCAACCATCTTTTGTGTATACAGTTTTCCAAAAGGTAAATGACCTTATAGGCCAAAGAAGCAAGGGGTTTTCTTTAGTAAAAAAAACAAAATCACAAATATCAATTATCTCTGTCGATAAGTTTATAGGACTAATCACAAATACATCCAATCCCAAGTCTTTCAACTTGAGTATATTCTCTTTCAAAATTTTTACTTTATTGTCATTATCACAATAACTGCTTATCAGTGCAACCTTTTTCATATCATATCATTAAATCTATATTCCCTTTTATCTTCTATTAATTCTTCGAGAGTTTTTTTAATAATAATAATACAATTTTTATAGTAAGTTATTGATGAAATATTAAGATTGTTCTTTAGTCTACTAAATTCTTCATTTATCCTGTGTGGTGTGGAAGAAAAAAAATCTACAATGTTCAAGTTTTCGATTTGGTATCCATAAATTTGAGTCCCTGGTTTCCAATAGTTACATTCAATATCTTCTATTATATAGACACCACCATTATTTAACATTTTATCAAACAAGAAAATAAACGTTTCAATTTGATGTTTTGGGTGATGAGAACCATCATCAATTATTATATCAGAAATTCCAACTTTGTTTAAAGCATTTTGTAAATCTTCTATTTTTGATTGATCGCCAATGAAAACTTCACCCCTTTCTTGTTTAAAATTTTCACTTATATCCATACTGTAAATTTGTCCATTTGGGAAATATTCTAACCACATTTTAAAAGACGCGGCTTCACTTCCACAACCTATCTCAAATAACTTTATTTTTTTACTTCTAAAGTCTTTCAAAAACATATCATAAATTCTATCATACCTATGGTACAATACTTTATCGGTATTATGTTTAACACCAAGTTCAAACATATCATTTCTATTATTTGATGATAGAACAATATTGATCAAGTGGTCGATCTCATCTTTAAATTTAGTATATGGTCTACAACAATTTACATCGATGTAATATCCATTTCTAAGTTTTTCCTCATCATAAACACCAAACTTTTTTTGGTTTTCTCTTTCACCTTCCCATTCCAAATTTACCGGAAAGTTGTGTCTTTCGATTCTCCTGTCGGCAATCCAAGGAGATGTATAACCTCGTTTGAGTTTGTGTACTTCTACCCCATGATTTTTATTATTCACACAATCTGAAAAATAAAATTCATCAATCATCCACATATATCTATACCCTTCTTTATATGTTGAATGTCTGTTTACAAAATCCTCAAAACTACAAGAAGTATCTAATATTTTATCAAAAATTTTACCTTTAGCTGCGTTGTATGGATAGTTGTACATTTCTTGAACAAAGGGAAACGGTTCGGTTTTAAACAACTCAATAGCCTCAGGTCTGTTCAAATCATAAGCATCACTCGAATAGATTACTAAACCGTCTTCATGGAAATTTTGTATCTGATCAATAAAGTATTCTTTATTTATCATCAACATATCTAAATCACATGTAAGACAAACTTCGTTCGGGAAATACTTTGTCCCATACATTCTAGCAATACACGCCAACAAACCTGTGTGAATAACATCACCGTTTTTTTTATCATAAACCTTTTTAATCTTCTTAACTAAACCGTAACCGTCATCATAAAAGTCACTATCTTCATCACAGATGTAAAATAAAACAGGTTGTATCCCTAACAGTTCTTTACAAATTCTAGCCTGTAAAGGCCAAAACTCCATAAAGTAAGAATCATTAACACCAAAAATTGCTTTATCTATTTTCATAATGTTTTTCAATAAACGCATTTATATCGTCAGACCACATATTCATGGCATTATCTCTGATCTTTTGTTCATCCCAAGTCCACCAAGAAATATCTAAAAGTTTTTGTATTTGTTCTTCAGTAAATCTATACTTAACAACAACTGCAGGATTACCCACAACAATTGCGTATGGAGGAACATCTTTAGTAACTACAGAACCCGATCCAACAACAGAACCATTACCGATCTTTACTCCCGACATGATAGTTGCTTTAGCACCAATCCAAACGTCATTCTCAACTATAATATCTCCTTTACAAGAAGGGTGTCCCATTTCCATGTGCATCTGAGCTATTTCATGTGTTACAGGTCCCCACAACTGAGAAGATGTTGTAATCCAATCAGGTCTATGATTTGCATGTAGGAAAAAGTTACATTCTCTACCAATAGAGTTGTACTTACCCAATTTTACAAAATACTTATCACTCCAAGATATAATATTGACATGTCTGTCAAAATATGTACCCCGATCGGCATGCCAAAGGTGGATGTTTTCAATACTCATAACCTATTTCTATAACTCATTTTTTTAAAATACATTTGTTCACCCTCAGTTTTGAGTGAAAATGTATCACGTATTTGTTTATTTTCTACAACAATAATGTCTTTAATATCCTCAAATAAACCCAAATCAATAATTTTCCAGTGATTAAGTGGCGTTGTATCAATCGAAACCACTTTGGTTTTATTTAGTATTATTTGGTGCTCAATACCTTCTTTAACTTTAGTATTCCACACAATAAAATAAATGTGATTATCTTGTTCATCATAAAATGGCACTGACCAAGAGTTTAGTGTGTCCACTATCTGACCATCAAACACCCCAAATTTGTTACCATTCATTTCTAAAAGGTCTCTATTTTTTTCAAATATTTTACCATTAGATAAGATCCTATACAACAAGACTTCCGGTGATTTTGTATCTGAATTTCTAACGTACTCTTTAATACCATCTTCATCGAGATTCAATAAAAATTTACTCATAGTTGGTATGTAATACGATTGAAAGCTACCGAACAATAAATTTTCAACATCAGGTTTCAGATCAAAATAAACCACAGAATCATACGAACCCAAAAGTTCACTATTATTTGAAATCTCACTGTCATCTACAATTTTACAATCGTATTCAATCTGATGTACTTTAGTGTATCCCAAGTTTTTTGCATTCGCAAACCCCAAAATAAACATTCTCCATATCGCCAATATTGTATTTTTCTTACTTAGAAACGATGAATGAATTGCTCTTCCATCTGATGGTGAAAACCAAGGTCGATTTAACAAATCCCAATCTGTTAAAATTTCATTTTTACTATCATAAAAACAGTAAGTCACTTGTTTTTGAATATCCACAGGTATTGGAGTATGACTGACAATCATAACATCATACTTTTCTCTAAATTTTGACAACGAATAAATGCAATCCCTAAGAATATTTTCTCTATTATCATCAGGACAGTATGCAGTTATTAATATTAAGTCTTTCATTTCATTTAATTTTTACCGCAGGACAACCAACATAAACACCACTTTCTTCAATATGCTTAACCACCGCACTATTCATACCAATTGTAACCAAACTATGTACCGATAATTTTTCTCGTATTGAAGAATTATTACCCATGTATACACAATCGTAAATTTTAACGCTACCTGAAACAACCGCACCTGGCATTGCACTAAAATAATCACCAATTTCACAATCATGACCAACGTGATTACCTCTATTCAATATTGAGTGTTTACCAACTTTTATATTTGTGGTTAATATTGAATGAGCACCAATAAAACTACCCTCACCAATCTCAACGTTGTCATCCATAATTAAAGTCGTAGGATGAACCCAACTAAAATACTTGGTCTCTTTTGGTAATTTTTGAATGATGTCAAATCTATCCCTTGGATTAGCGACCGCAACCATAATAATATATTCTTTTGGGTCAAACTCTGACAATGGTCTTGTCCCTTCCACAACATATTTGTCATCAACAAAACAGGTTAAATTAATACCCATTTGAGCCATAACCTCTCTCGCATGTCCACCAAAACCAACCAAAGCTTTTTTCATAGGCTACTATTTAAATGTGGAACTTTTCTATTATGTAGATTTATTTCTAAAAAAGTTTCTAACTTATCGATCAAGTCATCGTCTTTTAAATTTATTTTTAACAACGAATTATTTTTGTCTTTAAAAAACGTTTCAACGTCTTCAATATGTTTCAGATAAGATTTTGTAAGTGACTTGTAATCATAAGGATTGTGTTTCGGAGCACCATAAGTTTGTGTTAATTTTTTGAATATCATACCTTTATAACCATAACTTATTTCAGTCGGATTTTTAAAGTTAATGAAAATTTTCTTATGAAACCTAATAAGTGAATTATACCAAACATCTTCATTATCTCTAACTGTTAGAATAAACTTTGCATCAGGAAAATTCTCATACAAAGTTTTATATAGCTGAGGTAACGAGAATGGAACATCTTGAAAAAATGAATATTGGAAATAATCTTCTTTAATCATTTTAACTATCGTGTCATAACTATTGAAAAAATAGGATTCCATATTGCATTCAAATGGTTGTTGGGGTGCAACTAAAAATCCATTTTGGAAAAATATTTCGGACAACGATGTTGTACCTGTTTTATTATATCCAATACAAAAAATTTTCATTGATTGTAGACACTGAATTTAGATAGGTCAGGGTATGGTAACTCTAAATCCTCGTTGATTTTTTTTGTTCCATCAAGGTTATAAAATTGGTTCATTAAAAGTAATCCTCTTGTTGCCAACTCAGGCATCATATAAAAGTTCCAACCAATCATATCCAAATAATCATCATGGTAGGAACACTCTCTTCTTCCACTATATCTAGCTCTTTTGAACCAATGATAAGCATCTAAACTATCCGTCAGAATCGCACCACCCTTACTGAGTTTAAAATGTTTGTAAGGTCCCGTAAAAGACACACAAATATGTTGACCAGGTTTGTACATATCAGCAGTAAAACTAAGTGCAGAATCCCAAACATTACTACCTTTGAGTTGATACATACCTTTGATGGTTTTACCCTCCACAGGTTCAAAGTTAACTTTTAAACCCGCGTGGATAATTTCACAAGGAACAGATGGATATGTTCGACAAGGAATCGATATGGTATCATCCCATATACTTTTGGTTACATTTTTCTCATAATAGAGTGCCAAAAAAAGTGCATTACTCATGTTGTCAACAGTAACTACGTAAGGTGCACCTGTATAATCAGACAATGACTTCTCAAAGTCTTCCGTTATTTTGTAAATTCCATTTGCCATAGTTGAAAATATAGAACACTTTCCTATTATTTTCAATAAGAACTAAAAAAATGCAAACCCCGAAATTATACATTCACGGATCATACATTGGAACCACAGGTTTCAACAATCATACGAGAGACTTCTTTAGAGAAGTTTCTAAGTACACAAAATTAAAAGTTAGAAATTTCACAGTCGGTTCCACTTGGAATGGTTATAATGACACCCCCCATGATAACGAACCATATATCACTGATTTAGATAAGACATTACTCTATAAACAGATACTCTACAACTCCGAGGGTAAACTAAGTGACTTTCCAATATATAGAGATCCCGAGAAGGATTTTCAACACGACTTCAATATTATACTGAGTGAAACAAACCACCATATATTTTATGAAAAATATTCGGGACCGAAGATCGCTTACAATGTTTGGGAGTCAACTCTTCAACCCGAGGAGTTTTTCAATCAACTTTTGAAGTTCGATGAAATATGGGTACCGAGTGAGTGGCAACGAAAGTGTACAATTGATCAGGGTGCAAGTCCAGATAAAGTTAAAGTTGTACCTGAGGGTGTTGATGTTCACACTTTTTTTCCTGAAGATGTTGATAAGTTAGAGGATTACAATGACGGTAGATTCAAGTTTTTACTTATGGGTCGTTGGGATTATAGGAAGTCAACCAAAGAAATCATTCAAACCTTTCTCAATACTTTTGACTCGAGTGAACCTGTAGATCTTATTGTTTCCATAGATAATATGTGGGGTGAAGAAATGGATGGTTACAAAACAACCGAGGAGCGTTTATCAGCATATGGTTTCAACGATCCAAGGATTAAAATTATTCATTTCCCAAGTAGAGAAGACTACATCAAGTACCTCAAAACTGGTCACGTGTTTGTTTCATGTGCTAGATCTGAAGGGTGGAACTTACCACTAATCGAGGCAATGGCATGTGGTACACCTTCAATTTATTCAGAATGTTCTGCACAGATGGAGTTCGCCGAAGGTAAAGGGTTTCCTGTAAGGATTATTGGCGAGAAACCTGCCAACTCAAATGATTATGGTAGATATACAATGAGTGATTTACCTGGCAATTATTATGAACCAGATTTTAATCATTTGTCTGAGGTTATGAGGTTTACCTATGAGAACTATGAGGAATGTAAAAAACAATCATTGGTGGATTCTCACAAAATTCACAAGGACTTTTCTTGGGAACGAATTGGTGAAATAGGTTATGAAAAAGTTTTAGAGTTTTGGGAAAAAATTCAATCACCTGATTACATAAAAGATACTAACGAAATTAAAGTTAGCTTCTTTGAGGGTCCCCGTGTTGACATTTCAGGTGATTATGATCAGAAATACAAAATTGAGTTTATTGATTCTGAAAATGATGAGGTTGTTCACACAGAAGAAATCACTAACAATATGTGGACCGCGTGTGGTAGAAAGTATTATACTAAGTGGAAAGTCAAAGTTAATGGAGTCGTTGTGAAAGAATTGGATCTCAAAGATAAAACAGTATTAATATCGTTCGAGTCTAAATCAATCGGTGACACTTTAGCATGGGCACCCTACGTAGTTGATTTTTCTGAGAAACATCAGTGCAAAGTTGTACTATCAACCTTTCACAACCAGTGGTTTGAAGGTCTTGACGAGTATTCAGAAATCACCTTCATAAAACCAGGAAGTGTGATTAACTGTGATCATGTTTACAGAATTGGTTGGTTTAAATCTGCGGAAGGTAAATGGGACAAGTTTGACTTATACCCAAATCATCTGAACTCACAACCACTACAAAAAACAGCAACCGATATTCTTGGATTAGCTTTTGAGGAAAAGAACTATGGAATAAATTTTAAACCAAAAAATAGACCTTTCAAAAACAAATATATTGTTTTTAGTCCTGAATCTACTGCAGGTTGTAAAGAATGGACTTATGATGGTTGGAAATATCTTGCGAAAATGTTAAAAAAAGAAAGTTACGAGATTGTTGTGTTGACTACTAAAGGTTACACTATTGATGGTACACGTAACATATTTGGAAAAAGTTTGGAGGAATCTATGAACATTTTGTATCACGCAGAATATTTGGTTGGTCTAAGTTCGGGTTTATCATGGATAAATTGGTGTTTAGGTAAACACACTGTTATGATCAGTGGATTTACAGCAAAAGATCATGAGTTTAAAACAAACAACACTCGTATACAAAACGAACACTCTTGTAACTCGTGTTGGGCAAATACCAACTTCACTTTCGATGCCGGAGATTGGCATTGGTGCCCTGTTTGGAGGGGAACTGATAAACAACATATTTGTCAGAAATCGATAAGCCCATTAACCGTATATAATAGTTTACCTAAATGATCAACTTAGAAAATTTTGATTGGGGTTGGATGGACGAACCTACAGATCTTTTATACATACATACGGATGGTACTAAACAACATATGGGTCAATACCATAAGGAAAGTATTATTGGGGAAATATTTGAAAGAAGATGTTATGAACAATTTTTTGAGGTTGAAGAAGGTGATGTTGTTTTAGATATTGGTGCCAGTGTTGGTCCATTTACATATTCCATATTACACAAAAACCCGAAACAAGTTTATTGTTTCGAACCAAGTGAAAGAGAGTTTAAAACTTTGGTCAAAAACTTGAGGGGTTATCAGGTAATACCAATACCAAAAGGTATATCAAACGTGAATTCAATTGTTAAAAGTGATATGTTGTTTGGTGGTGAGGATGAAATGGAAACACTAACATTTGACAGGTTTATAAGCTTATACAGTTTGGATAAAATAGATTTTATTAAGACAGATTGTGAAGGTGGTGAATATGATATTTTTACCCAAAACAATTTGGAGTTCTTAAAAAAGAATGTAAAAAAAGTTGTAGGTGAATGGCATTTAAGATATCCTGAACTTAAAGAAAAGTTCAGAAATTTTAGGGATAACATTTTACCCCACTTCAAAGACTATAAAGTATTTTCAATCGATGGTGTTAATATTAAGTGGGATTTGTGGAATGAACATTTTATAGACTACTATACCGAAGTCATAATACACATTGATAATCGTTAAATAAAAAAGGGGGTCGTGAGACCCCCTTTTCTTTTTTACTTCTTGATGTATTCCAACTTTGGTGGGTTTACATCCTTACGTGTTGCGTTGATTGTGTAGTAACAGTTTGGTTTACCATCTTGACAGTTGATGTATACCTTATTGTTTTCAACTTTTTCAACCCAATGTACACAAGGTCCTCCGATTGGTGTTAAGTGAACCGTGTAACTATCTTCGTGAACCAAATCTACCCAATAGTCAGGAAGTTCAATAACGTTTTCGGTTGTCTGACCTCTGAAGAACACACCGTGTTCAGGTCCTTCCAACACACCGTACTCGATTCTCCATGGGAGTTTCTTAGAGGGGTGTTCGATATCAAACGACTTACTGTTTGCTGTAATCTGATCAAACTCAGCTAAGTTTGCAGTTCCATTACCTTGTATAGTCCCTGTAATATTGATGTCAGTAACGTTTGAGAGACTATTTGTAGCCATGTCAACGTTAGTATATGCAGTAATAGAACCTGTACCTATCGCAAGGAGTGTGTCACTTACCGATACATTCGTGTTAGTAGCACCATTATTGATCGCCAACTTAAGAATACCTCTTCCGAACGCATCTCCCGCTGAGTTGTCAAAGAACAAAGCTCCCTTAATACGTACATCGGTATCAGTGTCTTCAGTTTTGAAAATCACACCAGCAATCCTTGGGTCATCGTCAGCTTGAATTAACACGTATGCGTTGTTTGCCGCGTTCGATTTGAAGTGACCTAAGTAAAGTGGTGATCCAGAACTAAAGTCTCCCACACCAAATTTAGCAGCTGCATTATTAATAACACCTGTGTACGTAGTAGCATCATATGTAAAGGTAGATTCACCTTCAAGAACTCCCGCAGTGTTACTACCTGTAATAACTCTATTATTTGCGTTGTTGTTGATTGTCGCAGCACCTGAAGTACCAGATGAACCTGAACTTCCACTAGTTCCAGATGAACCTGAACTTCCACTAGTTCCTGATGAACCACTCGATCCTGATGTTCCTGAAGAACCTGAAGTACCCGATGAACCTGATTTACCAGATGAACCTGAACTTCCACTAGTTCCTGATGAACCACTCGAACCTGATGTGCCCGAAGATCCTGAAGTACCAGATGAACCTGAACTTCCACTAGTTCCTGATGAACCGCTTGAACCTGATGTTCCTGAAGATCCACTAGTTCCTGATGAACCACTCGAACCTGATGTTCCCGAAGATCCTGAAGTACCAGACGATCCCGATTTTCCCGATGAACCTGAACTTCCACTAGTTCCTGACGAACCACTAGTTCCCGATGAACCCGAAGATCCACTAGTTCCTGATGAACCGCTTGAACCTGATGTTCCCGAAGATCCTGAACTTCCGCTAGCACCCGCAATCGAGAAGGTAACATACGTTACTTGAGATGGTGAAGGTGATATATCACCAGAACCTGATAGGTAAGTTACACCAAATGTATGATATTGTCCTGAATCCGTATTACTTGTAACTAAATAAGAGTAGTTTGTACCATTTTCAAAAACAACATATATTATTGAATCAGGTATAACTTTATCTAAAAGAGAATCCAAGTTGTTTGCATCTGCATCAACATCCGCAATATACAAAGTGGTAACTAAACTTCCTATTGATCCATTGTTTGTTGCAATCTGACCTGTTGATGGTGGTTGAGTTGAGTCCCATGTATAATCTGCAGTGTAATTTGTTACGTATGAACTACCACTTGTCCCTGACGAACCACTTGATCCGGAAGTTCCTGATGAACCACTTGACCCAGATGTTCCTGAAGATCCACTTGAACCTGAAGTTCCTGAACTTCCGCTAGTTCCAGATGAACCTGATTTACCTGATGACCCGCTCGATCCTGATGTTCCACTTGAACCTGAACTTCCACTAGTTCCTGATGAACCACTTGTTCCACTTGAACCTGAAGTACCAGATGAACCGCTCGATCCTGATGTTCCCGAAGATCCTGAAGTACCAGATGAACCTGAAGTACCAGATGAACCTGAACTTCCACTAGTTCCTGATGAACCGCTTGAACCTGATGTTCCTGAAGATCCTGAAGAACCTGAAGTTCCTGATGATCCACTTGAACCCGATGTACCTGAAGAACCGCTAGTTCCTGATGAACCACTCGAACCTGATGTTCCCGAAGATCCTGAAGTACCAGATGAACCTGAACTTCCACTAGTTCCTGATGAACCGCTTGAACCTGATGTTCCTGAAGATCCACTAGTTCCTGATGAACCGCTAG
>JACCDP010798220.1_pt1 | contig 32111 bp, 26 predicted proteins | sample 7445841 | NCBI WGS metagenome assembly JACCDP01 (sample SAMN15323441, study PRJNA562643) | freshwater metagenome | isolation source: river surface water | place: USA:Blue River Watershed | collected 2017-08-17 | reverse complement strand
AGTACAAATGATGATATTCGCAAGTTCATCATGTATGTATACTATGCATATATGAAAGACCTTAGGAATAAAAAGAATAATGGTATGCTTCGCAACCAAATTCGTGATTTTTACAAGGCTCTCTCTGTATATACGGGGAACAAACCATCAAGCAATACAATCATTATGCCGAACAGTATGTGGTATATTCTCGAATCACTCAAAAAAGAAAATCTTAAAAAACTCGGAAGAACACTTGAGTGGTAAGTGAATAAAAGACGCTCGGGATTGTCGAATGATTAAACCAGTATGTAGTTTTTGCCGCATTACGTAATCACATAAGCAACAACACGTCCAGATTTTGAATCATTTCCTGTAAATGTCCCAATTGGCCCCGTGCGTCCCTTGGAAAGATCCTCTTGTAAAAATCCCACCCATGGATTCTCACGGACCTGGGTTTGTGGCTCCATGTCCCTGAATACCTCAAACTGATTGTCAAATGCCTGTACGGGTTGAGATATTTTGGCAGGGGGACACAACTTATCGATACGCTTGTACGCAACCCACAAAAGACCAAGTACTATAAGGATTCCCAAAAGGGCGAATATCATTAATTTACACACAGAATTTTAATTACTCCTTCGCCTCAGTCTCGTCCTCCTCCTTCAGACTGTCGAGCATCTTCTGGCACTCGACGTCATTCTCGGCACGACGCTGCTCAATCACCTCATTCACCTTGGCATCAGCCATCTTCACGAGCTCCTCGATTGGCTTGTCAGGAAACTCCTTCTTCAGGTCCTCAAGAACCTCGGCAGGGTGAGGAATTGGTGGTACGTCTGGCTTGGTGTAGTACTTGGAATTCTCGTCAGACGGGTCGATGTAAGGAAACTCACCAGCAACCGGCTTGGCCGTCATGTCACGCTTGCGCTTCTCAAACATAGCTGCCGCCGCCGCCTGATTCTCGCGGTACTTGGTCATAATCTCCTCAAGCTTCTCATTCTGGTAGTGGACATCCTGAATCTGCTCACGCTGTGGAGGAATAAGAAGCCACTTGTACATGTCTACGACGTAAATATCAACCAGTGCATCCTCCTTCTGAAGACGCTTGGCGTGACTCGCCGCCTCGTCCCGAGTTGCAAAGCAACCACGAATCTTCATGCCAAGCTGTTCATTCTTCTGAGGCTGGTCGGGGCCGACGAAAGAGATGCAGGCAAACAGCTGACCTGGAACCGTCAGAAAATCCTGCTCGAGAGAACCCATCTACTAGTTCTGGACCGAAAATCTTTATCTGTAAACGACCTAAAGGAATTGTTACCTAAAATCTAAACAAAAAATGGATTCTATCCGTAAGCTTCACAATTCATGTAAACGCAAACTCATAACACAATGGGTAAGACCGGGGTCACTCGTGCTTGATTGTGGGTGTGGGAGAGGGGGTGATATTCACAAATGGAAATTGGTTCGAGATATCAAGGTGATTGGTGTAGATCCCGACGAAGAGTCCCTTGCTGAGGCTCAGAATAGAGCAGTAGAAGCTATGTTTGGAATGTGGTTTTTACCACCGGGTGACATCACAACCGCATTGTCATGGGCGCCATACGACGTCATCTGCTACAACTTTTCACTCCACTACATATTTGAAAATATGGAGACGTACAGCAAGTCTATCTGGGCCATCACCCAGTCTGTCAAGTCAGGAGGATTGGTCATTGGTATCACTCCGGACAAGAATAGAATCCTTCCACTCTTGAATTCAGAATCAAAATTTGAAGATGGATTGGGAAACAAAATTGAACTCAAAAAAGACAGACTCTTGGTCAACCTGGTAGGAGGACCATTTTATGCAGATGGTGGTCGTGAAGAGCCACTCCTTGATTCCGACATGTTCATTCAGTCTATGATCCATTCTGGGTTTAGAATGATCAAGTGGGGACCAATGATTCCACACCCGAATGGACTCATATCAGACATTTACTCCCAATTTGTTTTTGTAAAGCAGTAGTAGATGAGTGGCTTGTTAGTCCTCGGTATCCTCACTGCAATCGCGGCTGATATCGTCTCTTTGACGAAAGATCCACCCATGCTCGCAGAAATTAAGCGTAGGTACAAAATCATCAGAGAGTCTCTTCCAGCAGAAGATCGTTGGAAGCTCATCTGTAAACGCCCGTCAATCATCACAGGCACTTCACCTGGTATGAACGCGACAATAGGACTCAACGTGAACAAGGGATATGAAATCTACATCTGTCTGGAAGGAGACGATGTAGAGTCCGCAATGTACGTTTTCTTACACGAGCTTGCACATCTCACAGTCAGTGAGTATGATCACTCGCAAAAATTTTGGGACAATTTCAGAGATTTACGGCAAATTTGTGCACAAATTGGAGTGTACAAAGCGGTGACTGACAAAAAGTACTGTGGAGAGACAGTCGGTGAAAAGGCTAAAGTACCTACTGTTTATCAATAAACTGGCGTGCAAAGTAAAACACAATTGCAGCCACCAGTGCAGTCACCACCATACCGGTCGCTGACATGTCACCCGCCTCGTTCAGAAATTTAGGAACCATCGTTGACAGTTTCCCCTGAACTGGCTTGGAAAATGCCACCACAGCAGCCACACCTGCAAGTGCGGCCAAAAACTGCTCATCTGTCAGACCAAAAGGATTCTTGCTCTTCTTACCCGATGATGTATCCGACTTGGGGGTTCTCTTATTGCCAGTTGTCATCTGAGGAGGACCCATCACCTCATCCTGCATCATCTGGCCTGGACCAGCCATAACTTCTTCAATTGGAGAGGAAAAGTCTGCCATTTGAGATGAGTCAACTTTATTTTCAGGCTCGTTTCGAAGCAGTCCAGTTGGAATTGCCCCTTTCTTCTCTTCTGGAATCTCCTTAATCATATCAAGACCCGCATTTGGATCGTAACTTTGCATTCTAGTTCAGTCTGAGGTTTTTATCGTGTCTTTTTTACAACAACAGTCGGTGCACCTCTTCCCCGTGGAACAGTACCAGGGGTGACATTTGACTGATATCGTGGATTGTAATGCCGTTGATGATATTGCCAGAATGATGCATTTCCCACCCTGAAATTTTTGCGAATCGGTGCCTTGTACCAAAACACCATGTCCTGAATCCGATTCGTCTTGCACGTCGTGTCAAGCACGAGACACTCGTAATTTTCTGTACAAGCATCCATCACCTGACAAAACACATCAAAGCTCGGGAACATTCCAAAGAAGCACTTATACAGGTTTTCACGGTTCTGTTTGACATTGTCGCGCAGAACAAATACATAGTCTGTGTTTGAACGAATCATCGGAGTCATGTCCATGACGTACTGGGTCGTCATCATGAAAAAAATGTTCCAGTGGCGCCCATTCATAAACAAACTGCGCATGACAGTGTCACGCATAAATGCCCGATCGTACATGCAGTCATCCATCAAGATGAAGACTGGTGGAAGACGCTCCTTCCCAACACGTGCTGCAATTTTGCGCTGACGCTCCATAATCTTTTCAATCGCTTCACGATTGTAATCGCCATACACAAACAGATCCGGAATAAATTGCTTGTAATGCCCGTTACCATCTTCTGTACCAGACATTGCAATACCGGCTGGAATATTTCGCTTGTGCCACAGAATGTCAGTCACGAGTGTCGACTTACCAGTACCACGTTTACCAATAAAGACACAAACCCGGTCATCCCTCATTTTAGTCGGGTCGAACCGTTTGAGCTGTATACTCATCTGTTATTCTACATTCAAATTTGAAACTAAGATTGAGCGCAAGGCACTTAAATAAGATCTCCGTCTTTAATAGAATGTCCGCTGGGTATATCCAGCTGGCTGCTTTAGGGCAACAAGACGCCTATCTCTCAGGCAAGCCGAATTTGACATATTTTCAAGGTTTGTACTCTCGCAACACTCCTTTCGTACTTGAAGCGTATGACATCCCTTTCAATGGTTCGAAACAGGCTTTTGGTACTCAGCAAATCTGTAAAATTCCATTCAAAGGGGATGTCGTCCGAGGTCTTACACTCAAGACGAACATGCCTTTTTTGAAAAACCCTGGAAATGATTGGAACTGGTCCAATGTGGCAAGTGAGAATGGATTCTATCCCAAAATTGTCATCGACAATGTGTACTTTCGTGCACCGACACAGGGTGTGACGTATTACTCGTCCAACGTCGATTCTCAGTCGAATATCGCTACCGGATGGATGACATATCCCGCATCTCTGATTGTGTATACGAGTGCCATCACTGCCCCGGTCACTGGTGCCTCAATCACCATCCCTTTTACTTCTGGGGATATCATTCCAAATTTCAACATATTTGCAGGTGACGTCGCAACAGTCGCTGGCGTGACCGGTGGTATGATTGTCACATCGGCAACAACCACGAGCGTCACCTTTTCAATCAACAGTCAGACAACTACTACAATTCCTGCATCGACAGCCGTCACGATACTTCCGGCACGTTCGACTCTCTCACCGGCTCCGACGACTCAACTTGTGATGCCTGCAAATCCGGTGGCTGTCACGTCGATTATCGTTCCTTTCCCGGCGAACGTATGGGGCGTGAATGTATTTTCAGGCTATACAATGACCATGACAGGGATTACCGGTACAATGCTCATCACGAGCCTTGCTCTTTCTACACCAACTTACTCCAATGTGACATGTACGATTCCGTCACAGACGACTGCATCGATTCCAATTGGAAGAACACTTACTGTTCAGAAAGCCAGAACACTTTCAGCAAATGTATTTTACAACGCAAATGTGAACAAGTTTGTGTTTACGGCGTATTCGAATGTTCAAGTATTACCTTACATGGCTACATTCTGGGGTTTGGATCCAAAAAATTTTGATTTTGTTTCACCCACTGGAAACCTCATTTACACCATCTCTGCGACGAGTGGACATCCAACTACGATTGGGGCACCCCCCTTCCCCGCATTTCCACGTGCATCAGCTGATTTCACTCTTGAACAAGGCGGTTGGACGCGTGGAAGTGGTATTCCGACTGCCGAGAAGAGAGCCGGTATCTATTTTGAAGTGGAACAAGACATAGAGCCAGCAATTACACCCACATCAGTTCAATTTCAACTCTACGGTGGCAACTATCTTTTCTTCAACACGTCTCGCAATCTGTACATTTCACAAGTTGCTGGATCGACGTTTTGTTTTCAGTCTACAAACGGAAACATCGCATTTACAAGGTCTGGTCAATACTGTATCCGTGGTAACCTCACTGCATCTGATACAGATGCCATTTATTCCGTCGCTTACACGTATTCGTTGACCGACACGGTCCCTCCGCTGAATTTCATAGCAGAACATATTATCCAAACAACGTCTCAACCAACACCTACATTCACCATGCCATTGAACATCACGATTCCACCCGGATCGTCATATATATTCATGTCTGTGTTCATCCGGATGAATCCGGCGAATGCCAAGTTACGTCCAGGGTCGTGGATTTCAGTCGGTCCGGTTGATCAATTCTTTACAAACGCAGGACCATCTGTGACGGGGACTCAACTCGCCCTGCAAAATTTCACGTCATACCCACCAGTGTCTGTAGCGTCACTCGTCACACTGAATCCGGCGTCAAATTCATTCACGTTCCAAAGCATTGGAACGTACCTCATCACGACAGTTCTCGGATTCCAAGCTAGTGCTCTCACTTCAGTCACTTTGAGCTACGGAACGAGAGGATCTGGAACGACACTATATACATACACCACATACCAGGGTTCATATCCGTACCCCTCACTCGATTTCACCATCCCGGTGAATGTGACAAACTCAACACTTGGACCGTACTACATGGACATTACCATGCAAAGTCTTTCAGGTACAGTCTTGAGTGACACGATGCTTAGTTCGAACGTATGCACAATTCAGATTGTTCAAATTGCTGCATCGAGTCCAACAATTTCATTCACTCAAAACAGTCTTTTATTGACACCGGCCGTGTCATCTTTCATCGTACCAAACCCCATCAACTTTAGTACGGCAAGCTGGAATACGCCGATCGGCGGAACGGTTCAGCTCGGTGTCAGTGGTTCACAAATAGCTATTTATCAAGGTGGTCTGTACTATATCCAGACTGTTCTTTGTACGTCAGACCCTATCAAGGCAATCACGGTCACGGTAACTGGTGCTTCATCTCTTGCGGCAACGTATCCGATTGGTCTAGGACTGTTACCACCGTACTCGATTGGCATCCCTTTTTTCGTACCGACGGCATCTCTGATTCTTCCCGCACTCGTGACGATCGGCTACACCACATCTCTTGGAGGGACAACGACCGCTTACTCAAACACCGTCGTGTCGATCGGGCCACTTGCCAGTAATGTGACTGACGTGTACACGTACATCGACTCGGTCGGAACGTACATGATTGACAATGCAGAACTTCGTATCGGTGGCCAGCTCGTCCAACGCCTCACCGGTGAGCAGATTGAGCTTTACAACGACCTGTACGTGCCATATGAGAATCAACCCGGACTGAAGCTTCTGACTGGCAAACAAGACACGTCAAACGTATTTGATCCTGGACGCACATACTACACCAACTTGCCCTTTTATTTTTACGGCAATAACGAATTATCGATTCCAGTTGCAGCGCTCGACAGATCCGATCTTGAAGTGGCGATTACGTTCCGACCATTTAATACTCTGTCATACGTGTCCAATATTGCATCGGTCAATCAAGACATGAGTGCCACTATGATTGTAGAGTATGGATACTTGTCAGAAAATGAGGTGAAGTGGATGAGACGAAACCGTCTCGAATACCTCATAACACAGACACAGTCAACGTCATTTTTACTTCCACCCGGATTCTCAACAGGAACCTTCAAACTTCCATTCATCAATCCAGTTCGAGAAATTTACATTGTGATCCAAAATCAATCAACCGCTCCATATGATTTTTCAAATAACGGACTGACTAATTTGGGTTTACTATTCAATGGTCAGGAGTATCTCAGTCGACAGGTAATTGACGCTCAATACCTTCAATACGTACAAGCCTTCCAAAAATATAACGTGACGCCCGTACGCCAGTTTTACGTCTATTCGTTTGCAAACGACCCCATGAACCCCAGACCGACTGGCCAAATTAACTTTAGCCGCATGCAAGATATTACACTCGACATCACCTTGGCGCCACTTGCAGGTCTGTACAGAAGCATGCGAGTCTATGCTACAAACTATAACGTACTTCGAATTGAGAATGGGCTCGCCGGGATCATGTTTAATTTTTAGTTTACGCGACTTACAACATGTAATTTTTACCTTGACACTTTGTAGAGATGGCAGGAAGAGCCACACTTGCCCATTTTGGTGCAGATGATGTCATGCTTGTCGGAAATCCAGAAATTACATACTTTCTCGAAAAGTACAGTGCACCGGTCCCATTTGCTAAACGTCTCGAAGTTATCTCATTCGATACACAAGTTAAGTTTGGAGGCGAGAGCGTCGTTCAAATTCCTAAACGTGGTGAAATGATTTCGAATTTATATCTAAAATTTACAACACCCCAGCTAAATGCTGCAATCTGTGACTCGGCCATGACCTATATGATTGAATACGTCGAACTGTATATGAACGGTCAACTCATTGAACGCCTATATGGTGAGTTTATCGAGATGATGAACGATCTAAGAACCCCACAAGGCAAACAGTCGACACTTCAATACCTTACTGGAAAGGTATACCCAGCAACATCAGCAACTTTGAATCCCGTCTACACGATCCCACTCCCCTTTACATGTCTACGGAAAGGTCTCGAGATGAACAATTCTTTCATAGAATTCCGTGTTATACTCAAGAGTTCAACCACATTCACCATCAACCCCGTTGTCCGGTGGACTCAACCACTGAATATTCAGCTTTTGGTGGAATACGTTTACTTGAGTATCAAGTTAAAACGAGACATTCAAGTGTTCGAACAGGTTCAGCGCGTTCAATTCATCGCACCAGTAGGCGTCAATAACGTACGTCTCCAGTTAGGGCTCATGAATCCAGTCAAGGAGTTTTTTGTGGTAGTTCAGAACACGGGGGCCTTTGGATACGACTTTACAACAGATGGGAATTTTTCAATCGATCAAAACTCGTATACAAATGGAACTACGGAACAACTTTCGAATTTAGTTTTGAAATTCAACAACGTTGAAAGAATCAGTAAAGACATAGGGTCACCCCTTTTCCTTCGTGTCATCCAGCCTATGGAGTATCACACCCGTGTACCGGATCGTAAATTTTACATGTACTCATTTAGTCTCGATCCCGACAACCCTGTTCCATCCGGACAGGTGAACATGTCACGAATTTCAAATCAAATTTTGGAACTCACATTGAATCCGAGTTCACAGTCGAGATTTATCCGAGTATATGCCGTAAACTACAACTTTATAAAAGATGGTAAAGTCTTGTTTGACAATTTGGAGGAGGCGGGTGAGTTAAGGAGATTTCTAGGTAATTAAGTAATGGAACTTCCACCTGAAATTCGGGACCTGTACTTGCCTGTGCTCGAGTCTGCAACTGTTCTCGGGTCTCATTACGCCAAGGCGTGTGGACGTGACACGGTGACGGCGCAGGACATTCAAATTGGGCTCATGTATGCAGCACGAAACGTCGCTGGAAAGCAGATTGGGAGTCTCTTTCCAGAGATTTACGACGAGGAGTCTGATGAGGACGAAGAGGAGTGGGAGGAGGTGGACGATGAGGAAGAAAAGGCGCGTCTCCAGCAAGAGGTGGACCAAGCAGAGGAGGTGGACGAAGAGGAGGAGCCATTCACGCGCTACACAGGAGATGAAGAGTTGTACGTCAAGATGAACGAGTGCTTCGACACATGGGAAGATTGGATTCCAGAGACGCCACTCGAAATTACAATCAAGAATGCGGTAGATGCCACCAACCCAAAGAACTGATGATTAGTAGTAGTGAATGGACATTCACCTTCAAGGAATGTGCCTGAATGAGCCGGTACCATATCAGCCGACTCGAAAGTTTACAGAATTCGTTCAGGTGGAAGAACCAGACGAAGAGGAGGATCAACTTCCTCACAAAGTCAAGTACTCGGTCATACTTCAGGAGGAGGAGTACGAACCCGAGGAGGAAGATTTTTTTTCCAGTCCTATAATAAATGGCAGGTGTTCTTAGTTCAGTTGCTCTCCAGCTCGAGGCCCAGTCCCTCAACTCCATCGTGGCTGGCTTTTCCTTCGCTGCCGCCGTGGCATGGATGGATGCCGTCCGCTTCATGATCTCCCAGGTGGTGCAGGTGAGCAAGAACGGTGGCCAGTACTATGTGCTGAGCGCCATCTTCACCACCCTGCTGTCTATCCTGGTGTACATGACCATCAAGGCGCTGGTGACCAACGTCCAGATCAAGGAGCCAAGCGCCCCAATGTACGCAGTGACTGCTCGCTAAAATGTCCAGTCTACACTTTCAACGAAGCGCTTCGCGTTCTTCGGACTGGACAGTCCGAAGGACTGGACTTAAACAACAGGTCTAGGCACCGGGACAGGTGTTGCCAGTGGAGTGACGGGGCGAAGCCGGTTGTAAATTATATACAGAACAGCAGCAAAAAATCCTAAAACAATAAGGGTCCACCGACCCAGAAGAGGCCGCTTTACTTCGGGTTCTTTTGGTTTTTGAACTGTAATCATATCTTCAAGTATTCTGCGTAGCTCAACCATGTCCACCGATGGTGGAGGCGGTGGCTCCTCCTTCTTAGGCTGATGAAATCTCAGCACGAATGCATTATTCTCAAACCCTCTGAAATCAACCGGTTTTCCCGACCCGTCAACCCATGACACCGTCAACCTGCTGATGACGTTGATAGGGTGAGGGTAATCGACGCTGATGTGATAATCGGCACCTTCTGAAAACAGTTTGACACCACCCGAATTTACATTCATCGGAATGGCAGCGAATGAATTACGTGCATTTCCACCACTGAACGTCCCGGATCCGTCAGTCTTCATCGAAAGTGCCTCTGCCATGCTTGGTGTTCTGAGTTCGGCAATGTCCAAAAAGATGTATTCGTTCGTTGAAAAATCCGCCATAGTACTTGACTTGATGTAGTAAGCTGACCCCAACGTCTGTGCGTAAGAGGGGTCAGTCGAAGCTGCCACCCCAGTGTGTGTTCCAGCTGGAAGTCCGAGTAATTTTGAAATTGAATTTGAAATTGTAATTGAAAATGGTCCATTGGACTGGAACAAAAACTTTCCTTCAGTACCGATCCATTTTACATTTGAAAATTGGGTCGCCAGACGAGCATTGATTTCATTCTCGAGAGCACATGAATTATAAAATCCAGGCTTGAAGTTCATGACGGTCGTGTTAAATGTGAAAGCGGCATTACCATGTGTCAAGTTGTATACTGTATTTGGAACTTTGGCTGAGACAAGATCAACCTGGGCAACATTTTTGATTGGGTTGGTCAGGTGTAAAACGTATGAACTCCCTGTAGGGTAAACATTCGCGTCTCGATTCTTCGAGTCTGCATAAAGAATAACGGTATCCATTACTATTAGGATATATGAATTTTATTGAATTTTATCGTCTGAAAGATGATGATGACTTGTGTGAGAGGATTATAGATCACTTTGAAGAGAGTAAACTCATGCAGGGTCCCGGGACGTCTGGTGATGGTCGGGTTAATACTCATACAAAAGTTTCAACGGATATCAATTTTGAAGGACCTCTCGCCAGGGAATACTATAAGCAGCTCTGTGAATTTATAAATCAGTACAAAGCCAAATACGTGTACTGTGACGAAGGTCATGATCCTTGGTCTATATATCCAAGAGTGAACATTCAAAGATACCGGCCAGGGGAGTACTACAAAAAACTTCATTGTGAGCACAATGGATCGAATGGCCCGACAGGGAGACGACATCTCGTGTTCATGACATACTTGAATGACGTCAGTGATGGTGGGGAGACATTCTTTTACTACCAAAATTTACACGTCAGGCCCACAAAAGGTCTTACACTCATATGGCCAGCAGACTGGACATTTACCCATTGTGGTTTGGTTTCCAATTCAGAAACAAAATACATAGTGACGGGATGGATCAGCTATGAGCCCCATATTCCATTTTTAATTATAAATTGAAATTAATGGACCGTGATCAGTTCTTCAATGAACGTCGTTACTCTCAGGTGACGGAAGAATTTCCATGTAAAATTCGTTTTCCATTATTCTATCAGGCTCGTAAGCAAGTTTTCACAATTAATCCAGGTCAGAAATTATACATTCCATTTGGATGGTTTCACATGGTCTACTCAGAGGGTGATGAATTTAATTTTGCATTGAATTATTTTATACAAAATGGAAGTGTCGAAGCAGAAGGGGCACCGAGTTCGGAAGAGCCACGTGTGGAACCGTCAGAGCTTGGTGACATTGACCCATTGACGATATTCAAGAAGAACGAGAAGATACGTATACTCCATACGAAAAGTGGCGTCTTTCCGACAGACTACCTCAGGGAGAGATTTAAGAATGATTATGAATTGAAGGACAAGACGATTCAGGAATTTATGGATGACAAGGATCACGCGGATTACATCATGCAGTGGAAAACGAATATCAAAGGAGCAACCGCATGGATCAATTGGGGTAACGTCAGAACACATCTTCACTACGATACAGCGTCAAATTGGCTTCACCAGATAAAGGGTCGTAAGAGAGTTATCCTCTTTCCACCAGACGACCGCGACCTGTTGTACATGTGGAATTCATATCCTATAAAGCTCGTGTATCAGTTGGCACAGGACTATAATATTACTCTCCGGAGAAACGAGGTTCCTGAAGATGACGTTCAAGATATTATACAACGAATGGGGGTAAAAACGAGCATGCCGGTTCCGATTAATAGGCTCGCCTCACGGAACATTGAAGAAGTACAACTTGATTTGGCTTATTATGAATTGTGGTTTATGGTCGAGACCACTATAACGATCCAGGACAAACTGTACAGATTACAACCCGGTGATTATATCAGCATTCCTAATCACCCCTGTTATCAATGGAACATACAAACCCCTACACTCTTTGTGATTCAGCTTAGCGGAAGGGAGGGCCCGCTACCCACAACACCAGAGAATACCGAGTTCCCCGGGTAACCGGTGTTACTTGATGTCTCTTGTAAGACGGAAATACAAATGCCGCCCCCTGTTCCCGCGTTGTCACATCTTTTTCATCGAATTCGAGATCACCACCGTCATAATCATCCTCATCAGACAGTTGAATACTGACACTCAGCTTTCTATTCGTAGAATCTTGGTCACGGCCCATGTCTACGTGCCACGTGTAGTTCCCTGAATATGACGCGTCGTATTCTGTAAATTGGATATTTTCTTCAATCCCATACAGTTCAAAATCGTATTTGGTTTCTGAAACGATATCCATGATGCGCGAGTAGATCCATTTGTACGTGTTTATTTTAGGAATGAAATAGGTTTTACTTTTTCGGATCGTCTCGACGACAACTCCGTTGCCGACTCCTGCCTTTTCGATGCATTTCGTCTTGAAATGGTTGATGATTGTTTCACATTCGAATTTGGCAAATGCTTTACGCCGAGTATAGACTGTGTTTAGGATACTGTTTTCTTTCGCAAATCTGAACCAAAGGGGTTCAGGGCGAGTCTTGATTCTCTGAATATCAAAGACATGATCCTTGAAAGGTCCATCTGCATCTACGTAGTGCAGAAACATCTGAATGTATTCGATTCCCTGGAAGGCTTTGCGGTAGTGCTTCACCAGATTTCCCTGGTATAAAACACCGTCACCAGGTTCCATGAGCACTTCCGTGTCATTCATGTAGATGGGCCAAGGATGTGTCTGGCTCAGGTTTACAGTCACAGACCATTCACATGACTCTCGATCGACGTGAGGTTCCAGAACATTTCCAGAGTTGTAAATGCGAGTGTATGAATATGTTGGAAGCAGGTTTTTACCAGCCTCTTGTGCGATTCTATCCCTGAGCATCCCGAGCATGATGTTCCCTGCTGGCAGGTTGGGGTATACCCAGCTGTTAGGCACCTGATCATCATCCTCTCGAAAAGGCTGATTTTGAACAATGCTTGCAAGCAGGGTACACTGCTCACGTGGAACGAGCGTTTTAATGAGTTTATACATTAAAATATAGTTATACTATAGAAATGTCTTTAAGTTATTACTGGAGTCCGCAGGGCACACAGAGCGTACCCTGGAATGGAAGAAATCAGGCTTTTCAGGCTGGATATAGTGCAAGTCAATACAACGGAAACAATGGCAGACACTTTGACAGAGACGTAGGATATACGAAACCAGCGTCTCAATTCAATTCCAAGACGTGGGGGTTGTATCAAGGAGGTCCGGGGTATGTTGACGCGACACCTCGAAACCCAACGTTTATTCTTGTGAATCAGGGATTTGTCAGTGGTACACTGTATTTGAATGGAACGAGTGGAAAAAGAGTTTGGATAAAAAACCAGGGATCTTGGTATGGATCCGGAGGAACCGGGGGGCGAGGAGGAAATGGACAAAACAGCTGGATTCAAGGTGCCGCAGGAAGTGCAGGACTGACTGCTCTATATGTTTATCAAACTACCCCTGAGGTGTGGATTAATAATCAAGGTTCAACGTGGCTTGGAGGAGGTGGTGGGGGTGGCGGTGGTACTGGCTGGAATCATCGTAATTCTCAAAATACCAACGCAACACAGACCTGTGCAGGTGGTGGTGGTGGTGGTGGAACTTGGAACGGTCCCGGTGGCCAGGGGGGTAATTCTGAACGAGGAACAGCAGCATCGGGACAGTATGGTTATTACGGAGGAGGTGCAGGGGGTCCGCGTATAGACACGGGGTCTACACCGGGTGGTAATGGGGGTGGTGCAGGTCAATATGGACAAACAGCACCCACACAATCGGGTGATGGGCGATATGGAGGGAATATCAATCCCAATCCAGGGGGTGTTGGTGGGGCGAACGGACCAATCTGGCAAGGCTACTGGTACAGTGGGTACATCTATTAAAGATTATACTCTTAATTTAATTCAAGAATGGAATTCGTTCATTATACAGAACCTGTTCAATTTTGTATAATAAAAAACTATTACACAAAAATTGAGGTTGAAGCTATTCACAAGGAACTAGAGAACATGCGTCTCGATGGACCTGAAAATACATTCTCAGCACGGAGTATTTCAGGTGATTTACTGAAAAGCAACAAAGGTGCGTTTATAAAGACAGAGGATGGACCTATCTTCCATCTCAGTAAGAAACTGTTTCGAGAGGTGGCATGGGAGCTCAAGAAGCAACACTGGTTTTGGGACTACTTTAATTTGGCACTTGAAGATACTATCCTCGTGACGCGATACGACACTGGTGATTACTATAAGACTCACCGAGACGAGTCGGTGTTCACGGCTATTTACTACACATGGAAAGAGCCAAAGACATTTACGGGAGGTGACTTGTATTTTGGTGATTTCAAGGTGCCGATCGAGAATAACAGTCTTTTGGTGTTTCCTGGACCGACATTCCACGAAGTGACACCTGTGCAAGGATCGGGGCGTTGGGCAATTTCACAATTTGTCAAACTTGGGAAACCTCCGAATGCCATGAAAGAGATGTATCACTACCATAATTTTCTTCACGCTTCCGCCTACAAAAAGGTCCAAAACTTGGTATTCAATTCACGTGAGTGGTTCTTGGGTAATTCATCTGTTGAATTGTATCCTCGATTCTGGAAACTTCCTCTTGATAACAATGAATACGTGCGGTCACTTATCAACAGCGTTCTCGAGGAACATGATTTGCGGATTTTGCGCGTCTACGCGAATGGACAGTTTTACGGTCAAAATGGAAGTTTCCACCAGGATGACACACGGCCGGGTACGTGGACGTTTCTTTTGTACTTGAATGACATTGATCATGAAGCTATCGATGAATGGCACGGAACGACTGAATTCAAAACTGAAAATAGAATCATAAGTCAGCAGCCGATACCTAATCTAGGTGTTTTGTTCAAATCTGACTTGTTTCATCGCGGTCTTGCGCCTTCGAAATTTGTCACCGACATGCGAGTTACTCTGGCGTGGAAACTTGAAAAACGGGGGGATCGGCGTCGTTGATAGCACCCGGGTAGAGCTTGGCCAGATTTTCGTACATGAACGTGAATGGTGGAGCGACCGATGGATCAGATGTCGTTGCAGTGAGCTCGAATGTTGCAAACCACGGATACACTCCCTTACCAGACATGACGTGATAAAGTGCTCTGTACTCCCATTGTTGTTGACTCCTTGCAAAGACATGGATCGTCTCTGGAAAAAACGACATGTAGACATTGCTCACGACATTACCATCTGGAAGAGTTGCGTTTGGAACGAATATCCCCATTTAATATGTTAAAAGAAAATTTAGAGCAAGACTTACACGAAGTTGATCACTCTGACTTCTTGAGACTCTGTGAGCCAAATTTGACTTGAAAATTAGAATGTCGGAATCACCTGGTGTGTACCGGGTAGATCCACTGTTGTCATCGATCGGCATAGATTCTGAAAAGTAAGTTGGATTTGAAAATATAATTTGACCAGAATTTTCAGGGACTCTGATGTAGTACACGACACTCAGATGTGAATTTGCATGGGTATGAATTTCTTGGTAGTCACCCTTCTCATAGACATTGAACCAACAATCTCTACACTCCATTTGTTTGTATTTTTTACCGCCAATTTCAGATAAGAATTGATGGGCATGTGACTTTGCCACTGTTATAAGTTCTTTCACGTGTGGATCATTTCTGATGTCTACAGCATCGAGTGAATTGTAGACACCAGAATCCCAGGTGTGACCCGGCTTGCTCTGTTTGAGTTCAAGCGCTTTTTTATACAAAGCTTCATTGTTGACCGTAGGACCCAAATTGTTGCGGTAGATGAGGGTTGGAAACCACGCCTCGATCATTACTCCGTGCCTTCAATTTTTTCTTCGGGTTCTGGCGCTGGTGGTGGTGAGGGGAAAGTAAATGACTGAATGAGATTTGAAAATTGAGACGCCATGTCAGTCGTCATCACGATATTTCCCGTGTTTGCAGTGGGTGGCGTTGTTAGGTCGTTGAAGATGCTCTGAAGTGTGTCTACTGAGAGAGTGATGTTACTCGTTTCAGGCTCGATAAGGTCATCGACTGAATCTGAATACATCGTTTTTAGGTACGCATATAAAGCCTCATAAGATGAAGTCAGAGAAGGAACCTTTGTATTTACATTGAAGCGGATAGCAGATTGAACACCCGACTTTGCTGTTTTTCTGTCGGCATAGACGTTGCACCACGACGAAACAAAATACTTGTTTGGATCGGGTTTTCCTGTTAACGGATTTATAGAAGATGAAATCTGCCCCGTGTGAACAACCTCATTTGTAAAACTCATGTACACGTTGCTGACTGTAATACCGGACGGAAGTGTGGCACTTGGAACAAAAATGCCCATCGTTACTCTTTTACAATATATTTGTTGAGTCGGGGTAGAGGGTCTTGAGCTGCGTGTAAAGCATTGAGTGGAGAGACTTAGAAACATCAGTAACTTGGGCAACTATTTCAATCCCCGTGTCTCGTTTTGTCCTTTCTGTAGTTTCATTGGGGTAGACGGAATAAAATCCACGTATGTCATACTGACCCTTTCCTTTCGGCATGATGTAAACAGGAAAGTCTGAAAAAGTCATGTAAACATTATTCACGGTAACTCCCCCAGGGAGTGTTCCGTTGTTCACAAACAGACCCATTCTACTGTTTGGCGAGAAGATTTTGAACGAGCTGTTTCAATTCTGCCACCTCCTTTTCTAGGTCTTCACGCTTCTGAACCTCCTCTTTCAGAGCCGCGACGATCAGAGGTGCCATCTTGTCGTACAGAAGTGTCATGTAATTCTCACCCGATTTCGATTCCATGACACCAGTCACTTCATTCAGTGATCCCATGTCAAATGGAGCAAGACGAACTACTTCTGGCATAATCTTCTGCACCTCCTGTGCACTAAAACCGGTATTTCTCACGTGTTCTTCGAGACCAAATGACGCGCCTAGCTCATTCGTCTCGTATGTGAAAGTTGAGAGCGTTTTGATCTTGTCGAGTGCATCGACAATCGGCACGATATTTTTCTTGAGCCGCATATCCGAATAGTACGCAATGATATCAGATCCGGCAGTAATATTACCTCCAGTATAGATCCATTTATTACTGTTGACACGCACAAACGTGGTATCGGCCATGTACCAGCCACCGTCGAAGTGTTCATTGTAAACGAGTCCTTGATTACCACTTCCAACGTTACGGAAATACTCACCCGAGTAACGTGCACCGGATGCATAGTCGTTTCCGTTGATCTGTAAGTTGTAGCCGGGTGAATCGACATTGTTAATACCCACGCGCTTGTTTCGGCCGTCGAGCATTAATGTACAATTACTCGGAGAGACATAGTTGTGGGGATTTGAATAAGCTACATTTTGCCAACCGAATGACATTCGGTCACCGTATCCACCCGAACCGTATCCTGCCCAATTACCAACATTAATTACAAATTTACGATAGTCGTTGTTGGCCGTGCTGTTCGCCACAAACGAGATGGTTGAACCGTGTGTTCCGTTAGCTTGAGATGATGAGATAACAAGATCCGAGTAGGACGAGTTTAGAACAACTTGTGCACGTCCATTTGCAGTTCCATCTCCGTCAAGACCGGTGAATTGATTCTGACCACCACCAGCGAGACTTGTCCCCCAGAAGTAGCTTCGACCAGACACTTCAAATTTGTAAGCAGGTGACTGAAGTCCCACACCGACGTTACCACTCTCTGTAATAGTCATCCGACGAGCAACTGACGACCCATAATAGTGAGACCAGAAATGAACTTTCTGACTGTAATTTCCACCGAGGGTTGTGCTTTCAATTTCCATGCCACCCGTGCAGTAGTTTGTTCCACTCACACCCACATACTTGGAGGCACCACCTGTTGTGTTGTAATATTGCATTGCAATTTCGTTACCGGTGATGATGGTGGTTGTACCTGCACGGAAGTTTCCGTTGACATCGAGTGTATAGCTTGGGGATGTCTGATTAATTCCAACAAGACCGTTTGGCAACCATGTCTGGCGTTCAACTTCTGCGCTACCGCTCCATATAATGAGACCCATTTTTGACCCGTACGTCGGATATGAAGTTGTCAAGTTTTGACAGTACAGATGACCGTTTCCTTGTGCATTTCCATCGTATGACGTTGATCCGTCAACTTCGAACGCGAGCATCGCTGATGCACCGTTACCTCCAGATGAATTACGAATAGTAACACAACCACCACCTGCTCCAGCGTTGGGATAATCAATCAGTAAGTGACCATACCCACCGGCGTTGGATTTGCCGTACACAGCCACTTGTGATGCGCCCTTGGGGTGAAGCTGGAGATCTTGAGCAGCATTTGATCCAGATGCAAATATTGCATTGAAATTGATTCCTATACCTTGTGTCTGATTTGAGTGTCTGAACTCGGCAACGGGTGGGTATGTTGTGCCACCACCCGCATCAGCCGTTGCATATATGGAACCATATGAAGCTGGAACAGTACCAGAACGAGCCGTTCCAGTCCATACATCAAGACGAGCTACGGGACTTGCTGTTCCAATTCCGACAAAACTACCCGTTGTTATTGAAATTGTAGGTGTAGCGCCAGTATTTCCTAGATTTGGCCAAATACCAAATGTATTTGTGTTGTTCCAGAATCCAAAGTTCACACCTGTATTTCCGTTACGAATCATAGTCAGATGTGCTTTTGTATCACCAGGTGTCGCGTTACGCACGAGATGGACCATTCCATATGTTGCTCCATAGTCATTTGCATTGTCACCGATGTGAACCGTTGGTCTGGTTGGATTTATGACCGAAGCGTTTACTTGGAACACTCCACCTGGATTTGTAATCCCTACACCAACCGATGCATTAGATGTCACACATAACCGATTGTCACCTCCATAGAAACCAATACCAAGGTAATTGGTTGCGAGTCCCTCACCTACGTGATTCCACACAAAAGTTGCCGAGTTGTTCGCGGAAAGAGCTTTGCCCAAAATCACGCTCGTCGTACTTCCAGCAGTAATGGTCGACGCCTGTATCACCGCATTTATACCACTCGTCGATGTATTGTCAACATGGAACTTGTACGAAGGTGCAATTCCGATACCAACTTGTTGTGTGGGGTTGATTGTCATCGCCAATGTCGGATCAGCACCGGTCGTCGCTGTTCCGTGTGTGTAAAACCGAAGAGTCGATTGGTAATTGGTTGCAAATGTGGAAACACTCTCAATCATCGATGCGTAGTCAAAGTTGGTTGTACCGGGTGCACGTCCTAAAATGAGTCGAGCAGTATCTGAAGTTGTTGAGCCGACTCTTGTGTACCCCGCCACATCGAGTGTCTGAGTTGCTGTAGTTGTATTGATACCTACATTCGAGGTGCTATTCTGAAGATAGATGTACGGATTTGTTGATGCAGCCGCCAAGCGCAAATCACCTGCATTGTTTCTGAGAGTCGCCGAGTTGGCGGGTCCGTCCGAACTTAAGTTTGGACCGTTCAAGTACAACTGGGTTGTTGTACCAGACGCGTTCGAAAGATACAACTGCGACGACTGTCCGGTATTACTCATTTGAACAGTCATTGTGGCAGGGTTCGTATTTGAGAGTTGGTAGATGTGCAAATTAAACAATGGAGTCATTGTGCCTATGCCAACATAACCAGGGGTGGCGGAACCATTGTGAATCACCATTGCATTACTCCAGACTGGTGTGTTTGCACGGTACTGGAAGATAAGGGGAGCGATACCTGAAGAAGAAGTAACTTCAGTCGTCACGATTCTGTGACCCGCGCCAGCAATGTTTGTTCCCGTCTTGAACTCGAGACCACCGTTGCCACCCCAACTGGCGGCGTTCTGCATGATGCGAATTGTACCCGTTTGGTAAGCATCGGACACATTCGAAAATGACCCGGATCCACCGTACACATCGAGCGGTACGCCCGGGTATGTGTTGTAACCCACGCCGAATTGAGTCCAATTGTAGACGCCAATTGCGACGTTTCCGGAATTGTAAAAGATCTGGTTTGTTGATGTAGGCACCTGACTGAAAATTGCCGCGGGTGGACCGACCCACTGAAGACTCGTGCCAGTAGATGACAGGTATTGGTTAGCGATACCCGTTGACCCGTTGATTGAAATTGCAGTAGCTCCGAGACCAATTGCACCGTCGTTTCTGAAAGGCAAAACACCCATCGTCACGTTGGAGGCGTTGATATTCATCAGGGCTGATGCATTACCTGTTAAAAGTGTTCCACTCAAAAGTCCACTCACATTCATGGTCGATTGCACGTTTCCTCTGTAGATATTAGCAGTGAACACATTGGCAAATGCTGCCACGTTGACGTTCGAACTGAAAGTCGACACTATATTTGAGCTCAGGATATTCGCAAAGGTTTGTACAAAGAGTGATGTGACGTTTGCACTGTATGTATTCAGATTTGACACATTCGCTGTGACAATATTGGCCGATGCGATGTTGGCCGTGAGGATATTCGCCGTGTTGACGTTGGCTACGAAAGTCACATTCAGGTACGACACATTCGCCCCGGTACTGACATTCAGGTTCTGAACATTTGCCGTGACGATATTTGCCGACTGAAGATTCATCGTAAGAATATTAGCCGTGTTGACATTGGCTATGAAGGCGACGTTCAGGTATGACACATTAGCCCCTGTACTGACATTCAGGTTCTGAACATTCGCCGTGACGATATTTGCCGATTGAACGTTTGTGGTGAGCAAATTGGCCGTGTTGACGTTGGCTATGAAGGCGACGTTCAGGTATGACACATTTGCACCGGTACTGACATTCAGATTTTGAACATTTGCCGTGACGATATTTGCCGATTGAACGTTTGTGGTGAGCAAATTAGCCGTGTTGACGTTGGCTACGAAAGTCACATTCAGGTACGACACATTAGCCCCTGTACTGACATTCAGGTTCTGAACGTTGGCCGTGACGATATTTGCCGATTGAACGTTTGTGGTGAGCAAATTGGCCGTGTTGACGTTGGCTATGAAGGCGACGTTCAGGTACGACACATTCGCCCCGGTACTGACATTCAAGTTCTGAACATTTGCAGTGACGATATTTGCCGATTGAACGTTTGTGGTGAGCAAATTAGCCGTGTTGACGTTAGCAACAAAGGTTACATTCAGGTACGACACATTAGCCCCTGTACTGACATTCAGGTTCTGAACGTTGGCCGTGACGATATTTGCGGTTTGAGTGTTGGATGTGACGATGTTGGCGGTGCCATAGACATTGGCAAGAGTCTGGACGGTGAGTACAGTTGCGTTTGCACCCGTAAAAACGTTGATTGACGCCATGTTTGCATATCCGCTCGTGATGATGTTCATGTATGATGCATTGACTGTGACTGCAAGCACATTCGCCACGTTGACTGAATTTGACACGTAGACGTTACCTGTAACGTTCATGGCCATTTGTGCTGTTGCAGATCCGATGTTTGCAGTCTGAAGGAAGGCGTTGGCGAAGAGGAGGGAGGGGCCACCGAGACCAGAGATTCCGGTAGTGGTGGGGATGATCACTCCAGTTGTTTGGGTAAAACCGGTGGCGAATGTGTTTCCAAAGTGGTAGACGGAATTCTGAAAAGTGGAGATGTTGGTTACATTGACAGACCAAATGTTGGCAGTGAATAAGTTGGCTGTGTTATAAACATTCGTATTTGCCGAAAAGATGTTTCCGAACCGAGTCCCGGCTGTCCCGATTCCACATACTAAATCAACAGAGGGGACAATGTTACTTGCATGAGTCGTGACTCCTGTGACGGCGAGTGTCCCCGCCATGGTCACACCGGAAAGGGGACTTGTGAAAGAGGAAATACCCGTTCCTTGCACCGTGAGGTTCCCCGTGGCGGTGGTATTGCCCTGGGTAACCACATCACTGAAATTCGTGACGGTTGGCATACTTCTATTAAGAGGTGAGATTTAATTACTCAGCTCACTGGTACTTTTTTACGTTGGATATATCAGAGAATGTTGTCGAACAGAACAATAAATAGACTTGTCGGTTCGGCAACAGTTGTCAATAATGCACCAACAAATGGTTCAACAACAGCTGTGTCTTTTCCAGGCACAACGGGAAGTTATGTTCAGATTGATACTTCACAAGCTTCACCAAACAGCAATAACATATTCATAGAAGCCTGGGTATATTTTGGTAGCATAGGTTCTACAGCTCAGACCATTTTTTCAATGGGAGGTCTAAGCACCGAGTACATGAGCATCAAGGTTGCAGATCAAGGTGGACCAGAAATTGCCGGCCCGTTTACTTGCTCAACGAACGATGGCAGCTCAACATTTACTGCAAGTTCAGAGATAGGTAGATCATTCACAGAATCTAATTTGTATTATGTACCCGGTGATTGGTTACTTTTTTACCTTCCACAGCCCGCTCAGTATTGGAATATGAATTTTCAAATAGAAATTTACATAACAAAGAAGGCTGGGACACCGGTAATGCAATGGTCACCCGACTTTTATGTTGTGGCGGATTTTGAATTTGACGATGGTTTTGGAAACTGGTCGGTTTTCAATACTGTTCAATTGTTAACACCAGGAGGAGCTTCTTGGCCAGCTGGTGCATACAATACGACGTACACGTGGGTTACTGGATCTCCGCCAATCATTACATCCCGTAACAATCCAACGGCTCAGACGACTTATAGATTTAGACTCCGGGGAGGTGGGACGATAGATGGAACTTTTTATGAGATTTATGACCTTTTAGATCCAAACTTGTTTGTACTTACCGGTAACTATAATGATTTTAAGGCCCAGGTTAATCAGTGGAACCATCTTGCATTTTCATGGACTAACGAATACGGGGGTTCTATTCATTCTTTCTGTAACGGAATGTGGGTCAGGTCGGATCTTTCATCGACACCTCTTTTCAGTGCAATTTCAAGTGTTGGTGCTTCGAATGCCGGAACAGCCACACCATTGAATGGTTATATTCGAGATCTAAGAATTATAAGAGGCGGGTATCCCCCAAACGGGTCGCCAACTAATTATTATCAAAATCCAAACTTTGTGCCTGAACAGACTTTTGGTGCTGGCACAGTCCCTTCTTATGTTTATGACGGCACGAATGTTTTCAATCTGATACCTTTTACGGCCCCTCCCACAGTGAAGGTTTACACTAGACTTGGAGTTGGCACTATCAAAATGTACAATCGTCCTACCATAGTGACCACGAATTTGGCACTCTATATTAAACCTGCTAACTACCCGGGATCTGGGACAAGTATAACAGATTCAAGTGGTAACGGCCGGACTTTTACATTCGGTGGTACTCCGTTACCGACCTATGTAGCAAGCCCTGTTCCGGCATTTAGTTTTATAAGAAATAGCGATGTTTTAAATTACAATAGACTTTACATAAATTCAAACTTTCTCGGTAATGACATGACTCTCCAGGCATGGATCAGTACAAGCAATGTTGGAGCATACCAGGCCCATTTCACTCTCATGTATGTGATGGGCGCGGAACAAAGTGGCCCGGGTAACGACTGGGGGTTTGGCGTCGATCAAAACGGTAAGTTGGCGTTCGGGGCAGGTCCCAATGACGTAACAATCGCGACGACCAACTCTGTCAATACCGGGACATGGATTAATATCGCCGCGACTCGAACCAAAATTGACGGCGCTATAGCCCTGTACATAAATGGTGTACTTAATGGGTCTGGAACGAGTAATGCAGGAAATTCATTAACTTCTTCTAGTTCAATATGGATAGGAAGCGGACAAGATACCCCCGCATATACATTCGGTGGATTGATGGGAGAAATACTCGCTTACACATCAGTGCTTTCGGCCGATGACATTTTGAGCAATTACAACATTACAAGGACTCTATACGGAGTTTAATAAATTTAGATATCATCTACTGAACTTGGAAATTTCTGTTTAAGTGCTACATACAATTGATCATAAACAACAGCTAGGTTATCAGCCATATTCATGATAGTTGATTTTTCAACCGCTTCCTTTATTTCTTCACGGGCCGTCTTATCCTTGTACAATCTATAACATGCTGATACTATAAATTTATTACCATCTGGAAGGTTCCTAGGCTGAATGAATAGTTGTTCTTCAAAAAAGCTGATGTATACATTTGAAAGCTCAATTCCGTTATTAAGAGTATAAACGTCCGTGAGAATGATTCCCATTATTATATATAAACTTTTTAAGAAGTCCCATAAAGCCATGTACAAAATTCTATCAAAGTATCTCCCTGACCTAATGACCACACAAAACGATAATACGAATATTTTGTTCCTGTACTGGCTGGCGTAAAAGCTTGTCGATTATTCACAGTAGCTCCCCAATATGTACTTGTATAACCCGTGTTACGAGTATCAAGTGTAACCCATGTAGTCCCGTTAGTAGATCCACAAAGATACCATCTTGATGGTGTTCTTCCAGTAAATCCTGGTCGATAACCAATTGTATAAGATGTAACATTTACTGGAACGGGTAACTGTAGCTGCGACCACTCTCCTGTTAGAGTTACACCACTTGATACTGTTGAATTTGTTCCACTATAACTTGGCCCTGAACCATAAACAACTGCTGTATCTTGAGGACCAGGACTTCCAATTGCATCTGTAATAAGATATCTCTGTGCACATGCACAACCTGCTCCAAAAGATGAGCCACTTGATGTTGCGGTATAAGATAGTCCGCTAATCGTCTGAGTTAAACTGTTACCTCCTCCAGCGGACATAGCTGCCGGTGGCCAATATTGTGTAATACTTATAGAATTTGTGAGACTAAATACAACCCTGCACGCAACACCAGATGGATTTGTAGCTGTCACCGTATAATTTTGAGTTGAAATTGCCGTACCTGATGCTACTGTAACTGTTGCACTCGTGTCAGAAGTGGCAGAAAATGATACACCTGTAGTTGGAGATATAGCCCATGAAAGGGTACCTGTTCCAACTACATTCTGTGTGATTGAAAATGTTCCACCACTGTTAAATGACTTTGTTCCTGGATTTACCAGTATGGGTGTCAGATTTGGCGCAGCCACGACATTATAAGTAATATTCAGCCACTTTTCCATGGTCTCCATCTCGGTCGCTGTAAGGGTCCTGTTAAAGACAATAACGGTCGCGACCGCCCAGTCACTCGTCTCTGCTGATCCAGCTCCGTTATTTATAGTTAGTTGAGCATAGGTTTGACCAGCAGTACCAGCACCCGTATTACCTCTCAAGTAACCCTGTGACCTATAAACAGTATTTTGATCAGATGATATGACCCAGTTTGTTCCGTGAACTGTTTTTATACCAGTGTTTGCTCCTATCCAGCCTTGATGATATGCTAAACCAGAATACCCAGCCCAAAAACCAGATAACCAATTATGAGTAACTCCATCAAAAATACGACCACGAGTTGCCCCGTTATATTTAGCTACGTGAAAGAGAGTATAGGTGCTCGGTAAAATTGCAGCCGGCCAAGTCATTCTTGCATTTCCTGCAGTTCCGTACAAATACTTGCGTACGTTATTCGTAAATGTCGTGACATTTATAGTTCCTGTAAAGCTTGTTACGTGATTACCAGAACCAGATTTATCGGTCCATTGTGTACCTGTCCAGCTTTCACCATCATACCACCCAACCAGACCTGCTGTTACGGGAAGATTTCCAAAAGCAGGATTATCAAACCCGTAAAATCTCAGAGAAAAACGAGTATACAAGTCTTGTATTTGCGCATTAGTCAGAATCGAGTTGTACATGAACACTGCGGATACATTACCCCACCATTGGGAACCTGACCCAGTTGTAGCGTCATTATTGTGCCATTGACCGATAGAAGCTGTTCCGGAACCTGCAACCAACGATGCATTCACATCTGTAATTGTATACGTCGTAAATGTATTATTAAGTTGATATTCATAATATGGTGATGCATTACGAAACTTATGAACAAGCATATTCTGTTGTTGATAAGCGTATGGTACCGGTACAGGGCCGGCTACTATATCTGTTCCAGAACTCGCAAAATACCCTATATAATCACCCATTCGAGATGATCCAGAATTTTGAGCTCCATATTCTATTATAACAGCATGTGAAGGATTAGTATTTGTTGCACCTACTCTATAAAGAGTACGCCAATCCCAATCATATGAAGCACTTGCACCCTTCAAGTTATTTATAGCACTAAAACAAACCATTGTTGTTCCAGTTGTCGTAAAAGGAATTGTTGTTAATGTACCCCCCACGACTCTCTTCGCGGCTCCATACGTTCCATCAAAACGCATTGTAGGTGTTCCGTCCACCCATGATGGGGTATAAGAACTGGCATTTACGGTCATATCATAGTTATTTACTGTGTTCGCATCTTTCCATTTTGTTCCTGATTGGTAATTCGCTGCGTCCATGCACCACACAGGACTGAATCCATTCACGAGCGAATAACAGGTATTGAGGTCGACGGCACCTCCTCCAAAGGTTTTGTAGTTTGTTTGAAGTGTTCCGAGATCTATGGGTCCACTCGTCTGATTTGTGGCCGCACCTATATTTAAAAAGTCGATTGGGCCAGATGTAGGAATAAATGAAATTTTATTGTAAGGACTCAAATTCTCCACTGCAAAGCGGTCCGGATCTGATAAAGCTGAGTTAAACATGACGAGATAGTACAACTGACCGTTGAGATTTTCGTTAACAACGGTCGTTCCTATTCTTTCGTTTCCTGCACGGCCATCCCATGTCACACCAGCCGAATAACCAGATCGACTTGCGTTAGGAGTCGTTGTCGTCAATACACTGTTGTAATATGCATAAGTAGTTCCACCGGCTCCGAGATTAAGACCGTCAAACTTAAAAGTCGCAACTGTACCGGCTGTATAAGTCTCTGGGAGAGTCAAGGGGGCGTCATAAAAGTACCAGTAGTTCCAAAACCCACCAGTTCCATTAAATCGAAAGTTGTTAGACTGGTAATTTGCTGCATTTCCACCAGATACTATACCGCCATTTGTCGTGTTTCCGACAGTACCCGTTTTCCAAGTCACAGTGTATGCTATTTTTTCAGGAACGCTTCCGGACGGAAGATCTAAATATGCAGTTCCGGAATATGTGGTGAAATCTATTAGTTTATTCGTGTAATTTATTTTTGGGGCTGCGGTATAAGCTCTAGTTGCATGTCGACCATTTCCGGACTGGTCGTACCACTTTGTCACATAACCAGTGTTTGCTCCAAGAGACGAAGCGATAGTCGTACCAGTAGCATTCAAAGCTGTTCCCAAATTACCATAGATGTCTGCATAGAAGGAGGTTGTTACTCCTGTCGCTGAATTGTAGACATCTATTGTAGGCCCTGTGTAAGATGCTGAAAGCCTATACACAGCAAATGCACACGAGCAAGTATTTCTGCCCGTCTGCGACATTGAGTCCAGCAAGTATGGCATCCTACTCTTGCAGTACAAGTTTTTCTAATTTAGTGAGTCGATTCTCAAGAGCTTCGCGTTTGGTCCTCTCCTCTTTGATTGCCTCGACGAGTAGAGGTACGATACGCTCATACTGGACTGTCAAAAAGTTCTGACCAGACTTGTTTCCGTCATCAAATGGTGCCGGGAAAACAACTTCTGGGAGGACCTCTTGGAGATCCTGAGCCGAAAGCCCAACATACTGACGATCATCTGTAAACCCATTTTCCCTAGCGATTTCATTGTGAACATAGGTGAATCCTTCTAGGCGGCACACCTTATCGAGTGGATCTGTAATTGGACCCGTCTTTTTCTTAAGGCGCTTGTCGGATGAAAATGCTGTAATGTTACCACTCACTGTTAATGCTCCCGCACTTGTGAGCTGCATACGCTGAGTTCCATAAGCTGAACCAGTGGTTCCAGTGTACCATGTGTGATTTCCACCTGAATGATAAGCTAACGCATTATTTTCTACACTAAACCCAGCTTGCCAAGATGTATCATTAAACAGTGAAATTTTGTTACATATAGTACCAGTTCCCGCCGTTCCGTTATACGTCGTATCAAAACGTAAATTATATCCACTTGCTGTACTGGAACTGGGTGCTGTATTCCATGCATAAGTCGAATTTCCGATAAACATCTGCCCCTGTTCAATGTGGAACTTTGCCCGGAATGCTGTACCCGTAGGAATACCGACACCTACATTTCCACCATCAGGGTTGAGTGTAAGATTATAATTAGATGATCCTATTGATGTAGAACTTCCACCCGCTTTGACCTGGATACTTCCAGTATTAGAGTTTACGCTTCCACCGGTGTTTCCAAAAATCATGGCAACATCTGCGTTATACACACCTATTCCCGTCGATGTACTTGTTGCCGGGACCCAGAGTCTTGCTTGGGGCGTGGTATTACCGATACCTACATTTCCACTCGGATTGATAAACAAAGAAGTGGTGCCTGTGGATGTCACAAACGAAGCGACATTTCCGGTACCAAGTTGCTGCACGGTAAATGCATTTCCGACTGTTGAATTTCCAATCAAAAATACATTTGAAGCCAGAAGACTCAGTGGCTGTGTGGGGGCCCCCTGAGCGAAGCTCATCTATTAAGAGCCATGAAAATTAAGTTATCACAACAGATTCTGCAACTGTGCGATCAGCATCTGACAATGTCGACCCATAAATCTGCACATAATACAGTTCACCATTCAAGAATACACCTGCCGCATTGTTACGCCAGTCACAACCTATCGTGTTATTCACATTCGTACTATTTCGTGTGGTTGAGCTGTTTGTCGCTTGTTGCGTCCCATTTCTGTATGATGTTCTACCGACTGTATTGTTGTATTTGAATGATACAGTTGCTCCGGCGAGATAGCCTCCTCCACCCATATCATTACCCCACCAGTAATGCAGGTATGTTCCGCCATTAATTTCAACTGAATTTACGGCATTTACTGTTCCATATCCTCCACTACCTATGAAACAGTTTTGACCAGTTGTGATTGTATTGTGTCTGAATACAAATGTGTAATTCGTGTTTCCAAATGGTATAGTACCGTTCGGCATTGACATCCACGCGGAAGTTCTAAAGTTAATCTGTTTGTTTGTTGCATCATACGTAGGCTGACTTCCAGTTGAACTCTGTGTCGCGTGATTTCCAGCTGCAGATTGGTCCCACCATTTAGTGACATATCCGGTCGCGGCACCAATCCATGTCGTGTATGTGCCACCTGTATTAACAGTCAAATTACCCACTGTATCTGAAATGACGTCTACAGTCTGGTTATCTGTTGACCGCCGTACAGTCATAATCGTTGCCGATGTCGAGTAAAGTGCTCTTAATCCATAAATCCCCTGTGCCGAACTCCACGCTGAACCACTGAGACTTGCAAGAGTTCCGGGAGTACTTCCAGCCACAAGTGTAAATGTGACGGAAGAAGGCTGAGATGGAGCGTTTGCAGATGTAGCCGTGACTGTAAATGACTGTGACGCAATTGTCGTCCCTGCTGAAACTGAAAAAACAATCTGAGTTCCAGATGAAGACTGAACCGTCATTCCGGATGGAAGTGTTGAATAAGACCATGTAATTGTGCCAGTTAGACCAGTGCTCGCCGCCTGTAAAACAGTAATTGTCTGAGCAGAACTGGAAGTGTTCAAATTTTGGTTTCCTGGATTGATAAGTGAAGCTGCAGCTGGATTTGTAGCTGAAATTGTAAATGTAACCGAAGCTGTTGTTGAACTGTTTGAGCCCGTCGCGGACACAGTGAACGACTGTGACGCAATCGCCGACCCCGATGTAATCGCAAATACAATTTGAGTTCCGGATGAAGATTGAACCGTCATCCCGGATGGAAGTGTTGAATAAGACCACGTAATTGTGCCAGTTTGGGTGGTACTCTTTGTCTGGTATACTGTAATTGTCCCGGGGGATGTTATTGTTTGAGTCCCTGGATTTGTGAGTGATGGAGCATTCTGATCAAGAGACGGAGAAATTGTATATACTTGTGCAGCTGATGGTGTCTGTGTATTAATTCGTATACGCCCGTTTGCTGATTGAACCCAGAAACCAACATTGTCTCCTGGAAATGGATTATACACAATAACTTTGTCTGTTGTGCCGTTTTGTAAATACAAACACCATGCAAAATCAAAGTTTCCAGCGGAGTACCCGTTCATGTACATATCATATCCAGAATGATGAGCATACAAACCTGCATTATTACCCAAAGTATACCAAATACCTGACCTGGTGGTTGAATAAATGTCACCTGGTTGAGTTGGGTAAAATGTTTGAATACTTCCACCACTTCCAGGTCCGTCATAAAGTGTGTTTCCATTTCTGTACCACGGGTTTCCATTCGATGCACCTCCGTAAGCAGTCAGGGTGAAACTTGTAGGCAATTGTGAAAAGGGTACATACGTATAACCTGATACTACGAGAGAGTTGGGGTAAACTGGGTTTGCTGAAAGTGTAAATGTTACCGAGGCAGGGATTGTGCTATATTGTGAATTTGCAGTGACTGTGAAAGAACGACTTGAAATATTAGTGTTCACTGCAACAATAAATACAATTTGTGAATCTGTTGTAGACTGGACCGACATACCCGCTGGTAATGCCGTGAATGACCATGTGATTGTTCCTGTATAACCTACATCCGCGGTTTGATTAACTGTTATAGTCTGTGCTGAACCATATGTTTGTAAAGTCTGTGTCCCTGGATTTGTAAGAATTGGAGTGCTAACCGATTGATCGGTCGGAATTGCTATAATGACAATTCCAGATCCCCCGCTTGCACCAGATCCTCCACCGTTGAAATTATTGCATCCTCCACCTCCACCACCGGTGTTTGCTGTTCCCGCAACAGGTGGTTTACCACCCGATCCACCTCCCCCCGATCCACCAGCCCCACCGGTTGCATTAAAATTCCAGCCACCACCACCGCCACCCGCATAATACGAATTTGTCGGTGAAAAGTAAAATCCAGGACCACCCACGCCTGGGTTACCTGAAATTACATTTCCACCAACTCCGCCCGCACCTCCTCCTCCGGAAGTTGGATAATTAGGTCCACCAAGATCCCCACTACCTCCTGCATACCCATATCCGGTATAAACACCTTGTGTTGTCTGCGTCGAAGCTCCGCTTGACCCACCACCAGATCCACCACTTCGTCCAGCACTAACATGTCCACCGCCTCCACCACCATATGCCACGACTGATAAGCCAGTACCGACTATACTTGAATCTCCACCATTTCCAATTGCGGCATTATCTGCTGTACCACCCGTACCACCAGTACCGACAGTTATAGTGTAATTTCCCGGATTAAATGATCCCGATGTCGTGTACAACACTCCGCCACCACCACCACCATTACCAGTCGATCCACCACCGCCACCACCACCACCAACAATCAACACAGTGGCACCTACGACTGTTCCATAAACTGTAAATGTTGAAGTTCCTACTGTCGTGAATGTGTAAAGGAGGTAGTTTCCAGATGTTGTTTGTGAACCACCCGTTGCGATTACATTTGTCAAATTAAACGAGACGCTCCGGGGAATTCTAGATGAATTTGTCGCTGTGAGTGTGTATGTTTGTGATGGAATGGCACCTATTGCGGTCACAGTACATAAACTATCCGTTGTTGAAGAAAAGTAAACACCTCCGGTTGGTGAAATGGACCATGTAAGAGGCCCTGTTGGGGCGGTCTGAAACACAGTAAAGCTCCCTCCACCCGTGAAGCTTTTGCTTCCTGGATTTATAAATGATGCACCCAGTGACATGGTACCCGGACTTGATGGTAGAACAGCTGGAATAGTCCCTGTAAAGTACACTTCCGCAAGTGCTATATACCCAGTCCCTGTTGGTTGAGTGCATACGATTCTGTAGTAAGAATACGCAGCAGATGCATTTACGGTATAAGTCCCTGTGTTTTGTCCAAAAGTAGTTGCTATGTTCGTAGATGTCGCCCCGAGAAGTTGAACAAACGTCGACCCATTATTGGATCCAAACAAGTAAATTTGAGTAGGGTTTTGTCCATAGT